>OCOJ01013921.1_pt2 | contig 28186 bp, 20 predicted proteins | sample 1539251 | NCBI WGS metagenome assembly OCOJ01 (sample SAMN01911457, study PRJEB22624) | soil metagenome | biome: Soil | place: Malaysia | collected 2012-04-30 | depth RA_metagenome m
CCCATGGCCTGCTCGCTGGCGCCCAGGGCGCGGGCCAGGGCCATCCGGGCATCCGCGTGACGCGCCAGGGCCGTGATGTGGTCATCCTGCGCGCTCTGCAGGGACCCTTGCGCCGTAATCACCTCGATGTTGTCGGTGACGCCGTTGCGGAAGCGATCTTCGGCCAGCGTCAGCTCTTCTTGAGCCAGCGCCACCGCCGCTCTGGTCACCTGCACCTGTTGGGCGTCGGAATCCATGTCCAGAAGCGCTTTGCGAAGTTCCTGCTCGATACCCCGCTGCAGGTCGCCGATCTGGAGGTCCAGGCGCGCAACACGGCTGGCAATTTCCTTCTGCTCTCCATTGCGGTCGCGGTCGAAAATGGTGAACGTCAGGTTGCCCTGGATCTGGCCCACTCCCGGCATTTCGCCGAAGTTGCGGCCGATGGCGCCGTAATCCCCATCGATGGACAGTTTGGGAAGATAGCGGGCGCGGGAGGCTTTCTGCTGCTCCACCAGGGCCTCGCGCTGGGCACGCAGGGAGCGGTAATCGGCGCGCGCCTCGAGCGCCTGGCGCAGAGCCTGCTCCGGCTCCGGCGGTTCGGCGGCGTGGAACTCCAGGCGCTCGGCCAGCTCTAGGGGCGCTCCGGGACGCAGGCCCAGGTAGCGCTGCAAGACCAGCAGGGCGGTGTGATAGGTATCCTGGGCTACGAGCAAATTCTGCTGGTCGCGCTGCAGCTGCACCTGCGCGCGCAACAGGTCCACTTTTGTCGCCAAACCTGCGCTGTGCTGGTCCCGAGCGAGCTTTTCGAGCACCCGCGAGGTGACCACGCGCGCCTCTCCTGCCTCCACCTCCGCGGCCGCCGCCTGCGCGTCCAGGTAGTAGCCGGCGGCCTGCCGGATGACCAGGTCGCGCGTGTCCTGGTAGGTGAGCTTGCTGGCGTGCAACAGGCGCTTGCTGGATTGGTAGGTGTGATAGGCCTCGCGGTCCACCACCGGCTGGTCCGCAAGAACCCGGAAGTCATAGGTTCCAAACGTCCCGGTGGTCAGGGGGACGCCCGGAAAGGAGAAGCCAAAGGCGCGGAGGTTGCGGTCCTGGAGATTGGCAAAATCCGCGTTTTCCACGCGCGGCAGCAGGGCGGCTTGTTTGCGCTCTTTTGTCCCGGCCGCCTCATCCACCTGGGTCCCGGCCACCCGGACGCCCAGGTTGTTCTTCAAGGCGAGTGACAGTGCTTCGCGCAGGGAAAGCTGCGAGGGAACGCCCGGCGCGGACTGCTGAGCAGGCGCCGGGGCCGCAGACGCCCCTGCGTTCGGCAAGGGTTGGGCAGGCAGCACATGCTGTGGAAACGCGCTTCCGCAGAGCAGTGCCCAGAGGAGAGGGGCAACTCCATACAGGGAGAGCGTGAACCATTGGCGGCCGGGTCGCGTTGCCCTTGCCCTGCCAGACATGGACCTTATCCTTTCCGAATCCGTTGCGATTGACCGGAACGTGTCTTGGAGGGGTCCAGCCCGCCCAGGAACATCTCCAGCCAGATGTCCAACCAGGCGAAGAGCTCGCCCTGCGGGTCCAGGGACCACAGGACCATGGAGCCGAAGATGGACTGTTGATATGCCCGGGCCATGTACGCCGCGGGAAGGTCTGCGCGGAACTCTCTCCGTTCCTGGCCGAGGTGAAAAATCTCCGCCAGTCGAGTGCGACCTTCAGTCATTCTGCTCGCCATGAATTCCCGCACGGCATCGCTGGTGAGTGGCGCCACCAGAATGCTGCGCAGCAAGCTGGGTGCGTGGCTTGCTTCCTCCGCCAGCGAATGGGCCAGGCGGCGCAGAACCTGCCAGATGGCCAGCGAACCGCTCCTGGCCTCTACCAGAGCCGCGTCGATCTTCTGTATCCGGGCCTCGCCGAAGGCCTGTAGAACGTGCTCCTTTGTTGGGAAATAGTTGAAAAACGTACCCTTACCCACGTCCGCCGCCTCGGTGATGTCCTCAACCGTGGTACCGGCAATACCGCGCTCTGCAAAGAGCTTGAGCGCCGAACGCATCAGGCGTTCATAGGTTTCTGTACGCCGGCGATCGCGGCGGCTGGGCCGATGATCCGGCGAGGGGAGGGGCCGAGTGGGCTGGGATGCGCTTCGGTTATGACTCATAGTTAGATACGACCTTAGGTCATATCTGTCTGTAAGTCAAGTAGCCTTCCCCCTCTTCACCCCGCGGCTCGCGCCATCGCCGTGCTTCCTGATTTGTGCGCCCCACTTCGCTTCTGAGCCTCGTTCCGGCTCCGCAGTCCCCTCTGCATCGTCCGGAATGACGTTGCCTGGCTCGCAGAAACAGTGCCCCTGGTAGGACGGCCACAGTCGACGGCGGTTTTGGAACCGGGCGGTGCGCCTTCTGGAGCCTCTTGGCGCTGGCTCTGGTTCCGGTTGGTTTCGATTCGTTTTTCCATCCGCGCCAATTGCCGCTATACTGATCAGTTGCCTAATGGGTGGGGAGGGTCTCCGGGGCTCGCCGGGGACGAGGCGGGGGGAAATGAGCACGACCACAAACCACTTAACAAATGGGCGTCCGGGGGTGTCGCCGGACCCGGAATTGCGCGAATGGGTGGAGTCCTTTGAGGCCCTGGTGGAGGAATGTGGGGCGGAACGCGCGGCGCAAATCCTGGGGCAGCTAAGGACGCATGCGGAGCACGCCGGCATCGCGCTGCCCTTTACGGCCAACACCGACTACATCAACACCATCCCCTACCAGAAGCAGCCTCCGTTTCCGGGGGACCAGGAAATCGAGCGGCGCATCAAGAGCATCATCCGCTGGAACGCACTGTCCATGGTGGTGCGCGCAAACCGCCTGGAGCACAACATCGGCGGGCACATTTCCACCTACGCCTCGCAGGCCACGCTCTTCGAGGTGGGATTCAACCACTTCTTCCGGGCGAAAACGGACGATTTCGAGGGCGACATTGTCTATTTCCAGGGCCATGCGGCGCCAGGAATCTACGCCCGGGCCTTCCTGGAGGGGCGTCTGACGGTCCAGCAACTCGAAAACTTCCGCCGCGAATTGCACGCGGAGGGGGGGCTCTCCTCCTATCCGCACCCCTGGTTGATGCCGGAATTCTGGCAATTTCCTACGGTTTCGATGGGCCTCAGCCCGATCATGGCCATCTACCAGGCGCGCTTCAACCGCTACCTGGAAGACCGCGGTTTGAAGCCGAAAACGGACGCAAAGGTCTGGGCCTTCCTGGGTGACGGGGAGACCGATGAGCCGGAAGCCCTGGGGGCCATTACCCTGGCCTCGCGCGAGCAACTCGACAACCTGATTTTCGTGGTGAATTGCAACCTGCAGCGGCTGGATGGTCCGGTGCGCGGCAACGGCAAGATCATTCAGGAACTGGAGGCCGTCTTCCGCGGCGCGGGTTGGAACGTAATCAAAGTGGTCTGGGGAAGCGATTGGGACCCGCTGCTGGAGCACGACACCGAAGGGATGCTGGTGCAGCGGATGAATGCCGTGGTGGACGGCGAGTCACAGAAATATGTGGTCGAGCCGGGGTCCTATACGCGGCAGCACTTCTTCGGGACCGACCCGCGGCTGCTGAAGCTCGTGGAGCATCTTTCCGACGACCAGATCCGCCGGCTGCGCCTGGGCGGACATGATCCGCGCAAGATGTATGCCGCTTATAAGGCGGCGGTGGAGCATCGCGGCACGCCTACGGTAGTGCTGGCGCGGACCATCAAGGGCTACGGCCTGGGCGAAGCCGGCGAAGGCCGCAACATCACCCACCAGCAAAAGAAGCTGAACGAAGACGAATTGCGGGAGTTCCGCTCGCGTTTCGGCATCCCCATTCGCGACGAAGACGTGGCCGACGCGCCCTTCTACCGGCCGCCGGAAAACAGCCCGGAGATGCAGTATCTGCGCGCGCGCAGGCAGGAGCTGGGCGGCTTTCTGCCGCAGCGCCGGCCGCAAGCCACTCCACTGCGCGCGGAACTGGGCGAACTGTTCCACGAGTTCGAGGCCGGGAGCGAGGGACGGGAAGTCTCCACCACCATGGCCTTTGTGAGCATGTTGCGCAAGATGATGCGCGATCCGGAGATCGGCAAGCTCGTGGTGCCCATTGTGCCGGACGAGGCGCGCACCTTCGGCATGGAGTCGCTCTTCCGCCAGGTGGGCATCTACGCGCACGGCGGGCAGAAGTACGAGCCCGTGGACCTGCACACGTTGCTCTACTACAAGGAAGCCAAGGACGGGCAGATTCTGGAAGAAGGCATCACCGAAGCCGGCTCGGTATGCTCCTTCACGGCCGCAGGCACGGCCTACTCCACGTACGGAATCAACACCATCCCGTTTTTTATTTTCTACTCCATGTTTGGGCTGCAGCGCATCGGAGACCTGGTGTGGGCCGCCGCGGACATGAGCGCGCGCGGCTTCCTGCTGGGAGGCACTTCCGGGCGGACCACGCTGGCGGGAGAGGGCTTGCAGCACCAGGACGGCAACAGCCACATCCTGGCGCTGCCGGTGCCCAATCTGCGCGCCTATGACCCCGCTTACGCGTACGAAATCTCCGCCATCTTGCAGGACGGCATCCGGCGCATGTATCGCGACCAGGAGCGCATCTTCTACTACATCACGGTGATGAACGAACCGATCGTAATGCCCGCCATGCCCGCCGGGGAGGGCGTCCGCGAGGGGATTCTCCGCGGGCTCTACCGCCTGCGGCCGGCCGCGGGCAGGAAATCCAAGCTCCGCGCGCAACTGCTGGGCAGCGGGGCCATCCTGCCGGAAGCGCTCAAGGCGCAGGAAATTCTCGAAGAGAAGTTCGGCGTGGCCGCGGACGTGTGGAGCGCGACCAGCTACAAGGAGCTGTACCGCGACGCGGTGGAGGTGGAGCGCCAGAACCTGTTGCAGCCCGGCGCGAAGCCGCGCGTGCCCTACGTCAGTACAGCGCTGGCCGGAGCCCCCGGTCCGATCATTGCCGCTTCGGATTACCTGAAAGCCTTGCCGCTGACGGTGGCCAAATGGATGCCGCGGCCTCCGGTATGCCTGGGCACGGATGGCTTCGGGCGCAGCGACTCGCGAGCAGCGCTGCGCCGCTTCTTTGAGGTGGACGCAGCGGCGATTGCACTGGCCGCGCTCGGGGAGCTCTGTCGTGAGGGCCAGGTGGACGGAGCCGCTTTCCAGCGCGCGGTGAAAGAACTGGGCGTAGACACCGCGAAACCAAATCCCGCCACGGTGTGACCGGCGGCGCGGACAAGAGTATCCGCTCCGCTGCCCCCAGTTCTGCTACTCTGGGCCTCCGCAGTTAGAGGAGGCCTGCATGAAGCGCACTTCCGCTTGCCGGAGATTGTGGCTGGCTGTTCCGCTCTTCGCCCTGGTGCTGCCGCTGGGCGCGGCCCAAGGGCCGAAGCTGGATCCCGCGGCCATTTCCTACAAATTGCCGGACCAGATCCAATGGAAGGATGACCCCATCGGGGCCAGGATGGCCGTAGTGCTGGGCGATCCTTCCAAGCCAGGGCTGTACATCGTGCTGGTCAAATGGACGCCACACCACATGAGCCATCCGCATTGGCATCCCCATGACCGGTTCATTACCGTGCTTTCGGGCACCTGGTGGGTGGGCACAGGCACGAAATTCGATCCGGAAAGCACCGTGCCGCTGCCCGCCGGCACGTTTGTGACCCACTACGCGAAGCAGGCGCACTATGACGGGGCCAAGGACGGCGAGGCCGTGCTGCAGATTGTGGGGGAAGGGCCGGCCACGGCTACGCCGGCAGAGATGAAATGAATCCGGGCGGGAGCGTGCGGAGTCGCGTTCTGCCGGGTCGCGCCCGCAGTCAGTCCCGAAGCTTCGGGAAGCACTGAACGTGGCGACGCGAGAGATTTCAGAACGAGCCCACGGCCATAACAGCACTGACCGTGGCGACCCGATGGCGGAAGAGGCGTAAGATACACACATGGCGAAGAAAGTACCGGCGATTGAAGTGTTGTGTCCCTGTTGCCAGGCAAAGCTGAAGATCGACCCGGCGCTGGCGGTGGTGATTGCGCATCAGGCTCCGCCGCGTGTGGCCCCGGACGTGAATCTGAGCGACGCGGCCACCATCCTGGACAAGCAGGCCGCCGCGCGCGAGGAGAAGTTCCGGCAGTCCTGGGAGGCGGAAAAGAAGAAGGAGGACGTGCTCTCCCGCAAGTTTGAAGAGGCGCTGAAGAAGGCTCAGGAAGGGCCGGCCGAGAAGCCGCTGCGCGACGTGGATCTATAAAATAGCTGGCTCTGTTGACAGCATGGCTTAGGGCGTCGCGTCCGCTCGTATGTCATCCCGAATCCCCGCGTTCTTGGCGGGGTGAGGGATCTGCTTTTCGCCCTTGGCCCAACGATTCCCCAGGATGTCAACAAAGCCAGGAGAGCTTTAAAGAACATGTAAGCCGCCGGGCCCGTGGCAGAAGGTCGGCCGGCGAGCTATTTAGCCGCCGCTGCGGGCGGCGCCGGATGGGATGCGAGGTACTGGTCGATTCCGGAAGTCAGTTCCACGATGCCGCGCTGCAGGTTCTGATTGATGGCCGCCACCACGCTGGGCAGGTCCTTGGCGGCGACCGGCTCGTCGTGCTCGTAGCTGCCGCTCCACACGGTGTGGCCTGAATTCGGGTCGTAGAGAGAGACGCGGAGCCAGACTCGCGCCAGCAGCGGACCGCCTTCCACCTGCTCGAAGCGCTCCAGGCGCCCGCGGACGACGTAATCCCCTTTGGCGTTCGAGCTGAGAAGCTGCACGCTGCGGTAGCGGCGGCTCTGGCGCAAAGTGGTAAGCAACATCTCCTCGCAGATGGAGGGCGGGGGCTCAACCCACCGATTGTCCTCGTAAGAACCCATGGCATTGGGCCCGGTGCGATAGAGAATGCGCGACTCGCGATAGACCAGCGGAGCCGTTACGCGGCCCACGAGCAGGTTGACGTCCAAGGGTTGCGGCGCGGGCGCGACCGCCGGCGGGTCGAGCGAGTAATAGGTAACGGGACGCGATGCGCCGCAGGCGGAGAGCAAAGCGGGCCCGGCAAGGATCAGCATCGAGACGGCGCGGCGGTGGAATTTCATTCGCGACATGCTCCTCACTGCTTGGAACCCTCCCCCGGCTTGTGCTCGGGCGGCGAAGAGGAGCGAATGAGCGAAGAAGGCCGGGTGCGGATGGTATCCGTAAATTCGCGCAGGTTTTCGGTGGCCTGGCGGATATTTTCCAGTGTTTCGTCGATATTGTCGCCGTTCGAGACCAGCGTGCGGTTCACCTGGTCGAGCACGCCCGAGGCGTCATTCAGGGTCTTGCGCAACTGCTGGATGGAGGCGCGCAGGTCCGGGCGGTTCTCGCCGAGCGTGTCGTCCACCTTCTTGAGCGTGTCTTCGGCCTGCTTGGCGGTCTGCTTGAACTGGTCGATAGACGAGGACAGCTTGCTGCTGGCCTCGTCGATGTGGCTGATGCTGCTCTTGATCTTCGGCCGGTTCTCGGCGAGCATGCCATCCAGATTGTTGAGGGAGGAGCTGACGTGCGCGCGGTTCTGGTCGTTGATCAGGTCGTTGACGCGGTCCACGGTTACCTTTAGCTGGGTGACCCGGTCGTTCAGGTTGTTGACCAGGTCCTGGACGTCGGGGCCCAGTTCGTTCAGCATGTCGGCCACGTCATTGATGCCGAAGAATTCCTTGGAAGGCAGAACGCTGCCGGGTTTGGCCAGCGGGCTTTCCGGCTTGCCGGGATCGAGTTCCAGGAAGTTCTCGCCCAGGGCGGAAATGCTGGCGATTTTCGCCAGCGTATCCGTTTTCACCGGCACCCCGGGTTCCACGCCAATGGTCAGGACCACGCGCGTGATGTCCTTTGCGTCCACATGGACCTTGTCCACGCGGCCCACCCGGATGCCCGCGTAGCGCACGATGGCCCCGGGCTCAAGGCCTCCCGCATTCTTGAAGTACACCAGAAAGCTGGGGCCGGTGCGGCCGTAGGCGCCGCCGATCCCAAAGATCGTGGCCACCAGCAGGCCCGTGGCAATGATCACGAACACACCGACTAAAGCCTGCTCTTTTTTCGATTCCATAGCTCCTAGCCGACGCAGAGGTTGAAATTCCCGGGCAACCGTACCCTGGGAGCGCCGAGTATACCACGCTCCGGCGCAGGTTAAACGCCGGGAGGGCTGGTTTTCTCCGCGGCGCGGCGGTCCAGGAGCAGGCGCACCGCCTGCGCCAGTTCGCGCGCGGGATACGGCTTCTGCAGAACGGGGTGATTGGAGAGGTCTTCCACCACCGTGGCATCCGAACTGTATCCGCTGCAGAAGATGACCGGCAGGGAAGCACCCAGATTCTGGATACGCTTGTAAGCCTCGGGGCCGCGCAGGCGGGGCATGACGACGTCCAGGACGAGCAAGGCTACCGCCTGCTGGTGGCGCTCGAACATCTCCACGGCCTCGAGCCCGTCGCGCGCCGTAAGCACCGCGTAGCCCAGGGATTCCAGAGATTCGCGGACCAATTCGCGCAGCCCCTCGTGATCCTCCGCCAGCAGGATGGTTTCACTTCCCCCGCGGACCGGTGGAGCGATGGATTCCGGAGATTGTTCCGGCCCCACGGAGAAAACCGCGGGGAAGGAAACGCGGAAGGTGGTGCCCTGGCCCGGAGCGCTTGATACCTCCACCATGCCGCCGTGCTGTTTGACGATGCCGTAAACGGTGGCCAGGCCCAGACCGGTCCCGCGGCCCGGAGGCTTGGTGGTGAAAAAGGGCTCGAAGATGCGCTCCAGAGTGGCCGCGTCCATACCCGTCCCGGTGTCGCTGACGGAGAGGCGAACATAGCGGCCCGGTTTGGCTCCGGGCTGGAGCCGCGCCGCGGCCTCGTCGAGCTGCACGTTTTCCGTGACGATGGTCAGCGCGCCGCCGTGAGGCATCGCGTCGCGCGAGTTGACGCACAGATTCATCAGCACCTGCTCGATTTGCGCCGGGTCCACATGGACGCTGTCCAATCCGGGCGCCAGTTGCGTGCGCAGCTCGACATCGCTGCCCAGAGATTCGGAGAGCAGGCTGGCGACCTCGGCGACGGAGTGGTTCAGGTTGAGATCACGGGGCTCAAGCTGCTGGCGGCGGGAGAAGGCCAGCAACTGGCGGGTGAGCGCCACGGCGCGGCCGGTGTGGTGGCAGATTTTCTCCAACCGCTCGCGGATGCGGGTGCCTTCCGGCGCTTCCAGTTGGGCCATCTCCGCCATGCCCAGGATGGCGGCGAGCACGTTGTTGAAGTCGTGAGCGATGCCCCCGGCCAATTGCCCGATGGCTTCGAACTTCTGGGCCTGTAGGAGCTGGCGTTCGAGCGTACGCCGCTCGCTCACGTCATGCTGAATGGAGATGTAGGAGGTGGTCTCTCCGCGAGCCCCCCGGACCGGAGTGATCACCGCCTCCATGGGGAAGATGGCGCCGTCTTTGCGCCGAATCTGGAATTCACCCCGCCAGGTCTGCCCTCCCCGAATGGTCTTCCACATTTCTTCGAAGAAGGAGTCGGGGTGGCGCCCCGAGTTGAGCAGCTCGGTGCGCTGGCCGATGGCCTGGTCCCGGGAGTAGCCGGTCAGAGCGCAGAACGCGGGATTCACGTACTGGATGATGCCGGTGACGTCCATGATGATCACCGCGTCGGCGGACTGCTCAATGGCCGTGCTCAGGCGGATTTTTTCCTCTTCGGTGCGTTTTCGTCCGGAAATATCCTCGAGCACGGCAATGGTGGCCGGAGCTTGCGGGTCCTCGGCGCGTTCTCCGCCGGGCAACACCGCAGCGGAGAGCGCCACGTCCAGCAGGCTCCCGTCCCTGCGCTGCCGCTGGGTTTCGAAGCCCGCCACGCTGCCGCCCTGGGCCAGCACGTCCAGCACCAGGGCATGCTCTTCCGTGCGGGAGGCGGGAACGTACGGGAGGCGGCGGCCGAGCACCTCCTCGAGCTTCCAGCCGAACATGCGCTCTGCCGCAGGGTTCCAGATGCGCACCAGGAGGTTGCGATCCAGCGCGGTGATGGCCACGGGCGCGGAGGAAATCAGCGCGCTCAGGGTCTGGTTGGCCTGGCTGAGCTCTTTCTCGCGCGCGCGCAGCGCGGCTTCCCGCCCTCTTTTCTCCGTAATGTCCAGGCAAATCCCCAGGCACCCGCAGACGCTTCGGGCGATATCGCGCAGCGGCTCGACGCGGCTTTCAAAGTCGCGGCCCTGGAATTCACTCTCGAACTCCACGGACTCGCCGGCCAGCGCGCGGCGATGCGCGGGAATGGAGGGATGCGAGGGCTCGACAAGCTCGTCCAGCGCGTAGCCCTGGCGGTTCCGGAAGTCCTCGGAGAGATTGGCCAGTCCCGCGCCGGTCATCGAGGTGATGCGCAGCTCGGAATCCGTGGTCCAAATGATGGCCGGCAATTGTGAAAGCATCAGCGCCAGTTTGGTTTCGCTGGTCCACAGCTCCTCGGCGATGCGCTGCTGGCGCTCTTTCAGTTCCCGGGCCTCGACGGCCTGGCGCAGAGCCTGGGGAAGGCGGGCCAGATGATCCTTCAGGATGTAATCGGTCACGCCCAGCTTCATGCACTCGACGGCTTTTTCCTCGCCCAGGGTTCCCGTGACCAGCAGGAAAGGGATATCCAGTCCGCGGCGCTGTAGCTCGCGCAAGGCGTCCAGTCCATTCCATCCCGGCAGGCGGAAATCGGAGAGCACGGCATCGTAGGAGGCCTGGCCGATGCGCCGGGTAAATTGCTCCAGGCGGCAGATCACCTCGGCGGAGTAAGCCACTCCAGCGGAGCGCAGCTCGCGCTGGATTAGTTCGAGGTCGTCCGGACTGTCCTCCACAAAGAGCAGCCGGAACTCGCGTGCTGCGGCTTGCGGCGCCGGGGCCGTGGCTGAACTGGGCATCTGCATGTCCGCTACTTGCGAAGGAACGCCGCTTCCGGCGGCGGCTCGTTGGTCACCAGCCAGTAGAGGCCAAGCTGCCGCACCGCCTCCCGGAACTGGTCGAAGTCCATGGGCTTCTGCACATAGCTGTTCGCGCCGAAGCGGTATCCGCGGACGACGTCCTCTTCCTCCCGGGACGAGGTGACGATTACCACCGGGATGGGCTGGGTGCGCGGGTCCTCTTTCAAGTGCCGAAGAACTTCCAGGCCGTCCACCTTGGGGAGTTTGAGATCCAGCAGGACGACTCTTGGCGGCGTCTGCAGGGAGCGCGGGGAAAAGGACCCGCGGCAGAACAGAAAGTCCAGGGCCTCCTCTCCGTCCCGGGCCCAGTGAATGCGGTTGGCCAGATTGTTGCGGCGCAAGCTGCGCAGGGTCAGCTCCGCATCCTCCGGGCTGTCTTCCACCAGCAGGATTTCCACGTCAGCCTCCGGCATGCACACCTCCCGCCACGCGGGGCGAATCGGGGGACCGGCGTTCTTCCAGCCCTTCCAGAGTGAGGAAGAAGGTGGCGCCCTTATCCACCTCCGCCTCCGCCCAGATGCGTCCATTATGTTTCTGAATAATGCGCTGCACGGTGACCAGGCCCACCCCGGTACCTTCGAAGTCTTCGGTGCGGTGCAGGCGCTGGAAGACGCCAAACAGCTTGTCCGCGTACTTCATGCTGAAGCCCACGCCGTTGTCGCGGACAAAGAGCGCGCGGTGGCCGTCGCGCTCCGCCTGGCCGATTTCGATGATTGCCGGATCGCGCGGGCGGGTGAACTTGACGGCATTGGCCAGCAGGTTGGCGAACACCTGGCGCATCAGACCGGGGTCGCACTCCGCGTAGGGCAGCGCGCCAACGATAAATTCGACGCGGCGGCCCTGGCAGGCGGGCTGCAAGTCCGTGATGACCTCGCTGACCAGGGGCCTGAGGTCGGTGACCAGAAGAGAAACCTCGCGGCGGGAAACGCGGGAGAGGTTGAGCAGGTCGTCCACCAGTTCGCCCATGTGTTGCGTGGCCCGGCGCACGCGCTTCACCAGCCGCCGGCCTTCCTCCCCGAGCTGCGCGCTGTGTTCTTCCTCCAGAATCCGGCTGAACCCGTCTACGTGGCGCAACGGGGCGCGCAGATCGTGCGCCACGGAGGAGGTGAAGGCATCCAGCTCCCGGTTGATCCGCTCGAGCTGGCCGGCGCGCTCGGAGAGGCCTTCATTGAGCGCCCGGATGCGCTCCTCGGTTTGTTTGCTCGCGGTGACGTCCCGGATGGCGCTGGAAACAAGGGTGCCCTCGGCGGACTGGAACGGACTGAGGCTGATTTCCACCGGAAACTCGCTGCCATCCTTGCGGCGGGNNNGGTTCAGCCCCACGCCCATGGGGCGCGCTCGTGGATCCGTGAAGAAGCCGGCGCGGTGCCGCGCGTGCCTCTCGCCAAAGCGGTCCGGCATCAGCAGTTCCACCGGCCGGCCGAACAACTCTTCGCGTTTGTACCCGAAGAGTTTTTCCGTCTGGGTATTGACCAGCACGATGCGGCCTTCCTGGTTCACGACCACCGAGGCGTCCGGAGCGGACTCAAGCAGCTTCCGGAACTTGTCTTCCGCAATCTGGTGCTCCGAAATCTCCCGGTGCAGCAGAGCGTAGACGGCAAGGATCAAGGCCACGGTAGCGGCCGCGCCCAGGACCAGCAGCATGCGCGTGCGCCGGGCGCTTTGTTTGACCTGCGTGTCGCGCGCGCGCAGCAAATCCTGCTCCGCCTGCTCCATGGTTCTCAGTGCCGTATTGATCTGGCTGGTTAGCTCCGCGCCGGGAAGAGTCCGGCCGGTCTCCTGGTCGTCGGCCCCGGCAGGGTGCGGGCGCTGGATAGACTGCTCCAGCATTGCCAGGCGGTTTCGGACGAGGAGCTCGAGTTCATCCAGGCGCTGCTGCTGGAGGGAGTTGTCCGCCGTGAGCAGGCGCAGGGCCCCGAGCCTCTTGGCGAGTTCCTCCCGTGAGGCGGCGAAGCGGGCCTTGAAACTGGGGTCGCCGGTAATGACGTAACCGCGTCGGGCGTTCTCCGCCCGCAGCACCTCGGCGCGCATCGTTTCCAGGCCCTCCAGCACAATATGCGTGTGGGTTACGGACTCCGCCGCTTCGCCCTGTTCGGAGAAGCTGCGCAAGGAAAGCAGCATGGCGCCGATTACCAGCGCCAGCGAGAGGCCCAGCCCCAGAGACACCAGTGCCTTCACGTAGGTCTTCATTCCCGCCCCGCGGGGACAGTGTCCAAGTCTCTTTGCTTATCGGCAGAAAGGCGGGGCTGCTTAAGGAGAAGCAATTACGGATTCGGCAACGGGCTGATTGCGCGGCCCGCCGGTGACTGCACAGGACTCACGCAGCAGGCCAAGCGGGCGGAGCGGAAGCAGCGCTGGTTCTGGGGAAAGCCGGGCCACCTGGGAAGAGAAATGGAAATCCCCCGGCTTGGCCCGCCACGGCGGCGGGCTCAGGACACTAGAGGGCGCGAGGCGGGGCTTCGCCGGTGAGCATCTGCAGGTAGTCCATTTCCTCGGAGACTTCGGGCTCGGCGATGCGGTCCAGGAACTGGCGGACGCGGGGGTGGGTGCTGTGCAGCATTTCGTCCTTGGTTCCCTGGGCTTCGATGTTGCCTTTGTTCACCAGCAGCATGCGGTCGGCAATCAGGAAGGCGCTGGCCAGTTCGTGGGTCACCACGATGATGGTCATGCGGAAGGCCTTCTGCAGCTTCAGAATCAGGTTGTCGATTCCGGCGGCGATGATGGGATCGAGTCCCGCCGAGGGCTCGTCGAAGAACAAAATCTCCGGGTCCATGGCCATGGCCCGGGCCACGGCCGCGCGTTTTTTCATGCCCCCGCTCAATTGCGAGGGCATGTAGCTCTCAAAACCCGCCAGGCCCACCTGCTCGAGCTTCAAGCGCATGATGATCTGGATGGTGGATTCCTCCAGCTCGGTGTGCTCGCGCAGCGGCAGGGCCACGTTTTCGCCTACGGTCATGGAGCCAAACAGCGCCCCGCCCTGGAAGGAGAGGCCCATCTTCCTGCGCGTCTCGTCCAGTTCCTCCTCGTTGAGGCTGGCGATATCGCGCCCGCGGATCCAGATTTCGCCGGCGCTGGGGCGCTGCAGGCCCACCAGGGCGCGCAGCAGGGTGCTCTTGCCGGAGCCGGAGCCCCCCAGAATCACCAGCGTCTCGCCCTTGCGCACGTCGAAGCTGATGCCGTGCAGAATCTCGCGGTCGCCGTATTGGACACGAAGATTGCGGACGGAAAGGATGACGGCTTCTGGAGGAGCGGCGCTCATCGTCCCAGCACGTAGAACAGCGCGGTGAAAATCAGGTCCACGATCACCACCAGGAAAATGGACATGACCACCGCGGCGGTGGTGGAGCGGCCCACCTGCTCGGCGCCGGCCCCGGTCTCAAAGCCCTCGTAGCAGCCCACCGCGGTGATCACCGCGCCGAACATCACGCTCTTGATCAGCCCGGTGACGATATCACGGATGAGCAGCGCATCCAGGGTGGCCACGATGTAGCCATTGAAGGTGAAGCTGGCCGCGCTGACGCCGAACACGGAGCCGCCCAGCACGCCCATGAAATCCGCCCAGGTGGTCAGGCAGGGCAGCATCACGATCATGGCCAGGAATTTTGGGGTCACCAGGAAATTCACCGGGTTCAGGGCCATGGTGGTGAGCGCATCGATTTCTTCGGTCACCTTCATGGTGCCGATTTCCGCGGCGAAAGCGGAACCGGAGCGCCCGATCACCACCACCGCGGTCATCAGCGGGCCCAGCTCGCGGGTCATGGAGATGGCCACGGCGCTGGCCACAAATTGCAACGCGCCGAACTTGCGCAGCTCATAGGCGCCCTGCAGCGCCAGGATCAGGCCGATGAAAAAGGTGATGACGGAGAGAATGGGCAGCGCTTCCACGCCCACGGCCATGGCCTGATGCAGGGCCCGGCCCCAGCGCACCGCCTGGCCGCGGAAGGGCGCAATCAGCGCGTAATAGGCGGCGCGCCCGCTGAGCCGCGCCAGGCCGCCCACGTACGCCAGGCCGCCAAGCGCATTGCGTCCAACTGCATCGAAAAATGCCATAGCCAGGGCGCGCGAGGTGCGGATTACTGCGCTTGCAGCGCTTCCTCCTCGCTGGCGTATACCTCAAACACGCGGATCAGGCGGGAGAGCTCCAGCACCTCCCGGGCCGCGGGACTCAGCCCGTACAGCATAAAGCGGCTGGCCAGGGTGCGCGAGACCTTTAATCCCTCCACCAGCGAGGCCACGCCGGAGCTGTCAATATAGCGGACCCCGGAGAGATTCACGATCACCCGTGGAGTCTTGCGCTCCTTCAACTCTTCCAGGATTACCTTGCGCACTTCCGGGGAATTATAGAGATCGATGTCGCCCTTCACGTCCACCACCGTACTGGTCCCGCTATGCCGGGTCGCGATCTGCATCGGTCATTCTCCTGCGGAGGTCTTGGATCCCTTGCGCTTGAACAGCAGCAGCTCGTTGCGGCCCTCCAGGGGCGAATACTCCGTCTGGTCCATGATTTCGCGGATCATGTGCAGGCCCAGGCCGCCGGGCCGCACGTCATCCAGCGCGCGGCCGCTCATCTGTTCCGGCCGGACGCCCTTGCCATGGTCCACCAGCAGCACTTCCATTCCGCCATCGCGTTCGGCCAGGCGCATCTCCACCGGCTGGTCGTGGCGGTTCTCGTAGGCGTGGCGAATCACGTTGGTGAGGGCCTCATGCACGGCCAGCGTGATCCAGCGGCATTCTTCTTCATCGAAACCCGTAAGCGAGGCGAAGCGCTCGATGGCGCCGCGCACCACGCCCAGGTACCGCGGGTCGCTGGGAAAGCTGAGCTTGACGGCGTCCTCCATCACCCTGGGCGTTTCTCCGCAAAACCGCCCTCCGACCCTGACGGGCGGGCGTGCACCTCGAAGCGGCCTTTCTGCCAGAGAATGGCGGCCTTTGCAACCGCTTTATGAGCCCGGCAGCCCGCGGCTGCCGCCCCGCGCCTCCCCTTACCCGCGCTCTTCAATGGGCTGGTAGGAGCGCTTGGCCGGCCCCAGGAACAACTGCCGGGGCCGCGCAATCTTCTGCTCCGAGTCTGCCAGCATCTCGTGCCAGTGTGCCAGCCATCCGGCGGTGCGCGGAATGGCGAAGAGCACCGGGAACATGGACGTGGGGAATCCCAGCGCCTGGTAGATCAGCCCGGAATAGAAGTCTACGTTGGGATAGAGCTTGCGCTTCACGAAGTAATCGTCTTCCAGCGCGATGCGCTCGCACTCCAGCGCGATGTCCAGCAGCGGATTGCGGCCCAGCACGTCGAACACCTGATAGGCGGCCTGCTTGATGATCTTGGCGCGCGGGTCGTAATTCTTGTAGACGCGGTGGCCGAAGCCCATCAGTTTGGCCTCGCCCTTTTCCACGCGCTTGATGAACGACGCAACGTTGGCGACCGAGCCGATTTCCGTGAGCATGCGCACCACTTCTTCGTTGGCCCCGCCGTGCAGCGGGCCGTAAAGGGCCGCGGTAGCCGCGGCCGTGGCGCAGTAGGGATCCACGTGCGAACTGCCCACGCCGCGCATCGCGCTGGTCGAGCAGTTCTGCTCGTGGTCCGCGTGCAGGATGAACAGCAGATCCAGCGCGCGCTCCAGCGTGGCATTGGGAGTGAATTTCACTTCCGTGGTCTTGAACAGCATGCTCAGAAAGTTTCCGGGGTAACTCAGCTCGTTGTCCGGGTAGGCGTAGGGCATGCCCAGGCTGTGCCGGTAGGCAAACGCGGCCAGCGTGGGCATCTTTCCGATCAGCCGGTAGGTCTGCTTCTGCCGCGATTGGGGATTGAAGATGTCCTTGGCGTCAGGATAAAAAGTGGAAAGCGCGGCCACGGTGGACACCAGCATGCCCATGGGGTGGGCGTCGTAATGGAAGCCGTCCAGGAATTTCTTGATGCTCTCGTGGATAAAGGTGTGATGGGTGATGTGCCAGGTCCACTCTTCCAGTTGCTTACGCGTGGGCAGGCTGCCGTAAAGAATCAGGTAGGCGGTCTCCAGAAACGTGCTGTGCTCGGCCAGCTCTTCGATGGGATAACCGCGGTACTCCAGAATGCCTTTGTCGCCGTCAATGTAGGTAATGCGGCTGACGCACGCGGCGGTGTTGGTGTAGGCCGGGTCGTAGGACATCAGCCCGAAATCGTCCGCGCTGGTGCGCATCTGGCGCAGGTCCGCGGCCCGGATGGCCCCGTGCTCAATGGGCAGCTCATACTGCTTCCCCGTACGGTTGTCCGTGACGGACAGCGAATCTCTGCGTGTCGCCTGCGAGGGTGTTTCCTCCAGGCCGCTGAGCGGTTTGACGGGATTCATGGTCGGCTCCATCGAATGCGGTGAAAGCGCCGGGGCGAACTGCGGCGCCGGCCCCCGGACTTCCCTGGCCAGCATTATATACAACTGCGCGGCTTACCGCGTTTGTGCGCCACGTCACAGAGGCGCCATCCGGGCCAGGACAGGTTTCCCGCTTCCCGGGTCGGGCCTCCAGGCGGCCTAGCTTCCGTCGGCCGCGCTCTGCGAGTGGCGCAGCGTGCCGCGGCGCAGCGCGCGTTCCTTCATAAACGCGAAAAACACGGGCACCAGGATCAGCACGTGGATGGTGGAGGTGATCATGCCGCCCACAATGGGCGCGGCAATGGGCTTCATCACGTCCGAGCCCACCCCGGTTTCCTTCAGGATCGGAATCAGGCTGGCCAGCACCGCGGTGACGGTCATCAGCTTGGGACGCAGGCGGTGCACCGCGCCCTCGATGGCCGCCGCTTCGATGTCCTCGTGGCGCACGGGCTGCCCCGAGAGCAGCCGTTTATCCAGGGCTTCGTGGAGGTAGACCACCATGACCACGCCCGTTTCCACGGCGATCCCGAACAGCGCGATGTAGCCCACCCATACGGCCACGCTGAAGTTGTAGCCCAGCCAGTATTGCAGCAGCAGGCCTCCGGTCATGGCATACAGCGTGGGGAAAATCAGCACGGCCGCCTCAGTCACGGAATGGAACACCATGTAGAGCAGCAGGAAAATCACGAAAAAGACGACCGGAAGAATGATCTTCAGCCGCTCTTTCGCCCGCAATTCAAATTCATATTCGCCGGACCACTTGTAAGTATAGCCGGCCGGCAATCTCAGCTTTTCCCGCAGCAGCCTATCCGCCCGCCCTACGAAGCCGCCGTAGTCTTTTGTGTTCAGGTTCAGGTAGACGTAACCGGTGAGCAGGCCATCTTCGTCCCGGATCATGGCCGGGCCTCGCGAAAATGAAACCGAAGCCACTTCGCCCAGGGGAATCTGCGCGCCGGTGGGCGTGGCGATCACCACGCGGCGCAGCGCTTCCAGATCGTTTCGGAAATCCCGGCTGTACCGGACATTGATGGGATACCGCTCGCGCTGCTCCACGTTCTCCGCGATGTTTTCTCCGCCGATGCCCGAGGCCACGGCATGTTGCACGTCGGCCACGGTCAGGCCGTAGCGCGCGGCTTCCGGCCGGTTGACCGCCACGTTGACGTAAAACCCGTCGGCCACGCGCTCCGCAAACGCGGACTGCAGTTCCGGGATCGCGGAAAGGATTTGCTGCACCTGGCTGCCCGCGGCCTGAATCCCTGCCAGCGTGGGGCCTTGAATCTTCAGCCCGACGGGCGTCTTAATTCCCGTCAACTCCATGTCCAGCCGGTTCTGCACGGGCATGGTCCAGGTGTTGGTCAGGCCGGGGAACTGGAGCTTCTGGTCCATTTCCTGGATCAGTTTTTCGTAGGTCATGCCCGGCCGCCACTGCTGGCGAGGCTTCAGCATGATGGTGGTGTCGTACATATCGAGGGGCGCGTTGTCCGTGGGACTGTCCGAGCGGCCTGCGTACCCGAGCACGTTTTCCACCTCCGGAAACGCGCGCAGGATGCGGTCCTGCTGCTGCAGGAGCTGGGATGCCTGGGTGATGGAAATGCCCGGCAGCGAGGTGGGCATGTAAAGCGTCGAGCCTTCATAGAGCGGAGGCATGAATTGGCTCCCGATCTTCAGCGCGAGCGGCAGCGTGGCGGCCAGAAAAATCAGATTCAGCAGCAGTGTGGTCTTGCGGAAGCGCAGGCAGAGGCGCAGAACGGGCAGGTACATCGCCTGCGTCCAGCGGGAAAAAGGATTCGAGGATTCCGGACGCAGGCGGCCGGTGATGAACAGCGGCATGAGCGCCGGAACCAGCGTCACCGCCAGCAGCGAGGAAAAGGCCACGGCGAGCGTTTTCGTCCAGGCCAGCGGGCGGAACATGTGTCCCTCCTGCGCCTCCAGCAGAAAAACGGGGAGGAAGGACACCACAATGATCAGCAGGGAAAAGAAAATGGCCGGGCCCACCTGCTTCGCCGCGGCCATGAGCGTGCGCCGGCGCTCGGCGGCGGAGAGCGCTCCCTGCCCGCCCGCCTGCGCCACCGCCGGGTGCTCAGAGAGATGCCGGTAGCCGTTTTCGACCATGACGATGGCCGCGTCCACCAGAACTCCGATGGCCAGCGCCAGCCCGCCCAGCGACATGATGTTCGAGCTGACCCCCAGGTAGCTCATGGGGATGAACGAAGCCAGCACGGCAATGGGCAGCGTGAGGATGGGAATCAGCGCGGAGCGGAAGTGGAACAAAAAGATGATGGTCACCAGGCTGACGATCACTGCCTCTTCCAGCAAGTCGCGCTGCAGCGTGCGGATGGACTCATGAATCAGTCCGGAGCGATCGTAGCCGGAGACGATCTCCACACCCGGCGGCAGAGAGCGCTGGATCTCCGCGAGTTTTTTCTTCACGCCGTTGATCACTTCGAGCGCGTTCATTCCGAAGCGCATCACCACAATGCCTCCGGCCGTCTCCCCTTCCCCGTTCCATTCGGCCACGCCTTGCCGGATGTCCGGGCCGAAACTCACCTGGCCCAGGTCCCGGAGCAGCACCGGAACCCCGTTCTTCGTGGTTACGGGAACCATGGCCAGATCCTCCGGCAAGCGCAGGTAACCCAGCCCGCGGATCATGTATTGCGCGCCGCCGAATTCGAGCACTCGCCCGCCCACTTCGTTGGTGCTGTCGCGCACCCGGTCCATCACCGTGGAAAGCGCAATGTTGTAAGCCCGCAGGCGGTTGGGGTCCAGGTTCACCTGATACTGACGGACGAAACCGCCGATCGAGGCCACTTCCGCGACCCCTGGAACCGTTTCCAGCTGGTAGCGCAGATACCAGTCCTGGAGACTGCGCAGATCCGCCAGGGAGTGCCGGTGGGTGCGGTCCAGAATCGCATACTGATACACCCAGCCGGCCCCGGTGGCGTCCGGGCCGAGCATGGGCGAAACATTTTTCGGCAGCGAGCCCTGCAACTGCTGCAGGTATTCGAGCACGCGCGAGCGCGCCCAATAGAGATCCGTGCCGTCTTCAAAAATCACGAAGATGTACGCGTCACCGAACATGGTTTGCGCGCGCACCGCTTTCACGTGGGGCGCCGCCAGCATGCGGGTGGCAATGGGATAGGTCACCTGGTCCTCAATGATGTTCGGCGGCTGGCCTTCCCAGGGGATGTGCACGATCACCTGCACGTCGGAAATGTCCGGCAATGCATCCAGCGGAACGTGGCCCAGCGACCAGACCCCGGCGAGCACCAGCAGCACCGTGCCGGTGAACACCAGAAAGCGGTTTCCCGCGCACCAATCCATCAGGCGGGCGATCATGGCTACATGCCCCCTTCGGCGTTGATGCTGAGCTGTTTGCTGGCCACCACCGCGCCGTTCCTCGAGGCGGTAATCGTGAGCTGCCAGGTTCCGCCGCTCCCCAGCGTGGCCACGCCTTCATAAACGCCGGCGCCTTTTTCGGCGAGATTGATGGAAAGGCTCATCGCGGCCATGCCCATGGCGGGCATGGCCGGCATGAAGCTGCGCACGTTGACCTGCGCTCCGAGGACCGGTGAGCCATCGGCGGCGGTCAGCTTTACGCGGTACACATTGGAGCCTTTGCGCGGGACCGCGGGATCGGTGGAGAACTCCACTTTCACCCCGGCCTCCGCGCCGGGCCCGTTCATGGCCGCGGCCGCGCCTGCGCCCGGAGCCGGCGGAGCGAACGCACCCATGGCCGCCTGCAGCTGGCTTTCCGAATCCACCAGAAAGTTTGCGGAGGTAATGATCCGTTCTCCCGCCTTCACGCCTTGCAGCACGATGTAATCGTCCCCAGCCTGCGCGCCGAGTTGCACTTCGCGCGGCTCCAGCGAACCTCCGCCGTGGTCCACAAACACGATGGCGCGTGTACCGGTCTGGAGGACGCCGGAGGCGGGAATGGACAGATGCCGGCCCAGCGGAATGCCGAGGGAGATGTTCACGTACATCCCGGGCTTCAGCGTCAGCCCCGGATTGGCAAACACCAGCCGCACGCGCGCCGTGCGCGTGGTCATGTCCACCTGGGGCCAGATAAAGTCCACGCGGCCCGCGAAAGCCCGGCCGGGCAGAGCGTCTGTAGTGACCGTGGCCGCGTCGCCGGGATGCAATTGCGCGATGTCGCTCGGGAACATCGCGGCGTACACCCACACGGTGGAAAGGCCGGCAACCGTGTAGAGCCGGGCTTCCGGGGGCGCATATTGATTCGGCAGCGCGTTCCGCTCCGTGACAAAGCCGGAGACCGGCGACAGGATCTCCATTTCCTGACGGGCCTGGCCCGTGGATTCCAGCCGCTCGATTTCCTGCTGCGGCACCTGCCAGCGCCGCAGCCGTTCGAGCGCGGCGTCCAGAAGGACCGACGAGCCTTCCGCCACGCCCGGCACGCTGCTCGCGCCCAGCGTGTGCCGGTCCTGTTTGGCCAGCAGGTATTCCTGCTCCGTCGCCACCAGATCGGGGCTGTACACGGTGAATAGCGGCTGGCCCTTTTCCACGTGCTGATACGTGGAATTCACAAACACTTTTTGAATCCACCCGGCGAAGCGCAACTGCACCGTGGCCAGCAGTTGCTCGTCAATTTCCACGTCGCCCACGGTGCGAATTTCCTTGCGCAGATTTTTCACCTGCGCCTCTCCAGTGCGCAGGCCGATGCTCTGCATGCGCTCGGGCGAAAGCCGCAGCGGAGACAGCGCCGGCTCCGCTGCCCCTGCGGCGGCCGGCGGCGGTGCCGCAGTTCCGGCCGGCGCGGCGGCGCCACCGGGCGGCGAGGCGGGTAACGGCACCGGCATGAAAGCTCCTTCCACCGCAGTCCGGCGCAGCTTCCAAATGGCCGTCCCCAGCGCCCCGGCCAGGAGCAGACAAAGAATCAGCGCAATGAAAAAGGCGGTGCGATAGCGATTCATGGGGAATCTCCCTTCTCCGGTGATCTCGCGAGCGTCCGGTTGTAGTTGACCGTTGCGATTCATGGCTGCACCGGTCCGGCGAGGCGCTCGATGCGCGCGATTCCCAGTTGATGGCCCAGCAGCGTCTGCTGGTATTCCAGTTCCAGATTCAAGACGTCCATGGCGGCGGAGAGCAGGGTCTGAAAATCCTCGCGGCCGGATTCGTACGCCGCCATCCCCGCCTGATAGGCGGCCTCGGCCTGGGGAATCAGTCCCTCGCGGTAGATGCGTGCCTGCGCGTCGCTGGCCTGCACGTCCACGAGCTGCTTTTTCAACTCCGCCTGCGACGCCTGGGCCATCGCGTCCTGCTGCCGGCGCGCGCGCTCCACGTTGATTTCCGCTTCCGCCAAAGCCGCCTGCCGCGGCTTGCGCCGCGGAAAATTCACGTCAAACGTGAACATGTAGTAGGCGCGGAAATATTCCGGGTCTGTCCGCTGCCACATATAGGAAAGGCCGAAATCCGGGCGAAACTCGCGCTTCGCCAATTCCACTTCCGCCTGGCCTTTGCGGACCATTTCTCCGCGCTCGCGCACGTCGGGATTCTCTTCGCGCGCCCGGACCTGCAAACTTTCCGCGGGCAGGGAAAGCGCGGTGAGCGCCAGCGGCTCCGGCACCACGTCGGGAGAATCCTGTGCGCGGTGCAGAATCCGTTTTAGCTCCGCCTGCAGCTCCCCGGTCTCCTGTTCGACCATCGAGAGATCTCGCAATACCCGCGAATGTTCCAGTTGCGTGCGGAGCAGGTCCTGCTGATTGCCCTGGCCCGCGCGGTAGCGAATCTCCGCGGCCCCGGCGATTTGCTCGACCAGCGCATCGTGGTGGTGGTGAATCGCGAGCACCTGCTGGAGGTACGCCAGCCGGTAGTAAGCCTCGCGCAGCCTTTGCACCTCGTCGCGCCGCACCATCTCCGCGCTCTGCCGCCGCACGTCTGTCTCGCGCTCCGCCACGGCGCCGCGCAGCGCCCGCTTTCCCGGATACGGCAGCTCCTGCGAGCCGCCCAGACCGATGTAAGCGAAATCGCTGTTGGTGTATCCGGCAAAGGGCCGGGGGCTGCCGACCGCGAATTGCTGCAGTTGGAAGTGCGGATCCGGCAACGCGCTGGCCTGCGCCGGCAACTGCGCCGCCGCGCGCACCGCGTCCTCCGCGGCCAAAATCGCCGGGTCGTTCTTCTTCGCCTCCGCAATTAACGCGCTGAGCGGCGTGGGCGAGGCGGCCGGCGCCTGCTCNCATCCCGTGCGCGGCAGGGAGCGGCGCCGACTGGCCGGGCGCAGCGAGGACGGCCTCCGGCGCTTGCGGGCGCTCCTGCGGAGGGCCGGCGCGCATCGCTCCCGGCGCGGCCAGCACCGCGCAGAGTGTTCCGAGTCCGCAAAGGCGGCGTAACGAACCTGTCCGCAGACCGAAATCCGAGGGAATAGTTCTCATCGCGCTTCTCCATTCGTGCTGAAATGCGCGCGGATCCCGCAAAGCGGGACGCGCGGACGCGGAGATAGCGCGGAATTAGATTCTCAGGACGGGAGCGGCGGGGGGACCGCCGGGCGGCGACCAATCGACGGCCGACCGCTGAACGGAAATCCGGGTTGGTCCTGCATGCGTATCCAAAACTGCGAAATAGCCCGGCCCGGCATGTGCAGCCGGCGCAGAACCGATCGCTTTGGTCGTTGCCGGAAGCGTGGAGTCGCTGCTGGCGAGCGCGGGCTGGCAGCAGGAGTCGTGCGAGGTCATGTCGGCCATATCACACAAGCCGGCCATGGCGGCGCAGTCGGAAGGGCCCTGGCAGTTGAAAAGGCCCGCTGCGGTTACAAACGGAGCCAGGGAGGCCGACAGAAATACCAGCCCCAGAAGTGCCGCGATTTTCCTGCGCTCCATAATTGCCATCCAATCTACGCCTCGAGAGGCACCGGAACAAGCCCGCGCCGCGTACGCTTCAATATCCGCGTGAAAGTTGCGCTTGCGGCGCGGGCCTGCAAGCGGTCGAAGCCCGGCCGCGCGCCGGTGGGAATTTGCGGACGGGAGGATTGCGGGTAAACTTTCCACACCATGAAAACCCTGCGCTTCGCTCTTCTGCTCACGCTTTTCTGTGTGCCCGTGGTCCAGGCACAGGACTGGGCCAAACAGGCGCTGGAAAAATCGCCGCGCCACCAGGAGTGGGTCACGCTGAAACACGACGGTCGCTCCGTGCAGGCCTTCGTCGTTTATCCGGAGGTGAAGCAAAAGGCCACCGCGGTGGTGGTCATCCACGAAATCTTCGGGCTCACGGACTGGGCGCGCGACCTGGCGGACCAGCTTGCCGCCGCGGGCTACATCGCCATCGCTCCGGACCTGCTCTCCGGCTTCGGTCCCAAGGGAGGTGGTTCCAGCGATTTCCCCAGTACCCAGGACGCGGGAAAGGCCATCTCCAATCTGGACCCCAACGGGGTGAACGCGGACCTGGATGCCGCCGCCGACTACGCGAAGCGGCTGCCCGCGGCCAACGGCAAGATCGCCGTCGCCGGTTTCTGCTGGGGCGGGGGCAAATCCTTTCTCTTTGCCACGCACCGGCATGACCTGAGCGCCGCATTTGTTTTCTACGGGACGCCGCCGGAGAAATTCGACGCCATCACTGCGCCGGTGTACGGCTTCTATGGAGGCAACGACGCGCGCGTCAGCGCCACCATCCCGGCAGCCGAAGAGGGCATGAAGAAAGCGGGCAAGAAATACGAGCCGGTAACCTACGAGGGCGCGGGGCACGGATTCATGCGCTCGGGCGAGGATCCCGCCGGCACCGAGCCCAATAAAAAGGCGCGCGAAGTAGCCTGGCAGCGCTGGCGCGCGCTGCTGAAATCCCTGTAATCCCCCGGCGGCACGCGGCGCGCAGGCCGCCGGTGGCGCCTGCCGGGTCTGCGATAATCGGAATTTCGGCATCCAAGTCGTTTGAGAAGAGGCACACATGCATGAGAGATTGGCCATGGCCGCTGCGGGATGCGCTCTGGCAGTGATGCTCGCCGCTGCGGGAACGCATGCGGACACGCGGGGTAACGGCCCTGCTGCGGCCAGCACGGCAGCCGCGCCCGTCGCGCCCAAGCCGCTGCACTTTCCGATCGAGCAGCACAAGCTGGAAAACGGCCTCCGCGTGGTTTTCTCCGTGGATCACTCCGCGCCCGTCTTCGGCCTGGCGGTGACCTACGACGTCGGCTCGCGCAACGAGCGCCCCGGCCGCACCGGCTTCGCGCACCTCTTCGAGCACATGATGTTTCAAGGCTCGGAAAACGTGGGCAAGGGCGAGCACATGATCCTGGTGCTCAACAACGGCGGGGGCATGAACGGCACCACCAACGAAGACCGCACCAACTATTTCGAGACCCTGCCCGCCAACCAACTCGATCTCGGCCTCTACCTCGAGGCGGACCGCATGCGCTCCCTGGCCGTGAACCAGGCCAACCTGGATAACCAGCGCAAAGCGGTGCAGGAAGAGCGCCGCCTGGGAATTGATAACCAGCCGTATGGCGCCACTGACGAAGCGCTCTCCGACGTGCTCTACGACAACTTCGCCTACAAGCACTCGGTGATCGGCTCCATGGCGGACCTGGACGCGGCCAGCGTAAGCGACGTCAAAGACTTCTTCCGCCTGTACTACGCGCCGAACAACGCCGTGCTCACCCTGGTGGGCGACTTCCAGCCGGCGGAAGCGCTCGCGAAAATCAAAAAGTATTTCGGAGACATCCCCTCCCAGCCCACTCCGGCGCGCCCGGACCTCTCCGAACCGCCGCAAACCGCGGAGCGCCGCCGGAAAATGGACGACACTTTTGCCGAAACGCCGCGGCTCGATGTGCTCTACAAGGTTTCTCCCGGCGCGCAGCCGGACTGGTTCGCCGTGGAAACTCTCTCCGCCATCCTGGGCGACGGGCTTTCTTCCCGCCTCTATCAGCGGCTGGTGAAGGAAAAACAGCTCGCGGTGAGCGTGGATACCGACCTGGAGAACCGGCCCGGCCCTTCGCCCTTTCAGATTCAGGTAATGTTGCGGCCGGGAGGCGACTTCGGCCCGGTCGAGCAAATTGTCCAGGAGGAAATCGAGCGCCTGCAAAAAGAACCGCCGGCGGCCTGGGAGCTCGAAAAAGTGCGCCTGACCAGCCGGCGCCGCCGCGCCGAGCGGCTGCGCAGTTCGCTGGCCCGGGCCATGACCATCGGAGACCTGACCGCGAAGTTCAAGGATCCCGAGCTGATCAACACCTATGAGCCCAGCCTGGACCAGGTCTCCGCTGCCGGCGTGCAGCACGCAGCGCAGAAATACCTCAATGCCAGCGAGCGCTGCATCATCGAGACCTATCCCAAGCAGCCCGCCGCGGGAGGTGCGCAATGAGGCGCGCAATGAGGTGGGCGATGAGGCGCACAATGACCCGCGTGATCGACAGCCGCACATCCCGCCCCGTGGCGCGCGCGGCATCCTTCGCGCTTGCCGGAATGCTTCTGGGCCTCACCTGGCCCGCGGCAGCGCAGCAGCCCGGCGAAAAGTCCGTACCGGTGAGCAAGGCGGAGCGCTTGAACCGCGCGCCCGTTTCCAAAGAAGTGCTGCGCGTGAAATTGCCCAAGCCTTTCGAGACCACGCTGCCCAACGGCCTGCACGTGCTGATACTGGAGGACCACCGTTTCCCGCTGGTGGATGTGAGCCTGCTCATTCTGGGCGCGGGCGCCACCTCCGATCCCAGCGGAATTCCGGGGCTGGCCTCCACCACCGCGGCCATGCTCAAAGAGGGCACGATGAACCGCGACAGCAAGGAGATCGCGGAGGAGACCGAGCGGCTGGGCGCGGCCATCAGCTTCTTCGCGCCGTTTGGCGGGACGGCCGCGAGCATGTCCGCCTCCGGCCTTTCCGACAACTTTAATGCCTGGTTTGCGCTGGCGCTGGACCAGTTGCTGGATCCCACGTTTCCGCCCGAAGAACTTGCCAAACTGAAGCAGCGCATGGCCGTGCGCCTGAAGCAGCAGCGCTCCTCCCCGCAATTTCTCGCGCGGGAGCGGACCGCCCTGGCGCTCTATTGCGCGAATCCCGATGACCGCTCCACCTGCCTGCCGGAAGGGCGGGTTACCGAAACCCAGGAGTCGCTGGACGCGATTACGCCGGACCGCCTGGCGGAATGGCAACGCACGCGTTATGTGCCGCAGAACGGCCTGCTGGCGATTGCCGGAGACGTGGACACGAAGGCGCTGGTGGCCAAACTGACGGCGGACCTGGCCGGCTGGGCGCGCACCGATCAGGCAGACCAGCCGCCTCCGGCCACCCACGCGGCCGGTGCGCGGCGCGTTTTCCTGGTGGACCGGCCCAATTCCGTGCAGACCACGCTCTGGCTCGGCAACGTGGCCATCGACCGCCGCGACCCCGATTACATTCCCGTGGTAGTGGCCAATCGCGTGCTCGGCGCCGGGCCTTCCGCGCGGCTTTTCCTGAACCTGCGCGAGGAAAAAGGCTATACCTATGGCGTGTACAGCAATTTCACCGCAGTGCGTTATGCCGGCGCCTGGGCCGGCGCGGGCGACGTGCGCCGCGACGCCACGGCCGGCGCGCTGCACGAATTCCTCTACGAGTTCACGCGTCTAGGCAAGGAGCCGGTTTCAGAGGCCGAACTGGACGAGGCGCGCCGCTCGGTCGTCGCCGGCTTCGCGCTCTCGCTCGAGCAGCCCGAGCGCCTGATCGGCTATGCCATGGACCGCGCGATTTATTCCCTGCCCGCGGATTACTGGGACACCTATCCGGCGAAGATCTCCGCGGTCACCGCCGCGGATGTAACCCGCGTGGCCGCGAAGTATCTGGACCCTGACAAACTCCAGATTGTCGGCGTGGGCGAAGCGAAGCAGGTCCTGCCCGCATTCGAGAAATACGGCGCCGTGAAACTCTACGATACCCAAGGCAAGCCGGAAAACCCCGCGACGGGCTCCGGAACGAGGGGGCATCCCTGATCGGCGCAGTTGGCTCGGTACGGGGAAAAAATCGCCGCTGCCCCCCC
>OCOJ01038490.1_pt5 | contig 28136 bp, 23 predicted proteins | sample 1539251 | NCBI WGS metagenome assembly OCOJ01 (sample SAMN01911457, study PRJEB22624) | soil metagenome | biome: Soil | place: Malaysia | collected 2012-04-30 | depth RA_metagenome m
CGCCCGCCGCACGCGCGCTGCGGCGCGCCCGTGCCGTTGCCGGGGACTGCCAGGCTCGCGAGCTCATGCGCTCCTCCCCAGAACCGTCTTTGGAAGATCCTGGCCGGGCCAGGCGGCGGGATAGCGTCCGAGCTCCCGAACGGACTGCGCGCGATTGCGCACTTCCGCAAGCGCCTCTTCCATCGTTCCCCCCGAGCAAGCCTCCACGTCCAAAAAGAACTGGTATTCCCAGGGGCAGCCGTGAATCGGCCGGCTTTCAATTTTCAGCAGGTTGACCCCGTGGCGCGCAAAGGGCTCGAGCGCGGCCACCAGTGCGCCGGGCAGGTGCGCCACGCGCAGCACCAGCGTGGCCTTGTCTCCACCGCTGGCCGCGGCCGCCGTGGCGGAAGCCAGCAGCAGGAAGCGCGTGAAGTTGCCGGAATTGTCCTGCACATTAGCGGAGAGGATCACGCCGCCATAGCGAGCCGCGGCGCCACGCCCGGCCAGCGCCGCCCGGGAGCGGTCTCCGGAAGCCATCACCGCGCAGACGCTGCCCGCTGTGTCCTCCGCCGCAACGCGTTTCCACTGCGGATGCCGGGCAAACAGGCGCTCGCACTGCGCCAGGGCCATGGGATGGGATTCGACGCTGCGGATTCCCTTCAGCGCTGCCCCGGGCGCGGCAATCAGGTGCAGTTCGATGGGCAGGATGGCTTCCGCAGTGATGGTCAGATTGCTCCCCACCAGCAGGTCGTAGACGCGGAGCACCGAGCCCGCCAGGCTGTTTTCGATGGGGACCACCAGCACGTCTGCTGTGCCTTCCGCAACGGCTTGAAAGGCGGCCTCGAATGTGGGCCGGGGCACGCCGTGAAAATCCCTTCCCAGCAGGCGCGCGGCGGCCTCTTCACTGTATGCGCCCGGCTCGCCCTGAAACGCCGCGCGCAATGGTTTTCCGTTCATGCGCATGCTCGGCTCCTTTCCGCCCCGGCGGCGGGCTTGCGGGCCAGCGTGTGGCGGGTGGCGCGGCGCGATTCCGCCAGGATGGCTCGGAAGAGGCGCTCGACGGCGGCGCCGCCCAGCGGCCCGCGGTTGCGTTCGCGAGCCCGCGCCAGGATCCGCCGTTCCCGCCGCGCATCGCGCAGCGGCAGGCCCGCCCCGCGCTTGCGCCGGCCCACCTCGCGCGCCAGCAGTACCCGGCGGTTGAGCAGGCTGAGCAGCTCCGCGTCAATGGCGTCTATTTCGTCCCGCCAGCGTTCGATTGCAGCGACCATGGCATCCTCCGCGCGTCGTTCCGAAAACAAAAAAAGCCGCGAACCTTTGGAAGGTCGCGGCCAGTCTGGGTATCGTCGGCTTTACTCTGCTACCTCATCCACCTCACCCGCCGACAGTCGCCAGCCTGTCCGCTTCTCCGTAGGTATAGGAGAAGCGGTAGGTAAAGGCGAACTTGACGGCGTAAGTCATTCTGCTTTGAGCCACCGGCTTACTGCACCGGAAGGCATAGTGTAAGAAGGTGCAAGGGCAGCGTCAAGGAGAAACTCGCAGGCGGCGGCGTGAATGTCCCTCCGCAGATTCGGAAGGCCCTCCATGGTATCCACCCGGCCGCGGCCGGAATCTAACCTCCGCCAGCAAGATGTGCTGAGGGGGGCTGCCATGATTCGCAAAGCTTCCGCCGTATGGAATGGAAACCTGAAGGACGGAAAGGGAACAGTGACCGCCGAGAGCGGCGTGCTCGCCCAAACGCCGTATTCCTTCCGCAGCCGGTTTGAGACCGGCACGGGCACGAATCCAGAGGAGCTGATTGCGGCGGGACATGCCGGCTGCTTCACCATGGCGCTTTCCGCGCAACTTACCGGGGCCGGGCTGACGCCCGATAAAATCGCCACCTCGGCCGCGCTCACCCTGGAAAAGCTCGATGCCGGCTGGACAGTCACCAGGATTCACCTGGAGGTGACCGCGCGCGTGCCCGGCGCCAGCAACGAAACGTTTCAGAAGCTGGCCGCCGATGCCAAAGCGAATTGCCCCATCTCCCGCCTGCTGAAGGCCGAAATCACCATGAACGCCACCCTGAACAATTAATCCCTCGCGAGCGGCCGCTGGAATGTACAGGCGGCCTTACGCCCCATCTCTTACCGCATGGGGTAAGTTCGGCCCGGATCAAGCGCGGCGCGCGGCGGGCTGCTGCGGGGAGCCTGCGCCGACGCCCAGTTTCTTCAGGATGATTTCCGCCAGGCACCAGTTGGTGAAGCCGGACTGCAGCAGGTTGGCACCGACAAAGGCGGTGAACCAGAACCAGTTGTGGTTCACCCAAATGCCCAGAGCCAGCGAGCCAAGCACAAACGTTCCCGCGATGATGCGGACCACGCGTTCCACGGTCATGAGTTTCCTCCTCCCGCAGGATGCTGAATAAGCCGGCGGTCCTGTAGCGGCGGGTTTATCCCACCACCCTCCGGAGGAGACGGCGGCATAAAGCCTCCGCTACAGCTTCCACCGGTACCTTCTCCATATCCTGTGCTCTCAACTTTTCTCGTTCAGGTAATAAAGCACCGGGACGGCCATGCGGGAGAGCAGCGTGGAAGCTACTTCTCCGGCCATAAGCGAAATGGCCAGGCCCTGAAATATCGGATCGAACAGCATCACGCTCGCGCCCACCACCACGGCTGCGGCGGTGAGCAGCATGGGACGGAAGCGCACCGCGCCCGCGTCCACCACCGCCTCCGCGAGCGGCATGCCCTGGCGGCGGCGCAGTTCGATGAAGTCCACCAGGATGATCGAATTGCGCACGATGATGCCCGCGCCGGCGATGAAGCCAATCATCGAAGTCGCCGTGAAGAATGCTCCGGCGAGCACGTGCGCCGGCAGGATGCCCACCAGCGTCAGCGGAATGGGCGCCATGATCACCAGCGGAGTGCGCAGCGAGCCGAACCAGCCCACCACCAGAAAATAAATCAGAATGAGCACGGCCGCGAACGCCAGGCCCAGGTCGCGGAAGACTTCGTAGGTGATTTGCCACTCGCCGTCCCATTTCACCGCGGGCCGGCCCGTGGATTCCGGCTGCGCGGTGAAGAGTTGCGCCACGCCGTAGCCTTGCGGTGTTTTGAGCGCCGCGATCTTTTCCTTCAATTTCAGGATGGCGTAGGCGGGACTATCCTCCCCGCCGCCCACGTCCGCGAGGATGTAAATCACCGGGAGCAGGTTTTTTTCGTAGAGCGTGGGGGCGACGCGCGTCTGCTCGACGCGGACGAGTTCGCCCAACGGCACGAGCGCGCCGTCGGACGCGTTCAGATAGAGGCCGCTCAAATCCTGACGGCTGGAGCGGCTGGCGCGCGCCAGCCGGACGCGCGTGGGCACGCCTTCGCGCGATTCGGGCCGGTGCAGCAGCGTCACGTCCGCTCCTCCCAGCCCGATGGCCAGCGAACGGGCCACGTCTGAGGAGGAGATGCCGCGCAGCGCAGCTTTGTCCTGCTCGACGGCAAAATCGAGTTTTTGCTGGTCGCGGGTGACCATCCAGTCCACGTCCACCACTCCCGGCGTTTTCTCGAAGAGTTCGCGCACCTGGCGGGCGAGCGCCAGGCGCTGCTCGTAGTCCGGCCCGTAGACTTCCGCCACAAGCGTATCCAGTACCGGCGGGCCGGGCGGCACTTCCGCGATTTTGACCCGGGCGTTCCATTTCCGCGCGATTTCCTGGATGGGCCCGCGCATCTGCTGCGCCAGGGGATGACTCTGGAGCTTGCGCTCGTCCTTCGGCCGGAGGTTCACCTGGATATCGCCTTGCTCGGGCCCGCGGCGCAGGAAGTAATGGCGCACCAGGCCGTTGAAGTTGTAAGGGCCGGAGGTGCCGGCGTACGTCTGATAGTTGACCACCTCCGAATTGGTTCGCAGGTAGCTGGTGATGTCCTGCTCAACGGCCAGGGTGCGTTCCAGCGGTGTGCCCTCCGGCATGTCCACAATCACCTGAAATTCGCTTTTGTTGTCGAAGGGCAGCATCTTGACGCGCACGATTTTCAGCGGAACCAGCAGGCAGGCCGCGCCGAGCAGGGCCACCACTGCGCCAAAGAAAAGCCAGCGGCGCGCGGGGCTGGAGAGCAGCGGCGTCATCAGCCGGCGGTACATGCGCGTGGTCCAGCCTTCCGCTTCTCCGGTGCGTGAGTGCTCTGCGCTTCCGGTGTGCCCGCGCAGCAGGCGCAGCGCGGCCCAGGGCGAGACCACAAAGGCAACGATAAGCGAAAACAGCATGGCCGCCGAAGCGCCCGTGGGGATGGGGCGCATGTAGGGTCCCATCAGCCCGCGCACCATGGCCATGGGCAGAATGGCGGCGATGACCGTGAACGTGGCCAGGATAGTGGGGTTGCCCACCTCGTCCACGGCTTCGACCGCGATTTCGCTCCAGGAGCGACCGGCGCTTTCCGGCAGGCGGAAATGGCGCACGACGTTTTCCACCACCACGATGGCGTCGTCCACCAGGATGCCGATGGAGAAGATCAGCGCGAAGAGCGTGACGCGGTTCAGCGTATATCCGTAGAGATAAAAGATCGCCAGTGTGAGGGAAAGTGTGACGGGGATGGCCAGCAGCACCACGCCTGATTCGCGCCAGCCCAGCGCCAGGGCGATCAGCAAGGTGACGGAGAGCGTGGCCAGGATGAGGTGCTTCAGCAGTTCGTTGGATTTCTCTTCCGCCGTCTGGCCGTAATTGCGGGTGACGGTGGCCTGCATGTCGCGCGGCAGCACGGAGCCGCGCAGCGCTTCCACCTTTGCCAACACCGCCTGGGAGACGACCACGGCGTTGGTCCCTTTGCGTTTGGCAACGGTGAGAGTGACGGCGGGGAAATCACCGGCCGGGTGCGCCGCGCCCGCGGCGGTGCGGGAGGCCGCCGGGCCGGCCCCGAAGAAGACGTATTCAGAAGGCTCGCCGGGGCCTTCGCTCACCTCCGCCACGTCGCCTAGGAAGACGGGCCGGCCTGAGAATACGCCCACCACCAGACGGCGGGCGTCATCGGCGCCCGCAAGAAAGCTCCCCGCTTCCACGGCCACCTCTCGGTTCGCCTGGGAGAACGATCCGGCATCGGCGCGCTGGTTGGAGACTTCGAGCGCGTGCGCCACGCCCGGCGGGCTGAGCCGGTAAGAGGCCAGCTTCTGCGGATCGAGCACCACGCGCAGCTCGCGCCGCTGGCCGCCAATCAGCGCCGTTTCCGAAACGTCGTCCACCTGCTCGACCGCATGCTGTACTTCCGCTGCGATCTGGCGCAGTTGATAACCGTCATAGCCCGTGCCCCAGAAGGTGAGCGCCAGGACAGGCACGTCGTCAATCGAGCGGACTTTGATCAGAGGCTGGGAGACGCCAGGCGGGATGCGGTCGAAATTCGAATACATTTTGTTATAGGTGAGGACGATGGCGTCTTCCTCCTTGATCCCCACCTTGTAACGCACGATCACCAGCGCGCCGCCGGGCCGGCTGATCGAGTAAACGTATTCGACGCCGGGAATCTCCCGCAGCAGGCGTTCCATGGGCACGGCCACGCGCTCTTCGGCTTCCGCGGGCGATGCGCCGGGGATGTTCACAAACAAGTCCAGCACCGGCACGACAATCTGCGGCTCTTCTTCCCGCGGCGTCACCAGGACGCTGGCCACACCCAGCAGGATGGCCGCGGCAATCAGCAGCGGTGTGAGCCGCGAATCGATGAACGCGGCGGCGATGCGCCCGGCAAGGCCACGCTTCACGGAGTGCCTCCGGGACGTTTCCCGTCCAGATCCCGCGCTGCCGGGTTGGCGGCGAATTTTTCGCCAGCGCCGAGGCCGGAAAGAATCTCCACGCTATCGCCCGCGGCCAATGGCTCGCCCATCGTCACGATGCGCCAGCGCAGCACGCCCGAGGAATCGAGCGCATAGACACCCGCAAGCTGGCCGCGGTGGATGACGGCGGCCTGCGGAAGAAACAGCGCGGGGCGCTCGCCCCGCCGGAACCAGGCGCGGCCAAACAGCCCGGAGCGGACGGCAGGATTGGCGGGCAGATCAATCCGCGCCGCCACGGTGTGCGAGGCCGGATCGGCTCCGCCCTCCACTTCCGCCACGCGCCCTTCGAGCTCCGTGCCGGTGAGCGCGTCCAGCCGCACTCGCACCGCGCTCCCCGGGCGGGCCACGGCTGCTGCGGAGGATTCAATCTGCACGCGCAATTGGTAGCGCGAAGAATCTTCAACCACGAAGAGCTGCGCTCCCGGCGCGGCCATGGAGCCCGGTTCGGCCATGCGGCGGGCCACGATGCCGGTGAAAGGAGCAACGAGGCGGGCGTAGCTCGAGGCCGTTTCCGCGGCTTTCACTTCCGCCCGGGCTCGCTCCACCCCCGCGTCGGTCTGCTTCTGGCGCTCGCTGGCCGCAGTCAGGTTGGCCTGCGCGGCGCGGCGGCGGGACTCCATCTCGTCGAATTCCTGTGGGGAGATGGATTTCTGGTCCCGGAGATAGACGAAGCGCTCGTAGGTTTTTTCCACCACGTCGGCTTGCGCCTTCGCCGCCGCGAATCCCTGCGCCGCTTCCGCGCGCGCCGCAAGAGCCCCCGCCTCCGCGGCTTTCGCGGCGGCGCCGCGCGCGGCCAGTTCGCGGTCATCCAGGCGGGCCAGCAACTCGCCGGCCTTCACCGCCTGACCCTCGCGCACCAGCACGGCCTCGATCGTGCCCATGGTGCGGGCGGCAACCTCCGCGGTGCGTGTGGAGACCACTGTGCCCGGCGCCTGCACCTCGTCCGCAACCGTCTGGAGCGCTGCGGTGCGCACTTCAACGCCGAAGACCGCTTCCGGGGCCGCCTGGACGGTCTTTTCGCTGCGCGAGCATCCTGCCAGCAGAAGAGCGAGACCGGGCGCGAGAAGGCGGAGCGCGAGCCGGACGCGCGTGCGCGGGTGCGGCGAGAGATTCATGGCTTTTCTCCAACGAACAGGATGGGGGATTCGGGCGTCAACTGGCCCGCGGCACGCTCGAGTGAGGCGCGCGCGGAGTACCAATCACCGACCGCGGCCACGTAACCGGTACGGGCTTCCAGCACGGCTTCCTGCGCCCGCAGCAATTCGGTGATGGTGGTGAGTCCGGCCTGGTAACGGTTCTCGATGATGCGCAGGCTTTCCCGCGCCTGCTCCGCGCTCTGGCGGGCGGCCTCGGCGCGCGCCCGGGCGGCCGTGGATTCCAGATAGGCGCGGCGCAGTTCCAGGCGCACGCCGGAGCGCACCCATTCCAGATGATCCTCGGCCTTGCGCTTCTGTGCCGCGGCCTCCGCCACCTGGGAGCGGTTGGCGCCACCGGCAAAAATGTTCCACTCCAGGCGCACCCCAGCCGTCCAGTTGGCGCCGGAGGGGCCGCCCAGGGTCAGTGCCTCACGCTCGAATTCGCCGAACAGGCCGAGCGTCGGGCCGATATCTACCTTGGCCAGCTTCTCGCCCTTGCGCGCCGCGTCCACGTGCATTTCCACCGCGCGGAGCAAGGGACGCGAGGCCAGCGCTTCGTTTTCCCATTCGCTGATGGCGCCGGAGATGTCCCTGGGCTCAGCCATTTCCGCGGAGGGTTCCCCCATCGCTTCGGCATCCATGCCCATCTCGCGCGCCAGACTGAGCCGCGTCACAGCCAGGGAATTTTCCGCGCGCAACTGGCGGTCGCGCGCCTGAGCTTCAAACACCTGGGCGCTGAGCAGGTCCGAGGAAACCACCTGCCCGGCCTTCTCGAAGGCAGCGATGCGTTGGCGGTTGGCAGTGGCTGTCTTGAGCGCGTCGCCTGCGGCTGCCAGGTCGTCGCGCGCCACCACAACGGCAAAGTACGCCTGGACCACGCGCAGGATCAGGTCCTGGCGCGCCTGCTCGAGCTCGAAATCGGCCGCGGTCTTCTCGCGATTCGCGGCCCGGGTGCGCAGCCAGGTGCGCCCGGAATCGAACAGCGTCATGCGCCCGGAAAGGCGCGTGGCGAAGTTGTCGAGGGGCAGAGGCGTGTTCAGGTTCGGCAGCGCGAAATCGGCAGCCGTGAAGCGGCGCTGGGTGAGCTTGGTGCCGAAGACGTAGATGGGATTGTCGCTGCGCGTAAAGCCCTGGGAAAAGTCGGTGCGCGGATACCAGGCGGCGCGCGCCAGGGCGGCGCGGGCGGCGGCGGCGCGCTCCTCTTCATTGGCGGCGCGCAAGAGCGGATTGTGGTCCAGGGCGGTGCGCACGGCGGAAGCCGGGGTGAGCGATTCCTGGGCACGGGCCGCAGAAGCGGCCAGGGCCAGCAGGAGAGTGAAAGAGAGCTGAGCAGCGGTGCGCACGGCAGACCTCATGGAGTGTTGCCCGCGACTATGGCCGCGGCGAAGCGGGCCGGAGCGGGACCACCGTCACTCCCAGCGGCGAAGGGGAGCAGGCCCTGAGGGCGGGACATGGCATCTCTCGCTTTCCGCTTGACAGCGTATTTCTATATGGCTATATTGTCAAGCAGAAGTTTAGCTGCCGGGCGCTCCCCGGAAGGAGACCGCCGATCGTGAAGGCCTCCCTGCCGCCCCCCCAACGCCTCGAGCTGGCCGCTTCCTGGTTCCGCATGCTGGGAGACCCCACCCGCCTGCGCATCCTGCACCTGCTCGAGCGCGGCCGGCGCACCGTGGGCGAAATCGTGGCCGCTCTGGGCACCAGCCAGCCCAATGCCTCGAAGCATCTCCAGGCGCTGCGCCAGGCAGGCCTGGTGCGCCGCCAGCGCTCCGGCAATTTCATCTACTATTCCATCGGCGATCCCGTGGTTTTCCGTCTGTGCGAGCTGGCCTGTAACGGAGCGCTCAGCGCCGTGCGGGGCCGCTACGGCTCTCAGGTGGTCTCTCGCGGGCGATAGCGTGTTGCGGATGCCATCTCCGTGCGAGCCGGGCGCCACCTGGCCACTCATGCGCTCCCATTGCGTAAGCGCGCCACCAGAAGCAGGTCTCTCGCCGGACAGAGCGGGTTCGGGATGAAATCGAAGTGAAGTGTCCTGCGCCGCGGCCGCCTGCGCACTTGCGCGCCGGCGCCGCACCCCCCGGGGCCTGAAACCATCCCTCGGCTTTACGCGTCTCCGGATTTGTGCCAGTTTATTCGCCGCAGGAGATCTATGGGGGATTTATGAATATGAATTTTCGCGGAGTGGCTCGTTCTTTGCTTGTGGTTTCAGTCCTGGTATCCGGCGCCGCGCTGGCCTGGAGTGCAGAGGCTCGCGTCGCAGGCGCGCAGCCGGGCGATTCGGGCTACAAATTGAAGAAGAAGATCAAGCTGGGAGGCGAGGGCGGTTGGGACTATCTCTCCTTTGATTCCGCGACGCGCCGGCTGTTCATCTCCCGGGGCTCCAAAGTGGTGGTCCTGGACGTGGACACGGAGAAGGTGGTGGGAGAGATTGCAGACACGCCGGGGGTGCACGGCATTGCGCTGGCGCCGGAACTGAACAAGGGCTTCACATCGAACGGCCGGGGCAACAATGTGACCGTATTCGACTTGAAGACGCTGGCCACGCTGGACCACGTGCCCACCGGCCAGAATCCGGATGCCATCGTCTATGACCCGGCTACGAAGCGCGTATTCACGCTGAATGGCCGGAGCCAGGACGCCACTGCCATCGACGCTCAAACCGGCCAGGTGGCGGGGACCATCGCCTTGGGAGGCCGGCCGGAATTTGCGGCCGCGGACAGCAAGGGCCATGTGTACGTGAATATCGAGGACAAGAGCGAGTTGGTGCAACTGGACTCGAAGAAGCTGACCGTGGCGGCGCGCTGGCCCCTGGCCCCGTGCGAAGAGCCTTCCGGGCTGGCCATGGACACGCATGGCCGGCGGCTGTTTGCCGGGTGCAGCAACAAGATGATGGCCGTGGTGGATGCGGACAGCGGAAAGGTGCTGGCCACACCGGCGATTGGACAGGGCGTGGACGCCAACGGATTCGATCCCGGCACGAAGTTCGCCTTCGCTTCGAACGGCGAAGGCACGCTGACCGTGGTTCGCGAGGATTCGCCGGCGAAATACACGGTGGTGGAGGATGTAACCACGCAGCGCGGCGCGCGCACCATGGCGCTGGATCCCAAGACCCACGAAGTGTATCTGGTTACCGCGGAATTCGGCCCCCGGCCCGAGCCGACGAAAGAGAATCCCCATCCCCGTCCCCCCATGGTGCCGGACACGTTTACCGTACTCGTGTTTGGACGGTAGCGCGCGGGAGAGAGCAAGCCGCGTCCCAAGCAAGCCGGCCACAATCCCGGAGCTTTGGAAGGCGTACTCCGAAGCAATTCGGGGACCTTCGGGGGGAAGCAGGTTCTTGCGGACCTCTTCCCCCGCCGGCCTGCGCTGGGCCATGCGCTGCGAAGCGCGGGCCGGCGGGGATTGAGGTATGAAGCAAACAGCGTTGCGCTCCGCCTATTCCTCGGCGTGCGCCGCCTCTTCCGTGCCTTTCCGCAGAGGAATCACTCCGGGAATCAGCCAGTTGTTCCACATGTCGTCCACTTGGCTCTGGAAGTAGGCGATGTCCTCGTCCGTGAAGTGGGCGAAGCGGCCCTGCTTGAGCAGGTAATCTGCCACGGGCAGCCGCTTGTACCGCCCCTCGGCGATCTGCCGCGTCTTGCCATACAGCTTCAGGACGCCCTTTTCCACTTCGTAGAGCGGCCAGATGCCTGTGTTGACGGCGAGATTGCCCAGCTCGTACGACAGGACGGGATCGAAATCCCAGCCCTTGGGGCACGGGTTGAGGCAGTGGATGAAGGTCGGGCCGCCGATGGTGAGCGCGCGGCGCACGGCATTCATGGCCTGCAGTGCGTAGGTGGTGGAAACGGTCGCCACGTACTTGCAAGTCGGGTGTCCGGCGATCATCAGCCCGGCCACATTCTTCTTCCAGCGATTGTGCATGATGCGCTTCACCTTGCCGGGAGTGCTGAACGTGGTGTTGACGCCAAAGGGGGATGTCGAGGACACCTGAATGCCCGTGTTGGCATACGACTCGTTGTCGTAGAGCACGACCAGCAGGTTGTAGTCCGGAAGGGTCATAGCGGCGGAGATGGCGTTCAGGCCCATATCCGCGCCGCCGCCATCGCCGCAGAAGGCGATCACGTTGATGGGCTCGTTTTTCATCTCGCCCTTGCGCATCAGCGCCTTCAACGCCGCGGCCGTGCCCACCGCGCTGGACCCGGCGGCGCCCAGCTGGGTATGCATCCACGGCACGCCCCACACGGTCGAGTAGTAGGACGTGTTGGCCACGTACATGCAGCCGGTGGCGCCGGTGATGATTGTGCGCGGCCCGGCAGCCTTGGCCAGCAGGCGCAGGAACTGCGCCGATTCGCATCCTTCGCAGGTGCGGTGGCCGGAGGTGAAGTATTCCTCGTAGGGAACCTTCTTGACTCCCTTGAAGGGCTCCAGCTCCTGAGTCGGGGTGGTGGTTACATAGGTGCTCATGGGTTCCTCATCCTTTCCGCTTGAGGGAGAGCGCCGCGGGGCGCCTTATCCCCGCAGTCCGATCCATTGTGTCAGCGGCTGGGACTTCCCACTGGCCGCCTGGAAGGTGATATCCGTGATCTTCTCGACGTCCGCCACGGTCACTTCGCGCCCGCCCAGCCCGCAGAGAAAATCGAGCACGGGCGGCCGGGTCTTGGCATTGGCGTACATGGCCGAACGCAGTTCCGTGGCCACCACGCCGCTCAGGTCCGGCGAGCCCAGCGAGAGGTCGCGCTCGATCACGCCGATGGCCTTGAAGCGTTCCAGGGCCTTGGCGATTTCCGGGCCGGCAAACGGCCGGAACCAGCGCAGGCGTACGAAGCCGACCTTTTTCCCCTGCTCACGGAGCTTCTCGATGGTGACCTTCACCGGGGTGGAGAGCGTGCCCATGCCGAACAGCACGATCTCGGCGTCCTCCGTGCGGTACTCCTCGAAGAACGGATTGCCGTACTTGCGCCCGAAGATGCGTTCGAATTCCGCGTAGACTTCCCGGATCACGCTGGGGGCAACCTCGGTGACCGCGTAGTTCTGGCGGCGCATCTCCATGACCCAGTCTTCATTGGCCTGGGGGGCCACGGAGATTACGTTGTCGGGATGCAGCAGCAGGTCGCCTCGATCATACCGGGGCAGGAACTTCTTCACCTGCTCCGAAGCCGGCACTTTTACGTACGATTGCGAGTGGGTGAGGAAGGCGCCATCGCAACTGATGGCCAGAGGAACAAAAATGCGGCGGTCCTCGGCCACGCGGTAGGCGATGAGCGCGGTGTCCAGCGCTTCCTGGGCATTGTCCACCCAGACGAGCATCCATCCGAGGTCGCGGACGGAGAGCGCGTCGTTGTGTTCCACGCCGAACGCGCCGGGATCGTCGAGGGTGCGGTTGCCGACCAGGGCGACCATCGGGATGCGCAGCGCGGGCGTTACCGTGAGCGCCTCCATGGCGTACATCCAGCCCACGCCGCTCGAGCCGCAAAAGACGCGGGCGCCGCAGGCGGAGGCGTGCTTGACGATTTCAAACTGGGAATGTTCTCCCTCGGCCACGATGAATTCACAATCCAGCTCGCCATCGGCCACGAGCTGGCTCATGTACTGCATCACTGTGTCGTAGGGGCGGATGGGATAAGCCGTGATTACATCCACGTTGGCCAGTTTGCAGGCGACTGCGATGGCTTCCGAGCCGGTAATCAGGGCTTCCTGTGCTTCGGTTCTGCGCGGTTCCTTGACAGGGGCTGTTAGCGTTGCCATTTCCATCTCCTTCTTTACCGGCCTCAGCCGATCTTCGCGATCTCAAGCGCTTTCGGGACCTGCTCGGCGTACTGCCCGCGATAGCGGAAGCCGTACGAACGTTCTTTCTCCACGGTCTCGATGGTGGATTTCAGCCAGGCGAGATAACCCTCCTTGTCCTTTTTGAAACGCAGCCACTGGCTGTCGTTATCCAGGAAGGCTGACTCGCTGACCATGGTGATGCAGTTCTCCACCGGGCAAACGGCCTCGCAGATGCCGCAGCCGCAGCAGGCCTGCAGGTTGGCGTCGTAGGTGCCGTCCGGGGTCACGTCGAAGGAAGCGTCCGGGCAGTTCAGCCAGCACAGCGTGCACTTGGTGCAAGTCTGGAAGTTCACCACCGGGCGCTGCGTGCGCGTGGTGTACTTCAAAAACTTGTCATTACGCGCGGGGCGGAACCCGCCGAGTTTCTTGGTTTCCGGATCCTCAATCGGCCCGCCCTGGGGTTGGCCGGGGATGCTGGTGCCCAGGCGCATGTCCTCCCAATTGGGCAGTTGGAACTTCGGAAGCGCCTCAGCATTGCCGCGGCCCGCAGGCACCTCCACCGCGGCAAACCGCTCGTACGCGTTGCGCGCCGACTGCGCTTTGGCCGCTCCGTCCTTCAGCTTGGTCTGGATGTATTTTTCGACGGAATCGAGACGGACCAGTTCCGGCAGGGCCTTGGCGATGGCCCCAAGAATGCGCACATCCGTGTGGTCATCTTTGTAGACCCACAAGCCGGAGAAGCTGGCCAGACCCTTCAGGATCCCAAGCTTGTAGGGCTGCTCCCGGCGGTGGATGAATTTCAACAGCGTGTCTGAATCCTGGGTAGAAACAACAATCAGGGTTCCGCCGCGCTTGACCGTCTCGTTGACGGCATGCACGCCATCCCAAGCCCAGGCTTCGATGCCCTTGCACAGCGTGTCATCCAGAACGATGGTCACATCCACCTGGCTCGGCTGGTAGTGCGCCATGCCGAGCTGCAGGGTCTGCTCGTCGCTGGCCACGATGGCAAATTTCTTTGCCGGAATGCCGTTGCGTTCCGGGCTGTCTCCATAGCGCCCGAAGGAAATTCCCAGCTTGCCTTCGTTGTGTGCGGCCAGGACGATTCCGCGGGTGATGTTTTTGGCCAGGGTGTCTTGGAAGATGCCCCGGCCGACGATCTCAACTGCAAATAGCTGGCCCATCGCTACCTCCAATCTGTGGAACTCAGCGCTCAAACTTTGATTGCTGCACGGCGCACTCGAGGATGCCGGCGGAAGCGCCGGCAATAGAAAATCTCCTCCTCGCAGGTCCAATGGTCAGGCCGGGAGGAAGGAAAGGCCGTGCCCCGAGTCACCCAGTCGTGTGATTTCGGTCACCCGGGCTTTGCGGATGTGAATCAATGCGGGCGCCAACCGTGACTCGCAGCGCCAAAGCGGTTCGCCAGACTGTTTCATTCTGGGCTTGCGCCGCAATCTTGTGACCGGGGACGGCCCCGCTGCATCGGGAGGACACATTGCCCTGTGCCGCGCGTCAACCCGGTGCCAGGGACCCGAAATGGGCGCGAAGCGGCGCGCGCATTGGATCGCCACCGCGAAGGTGCGGCGTGCGCCGGGCGGGCTGCTCCCCGCCCTCCCGCGCTGACTGCGACATGGTTGAGAGGGAGGCGCGGGTCACTTATAATGCTTGTTTTCGCGGAACCGGGAGGGACGCGCCGTAATGATTGAGTTTTTCCAGAGGAAAGACATACTGGTCCGCATCTTCATGGGCCTGGTCATATTTGTCCTGGGCGGGTCCATGCTGATTTACCTTGTTCCGGGCACCGGTGGATCCGACGGCGGCTCCCCGGACGCCGTGGCCACCGTTGCCGGGCGCGATATCACCTCCACGGAATTGTCGCGGCAGATCAGTCAAATCGAGCGCAGCGGGCAGCCGATTCCTAAGTCCATGCGCAGCCTGTATGTGAAAGACCTGCTCGACCGGCTGATCAACCAGCACATGCTGGAGTACGAGGCGCAGCGCCTGGGGCTGCGCGTGACCGATCAGGAGAGCGCTGAGCAGATCCGGCAGATTCTGCCCACGGCCTTCAGCGGCGGCTCCGTTTCCAGCCTGGAGAATTACGCCGCGGAAGTGCAACAGCGCACGGGCATGAGCGTCCCGGAGTTCGAAGAGGCTCTGCGCACTTCGCTGCTGCAGGCCAAGATCCACCGCCTGGTGACCGACGGAATCACCGCCACGCCGGCCGAAATTGCCGACGAATTCAAGCAGCGCAATGAGAAAGCCAAGCTGGAATACGTGGTGATCAAGCCTTCCGACCTTGAATCCAGGGTGGAAGTGAGCGAAGCAAGCCTCAGCGATTTCTTCGAGAAGAACAAGGGCCGCTACCAGATTCCCGAACGGCGCAGCTTCCAGTACGCGCTGCTGGATGTGGCCGCGCTGCGCCAGACCATGCGCCCCAGCGACGCGGCGCTGGAAAGCTACTACAAGCAAAACCTGGAGCAGTACCGGGTGCAGAACCGCGCGCACGTGGAGCACATCCTGCTGAAAACCACGGGCAAGACGGACGCGGAGGTGGCCGAAATCCGCAAGAAGGCGGAGGACGTGCTGGCCAAGGCGCGCAAGGGCGCGAAGTTCGAGGACCTGGCGAAGCAATATTCCGAGGACGACAGCACCAAGGCCAAGGGCGGCGATCTGGGCTGGATCCTGAAAGGCCAGACGGTCCCGGAGTTCGAGCAGGCCGCCTTCGCCCTCAAGCCCGGCGAAATCTCCGGGCTGGTGAAATCCATGTTCGGGTTCCACATCATAAAGATGTTGGAACGCGAGGAGGCCCGGACCAAGTCCTTTGAGGAAGTGCGCGCCTCCATCGTGCCCATTCTCGCCGCCCAGATGGCCGATGAGAAAGCGGCCACGCTCAGCGACCAGATGGCGGCCGCGGTGCGGCAATCCAGCCGCGCGCCGCTGGAAGACATCGCCCGGCAGTTCAACCTGCAACTGGGCACAGTGCCACCGGTGGCCGCTTCCGATCCCCTGGGGCCCCTGGGTGTCTCCAACGAAGTCCGCGATTTCCTGTTTTCCGCCCAGAAGGGAGAGGATTCCACGCCGATCCGCCTGGACCGGGGGACGGTCATTGTCCGGGTAACGAATGTCCTCCCGGCCCACCAGGCCGCCCTGGCCGAGGTGCGCACCAAGGTTGAGGCCGATTACCGTGCGCAGCAGTCCACCGGACTGGCGCGTCAGCGCGCTGAGGAATTGGCCAAACGGATTCAGGGCGGGGAGTCGCTTTCCGGAGCGGCTAAGGCACTGGGCCTGGAGGTTCAAACCAGCGATTTTCTAGCGCGCAATGATACCCTGGCCGGCCTGACGCAGATGCGCAAGTTGAGCGGGGCCTATACTTTGCCGGTTGGCCAGGCCTCGCCCGCTGTGCCTTTGGGAATGAACTGGCTGGTCTACCGGGTAGCCGAGCGACAAGAGCCCAATCCGGAGGATCTGGCCAAGCAAGAGAACGAACTGCGCAGGCAAATCGTGCAATCCAAACAGCAATTGGCCTTCGAGGCCTTCCAGGATTCGCTCCGCCAGCGGCTCACTCGGGAAGGCAAACTGAAGATCAACGACCAAGTGCTGCGGCGGCTTACAGGCTCCAGCTAGTCGATATCGTACTAGAAATAAAGCACTTAACAGCAAGAAATTCAAGTTGCCTTTCCGGTTGCCTCCGCCACCGCAATCGGCTAGCCTTTTTGTGCCGGCCTTTATGGCCTCCCGGTTCCCCGGCGAGGTTGCGAGGTTCTCCCATGAGCACGAAAACTATCCCGACCGGGTCCCGCAACGCATACGAGTGCGCACTGGAGCTCAACCAGAACGGCAAGTACTGTGTGCGCGTCCGAGCGAGTTTCGGCCGCTCGCGGTGGAATCTGCCTCTCTACTTCCTGGCTTCGTCCTTTGATGGAGCTATGAAAAAGCTGGAACAGACCCTTCAGTACCTGCAAAAGCAGGAAGAGGCGCTTTGGTTCTGGGGCGTTCAGCGCAGCGACGACCCGAATCTGGCAGCCGAACTCCTGGCGGACGTGGGCCTGCGGCTGGACCGGCGCGCCGAGTTTCCCCGCAAGCGTGGGGAGGTGCTGGCGGCCGCCGACCGCCCGGTTTCCGCTGTACAGATTGCGCCCCTGCGCCGCGCACTTGCGGACACCGTGGTGCCGGCGCGCATGGCCAGCGATTGAAAGCAGGTTTTGCATTTCACCACGCCTGTTTCCTTCCTGCAATCGTTCAGCGGTAGCAGCGGCTTCAGGTTTTGGGAAGATGAGGCTGAGGATTCGGCTTGCGCTACGCCTCGCGGACCAGAATTTCCCCAAGGCCCACGAGCACGTCATTGAGCGTGACACGATACTTGTAGGAGCCGGGCTTGGTGCCGGCCACGGGCGGGCCGCTGAGCAGACGCATCCCGGCAGGCGCCTGGAATACGTTGGAGGAAAATGGGCAGCGCTTGGGGTCGAATTCGATGCGCAGCGTGGAGGAGGGCGAGAGCCACTCGGCCTGATCGCTGCTTCCCAAAACGGTCACGTCCGGAAAGATGCCCACCAGGATTCGCTTTTCCGCCACAGTCACAGCCTCCGTGCAGGTCGGGCTCCAGGCGACGCATTGCCACAGGCGATGTCCAGGAGCGAGCAGGGAAGATAGCACAACGGGGCGAACTCTGACATGCGTAGGAGTTGCGGCGCGCCGTGTGAGCTTTCCGGGATGGTGTGCTCAAGTCCTAATGGAAAAGCCGGAAATTTGCGATTCCTGGCTTGACGCATGCGATTGCGCCACGTATAGTCAAGCGAAGTTTTTCGCTCGCAAACCAAGGGTATTCAGGACTCAAAATGCAACTTCGCAATGGTGAAGCTCTTTCCCTTCTTCAATGCGTGCCGTTCGCGGCGGTGCACGTAGCCACGCTGGGCGTGCTGTTCGTGCATTTCCGCTGGTGGTATCCGCTGCTGGCGCTGGCGCTGTATGCCGTGCGCATGTTCTTTGTCACCGCGGGCTATCACCGCTATTTTTCCCACCGCACTTACAAGACCACGCGGCTCTTCCAGTTCCTGCTCGCGGCCATGGCGGAGACTTCCATGCAGAAGGGTGTGCTCTGGTGGGCGGCGCATCACCGCCACCACCACCGCTTCTCGGACCAATGGGACGACATCCATTCGCCCACGCGCAAAGGCTTCTGGTGGTCCCACGTCGGCTGGATCCTCTGTAAGCGTTACAACGAGACGCGCGCGGAGCTGGTGCCGGACCTGGCGCGCTATCCGGAGTTGCGCTGGCTGAACCGCTATCACCTGGTTCCCGGGGTTACCCTGGCGGTGATTCTGTATCTGACCGGCGGGCTGAGCGTATTCCTATGGGGCTTCTGCGTGAGCACGGTGATGCTGTGGCACGGCACCTTCACCATCAATTCGCTCTGCCACGTTTTCGGCCGCCGGCGTTACGCCACGCTGGACACCAGCCGCAACAGCATGATCCTCTCCCTGCTCACCATGGGCGAGGGCTGGCACAACAATCATCATCACTACATGAGTTCCGTGCGCCAGGGTTTCTTCTGGTGGGAAATTGACTGCACCTACTACATCCTGAAAGCGATGTCCTGGGTGCATCTGGTGTGGGATCTCAAAATGCCCCCGCGGGCGCTGCTGGAGCCGCTCCCCGCGGACCTGGCCGCTTAGCGGCGATCCCGGCCTGTCACCGGCAGGTCCGTTGCCCGCTCCACCCTTCCGCCGATTACAGACTCTTCACCGCGGCGGCGATGTGTTTTGCCGAAATGCTGAAGGCGTCCAGCAACTCTTCCGCCTTGCCGGAGTGGGGAACGCCGCAGACGGCCAGCCGGCGGGCGGCAGTGAGTGAGACACCGCTGGTGGCCAGCGCGGCGAACACTGCTTCGCCCAGACCACCCTCGGCAAAGTGATCCTCGACGGTAACCAAGCGGCCGCCCGTGGCGCGCACCTGGGCCGCCAGGCCCTGCGCATCGAGCGGCTTCACACAATACAAGTCAATCACGCGGATGGCGATGCCCTGCGCGGCCAATTCCGTTTGCGCCTTGAGCGCCTCATGCAGAGTGATACCCGCGGCGATCACTGTGGCGCGGTCCTGCGCAGACTCGCGGAGCACTTTGAAACCCGGTATGGCAAATTTTTCTTCCGCGCTGTAGAGCACCGGAGTCTTCGGCCGCGTCGTTCGAAGGTAGCCGATGCCGGGCAGGCGCGCCAGCGCCTCCGTCAAGCGGTCCGCGGACACTGCGTCCGAGGGATAGAGAACCGTAGCGCCGGGAATGGCGCGGAACATGGCCAGGTCCTCGAGTCCCATCTGCGACGGGCCGTCTTCGCCGATGGAGACGCCGCAATGCGAGCCGCACAGCTTGAGATGGCTGCGGCTGATGGCCGCCATGCGCACCTGGTCATAGGCGCGTGAGAGGAAGCACGCGAATGAGGCCACAAACGGAGTAAAGCCGCGCGCGGCCAGGCCCACGCCCACGCTTACCATGTTCTGCTCCGCGATGTACCCCTGGAAGAAGCGCTCGGGATGCGTCTTCTCGAGAAATTCCGCGAACGTGGAATTCTTCACGTCCGCGTCCACCGCCACCACGCGCGGGTTCACTTCCGCCAGGCGTGCCAGCGCCTTGCCATAGGCTTCGCGTGTGGCCACCTGCTGGCCCAGCGCGTAGGGCGGCGGAGCCAGCGCCGGAAAATCCGCCGGCGCGGCGCCCACGGCGCGCGCGTAAGAGCGTGTATCGACGGCCCCGGATTCCGCCGCCCCGCCCAACTCAGCAAGTGCCCGCGTCAGTTCGTCCTTTGAGAGCGGCTTGCCGTGCCAGCCGTCCTTATCCGCCAGGAAGCTGATGCCGTGGCCTTTCTCGGTGCGCGCCAGTATGGCGAAGGGACGCCCGCTGGCGCTGCGCGCCTGGTCCACGGCCGCGACGATGGCGGCAACGTCGTGCCCGTCAATCGAGACGGCATCCCAGCCGGCGGCCTCGAAGCGGCGGCGGTGCGACTCCGTATCGTGCTCGTACATGGTGCGCTGGCTCTGCCCCAGCGCGTTCACGTCCACGATGGCGGTGAGATTCTCCAAGCCGTAGTGCGCGGCAAAGGCCGCGGCCTCCCACACGTTCCCTTCGGCCATTTCTCCGTCGCCCAGCAGCACGTACACGTGCACCCCGCTTTTCTCCACGCGCTTCGCGGCCAGCGCCATGCCCGCCCCTACGGAGAGCCCTTGGCCGAGCGAGCCGGTGGCCGCATCCACGCCGGGCACCCGCGGGGTGGGATGGCCTTCGAGTTCGCTGGAGAATTCGCGCAGCGTGGCCAGACGCGCCACGGGGAATACTCCGGCCTCCGCCAGCGCGGCGTACAGCAACGGCGCGCCGTGACCTTTGGAAAGTACGAAGCGATCGGCGTCCGGCGCGTCCGGGCGGCGCGGATCGAAACGCATGGCATGGAAAAAGAGCACGGAGACGATGTCCGCGCTGGAGAGGCAGGTGGTGGGATGGCCGGAGCCGGCGCGCGTGGTGGTGGTGAGCGAATGAATGCGCAGCAGCCGCGCCTTTTCCCGCAGGGCCTCCAGATTCACGCTCGTTGCAGCAGGTTTCGGCATCGCCGCCATCCGCTCCTCCTCGACCTCGCGCCTGCGGGTCGCCCGATTCTACAAAAATGGGCGGTGAATCCGAAAGCCATGGCGGTGGAAATCTTCCGTTGTCGCCGCGGCTCCCCGGCGGGCAGCGGGGCGAGCGGTGAGCCCGGCGGGCTGCTTCCATATTGGCGGTTGACCCGCAGCCGGGGGATTGCGCACACTAGGGGGCTGTGGGGCCGGTTTCCAGCGCCTGGAACGCTGGAATGCGCGCCAGCCTTCGTCTCCGGAACACATCACACACCGAGGCAGCCATGAACCAAGAACCCATCGGGGAACTTCTCCCCCCAACCCGGCTGATGATGACGCCCGGGCCCTCGAACATGGACCCGCGCGTGTACCGCGCGCTGGCCACGCCGCTGGTGGGCCACGTGGATCCCTGGTTCACCAACATGATGGGCGACGTGCAGACGCTGCTTCGCCGGGTCTTTCAGACCGAGAACCGCATGGCATATCCCATTTCCGCTTCCGGCTCAGGTGGAATTGAAGCCAGCGTGGTCAACCCGCTGGAGCCGGGCGATGAAGCCATCGTGTGCGTGAATGGATGGTTTTCCGAACGCATGGCGATCATTGGGGAGCGCACCGGAGCGAAGATCTACCGCGTCGAGGCGCCCTACGGCAAAACGGTGGATCCGGAGGACGTGCGCCGGGCCGGGCGCGGGAAGAAAATCAAGTTCGTGGGCCTGGCTCACGGAGAAACCTCCAGCGGCGTTCTGCAGAATCTGGACCATTACCGGAAAGTGGCCGATGAGCTGGGTGCGATTCTCGCCGTGGATGCGGTGGCCACGCTGGGCGGCGTGCCGCTGAACGTGGACCGGCAGCGCATTGACCTGTGCTTTTCCGGCTCACAAAAAACCATCAGCGCCCCGCCGGGGATGGCGCCCATCACCTTCAACACGCGCGTCGAGGAGATGGTGAAAGCGCGGAAGATTCCGGTGCCCAGCTGGTATTTCGATTTCGTGCCCATCATGAGCTACTGGGGCACAGAGCGCACGTACCATCACACGCCGCCGGTTTCGCTGATTTTCGCGCTGCGCGAAGCCCTGCGCATCGCGCTGGAAGAAGGGCTCGAAGCGCGCTGGGAGCGCCACCGGCAGAACCAGCACGCGCTGGCCGCGGGCGTCGAGGCCATGGGCCTGGAACTATTCGTGAAGAATCCGGCGGACCGGCTGCCCACGGTGGTTGCCGTGGTCGTGCCGCCGGGCGTGGACGAGGGCAAGGTCCGCAAGCAGTTGCTCGATGAATTCAATCTGGAAATCGCCGGGGGCTTCGGCGCGGTGAAGGGCATAATCTGGCGCGTGGGCCTGATGGGCTACGTCAGCCAGAAAAACAATGTGCTGCTCTTCCTGGCCGCGCTCGAGAAAGTGCTGGGCGACCAGGGATTCCGCGTGCCGGCGGGCGCGGGCGTGGGCGCCGCGGTGCATTCCTATTCCGAAGCTGGCGCGGTAGCGGCCCGCTGACCGCATCCATGCGCGCCACCATCTACAACGCCGGGAAGATGAGTGAGTTCGTGCCGCCCTTCGAGGTGCGCGCGCCGCTCACGGGCGACAGCTACCACTGCCGCTTTTCTCACATTCACAACGGCATCGCACCGCGGCACAGCGACACGATTGACGCGAAATTCTTCGTGGATGGCCGCGGCGTGCTGGTGGGCCTGGCGCACACCGCCTTCGTGGCTTTCCGCGAGGGCGCGCGGCGCGATTTGACCGACCGCGAAGCCAGTTACGTTGCCGCGGCCTATCTCGCCGAGCGCCTCGAGCAGGCCGACGAGCATCCCATTTTTGACGTCCCCCACGACGATGTGCTCCGCCTCATCGCCCGCCTGGAAATCCGCTAGCTTTCCGCACACCGCTTTTCGGGTGGTTCTCGCGGCGCTGGCGGCGCTGGCGATTTCATCCGCGGCAGCAGCAGACCAAACCCCGCAGCCGCTCCCGGTCGGCCAGATCATCGACCGCGTAATTTGCATGGGTGATCCGGCCGAGACCTACTCGCTGTACCTGCCTTCGGGGTACGTTCCCACGCGGCGCTGGCCCGTCATCTACGCCTTCGACCCGTTGGCGCGAGGCAGGACACCGGTCAAGCTCTATAAAGACGTTGCCGAGAAATATGGATACATTCTGGCCGCATCCAATACTTCGCGAAACTTCCTGGCCGACCTCTCCAAGCCGGTGAATGCGATCTGGCAGGACACGCACAGGCGGCTTGCCTTGGATCCGCGCCGCACCTACACGGCCGGCTTTTCAGGCGGGGCCCGCGTCGCCGGCAAGGTTGCCTTGGAGTGCCCGGAGTGCAGGATCGCGGCGGTAATTGCTCAGGGCGCGGGCTATCCCGCCGAGGTCCGCATTTCGCGCAAGGACGCCGTGCCCTACTTCCTTACCGTGGGCGATCAGGATTTCAACTGGCCGGAGATCATCAGGATTCGGCGCGAAAGAGAAGATCTCGGATTGAGTTATCGGGTACGGGTGTTCGCGGGCGCCCATCAGTGGGCGCCGCCTTCCGTATTTAAGGATGCGGTTGAATGGGTCGAACTGAAAGCGATGCAAGCAGGAGCGGAGCCTGAAAACTCCGGGTTCATCGAGCGCTTACTTGAGCAAACCGAAAGGCAAGCCAGCGAGGCGGAAAACAAAAGCGATCCCATTGCACTGCTCAACGCGTACCGGTCGCTGGTCGCCGATTTTGCCGGCTTCACGGATGTGGGTGAGTTCGAACGGAAGTTGCAGGCACTCAAGAAATCCGCGGGCTTGAGGGCTGCCCTGAAGAAGGAGGACGGCGCCATTTCCGGCCAGCAGCAGGTGTACCAGCGGGTCGGGCTCAAGATTGACGCCCTGGCAGACGCCACGATGGACCAGCAACTGAATTTGCGAATCGCTGTGCTGGACGAGCTGCGAAGCCTGAAGGCCGGGGCGGAACATTCCCAGGACGAGGGCAAGCGCCTGATTTCTGTGCGCGCCTTCAACGGTCTGTGGGCTCATGGAATCGAAGCAGGACAGGCTGCGCTTGAGGGCAAGCGGCTGGCCCAGGCGGAAACTTACTTTCTGCTGATGAGTGAGGTCATGCCCGATGAGCCCTGGCCATTTCTGCTTCTGGCGGAAACGCGAGCCGCCGGCGGCGACAGAAAGCAGGCACTCAAGTACATCCGGGAAGCGATGCAGCGCGGGCTGGCAAATCCGGACGTCCTTGAGAACGATGCGAACTTGCAAGTGTTGCGCCAGGACCCTGAATTCCAGCGCCTGGTCGAATCCTTGAAAGAAGCCGATAAACGATAGCGTGGTGAGAGTACTTGGTCGGCTCCGGGATCGCGTGGTGCACGGAGCGCGGCGGGTGGCCCGGGTTCGAACTGCCGCCAGAATCAACCCAGCCGCGGGGTGAATCACAGGAAACGCCGCGGGTGCGCTGCGGCTGCTCGCAGGACCAGCGGGGGGCTGAACCAAGACTGTCCTTCAGTACAGTTGTTCCGCACCTTCCATTGCGCGTAGGCTGAGGTTGCGTCCGCAAATGATGGACGGGCATGCAAGACCATCCCGCCTCCGGTTTTGACTGTCAGGTTCGCGGCGCGGGTTCCTGCCTCTCGTTTCGGCCCAGCACAGACCGCGAGCACGGCCAGGGGAACGTTCGATGGGTCGGGAACGGAAACGCTGTTCCAGCGGTCCGTGGAAGGCTGTAAGCCATGCTCGCCGCGCTCCTTCTCGAAGTACCCGCCCCGTACATGCCCTATGGCTACTGCTACATGTGGGATGCCCCGCTGGCGTTTCTGCATGTCGTCTCGGACGCGCTGGTGGGCACGGCATTCTTCTCCATTCCGGTGGCGCTGCTCTGGATTGTAAACAAGCGGCGCGACGTGCCCTTCCAGGGCGTGCTGCTGTGGTTCAGCGCGTTTCTGGTGGCCTGCGGGGCCACGCACTTTCTGGAAGTTTGGAACGTGTGGCACGACGATTACTGGCTGGCCGCGATGACCAAAGCGGTGGCCGCCATTACTTCCGGAGCCGCCACCGGTTACCTGGTGCTGCTGCTGCCGAAACTCTTGAAGTGGCCGAGTCCGCGGCAAATGGAGCAGGCCAATGTGCGCCTGGCCGACGAAGTGGCCAACCGTGAGCGGGTGATGAAGCAGCTCCAGACCCTCAACGAAGAACTGGAGAGCCGCGTCCGGGGCCGCACGCGGGAGCTGGAGTCCATCCTGGGCGACATGCGCAAGGAAGTGGAGGAGCGCCGCCGCGCGGAAGGCGAGCGGCAGCAGGCGAATGAGCGGCTGACCCGCCTGCTCGGGGAAACGGAGGAGAAGGGCCGTCAATCGGCGCTCATCAAGCAGATGAGCACGCTCTTGCAAACCTGCGCTGCCTCAACCGAGGCCTTTCAGGTGGTGCAGGATTTTGCCGGGCGGGTTTTTCCGCGTGATTCCGGGGCGCTCTGCCTGCTGAATCCCTCGCTGGCGCAAATGGAAACCGCCGCTTCCTGGGGCGCGGAGCCGGTGAAGGGATCCCCGTTCGCTCCGGAGGATTGCTGGGGACTGCGCACCGGCCAGGTGCACACCTGCGGGCCGGAAAACATGGCCCTGCGTTGCGCGCACGCCGCGCCGCTTGCCGGCCGGAGCTATGTGTGCGTGCCCATGGTGGCGCACTACGAAGCCCTCGGCCTGCTCCATGTGCGTGGCGCGGGGGAGGAAGAGCAGTGGCCGCTTGCCGAGCGCGTCCGCGGACAGCAGGAGCGCCTGCGGCTGGCCACGGATTTTGCCGCCGACATCGCGCTGGCGCTGGCCAACCTGCGCCTGCGCGAGACCCTGCGCAGCCAGTCCACCCGCGATTCGCTGACGGGGCTGTTCAACCGCCGCTACCTGATGGAATCCATCGATCGCGAAGTGCGCCGGGCAGACCGCAACGGGCGGCCGCTGGGGGTGGTCATGTTGGACCTGGATCAATTCAAGCCGTTCAACGATACCCACGGACATGAGGCCGGGGACGCGCTGCTCCGCGCATTCGGGCGCTTCATCCACAAGAATACGCGCGGCGAAGACATTGCCTGCCGCTATGGCGGCGACGAGTTTGTAATCCTGCTGGTGGACGCGGACCTGGAGGTGGCCCGGCGGCGCGCCGAGGAATTGCGCGAGGGCTTCCGCAAGCTGGTGGTGCGCCACTTGAACCACAAACTCGAAGCGGTTTCCTTCTCCATGGGCGTGGCCGGGTTTCCGCTTCACGGCCTGACCTCGGAGGAACTGCTGTCCGCAGCCGATGAAGCGCTGTACGACGCGAAGGCGGAAGGGCGGAACCGGGTGTGTGTTTTCAAAGGGCAGGAATGAACGGGACTGCGCAGATAACGGGCGGGCATGCACTTCAGAAAGCCGCACAGCCTGGAACGGCTGCGCTAACGAGAGGCGAAATGGTCCCAGCCGAGCGCCCGAAGCGCCCGCGCGCGGCCGCCCGTTTCGAGCATAACGGATCTGCGGGCGGTTATTTCGCCGATCCGCGTGAGCGGAACACCGCGGAATTCCGAGGGCACGCGGGAAACGAGCCGGGAGGGCACGGTGAACAGCAGTTCATAGTCCTCGCCGCCGTGCAGCGCGCGGCGCAGGAAGGAAGCGGGGTCACGCAAAGACCGCGCGCCGGCCTTCCAGAGATGCTCCTGATCCGCGAGAGGGAGGGAATCCGCGTGGACCATTGCGCCCGCTCCCGAGGCCGCGCACAGGCGCGAGAGATCGGTGGAGAGGCCGTCGGAAATATCCATGGCCGCGGAGGCCAGCCGGCGCCGCGCGAGCATCCGGCCAATGGCGAGCCGGGGGTAAGGGTAAAGATGGCGGTCAATCCAGTAGGAGCCGGCGCCAGTGATAAAGGCGCGCGAGCCCAGGCGGGAGAGCACCTCCAGCCCGGCCTGCGCCGCGCCGAGACGGCCGGTGACGTAGAGCGCGTGGCCCGGTCGCGCGCCGCTGCGCGTGAGGACGCCCGCGCGCGGCGCTTCGCCGATTACGGTGACGGCTGCGACGACGTGATCGTCGCGGGCCACGTCCCCGCCGATCAGGTGCATTCCGAACATTCTTGCGCCGTGGCTCATGCCGCGGGCAAACCAGCGCAGCCAGGAGCCTGCTCGCCTCGAGGGGAGCGCGAGCGTCAAAAGGAAGTAGCGTGCCGCGGCGCCCATCGCCGCAAGGTCGCTCGTGGCGCGAGCCAGCGCCTTGAATCCGACTTGATAAGGGGGATGGATGCGGGAGAGGAAATGACGGCCCTCGATAAACGCGTCGGTACTGAACACCCAGTCGCGATCCGCACGCGCGCGCAACACGGCGGCGTCGTCGCCGATGCCCACCGAAACCTGGCGCGAAGGCGCCCAACCGACGCAGCTCGGGATGCTGCGGCAGAGGCGCGCGATAATGGAGCTCTCATCCATCTTGCATCGTCGTCTTCGAGTCAGCGAGGGGCGGACGCTCCGTGCGCGGCTCACTGCAGGATGTCAAAGCCATGCCATCCCCAGGTTGGGTTGCACCACGAGCGCGCGCGCGGAGAAGCATACCGCGTGCGCGGTCCCGGATTTCCAGTGAAAAAGAAATGCAAGGGACGGGGTTTGGCCGCTGACGTGCTCGATGCGCGCCTTCCTATTTTTCTTGACTTCCCTGTTTCGGCATCATTACACTCAGGCGAGTCGCGAATCAATTCTTTCGATTCCGGCAAGTTCGCAGCATGGGAGCGGCTATTGCGGGGGCAAGCAGCCGCCAATCCCGGCAAACGCTCGCAGGTTTTCCTAGACCAGGCATGAAACGCGGTTCTCACACGTTTGTGATCGTTTCCAGCGAACGGGGATATCTCCGCAAAGTGAGAATTCCCTTCTACGCGCTCCATTTGCTCGCGCTCTTCACCCTGGTGGGCGGAGTTACGGTGATCGCCGCGGTGGGATCTTATGGACGCATGCTGTGGAAGGCCGCCAGTTACAACGCTCTGCGCCGAGATCAGGAGCAATTGAAACGGCAGTTCCAGGACCTGCAGGCGCGTGTGAAAGATTCGGACCAGAAGATTTCCTCGCTGCAATCGCTGGCCACGGATGTGGCCATGAGCTACGGAATCCTGGGCGCGCGGAGCACACCCTTCTTCGCCGCGGCAGCCCCGCAGGAAGCCGGCGCCGCCTTCAGTCATTCCCTGGAACAGTTTCATTTTCTGATGAACAACGCCACCGCCGTCGCCTTGGCCTCCGAGGGACTTACACTTTCGCCCGGACGCACCTGGGGCGATTTGCAATTCACGCCCTCACTCTGGCCGGTAGTCGGGCGGCTGACGGGGACGTTCGGAGAGCGGCTGGATCCGTTCAGCGGTGAAGGCGCGTTCCACTCCGGGTTGGATATATCCGCGCCCTACGGCACGGAAGTGCATTCGTCAGCCGACGGCGTGGTGGCGGACGTGGACACCCACATGGGTCTGGGCCGTTCGATCCGCGTGGATCACGGTTTCGGCGTGGAGACGGTTTATGGACATCTCTCCGCCTATGCTACCGAGCCCGGCAGGCATGTGAAGCGCGGCGAGGTGATCGGCTACGTGGGGGACAGCGGGAGGGCTTCCGGTCCGCACTTGCATTTCGAAGTGCACATGTACGGGACTCCCGTAAATCCCTGGAAGTTCCTGAAGGGCAGCGCCAGCGGCGATTGATCGGCCGAGCACGGGGCAGGAGGGGAACCCCCCTGGGGCCATCGCCAAGGCCCCGCCGGGCGCTTTCCACAGTACCAGCGGTTTTCCACAAGTGCTCTCCCGGCAAGCGTTCAGGGGCCCCTTGCAATTCGCATGCCGCGCTGCTATCTTAGTGAGGTTTGCTAGGCTGGCGTAGCTCAGCTGGTAGAGCATCTGATTTGTAATCAGAGGGTCGGGGGTTCGATTCCCTCCGCCA
>OCOJ01016708.1_pt2 | contig 28089 bp, 31 predicted proteins | sample 1539251 | NCBI WGS metagenome assembly OCOJ01 (sample SAMN01911457, study PRJEB22624) | soil metagenome | biome: Soil | place: Malaysia | collected 2012-04-30 | depth RA_metagenome m
ATCTGCTCGATCCGCTCAATCCGGGCCCTGTCCAGCCTTTCGAGCGACACCTTCAGCCCGGTGAGGGACTCGACGTTGTCCCTGGACTCGTTGGCGAGCTTCTGGAAGACGCTCTTGGCCTGCGGGTTGGCCTGCTTGGCCGCAAGGTGGTCATAGCTCCCCGCCAGGTCCTCCTCGACGCCTATCCAGTTGACGAGCGTCTCGATGAGGGCCTCCGCGTAGCCCGTCTTCACGGTCTCCTCCACCTTCCTCGCGTCAGCCACGGTCTCGACGTCGGCGATGATTCTCTCTCTCTTCATGAGGCCACAGCACCCGCCGAGTCCCCGGCCGTTTTAAACGAGTCGCGCCTCACGGCAGCAGGTTGAGGAGCAGGAACGGGAATATCCCGGTCGCGAGGCTGAGAAGCAGCATCAGCACCGAGGGCGCGAGGTCGGCGGCCCTCCTCGGGGCCTGCTGACCCTCCCCCTTCCCGAAGACGACGGTGTTGATGATCCTGTAGTAGTACCCAATCGACAGGATGATGTTGCCGACCACGAGGACTGCGAGCCAGAAGAAGAGCCCCGACTGGGCGGTGAGCAGCGCCCACACGACCAGAATCTCGCTCCAGAACATGCCGAACGGGGGAGCGCCCATCATGGCGAGGGAGTTGGACGCGTAGAGGAAGCCGAGGGGCCTGTCCTGCCGGCCGGCCCCCTTGAGCTTCTCGAGCTCCGCGTTCTCGTATGCGGAGTTCTCCTTGCCGAGAAGCATGAAGAAGTTGGACTTCAGGAGGCCGTGGTTCCAGATCGTGAAGACCACGGCGACCATGCCGGGGATGCTGAGCGTCGAGAGCGCGGCGAGCATGTATCCCGTCTGGGCGACCGAGCTGAACGAAAGGATCCTCCTCAGGTTGGTCTGCGCGAGGCCGCTGAGGTTCCCCAGCAGCATGGTGACCACGGCGAACGCTGCCAGGAGCACCTGGATGTCGAAGGTGGAGGCGGGGAATGCTAGCGAGCCCACGAGAGGCTGGAGGACCTTCAGGATCGCGAAGACGCCGACCCCCGTGACTGCCCCGGAGATAAGCGACGCCGAGGGCAGGGGCGCCGCGCCGTAGACGTCAGGGAGCCAGGTGTGCAGGGGGACGACGGCGGCCTCGACCCCCAGCCCTATGACCAGCATCGCCAGGCCGAGCTGGCCGGCAGGGGTCGCGAGCGCCATGAGCCCTGCGACCAGCTGGATCGACCCCGTCGCCGCGTTGATCAGCGAGATCCCATACAGGGCGAGCAGGCTGCCGATGCCCGCCATGAAGAAGTATTTCATGGTGGCTTCGAGGGAGAGCGTCTCCCTCCTGAAGCTGACCAGGCCGTAGGCGGCCACGCTCATCCCCTCCCAGAACAGGAACAGCGTAAGGTAGTCCCCGGCGGAGATCACGCCGATCAGGGACCCCACCAGGAGGAGGACGAGTGCGTAGAACGGACCCACGTTGTCGGCGGAGCTGATGTTCCGCCACGAGTAGAGGGTCACCACGAGGCCGACGACCAACACCGTAAACGCCACGAAGACGCTGAACCTGTCGGCAAGGTAGACAGTCGCGAGCGCCGAGGAGACGGGCTGGATGAAGGTGAAGCCCTGGGCCGGCGCCCACTCCCATAGGAGCATGGCGAGGGACACGAGGACCGCGCCTCCGCAGACGGCCCCCACCGCGTACACCCTGCGTGAGCCTTTGCGGCCGGCGGCGAAGTCGACAAGGAGGGACAGCACCGCGGCGGAGAAGAGGACTTCCATCGACGTCAGTATCCACATCTTCAGAGGACCCCCGTGGCGAACAGCAGGAAGGCCGCGGCGACGGCGAGGAGGATCAGCGCAACGTTGGTCTCCAGGAGGCCGGTCTGAAGGGCGGCCGCGGTCCTGGCTATCGGCCCTGACACGGCCCTGTAGATCCCCGAGTAGAGGCGGTCGAAGCCCAGCCCGTCGAGGAGCGCCTTCTTCATCGACCTCATCCCAGCGGAGGTCTCCGCCAGCTGCTTCGTCCGCTGGGCGTACACCCCGAAGGCGAGATAGACCGCCACGAGGCTGGCCGCGAACACCGCAAGGGACGTCGAGAGCGTTGAGAGGTCTGGGAGCCCGAGGGCCGCGATCGGGTAGATCGTCTGCGGATAGAGGACCGCCCAGGCAAGCACCACGGAGACCGAGAGCAGCATGATGGGGACCACCATTATCGCCGGGGACTCCTTCGCCGTCTCCTTGTTCCTCTGCTGCCCGAAGAAGACCTTCACGAGCGCCCGGAAGCTGTAGAGCCCAGTGGCGGTGAACGCGAGGACGAGGGCGACGACCTGCAGGGGGCCCGCGGCGAAGGCGAGGGCCAGGATCGAGTCCTTGCTCCAGAAGCCAATGAGAGGCGGCAGCCCGCTCATGGCGAGCATGGCGAGGGTGAACCCGACGAAGGTGTACTTCATCTGCTTCCGGAGGCCGCCCATCTCCTCCATGTCCCTTGTCTCAAGGGCCGTGATCACGGACCCCGCGGCGAGGAAGGCGAGCGCCTTGAAGAGGCCCTGGCTGACCATGTGATAGGTCGCGGCGACCCCGCTCCCCATGCCGACCGCGGCGAACATCAGCCCAAGCTGGCTTATCGTCGAGTAGGCCAGTACCCGCTTCAGGTCCTCCGCGCCGAAGGCGCAGACGCCTCCCAGCAGGGCGCTGAGGAGGCCCACGAACAGGACTATGGCGAGCAGCACCTGTGAGAGCTGGAAGAGGGGGAGCATCCTCACCATCAGGAAGACCCCGGCGTTCACCATCGTCGCGGCATGGATCAGGGCGGAGACGGTGGTGGGGCCTTCCATGGCGTCCGGCAGCCACGCGTGCAGCGGCACCTGGGCCGACTTGCCCATCGCTCCGATGAGGACCAGGACTCCGAGCAGGAAGACCATCCCGCCTCCGAGGGTCGAGACCCCTTGCGGGCCGAGTATCGAGCCGAAGCTGGTGTTCCCGAAGAGCGTCCACATCAGAATCACTGCCAGGAGGAGCGCTGCGTCGCCGAACCTGGTGACTACGAACGCCTTCACCCCGGCCTTCCTCGCGGCCTCCCTGTCAGTCCAGAAGGCGATGAGCAGCGCGGAGCAGACGCCCACGATCTCCCAGAAGAAGTAGAACTGGATGAGGTTCCCGGCCATTACCAGCCCGAGCATGGCGCCGATGAAGAGGAGGATCAGCGAGTAGTACCTGGTCAGCCCTTCTCCCCCCTCCTTCTCCATGTAGCCGATCGAGTAGACGACAACCAGGAAGGAGACGAAGGAGACGAACGCCGCGACCAGCACCGACAGGCCGTCCACCTGCACCTGGAGGGAGATGTTCAGGGGAGTGAGCCAGAGGGCGAAGCTCTCGACAGTGGGCCCCGCGTAGGTCAGCGCCCCTATGGTGGCCAGCAGCAGGGAGAGGCCGCTCACGGCCACGGCGAACCAGCCCCTGAGCCGGCGGTCCACCCTCCCCAGGAGCGAGACGAACGGCACCGCCAGCAGCGGGAGGAGCCAGGTCAGCCAGGCGGTGTAGATCACTAGCGGAGCCTCCTGATCTCGGCGGGGTTCAGGGTCCTGTACTTCCTGTACACCGTCACGATGAGCGCGAGCCCTGTGGCCTCCACTGCGGCCCCGACGAGTATGGCGAGGATTACGAACACGTGGACCTGGACGTCAGGGGGCGCGAGGAGCCCCGACGTGTACAGCGTGAGGTTCGCCCCGAAGACCGCGACCTGGAACGCCATGATGCTCTTGATGAGGTTCTTGGAGAAGGAGACCGAGGCGATGCCCAGGAGCAGGAGGACCGTCCCCGTGGCCATCAGTATCGTCTGGTCTGGCTGCATCTACTGGCTCCTCGAGAGCAGGTTCACGACGGCGAGCATCGACGATGCGAAGACGGTGACGAGGATCAGCAGGTCCCAGGGCCTGAACTGCCAGGCGAACACCAGGACGGCGGTCGAGAGGTCAGCGAACGGAGTGTTCTGGACCCCGGGGAGCCCTGAGGTGAGGACGTAGATGCTTGAGACGGCCACGGCGAGGGTCAGGGCGGTGAGGCCCAGCGAAGCCCGGCCGGCGCGTATCTCCAGCTTCGACTCCCCGGTGATCAGGATCACCGACAGGAGGAGGACCGAGATGGCCCCTGCGAAGGTCACCATGGTGAGCAGGCCAACGAGGACGTCGCCGTAGACCGTGAAGATCACTCCCAGCAGGATCGACGAGTAGAACAGGGCGATGAGCGAGCTGGAGACCTTCTTGGAGAACAGGGCGACCACCACGGTCGCCAGCAGGGCGACCGCGATTGCCAGCGCTATGAGCTCACTTGCCAACCACAAGCGCCTTTCTCATCAGAGTCGACTCCTTCTTGAACACGGCGAGCTCGAAGTCGCGGGTCAGGGTCAGCGCCCCGAACTTGCAGTCGTCGACGCACTGCCCGCATGAAATGCACGCGAAGAGCTCGAAGCTCGGCCTCTTGATGTCCACCTCCCTGTCCCCCACCTTCCTCTTGCCGACCGGCACCATGGTGATCACCTGCGCGGGACAGACGATCTCGCAGATGCTGCACCCGGTGCACTTCACCGGGTCGATGTCGAGCTTCCCCCTGAACCTCTCGGTGACCACCTTCTTGCCGAAGGGGTACTCCACGGTGACTGGGGGCTCGAGGCCGGTCCGGAACATCTCTCCGACCGCTCCGCCGAGCCTCCTCCGCGCCGGCTGCGTCATCTCGACACCTCCAGGATGGCGACCGCGAGCTGCACGAGGCTGATCGGGGTCAGGATGGTCCAGAAGAGCCTCGTGGCCTGGTCGATCCTGATCCTCGCCAGCGCGGTCCTGATCACGAAGATGACGAATCCGACCGCGAAGAGCTTAACGAGGAAGTAGAGCGTGAAGAGGGCCGCCTGGACCGTCGGGTCCGCGCTGAGCACGGGCCCCGAAGCCCCGCCGAGGAACAGGCTCACGGCGAGGGCGGAGAGGAAGGCGTAGCTCAGGTTCTTGGTGAGCTTGACGTAGGCCAGGGTGTTCCCCGAGAACTCGGTCATCCACCCGCCGACGATCTCCGTCTTGGCGCTGGGGATGTCGAAGGGGGGCTTCTCGAGCTCGGCGAGGGCGGCCACGATGAAGACCGCGAACGCCAGCGGCGCCAGGAGGATGAACCACACGTTCGACTGGGCGGCCGCGATCCCCTCGATCGACATGCTCTTGGCGAGGACGGCCGGCGTCACCATGGCGATTATCAGGGGGATCTCGTAGCTCGTGTACTGGACGACCAGGCGCCCGATGGCGATGGTGGAGTACCTTCCGGCGGCGGCATACCCCAGCATCAGCGCCATCAGGGTTGAGAACGCGAGTATGAAGAGCATGAAGAGGAGGTCCAGCGGGTTGAAGAGGATGGACTGGGCCCCCACCACCGGGACGAAGGCCACGCCGATCGCGGGGGCGGCGAAGTAGAGCGCCGGGCCCCACCTCAGGACGAAGCTGTCGCTCTCGGCTGGGACTATCTCCTCCTTCGCGGCGAGCTTGAAGAAGTCGGCCACGGGCTGGAGGATCCCGTACGGCCCGGTGACGACCGGCCCCCTTCTCCCCTGCATGCGCGCGGCCGTCTTCCTCTCGAGCCACTCGAACAGGAAGGCCAGCCAGACGAAGAAGGTCAGCCCGGGGAAGAGGAGGAGCTGCAGGACTTCTATCGGCGTCACCCTTTCGCGAGCCTCCTGCTGTAGTAGTCGATCCCGTACTTCCTGAGCGCCTCGCCGCCTATCGTCCACTCCTTACCCTTGTCTACGTCCAGCACGGCGATTCGGTCCATGCACCCGAAGCAGGGGTCCATTCCCGTGAGCACGACGGGGACGTCAGCCAGGGTGTGCCCCTTCAGCATCTCGACCCCGGTCAGGATGTTCGCCATGGTCGAGGTCCTGATCTTCACCCTCTCGGGGGTGCTCCCGCCCGCCGACTTCACGTAGTAGAACAGCTCGCCCCGCGGGGCCTCCACGTGGAACATGGACTCCCCGGCCGGGATGGTCCTCGGTATGTTGACCTTGAAGTCCCCGGGGGGCAGCTTGTCCACCGCCTCCTTGATCATCCTGCATGAATCGCGGGCCTCGTCGAGCCTGATCCTGATGAGGGAGGCCACGTCCCCGTCGTTGCTGGTCATCACCTGGGGGACGACCTCGTCGTAGGCTGCGTAGGGGTCCTCGACCCTGATGTCCCGCGCGATACCGGTGCACCTGAGGAGCGGGCCGACGGTGGAGAGCCTCCTGGTGACATCCTGGGTGATCCGTCCCATCCTCTTCGTCCTGACCATGAAGGTCTCCTCGCTCTGCATGAGGCCCTCGTAGTAGTCGAGCCTCTTCTCGATGAAACCGGCCTCCGTCTTGAGCTTCTCGCCCAGGCCCTCTGGCAGGTCCTTCCGGACGCCGCCTATCGTCGAGTAGGACTTGTTGACCCTGTTCCCAGCTATGGCCTCGAGGAGGTCCAGCGAGTGCTCCCTGTCCTTCCAGATCCACATGAAGAGGGTGTCGAAGCCCGCCCAGTGGCCGATCAGCCCCAGCCAGAGGAGGTGCGAGTGGATCCTCTCCAGCTCGTGGACGATGGTTCTGAGGTACTTCGCACGCCTCGGTATCTCGAACGGGGTTAGGAGCTCCACGCCCTGCGTGTACCCGAGGCTGTGGGAGAAGCTGCAGATGCCGCAGATCCTCTCCACCAGGTAGACGTTCTTCACCCAGGTGCGGTCCTGGGCCGCCCTCTCGATCCCCCTGTGGACGTACCCGATCCTGGGCATGACCTGGACTATCTTCTCGCCTTCGAGAATGAGCTTGAAGTACTCCGGCTCCTTCAGCGAGGGGTGCACCGGCCCGAAGGGCATGGCGCTCTCCGCCGAGTACTCCATGAGCCCAGCGCTCGACTCGGTGTAGTGGGGGCCCTCGGTTATGTCACTCAAGCTTGAGCATCTTCCTGATCTTGGCGGGGTCCGCCTCCTTCCTCAAGGGGGCCGGGGCGTCGGCGGGGTACTCGTCCGGGAGGACGAACCTCCCCTTCATGTACGGGTTGCCGGGGAAGTACACCCCCATCAGGTCCTTCACCTCGGCCTCGTAGAACACCGCCGCGGGGACTGCGGCCGTGATCGAAGGGATCTTCGCGTCGCTCTTTGGGACCATGGTCTTGACGACGGCGAAGGTCCTGTCCTTCCAGAAGTGGTACATGACTGCGATCTGGTCGCCCATGTCCAGGGCGGTGATGGTGCTCAGGTGGTAGAAGCCGGGGATGGCGGAGACCTTGGCGCAGGCCTCGGGGACCCTTTCGCGGTCGACGGTCAGGATCACCGCCTTCTTGCTCGTGGAGACCGCGCCTCCCGTCTCTGCCGCAATCGCCTGCATCGACTCAATGGACAACCTGGGGCGCCTCCTCCGGCTTGTCCGGTATCCCGGTCACGAGCTTCAGTATCCCGTAGATGATCCCCTCGGGGTTAGGCGGACAGCCGGGGATGTAGAGGTCCACGGGGATCACGGTGTCGATCCCATGGCCCGCGTTGTAGCAGTCCCTCATCACGCCTCCCCCGAGCGCGCACGCCCCGATGGCGACCACGTGCCGGGGCTCGGGCATCTGCTCGTACACTGTGATGAGGCGCTCCTTCATCAGCGGGTTCATCGTGCCGGTCACCAGCAGGACGTCGGCGTGGCGGGGGCTGGGGACGAGCTCCACGCCCAGACGCTCGGCGTCGTACTTGGGTGTCAGGGCGGCCAGGATCTCGATGTCGCAGCCGTTGCAGGACGCGGCGTTGACGTGGAACACCCAGATGGATCTCTTCCTTGCCCAAGCCGTCAGTCCGGTCTTAAAACTCGCCACCCCCCACCAGCAGATACCACCAGACGACGACGGTCACCACCCCGCCTCCGCCGGCCAGGAAGAGCATTGGATAGAACCAGGATGTCGCCGCGAACGAGCCGGCCAGGAGGAGCGCGAACGCCTCCACCACCAGGAACAGCGCCGCGAAGATGAAGAGGTCCGACTGGTACAGGCCGCGCGTGGGGATCGACTGCTCTCCCCCCGCGAACGGCTCGTACTTGGTGCCCTTCCCGGAGGACCTCTTCCCTAGCTTCCCGACCAGGGTGAACACGATCAGGTCGGCGACCACGATGATGACCGGCCCCAGTATCACGTCAATGGTGTCCGTTGCCCACCCCTCCGATGATCTCGCCGATCCTTGCTACCACCATCTTCTTGGCCGCCTCGGCCGTCTCCGACAGGCCCTCCCCCACCTCCAGCGACTCGGGCTGGATCCCGACCACGCAGGTGCTCCTCAGGTCGGCCGCGACCCCGGGGATGAGCCTGAGCGGCACGTTGTGGGTCGCGAAGAACCCGTACTTCGTGTCCGCGAGGCTGGCGCAGAAGACCCTGCCGGGCTCGCTGTTCGCCTCGACGGCGTCGAACAGAAGGATCCTCCCCCCCTTTTCGGCCACCTTCGAGATGAGCCGCTCGGGCGAAAGGCTGGGAGGGTGAATGACGACGCCGGGGCATGGCCTCGGCCCGAACTGCCTCCGAAGAGACGAGACGACCTCAAGGCCCACGGCGTCGTCCCGTCGGATGGGGTTCCCGACCCCCATGAAGTGGACTGTGGCTCCGGGCGCTTTCAGCCAGGATTCCGCAGAGGAGCCCCAATCGGCCTCTTCTTCCCCACAGGGAGCGGCTTCGGGCGCAACGTACGCCGAGGGGGAACGCATTCTCGGTCGTGCGAGGCCCGACTTCGCAGTCGATATAAGGGAAACATTCGTTTCTTAGTTTTGAGAATTGACTCCGGGCTGAGACTGCGCCCTAGGAGCCCGCCTCGATCAGGAACTTCCTGTTGGCTTCCACCGCGTGCTTGATTGCCCCTTCCCACGAACGCCGCTCGACCGGGGCCTTGGTGACCAGCCCCTCCATGACTCCGTAAAGGTCGTCCAGGCTCGCGGCCGCCATCCCGACCTTGTCCACCGCGGACACCAGGTCCGGATGCGAGATGTCGATGCTGTACCCGTTCTTCAGGAGGAACACCAGCCCGGCGACGAGCGCGGTCCGCTTGTTCCCGCTCTTGAAGTGCTGCCCGCTGGCGATCTTGTATACCAGGAACGCCGCCTTGTAGGGGATCGATTCCTCGGGCTTCTCGTTGGAGGCCCTGGCCTCGTCGTCCGCCAGGAGCTCCTTCAGCTTCTTCCCGTCGGGGGAGGTGAACTCGTGGGGCTCGTTCGTAAGCAGGACCACCTCCCGGTTCACTGCCAGCAGCGAATCGAAGTCCATGTAGTGGACGGTCTTCTTCGCCACGGCCGAGGAGCACCCAGCCCCCGATTTAACCGATTGAATCCCTCGGAGCGCGCACGCTAACTATGCGGGGATGGCCTGCGTGGCCCTGCCGTTCAGGCCGTGCCGGGCAGCCTTCTCCACGTCCAGCCCTCCCTTCTTGCACTCCATCGAGACGATCTGTAGCATGGCCCAGGCCCCGATGGCCAGCAGGGCCCCGGTCCCGATGCCCGCGGCCGAGGCTGTCCCGTTGGCGCGGGGCCCCGTCGCGTTGCGGGTGGCAACCCTGTACAGGTGCCTGTAGCAGGCGTAGTAGACCGCCAGCTGCGACTGGTCGGGTGCGAAGGAGCTGAAACTCCGGCTCTTGATCCTCCCGAGCGGGACGTTGGTCATCGGGGTCGCTGTGAACTCGAAGGGCCTGCCGTCGACCTCGGAATGGCTCATCCTGTTGATCAGCGCCACGGTCTCCCAGTTGTCCTCCGGGGTCTCGGACGACTGGCCCACCTGCACGGTGAACGCCGGTCTCCAGTGATACCTGTTCAGCGTGTAGGTCCCCCGCCACACGATCTCCGGCCAGGAGCCGTCGGGGCCCACGCGCAGGGGGAGGGTCTTGTTCGGCATGTGGATCGCCGCCAGCCTGTCGCTCCCGGTCTCGATGCCCACCTGGATGCCGATCCAGTTGTTCGGCCCGGCGTTGAGGGCCGACGACAGCTTGCTCATCATCTCCGGGTACGCCGCCGGGATCGAGATCCTGCCGTGCGTGGGGTTGGCGTAGGCCATCCCCCTGACCTTCATCACCTCCGAGAAGAGGGCCTCCAGGGCGTCACCGTTCGGCTCGAATCGGGGCCCGTGCTCGTAGGCGAAGATCTCGTCGCTGTGGAGCCACGCATGGGTCTGCCCTGCCCTGACGTTGACCTCCACCTCCCTCCTCACCCTCTCCGGGGAGAAGTAGCGGAGGGGCCTGAGGGTAACCTCGCAGAAGTCGCACCCGACCCCGCAGCCCCTCATGACCTCGACCATCCCCTTCACAGAGGGGTTCACGATCTCTGGGATGTCTGCGATGCTCGGGAACTGCTTCGAGAACTGGTGCCGGGAGAGGAACCGCTCGTGCTGCACGTGCTGGACCTTGAAGTGGTCGTCGAAGGTCTGGAACCCGCCCTCGAGGAAGCCGCCCGGGCTGGCGCCGCTGGACACGTGCCTGAAGAGCTCGCCCACGATGTCGTCCGCCTCCCCCTGGAAGGCGAGATCAATCCCTAGCCGCTCCATCTCCTCGGGCAGGACGGTGAGCTCCCAAACGCCCGGCCCCCCGAGCAGGAGCTTGGCCTTCTTCCCCGTCCTGAGCCTGTTGATCCTCTCGATGAGCGCCTCGAACTCCTTCTTCACATAGGCGAGGCCCCTCGTCCTGAAGAAGACGGCGTAGGACATCGTCAGGGGGGCCAGGCCCAGCGGGTCCATGGTGGTCACCCCTATCACCTCGGTGCCGTCGTCGACGAAGTCCTGGATGTGGTCCTCGTGGACCACGGCCACCTCGTCCTCCTGATACTCCCTCAGCAGGCCGGCTTCGAGCTTCCTCAGCGAGTAGGGTGCGCGGGAGGCTCTCCCGCCGACGGCAGGGAGCGGGCTCCCCCGGAGGAGGTTGTAGACGGAGGCGGGGACGCGCTCAGTAGGCGCGCTGGGAAGGAAGTCGAGCAGCGGGAAACTCCTGTACTCGCGAGAGAGCGTCGTGTCCGAGACGAGCACGAATCGGGCCGTCAGCCGCCACCAGGGGAGGAAGGGCGACCGAGGCAGGGTGATGGGCGCATGCTTCCGCGGAGGCTCGTCTCACGCATGCCGATTTTTAAGGAAAGCTGAACGGCGGAACTCGCGCAAATCTTCGGGGAAGGCGGGGTCGTCGGGATTGAGTCCGAGATGAGTGGTGGGCTCAAGACGGTTGTGAGAAGAAGTGGGGTCGTCGGGATTTGAACCCGAGATCGCCAGCGCCCCAGGCTCACCGTGGAACGATTCCACTCTGGTATCCTAGACCNCTGGTATCCTAGACCAAACTGGACGACGACCCCTTGAACTGGAGCCGAGTCGCGTGTTGGTTTAAACGTTAGCGGGTCGAATGCGGCCGGGGTATCTTCCGGGACGGCCGCGGGACCAGGTTGAGGAGCTCGAGAAGCTTCGAGTATGTGTAGTCGGAGAAGTCTCCCTTGTAGTCCGCCAGGAGTTTCACGACCGGGCCAGTCTCCCTTATCCCGAGCATCCTCCTGATCAGGGGGGAGGCTCTGCCACCCACGAAAAGGTACTGGGCGGCGGTGGTGACGTTCTTCGGGCGCCTCTCGGTCCCCGCCGACTCGAAGTCGATGATCCACGGCCTCCCCTCCGACACGACCACGTGCTTACGGAGGTTGCTCAACTGTCCGTGGTCGACGCCGATGATGTCGAGCTTCCGGCACTGGTTGAGCACCGAGTGCACCATCTCGCGCGCGGCCCGCCGTGACCCCGGACCCCTGAGGCCCCTCAGCCAGTCGTGCAGCTCCTGGTATTCGAGGAGGTCCATCAGGATCATGTCCCGCGTGTGCGCCCGCAGCGGGACGCCGACCCCGATCCGGTTCACGAGAGTGGTTAGCTCCGCCTCCCTGTCCATGCTGGGCCTGTTGGCGTCCGTCCTCCTGATCTTGAGCGCGAAGAGCCTGTCGCCGACGCGTGCGCGGACCACGATCCCGACCGTCCCGAGGCCGAGGATGCCTAGCCTACCGACCTTGGCCCTCCCTTCGAACACCAGCTCGTCGACGCCGAGGGTGCCAAGCTGGGCGATTCGGGACCTGGCGGACCTGAGGGATGGCCGAGGGTAGGTGAGCACCTGGATGTAGGGCATCCTGGTGAGCAGTTCAGGCTTCGCTCGTTCCGATGGCGTCGCTGCAGATGTCCCTGATTCCGTTTGCAATCCACTCCTGTGTCTGTGCGAGCTTCCTGAGTGTCTCCCCCGAGACCACTCGCGCGCTCTTCGCCATCCCCTGCGCGATTTCATCTGAGGCTCCCACGGGGCCCGCCCGGCCCTTCGCGATGTCCGCGAGAAGCGCGCCCAGATGCGTGTATTCCCTCTCCTGGAGCAGCCGGACCCGGGCGTCGTCGTCCACCCAGACCAGCTTGGCCCTGCCCCGGTTGCTCGAGAGGAAGGAGTCCGTCTCCTTCCTCATGTCGATGGTCGGGCCTATCCTCTGCTCGAGGGACGGCAGGTTCGCGAACTCGGGGACGAGGAGGAGGGCGCTCCTGTCTCGGTTGTTCGACGCCGCCATCGCCCGGGCGACCCGGAAGCCCCGCGCCTCCACGTGCCTGACGACGTGCCTGGTGGTCTTCCGCAGCTCCCCCCAGAGGACGTCCTCGCTGAGGCGCCTGTGGCCGAAAAGCACGGCGAGCACGGACTGTTCGATCTCCGGCCTGGCCCTTCCTGCCATGCGCTCGAAGAACTCCGGACGGGGCCTCCTTAGAAACTCTCTGCTGGCCAGCACGAGCCTCCCAAGCTTCTCCCCGGAGACGGCCATCCCCAGGTCCCTGGCCGGGTCGACCGGGTCAGGGAGTGTGAAGGGCCGGGCGTCGCGGCCGGGCCGGTGCGAGGCGAGGCTGCGCAGGACGCCCGCGAAGCCGCCGTGCCTCATGACCAGGACTTCGGCGACGTAGCCGGAGAACCCCTGGGTCTCGATCTCCGCCCCGTACACCCCGACGGCCCGCATGAACCGCTTCAGGAGCCTCACCTGGGCCTTCTGGCGTTCGGGGATGGCCTTCACCAGCTTGACGTGGAAGGGGGACCTGTCCGCAGCGCTCATCCAGCGCCGGCCGGTCACGGCGAAGCACGGGACCACGTTGACCTTCACCCCTTCGACCAGGGCTTCGGTGTAGGGGTGCTGGGCGTACTTCTTCCCCCTCGGGTATCCCCTCATGGCCTCCGCGCCGACCGCAAGCCCGGCCTCCTCGAACCGGCCCTCGGCAGTCCCCACGGCAAGCCTGACGAAGATGTCGACATCGGCGCTTTCGGGGAGCCAAGTCCCCTTCGCGTAGGAGCCGCCCAGGACCACCCCCCGGACTTCAGGGAAGGCCTCTGCGGCCTTCCTCGTCCTCGCGAGGGCGAGCCGCGCGATGCGGCCGAGCCTCTGCCTGTCCTCGGCTGCAGGCGAGGCCGTCCTGAGCGCCCGCCTCACCTCTCTGTCCACCGCGTTCAAAGCAGGTCGTACACCCCCAGGTCCGTGTAGACCGGGCCGCTGGGCCTCAACTGGCTAGACTTCAGCCTGAAGGCCGTGGCCCTGAAGACTCCGAAGCTCTTCTGCGCGTTGGCCCTGATTGATGCCGCGAGCTGCTCCCTGTTCCTCCCGGACCTCACCCTCGCCAGCGTCAGGTGCGCCTGGAATGGTCGAGTCTCCCTTTCCCCGATCCCTTCTGCCGCCCTGATCACCGACTCCCCGATCGTCCTGACCTTCGCCTCATCCGCTTTCGAGACGCCCGCCCAGACCACGTTCGGGCGGGACTCGGAGGGGAACGCGCCGACGCCTGAGACCTCGACCGGGCCTCCCGGGAGGCGGAGGCCGCGGAGCCTGCGGTCGAGCTCGGCCGCCTGTGAGTCGGAGATCTCTCCGAGGAACTTCAGGGTGAAGTGGAGGTTGGGCCGCTCCACGAGCTTGAGGTCGGCCCCGGTCGAGGCGAGGCCTGCCTGGAGAGACACCAGGGACCCGATGACGGATTCGTCGGGGATGTCGAGAGCTACGAACGCACGCAAACGCCCTCGGTGGGGCAACTCGACTTAAATCCTCTCGTGGCACGGGGCGAACCGGCCGGAAGTCATGCTGCTAATCGTCGCCATCACAGGCATGCCAGGGGCGGGGAAGTCGACCGCGGCCCAGGGGCTCGTCGAGCGAGGGTGGACGAGGATCGTCATGGGGGACGTCGTGAGAGAAGAGACCAGGAGGCGGGGGCTGGAGCCCGACGCCGCGAACACTGGGGAGGTCATGCAGGACCTGAGGAGGATGATGGGTGATTCTGCTGTGGCGATGCTGTGCCTGAAGACCATCTCCGGTGCGGGGGCGGCGAAGGTCGTGGTGGATGGGGTCAGGTCCATGGCCGAGGTCGAGGAGTTCAGGAAGTCGGCGAAGGTCCTGCTGCTGGCGGTCCTGGCCTCCCCCGAGAGGAGGTACGCCCTCCTGAGGGAGCGGGGGAGGAGCGACGACCCGCTCACCCGGGAGATGTTCCTCAAGAGGGACCAGAGGGAGCTCGGAGTCGGGATAAGCGTCCCCATAGCCATGGCAGACGAGTCCATCTCGAACGAGCACAACACCCCCGAAGGGGTCTCGCGTCAGATGACGGAGATCGTGGACCGATGGTTGGGGTCGATTGGGGCCTGACATCGGGTTCCGGGTGACGCTCGAGGCGACCGTCGCGCCGTCCGAGGACCCGGGCAGGGTTCTCGGCGCGATCCTCAACGTCCTCGGCGGGGCCGACCATACAGTCGTCGAGGCCCAGGGCTCGGTGCGGGTGGAATCGTCCGCCGCGTCCAGCCTGGACAACGTGCACGACCAGCTCAGGGACAGGCAGGTCAGGGGGGCGGCCAGGAAGAGGCTGCTGGCAGGGAGGACGGGGAGCTCGGCGACGGTAGTCCTGAACAGGCAGGCGGCCGCGGCAGGAGTGGTGGCCCTCTGCGACAACGATGACGAGTCCCCCCTGGGCCCGATGTACCTCACGGTGAGGTCCGAAAGGCTCGACGACCTGATTCAGTGGCTCACAGACTATCCGGTGGCGTAGTCGACCTTCAGTGACAGGCCGTCGGAGGCGGCCACCGTCTCGGGGAAGACCCTTCGCGCTTCGCGCACAAGGGCGGAGACGTTCCTGTACCGCGCGCTGAAGTGCGTGAGGACGAGCTTCCTGGCCCCCGCCTCCCTGGCCATCTCGGCCGCTTCGACGCAGGTGCTGTGCTTCCTTTCGACGGCCTTGTCGCGGTCGCTCCCGCGGAAGGTGGAGTCGAGGATGAGCAGGTCGCACCCCCTGAAGAAGCGGGCGAGCCTGCGGGACGGCCTCGTGTCTCCCGAGTACCCGATCCTTCGTCCAGGCCTCGGGGGGCCAGTCACCTGGGACGGGGTCACGGTCCTCCCTCCGACCACGACCGGCCTCCCCCTCTGAAGGCGGGACCAGAGCCTCCCCTCCGGGACCCCCAGCGCCTTCGCCTTACGGGGAAAGAACACCCCCGGCCTCGTCCTCTCCTGGACGACATACGAGTACGCCTCGACGGAGTGGACCGCCCTGGCGGCCCTCACGACGAAGCCGCTGGTCCTCGCGACCACCCCGCCGGTGGCCTTCCTGAAGTTGATCGGGAACGTGATGCCGATGCCGAGGAGCTCGGAAGTGACCCTGAGCCACTCCAGCAGCGGCGAAGGAGCGACCAGCGTCAGGGGCCGGCTGCGCTGGGCGAGGGTCATGGTCTGGAGGAGGCCGAGGAGGCCGGTCACGTGATCCCCATGGAGGTGGGTGACGAGGACGGTGGTCTCCTTGTTGAGCCCCACCCCCTGCGCCATCACCTGGCGCTGGACCCCCTCCCCGCAGTCCATGATCACGACTTCGCCCTCGCGGCGGACCGCGATGGCGGGGAGCCCCCTCCCCTTCGTGGGGGCGGCTGAGCTGGTGCCGAGGAACGTGACGGATAGGTCGACCAGGACTACCTTCTCCTGAGCACTGTGACAGCCCTCGTCAGGAGCTTATGAACGTAGAGGTAGTGCTCCTCCTCGACGGACCAGCCTCCGCCAGGCTCCGCGGGGACGCTCTTCGGGTGCATCACGACGAGCACGGAGCCCGCCTTCAGGAGGCCCTGGGCCGCGGAGAGGGTGCCGCTCAGGATGCTCTCGGCCCCCCTGCCGAGGGTGCTGGAGGCCCTCCCGTAGGGCACGTCGGTCGCGATCGCGTCGACGCCGGTGACCGGGGGGGAGAGCGAGTCGCAGGTCACGACGCCGAGCCACTCCTGGCCGAAGGCCTTCATGTTCGCGAGGGAGCCGCGGGCCATGCTGCCGGCCCTGTCGAGCGCCACCACGCGCGCGCCGACCTCCGAGGCCTCGATGGCGAGGCTCCCGGTGCCAGCGAACGGGTCTAGGAAGAGCTGCCCCTCCCTGCACCTGGACAGGTTCACGAGGGCCCGCGAGAGCTTCGGGAACATGGCCGAAGGGTGGAAGAAGGGCCGGCGGCGCGGCCTGCGCAGGGACCACCCCTGTCTCATGGAGCCGGGGGACGTGAGGGCGAGGTACCTCCTCCGCCCCTCGACGGCGGTGAACTCGAAGGCCGGGTGCCTCAGGTCGACGGTGACGTCGAGGCTCCCCAGGACCTCCTCCGGCCTCGCCGGGCCGCCGCCGGAGGGGAGGGAGAACGAGCGCACCCTGACGGGCCTGCCCCTCACGATCTCTGCCGCGTCAGAGGCGGACGACAGCAGGGGGCCCACGCGCCTGGAGAATGCGACCCGTGACGCGACGGTGAACGGGTCGGCGTTCGAATCCGCCACGAGCAGCCCGGCCTCAGGCGTTTCGAAGGTGGAGCCGGGGTCGTAGGTGAGGAAGAGCGCCCTGGCCTCCGCCTCCGGGATCGAGGTGGGCTCTCCAGAGAGCAGGACGAGGGACTTACTCTTCAAGGGTCTTGAGGTGCGAGGCCAGCGCGTCGGAGATGTCCACCACGCTGAACTCGCCGGGGACCGTGTTGGTCCCGACTATCGTCTTCACCCCGGCGTCCTGGAGCTTGCGGGAAGCGCCGCCCACGAAGAGGCCGTGGGTGCAGATGGCCGCCGCGCGTGACGCGCCCTGCGACAGCACCTTCTCCGCCGCGGCCTTCACCGTGCCTCCGGTGCTTATGATGTCGTCGAGTATCACTACGTCCTTCCCTTTCACCTCGAGCTTCTGGTCCTTGACGCTGACCTCCCCTGTCTTCCGGTCCCTGGACTTCGAGAGCTGGAAGTAGGCTGCCCCGTACAGCGCTGCGAACGCCTCGGCCCTCTTGGAGGCCCCGAAGTCGGGGGAGATCACGACCACGTCGTTCAGCCCGAGGCTCTCCTTGGCGTACCCCGCCAGGGTAGGCACCGCGGACACGCTGTACACCGGGATCGAGAACAGGGACATCCCCTCGGCGGAGTGGATGTCGACGGTGACCAGCCTCCTGACCCCTGCCGAGCGCATCATGTGGGCCACGATCCCGAGGGTGACCCCTTCGCCCGGGAGGAACTCCTTGTCCTGCCTGGCGTAGGCGAGGTAGGGGACGACGGCGACGACCTTGGCCCCCTCCTGGCTCAGCTGGTGCGACATCAGGAGGAGCTGGAAGAGGTGCTGGTCGACCGGGGGGTATGTCGACTGGACCAGAAAGACGGTCTTCCCGGACACCTTGTCCTCCGTGGTGAACTTCGACTCGCCGTCGGGGAACACCTTGAACTCGCACTTCAGCAGCCCCAGTCCGAGCTTCTCCGCGACAGACTTGCCCAGCTCTTCTGAGGCAGGCCCGGCGAGCACGATCTTGTCAGGCAAGGGCTCCTGGTTTCGGTCGCCCCGGGTGCGTATTTAACGCGTTTCCAATCCGGCCCGATTCTGCGCGCAGGCATCGCAAGAGTTAAGGAGGGCCGACCGAAGCTCAGCCTGAACCAGTTGGATCAGCTTTGTCCTGAATGCGGCGGGATAATGCTCTTTGACATGCCAACCAAGCGGTTCGGCTGCAAGAAGTGCGGGCTCTTCCTGACCAGGGACCAGCTCTCGGACATGCGTTACAGGCAGAGGACCCCCGAGGAAGACGAGCGGCGGAAGAAGTCAAGGCAGCAGTCGGACTACCTCGAATGGTGGCTGAGCGGAGACAAGGAGAAGAAGTAGCCCGGGACCACGAGCGGTATGGGCTCGTCGTCAGGCCAGAGCAGTCCATGCATGTGGGCGCCCGCCTCCAGGTGAAACTCGTTTAAAGCGAGGCGGCCCGGCGCCACCCCGTTGGTCAGGGTCGAAGTGCTGGCCGTCGGGAAGGAGCTTCTGATTGGCAGGACGCTGAACACCAACGCGCACTGGCTCGGCAGGAGGCTCGCGCTCATGGGGACGATGATCAAGCAGATGGCCACGGTCGACGACGACCTCGGCGAGATCCGCGAGGCCCTGCGTTCCTCGGTTTCAAGGCACCCGGACTTCATAGTCGTGGTAGGGGGGCTCGGCCCCACCCCCGACGACATGACGCTGAAGGGGATAGCGCTGGGGACGGGGAGGAGGCTCGTCCTCAGCGGCGAGGCGCTCCGCATGGTCAGGGAGCACTACGCGGGGAGGGGCATGGCAGGCATCGAGCTCACCCCCGCGCGCAGGAAGATGGCCACGCTCCCCTCGCACGCGACTCCGCTGGTGAACCGGGTGGGGACGGCTCCCGGGGTGCGCCTGGAGGTCGCCGGGTCCGTGGTATTCTGCCTCCCGGGCGTCCCTTCGGAGATGCGGAGCATCTTCAGGCGGTCCGTCGAGCCTGAGATCAGGTCCAGGGTGGGCACGCTCAGCAGGGCGGCGGTAACCCTGAAGTTCGAGGGCATCTACGAGTCCGCGATGGCTCCGCTGATCGCGCGGGAGCTGCGGAGGAACCCTGGGGTCTACATCAAGTCCCACCCGCGGGGGGTCAGGGAGGGGGTCTCGAGGATCGAGCTCGACATAGTGTCGGTTAAGGAGGACGAGGCCGAGGCGAGGAAGACGTCGGCCGGGATAGCGAAGGAGATGATGGGGGCGGTGGAGGAGGCCGGTGGAGTGGTGAAGTCCTCGAGGGGGCTCGAGTAGGGTGGACATCGCCTTCGTCACCGGGACGGCGGGCTCGGGGAAATCGTACCTCACGGGCGCGCTGAAGGGGTGGTACGTGGGCAGGGGGGAGGACGCGATCGCGGTGAACCTCGACCCCGGGGTGGTCACCCTGCCCTACGAGCCCGACGTGGATGTGAGGCAGATGATCGACCTTCAGGGCGTGATGGAGGAGTACGGGCTCGGGCCGAACGGGGCGCTGATACTCGCCGCGGACATGGCGGCCACGAGGCTCGCGGAGATCCAAGAGGAGATCGACTCCTACCAGGCAGAGTACGTCATCGTCGACACGCCGGGGCAGACGGAGCTCTTCGCGTTCAGGGAGAGCGGCGAGTACATCGTGAAGCAGACCAAGGCGGACTCCAAGGTCCTGCTCTTCCTCCTCGACCCGCTGCTGGCGAACACCCCGGCGAACTTCCTGTCGCTGGCGCTCCTCTCCGCGTCGGTGGGGCTCAGGATGAACGTCCCCCGGATCTCGGTCCTCACCAAGAGGGACATCGCGAAGGAGGGGGTCAGGCAGATAATGCAGTGGAGCAAGGAGTCCGCAGTCTTCGAGGAGGCCCTGGCCGGGACGAAGGACAGCGACCAGTACTCGCTGTACTCGGAGCTCTTCAGGAGCCTGAAGAGGCTGTCGTTCGGGTCGGACCTCTACCCTGTGTCATCCACCACCCAGGAGGGGATCATCGCGCTCGTGGGCGAGATGACCCGCATTGGGCGGGGCGGCGAGGAACTCACCGACTGATGCCCGAGAGGAACGACTGGACTAGGGCCCCGAGCGCCTGAGGCCTCTCGAGAGGCACCATGTGGCCCGCTTCGGGGACCAGGCGGAGGGTGGACCCGGCGATCTTCTCGTTCAGGTAGCGGCTGTGCTTCGGAGGAGTCATCCTGTCGTCCTCCCCGCACACTATCATGGTAGGCGCGCGGACCTGCGAGAGCCTGTCCCGGACGTCGAAGGCGTTGCAGGCCCTGTAGTCGTTGAGGAACACGGCGAGGTTCCCGAGGGAGAGAGCCGACCTCGCCTCCCTGCCAATCTCGAGGCTGACCTTGTGGAAGCTCCAGGGCGTGATCTCCTCCTCGATCTCCTTCAGGGGCCTCTTCTCCAGCCCCTCCAGGATGGAGGGCGCCACCCCCAGCTTGGCCCCTCCGTCCACGAGGACGAGGGCGGCTACGTCGTCGGGGTGGCCGAGGGCCAGGGACAGCGCTATCGCGCTCCCCATGGAGTGCCCGCACACGGAGACCCGGGAGGGGCTCCTGCCCGAGATGAAGCCGTGGACGGCTTCCGCGTATTCGTCCACGGTGCTGCAGGATATCTCTCCGGCGGGGTGGCCGGGGAGGTTCACGGCGAACGCGGTGCCCGGGCCCGAGAGGTATTGCAGGGTCCGGCTCCAGAGCAGGCTGTTGCCCCCGGCGCCGTGGAGGAAGACGCAGTCCGAAGGCGCGGCGTGGGTGTAGAACTCCAAGATACCCCGAGGCCCCGCGGGCTCGATTTAACGCTAGTGAGAAACGCAAATGAAGGGGCGGGGGCCGGGTGGGAAGGGAATTTGGGCGTCCGCACCNTTGGGCGTCCGCACCGAGGCTCTCCGCGAGCGAGTGAGAAGCAGGAAGGTCCTGGTCGCGCCCGGGGTCTTCAGCCCCGCGGCGGCCCGGGTCGCGGAGAAGGAAGGCTTCGAGGCCGCATATCTGTCGGGGGCGGCGTTCTCGGGGCTGCTGGGGCTCCCAGACGTCGGGCTCACGACGCTGCAGGAGGTCGCCAAGGCAGCCTACGACATAGCCTCCCAGGTGAAGATCCCGCTGATAGTGGACGCGGACACGGGCTTCGGCGAGGCGGTGAACGTGGCAAGGACGGTGGCGATGCTGAAGGCCTCTGGCGCCGCCGCGCTGCAGATCGAGGACCAGGTCCTGCCAAAGAGGTGCGGCCACCTCGACGGCAAGGAGCTGATCGCATCGGAGGAGATGGAGAGGAAGGTGGCGGCAGCCAGGGAGGCAGCCGGGGGGGACATGATGGTGGTGGCCAGGACCGACGCGCGGGCCGTGGAGGGGCTGGACGCCGCGATCGACAGGGCGCGCGCATACTCCAGGGCGGGGGCAGATGTGATCTTCCCCGAAGCCCTCCAGGGCGAGGATGAGTTCGCGGAGGCCAGGCGGAAGCTAGCGAAGCCACTGATGGCCAACATGACGGAGTTCGGGAAGACCCCCTACATCACCGCGGCCGAGTTCGAGCGGCTGGGGTACAACATAGTGATCTTCCCGGTCACGGCATTCAGGGCCGCCATGAAGGCGGTAGAAAGGACCCTCCGAGTGCTGAAGGAGGAGGGGACCCAGGAGGGGATGCTGGGCTCCCTGATGACCCGGGCGGAGTTCTACGACCTGATAGGATACGACAGCTACGAGAAGGCCGACCGCAGGGCGCTGCGTGCAGGCAGGCGGCCTGACAAGACAGGGTGAGGGTCATGCCGGAGCACATGAAGGCGGCGAGGGGACTTGCCGGCGTCTCCGTCGCGGACACGAAGATCGGGAAGAGCGACGTCGACGGGTCGCTGATCTACCGCGGCTATCCGATCACCGAGCTGACGGACAACGCGTCCTTCGAGGAGACCGCCTACCTCGTGACCAGGGGGGCCCTGCCCAACCGGAGCCAGCTGGATGGGTTCTCGGAGGCCCTGAGGAGGGAGATGGCCGTCCCCTCGAAGGTCTTCGAGGTGATGAGAGGGCTCGGGGAGGACGCGCACCCCATCGACTCCCTCCGCACCGCCTGCTCGGCCCTGGGCAGCCTCGACGGAAGCAGAGACGCCCCGGCGCAGCAGACCTCGATAGAGTCCAAGATGTCGGTCCTGGCTGCCAACTGCCACAGGGTCCCCAGGGGGGAGGCCCCCAGGACCGCCGCAGGCGGCGCCGGCTTCGCCTCATCCCTGCTCCGGATGCTGACGGACAGGCGGCCGAGCGACTACGAGCTGTGGGTCTTCGAAAGGGCGCTCATCCTCTACATGGAGCACGACCTGAACGCGTCGTCTTTCACGGTCAGGGTCGTCGCGTCGACGCTGGCCGACCCCTATGCGGCCGTCACCGCCGGGCTGGCCGCCCTCAAGGGACCGCTTCACGGGGGCGCAAACGAGGCGGCGATGGACATGCTCATCCGCGTGAAGGAGCCGGAGAAGGTCTCCGGGTTCATCGACGGCGAGCTGGCGAACGGGAGGAAGGTGATCGGGTTCGGACACAGGATCTACAAGAAGTTCGACCCCAGGGCGCAGATCCTGAAGGGCTGCCTCAGGGAGATGCTCAGGAGGCGCGGGGAGGACGACCGGCTCTACCGCCTCTGCTCGGCGATGGAGGACGAGATGATGACGCGCAAGGGCCTCCCAGCGAACCTCGACTTCTACGCCGCCCCGGTCTTCTACACCCTCGGGATCGAGATCCCCCTCTACACCCCCATATTCGCGGCCAGCAGGGTGTTCGGATGGATGGCGCACTACGACGAGCAGCTGGAGGAGAACAAGCTGATCAGGCCGGACGCGACCTACGTCGGGCCGACCGACCTGAAGTACGAGCCGCTGCAGAACCGGGCCTGACCCTGGGCTGGAGCTCCTCTGCGGCCTGGGACACAGTGACCTTCCCGGCCAGGACCTGCCTGGACAGCTCTTCGGCGCGCGGGCCGACCCGGGCCAGGAACGCCTCGACCAGGTTCCCCCGGGCCATCTCTACGACCATGCCCTTGATGCTCCTGAGCCTGATCTCGGGGTCGCCGCGTGCGAACCTCGACCTCACTCCCTCGAGCGCCCCGTCCAGCTTCTCGAGGCCATCCCCAGTCATGGCAGAGACCTTCACCACGGAAGGGGACCTCGACTTCAGCGTCCTGACGAGAGAGAGGAGGTTCACGACCATGAGGTCTGCGCCCTCCAGGTCCCCCTTGTTGACCACGTAGACGTCCCCTATCTCCATGAGCCCCGCCTTCGACATCTGGACGTCGTCGCCCATCCCGGGCATCAGGACCACGATGACAGCATGCGCCACGCCCACGACTTCGATGTCCGACTGGCCTATCCCCACCGTCTCGATCAGCACCACGTCGTACCCCGCCGAGTCCATGAGTTGGACGGCCTGGGACGTCGCCCGGGAAAGCCCGCCGGCCCACCCCCGGGAGGCCATGCTTCGGATGTAGACGTTCATGTCCCCGGCGTGGCCCGTCATCCTGATCCGGTCGCCGAGGAGGGCGCCGCCCGTAATCGGGCTCGAGGGGTCGACCGCGATGACCCCGACCCTGAGCCCCCTGCTGCGGTAGGAGTCGATCAGCCTGTCCACCAGGGTGCTCTTCCCCGTCCCCGGGGGGCCGGTCACGCCCAGGACGAACGCGCGGCCTGGGGGACGGAGCGCCGAAAGGAGCCTCGAGGCGCCCTTCTGGTCGCCTTCCACGACCGTGATGGCCTTGGCGAGGGCTCTCCTGTCACCCCTTGCGACCAGTTCCAGGAGCTGGCGGGTCTCCATGTCTCCTTGGCGCAGCCGTCGCGGGGCAGGCATTTATCCTCAGAGGGAGGTTTATCTCGGTGGGATTCGGGTGCGTGCTGGCCTTGCTGAGAGACGACAAGGACCGCTACTGGAAGAGGAAGGCCCGCGACCTCGTCGAACGGCGGGGGACGGACGGCACGCTCTACGACAAGGAGGCGCTCGAGGAGGTCAGGCGGGGCGTCAAGCAGTGGGAGCGCGATGTGCTCGGGCCGACTGAAGTCAATTCCAAGGAGCCAAAGGCCGACTACCAGACCGCTTCCGGGATCCCCCTGAAGCCCATCTACTCGGCGGCGGACGTCAGCGACGCGGACGCCGGGGGCCAGGGCCTCCCCGGGGTGTACCCGTACCTCAGGGGGATACACCCGAGCATGTACCGGGGGAGGATGTGGACGATGAGGATGTTCTCTGGGTTCGGGACGCCGGAGGACACGAACAAGAGGCTGAAGATGCTTCTCCAGCACGGCGAGACGGGGCTCAGCATAGCATTCGACATGCCCACGCTGTACGGCTACGACTGCGACCACGAGAGGGCGCAGGGGGAGGTGGGGAGGTGCGGGGTGAACGTGTCGTCGCTCAAGGACATGGAGGTGATCTTCGGAGGTATCCCCCTCGACAAGGTGAGCACGTCCATGACGATCAATGCGCCCGCCGCGGTGCTGACGTGCATGTACGCCGGGGTCGCCAGGAAGCAGGGGGTCCCCATCGAGACCCTGAGGGGCACAGTCCAGGCCGACATGCTCAAGGAGTACCTGGCCCAGAAGGAATGGGTCTATCCTCCCGAAGCGCACCTGAGGCTCGTAAGGGACCTGATGGTGTACTGCACCAGGAAGATGCCCGCCTGGAACTACATCAGCATCAGCGGTTATCACATACGCGAGGCCGGGTCGAGCGCCTCCCAGGAGCTCGCATTCACCCTCGCCGACGGGTTCGGGTACGTGGAGCTGGGGCTCGAGGCCGGGCTCAAGCCGGAGCAGTTCGCCCCGCGGCTCAGCTTCTTCTTCAACTCGACGATGGACTTCTTCGAGGAGATCGCGAAGTTCAGGGCGGCCAGGAGGATCTGGGCGACGGTGCTAAGGGAGAAGTACGGGGTCAGGGACCCGAGGAGCCTGCTATTGAGGTTCCACACCCAGACGTCCGGGGCGTCCCTCACGTGGCAGCAGCCTCTCAACAACATCGTCAGGACCACCATCGAGGCGCTGGCCGGGGTCCTTGGCGGGACCCAGTCGCTCCACACGAACTCCTACGACGAAGCGTGGGCCCTGCCCACGGAGCAGGCCGTGCAGGTGGCCCTGAGGACGCAGCAGGTGATCGCAGAGGAGACGGGGGTCCCGAGCGTCATAGACCCTCTGGGGGGGTCTTACTACGTGGAGTGGCTGACCGAGCAGATGGAGGAGGAGGCCTACAAGTACTTCGACCGGATCGAAGCGGCTGGGGGCCTGCTGAAGGCGATCAAGAGCGGGTACCTGCAGCGGGAGATAGCCGAGAACTCCTACAGGCTGTCCAGGCGCATCGAGGAGGGGACGGACCGGGTCGTGGGCGTCAACAAGTACGCAGTCTCGGAGAAGGAGCCCATCAGCACCCTGAAGATCGACTTCAAGGCGCAGAGGAGCCAGACCAGGAGGCTGCAGAAGGTGAAGAAGGAGAGGGACGGTGCCAAGGTGCAGGCCGCCCTGTCCAGGGTCCGGAAGACGTTTGAAAACGAGGACGCAAACGCGATCCAGCCCATGATGGACGCGGTCGAGGCCTACGCCACGCTCGGGGAGATTGTCGCCGTCGGGAGGGAGGTGTGGGGGGCCTGGAAGGAGCCCGCCATCCTTTAGGGTGATGAAGTGGTGAGCAGGAGGCAGAAGTCAGCCGCGGCCCAGAAGAGGATCAGGGTCCTGGTCGCGAAGCCCGGCCTCGACGGGCACGACCGCGGAGTCCTGGTGCTCTCGAGGGCGTTCAGGGACGCGGGGATGGAGGTCATCTACAGCGGACTCCTGCCTTCGCCCGAGCAGGTGGCCCAGATGGCCATCGACGAGGACGTGGACGTGGTAGCCGTCTCGCTCCTGAACGGGGCGCACATGACCGCCTTCCCCAAGGTGAAGAGGCTGCTGGACAAGATGGGCGGAGGCGACATCGTAGTCGTGGGGGGAGGGATAATCCCGGAGGAGGACAAGCCGAAGCTCGAGAGGATCGGGATAACAGGCCTGTACGGCCCAGGGAGCTCCCTGGACGAGATAGTGAACCACATCAAGGAAAGGGTTAGGAAGGAGCGCTGGGGGGCGTAGGGCCATGCAGGCTGAGGACGAATTCATGAGGATGTCCCGCATGGACTTCGATGTATCGGAGGAGCAGGCGCTTCTCCTGGAGCAGGTGGACAGGGTGTGCAAGGAGATCCGCCCCATCGAGGACAAGTGCTACCTGGAGCGGCGCATCAACGACCAGGTGAGGCCGGTGTTCGCGAAGGCCCACCTCCTCGGGCTCCCGGTCTCGCGGAAGTACGGCGACGGGCAGGGGGCAGACATGGTCTCCTACGCCCTGGCCATCGAAAGGATCGGGAGGGAGGGGACGGGGCTGAGGACGTTCTTCTCTGTCCACATGGCGCTCTGCCAGATGACGATCCAGCACTGGGGGAACGAGGACCAGAAGCAGCGGATACTCACCCCCGCGACCAGGGGGGAGAGCATACTCGCCTTCGGCCTCACCGAGCCCAACGCCGGGAGCGACCCCGCCTCCCTGACGACCTCCTTCGAGGAGAAGGACGGCAAGTTCTATCTCACGGGGCAGAAGACCTGGATCTCGCTAGGCTCGAGCGCGAAGTACGTGCTCGTCTTCGCGTACCCGAAGGGGAGGAAAGACGGGATGTGCGCGTTCATCGTCGACGCGAAGACCCCAGGTTTCAAGGCCGAGCTCATCCAGCACAAGCTGGGTCTCCCGACCGCCGACACGTCCACCATCTACCTCGACCGGGCCGAGGTGCCCAAGGAGAACCTCCTGGGGCCTCCAGGCAAGGGGATGTCGGTGGCGCTCTCAGGGCTGATGAACGGCAGGCTTAGCGTGGCCGCGGGGTGCGTGGGGGTCATGCAGGACTGCCTGGACGAGGCGGTCAGGTACGCAGGGGTGAGGGTGCAGCACGGGAAGCTCATCGGCAAGCACCAGCTCATCCAGCGGCACATCGGGCTCATGGCGACGAACCTGGAAGCCGCCAAGCTCCTCCTGCTGAAGGCGGGATTCATCAAGCAGAAGTACGAGGAGCACCCGACGGACACGGCGCTCCGGGACGCCACAGACACCGCCATCACGAAGGCCAAGTACTTCGCGGCCAACGCGTCGTTCGACGCGGCCAACAGCGCCGTGCAGGTGTTCGGCGCAAACGGCTACTCTTTCGAAAACAGGCCCGCGAGGCACCTCGCAGACACTCGCGTCACCATGATATACGAGGGGGCGAACGAGATCCTCGAGCAGAAGCTGGCGCTCAGCGTCCTCGGGAAGAGCTTCGAAGCATACTCCTGACAGCTGGCGGAAGTAGGGACGTTGACTGCTGGGCGCGGGTCTGCCTGGACGTTCGCGCTGGTCGGGGCAGTAGTCGTAGCCGGGCTCGTCGCCGTCACGCTAGCATACACCTCGACAAGAGGGTCCCCCACAGGCACCACCTCGACGGGCTGCGGCCTCCCGGCTGAGACGGGTCCCAGCAGGGTCAGGCTGCCGACGGCTCAGTTCGGCGCGGTGACGGAGTACGCCCTGCCCATGACCTCCAGATGGTCGAACGCCGTCACGGTTTCCTCCGACGGGTCGGTATGGTTCGGCGAGCAGGCGGTGCCCGGGGTGGCCCACCTCCTTCTCAATGGGACCCTGGTCGAGTATCCCTGGCCCACCGCGCGGGAGCCGCGGACCGGCTGCGGCTACAGGACAGGGATTTGGGGGATCCAGGTGTGGAACGGCCTCGTCTGGGCGGCCGACTCGGACGAGAACGCACTGGTCGGGGTCGACCCGGCGACCGGAGGGGCGACCGTGGTCAACGTCACAGGGGACGCGCCTCAGCCCTACACCCTCGCCGCGTCGCCCGACGGGTCCCTCTGGTTCACCACCCTCTCGCAAAACGCGGTCCTGGGCAGGCTCATGCCGAACCTGACGGCGGTGGCGTACCAGGTGAACGGCCTCGGCGGCGAGGTGCCACTGCAGGTCGAGTTCGTCAACTCGAGCTACGCCTACTTCGTCGCCCTCAACCCCATCAGGCCGTACGGGCACCTGTACGCCTTCGACCCCGAGGTCTCTGGCAGGTCCATCACCCCGGTGAGGGTCGGAGGCGCGTTTCAGATCCTTGACCCGTCGAGCGTGTCCGCTACTGGCGGACACGTTTGGGTGACGCAGCACGGGGCCTCGGACTTGGCCGAGTTCGATGTGAAATCGGGGAACTGGACCGTCTTCCCCACGTCCACCGAGAACTTCACGACGACGACGCTCCCCTACTTCGTGTACGCGGGGGGTCAGGAGGTGTGGTTCAACGAGCACTACGCCAACAGGATCGCCGTGCTCAACGCGAGCGCAGGGACGCT
>OCOJ01033849.1_pt1 | contig 28048 bp, 29 predicted proteins | sample 1539251 | NCBI WGS metagenome assembly OCOJ01 (sample SAMN01911457, study PRJEB22624) | soil metagenome | biome: Soil | place: Malaysia | collected 2012-04-30 | depth RA_metagenome m
GCCGTGGCGTCACTGTTTGCGCCGTCTGGCGTAATCGAAACTCTTAGTCTAAACGCGGCCCTCCGCGCGGTCAAGGAATCCGGCCCATTTCCCCGGAAGTCAGTATTATCTTTCACCGGGGCAAGTTCAGGAGGTTAAGGGGAGGATAGCGCCGTGGCGGAGGAAAACGAGCTCAGCGACCTGTTCGCTGAAGAGCAAAGCCGGGGAACAAAGCGACCGCGGCGCGCAAAGCAGATCGAGAAGGATCGTTTGATCCACCAAGGTGTTGCGAGGGCGATCAGGCAGCGCGACGTCCGGCCTTTGCTCGACGCCCTGCGGAAGGCCGGCTGGAACGACGATTCGCCCGAGTTCGCGCGGGCCGTGAGGGCTTTCGAGAAGGCTGTCGCCGGCTCACGCCAAGAATAGCGTGGACTTCTCTCCGTCTCCGCTCTCGCAGCCGGGGAGGGAGTCCCTGCAATCCCTTTTCGATGATCAGCGCGATTTCTTCTGCCGCGGCATCGATAAGTCGATTCTTGGTCGTCCGTCCCATAATGGTTGCACAATAGCAAGCGGGGACCAGCCATGCAAGCGTGCTGAGTAGCGTGTTGCAGCGCTGCCCGCGGGGAGTGGGCCATGAAATTTGCACGTAACGTCTTTCTGTTTGCGGGAATTTACGGAATTCTGGTGCTTACGCCGCTCTATTTTCTGGAGGGAGAGATTGGCCGCCGCACGCCCCCGGCCATCTCCCATCCGGAGTACTTCTACGGCTTCATCGGCGTGGGCCTAGCCTGGCAGATCCTCTTCCTGTTGCTGGCACACGACCCGGTGCGCTACCGGCTGATGATGCTCCCGGCGATTCTGGAAAAAATAAGCTACGGGCTTGCGCTGGTCGCGCTGCTGGCCCAGGGGCGCGTTCCGCTCTCCATTTTCGCCCTCGGTTCGCTGGACTGGGTGTTCGCCTTCCTGTTCGTGGCCGCGTTCGCCAAGACCCCGGCGCGCGCCGAACCCGCCGCCCAATAATCCCGGACATCGAGCCGCCCCAGACATTTCGGCCATCAGGCCGGGCTGGTAGAATGAAAGATTGCACGGGGCGCATTTGGGCGCGCCGTGGCCGAACATCATGTTTGAAACGCTCACCGAACGATTCCAGCGCGCGTTCAAGAACCTGCGCGGCCAGGGCAAGCTCTCCGAAGAGCACCTGGACCTGGCGCTGGGAGAAATCCGCGACGCGCTGCTCGAGGGCGACGTCAACCTGCAGGTGACCGACGAGCTGCTCGCCGGAATCCGGGCGAAGGCGCTGGGCTCCCAAGTGATGCTGCAGCTCTCGCCAGACCAGCAGGTGGTCAAGATTGTCCGCGACGAGCTGGGCACGCTGCTCGGCGAGCATTCCAAGCCGCGTTACGCCTCGCGCCCGCCTTCGGTCTGGCTGATCGTGGGCTTGCAGGGCTCCGGCAAGACCACCTCCACGGGAAAAATCGCCCGCTGGCTCCAGCACAACGGCCACCGTCCGCTGGTGGTTTCCACGGACGTGTACCGCCCCGCGGCGCGCGAGCAGCTCGCGCAGGTGGCCAAGGGCGCGGGCGTGCCGTGCTTCGCGGCCGCCAATCTTTCGAAGCCCCTGGAGATTGCCCGCGCCGCTCTGCGCGAAGCCAAGCTTTCCGCCAGCGATGTGGTGATGGTGGACACCGCCGGCCGCCTGCACATTGACGACGAGCTGATGGCCGAATTGGGCGAGCTGAAAAAGGAATTGCAGCCCGCGGAAATCCTGTTCGTGGCCGACGCCATGATCGGCCAGGACGCGGTGCGCTCCGCCGGCGAATTCCACCGCCGCTTGGGCGTCACCGGCGTGGTCCTGACCAAGCTGGATGGCGACGCGCGCGGCGGCGCGGCCCTCTCCATCCGCAAGGTCACCGGGGCGCCCGTAAAGTTCGTGGGCCTGGGCGAAAAGTATGACGCGCTCGAGCCCTTCTATCCGGACCGCATCGTCTCCCGCATCCTGGGCATGGGCGACATGCTCAGCCTGATCGAGCGCGCCGAGCAGACTCTGGACCGCAAGAAGGCCGAGGACCTGGCGCGCAAGTTGCGCCGCGAGGAGTTTTCGCTCGAGGATTTCCGCGACCAGTTGCAGCAACTGAAAAAGATGGGCTCGCTCGAGCAACTGGTGGGCATGCTGCCCAAAATCGGCCCGCTGCAGAACCTGCCCAAGGATACGCAGGTGGACGAGAAGCGCCTGAAGCGCGTCGAGGCCATCATCAACTCCATGACCGCCGCGGAGCGCGCGGACCACAACCTGATTGACGGCAAACGCCGCAAGCGCATCGCCCGCGGCAGCGGCTCCACGGTGCAGGACGTGAACGACGTGCTCCGCCAGTACATGGAAATGCGCCGCATGATCAAGCAGTACGGCTCGCTGGCGCGCATGCAGGGCCGCGGCCTGGGTAAGCTGGGCCGTCCTTCATGAGATCCGAGGCATTGGGCTCCTTGAACAAATGTACGATGACATTCGGTTGCTCGCTCAACGCAGTGTTCGGTTTGGAGAATCGCGTAGTGGCTATCCGTCGAATACGAATCGATTACACTGTTTACCCCCCGGACTTCAAGCCGGGTGAAAGCCCTTGCTGGGATTTCAGCACTTTCACGAAGGCAAAGAGGAAGGCGCGCGTTCTGGCCATAGGGGCGCTCGTCTACCGCAATTTCAACCAAACGAACAAACGCGGCCAACTGCTTGGTGGCTGGTGGGGGAACAAGTTCTTTTGGCGATGGAACGGATTCGGGTTTGATAGACTCAAAGAAATGGGCAAGCAAGTGGGCTCATTCTAAGCGGGCTCGGGACGTCGATATCGCTATCCGCAAGACACCTTTTCCGGTAATATACTTTGACCTTACAGGGAGGAAAGTTCGTGCTGTCTATACGTTTATCCAGGATTGGCAAGAAAAAGCAGCCCTTCTACCGTGTGGTGGTGATTGACAAGCGCCGCCCGCGCGATGGCCGCTTCGTGGAGATTGTGGGGAGCTATAACCCCCTGAAGAATCCACCGGAAGTGACGCTGGATGCAGAGCGCGTGAAGCACTGGCTCGGCCACGGCGCGCAGCCGAGCGACACGGTCCGCACGTTTATCCGCAAGCAAAAGATCGCCTGACCCCGCTCTGCGGGGGGCCGTCTCGCTTCCGTAGACCGTACGCCCTAGGTTTGGTTGTGGAGGCGGAATGAAGGAGTTGGTGGAAGCCATCGCCAGGGCTCTGGTGGACCACCCTCAGGAGGTACAGGTTCGGGCGCTTGACGGCGAACAAGGCACCGTGCTCGAGTTGCGCGTCCATCCCCAGGATCTTGGCAAGGTGATCGGCCGCCAGGGGCGTACCGCCAAAGCGATCCGCACGCTCTTGGGCGTGGCGGGAGTGAAGTCCCACAAGCGCTTCACCCTCGAAATCCTGGAATAATGCCTGCGGAACCTCCCGCGCGCGTCACTCTGGCCCGCATCGTGCGTCCCCGCGGCCGCAAGGGAGAAGTGGCCGCGGAAATTCTCACCGATTTCCCCGAACGATTGCCCAAACTGCGCGAAGTGTGGCTGGCCGGCGCCGCACGGCGCGGCCGCGGCGCCGCGGTGGACCGCTGGGTTCGAGTGCGCGGCTGCTGGATCTCCACCAGCCGCGGCGGCCAGGCCATCTTCCATTTTGAAGGCTGCGATTCGATACCCCAGGCGGAAGAGCTGGTCGGGCTCGAGATCCAGGTGCCCTTCCAGGAGCGCGCGCCCCTGCCCGCGAGACATCACTACATCAGCGACTTGGTCGGATGCGAAGTGTGGGAGCGTCCGCCTGCCGCTGGTCCACTCGGCGTGGTGCGCGATGTGCAGCTTGCCGGCGGAGGAACGCCGCTCCTGGTGGTGGAAAGTCCCGAGGGCGAGGTGCTGATTCCGCTGGCCGAAGAAATCTGCGTCTTGATTGACCCCCCAGCCCGCCGCATCGAAGTAATCCTTCCCGAAGGCCTCCGCGAATTGAATATCTAGAAGCAGTTGCTTAACCCCCTCCCGGTTCTTGGGAACAAACACGCATCTGGGCCACAGGGACGACCGGTGCTGAATCGGGCGTCGCGTTCTGTTAGTAGACGCGCGCCAGCCAAACCTGGGTCAACACTGACGGATTGGAAAGCGGGGCCGGCCAGTTGGGTGCGGTAGAGACGAATACAGCGTAATGCCCGTCCGGAGTAATGGCCGGATAATCCGAGTACTGGCTGTTGCCCTGAACTCCGCTGTAACTGTCTACCGACAGCAGGTACGTCGTGGGGATGCATCCGGGTGCAGCATTGGCGCATGTCAAGCGCACATACATGGCGCTGGAACGATACGCGTAAGTCAGCAGATTGTCCGCAATCGAGTTGAAAACTACGTGGTTGCCATCGTCGCTGGATGCCGCTTCCCCGCTGCCGTTGTCCGGCAGCCCGCCATTATAGGTTAGGGACACCTCGTCGTTTCGGGGGACGCAGCCTAGGGAAGCGCCGATACAACTGTCATAAACAAACGCGGCGATCGGCTCATTGGGAGCGCCTGGTGCCAGCGTGCTGGCCGCAAGGGATTCAAATCCCGAGTAACGGGCATTGGCGCTCAGCTTCCAAAAACCAGCAGTGGCATTCTGCACGGAACCGCCGGAGTAGCTCACAAAGATGTTACGTACGCTCGGTGTGCAGCTCTGGGGCGCCCCAAAGCAGGTGTCTCTCAATGCGATTCCCCCGCTCGGCGGCAATATGTTGGTCGGGGCGGGAAACGCAATGTACCGGCCATCAGCGCTCATAGAGGGGACACCACTTGGGCCGTTCCCCTGCGTTCCGTCGCCCGCCATAGAAACAGGTGTGGTGCTGGGATTGCATCCTGCGGACACTCCCAGGCATGTGTCGTGGAGATAAATCTGTGAAAGGGCGTTTGTGAAGCCGGGCGCCAGGTTGGTAGCAAGCGACCCGAAAATGACAAATCGGCCACCCGCGCCGATTGTTGCCGCACGGGCGTCGCCGTTGGCCTGACTCCCGTCATCTGCCAAGGAGATGAGCGTGGTGGTCGGCACGCAACTTGCCGGCGCACCGATACAGGTGTCGCGCAGGAATACGTCCGCTGCGCCGTTCATCTGAGTGCTCCCGGAGAAGAGGTTTGTGGCGCTGGAATCAAACGCAACGTAGCGCCCATCGGCGCTGATGGCGGGCGACCGACTGTTGCCGTTGGGCAGCGAGCCGTCGTTGGCCACGGATACCCTGGTTGTGGACGGGGCGCACCCAGCGGGGGCCCCGAGACAAGTATCTCTGACATAGATGTCCGTGAACCCGCTGGCAGGGCCGGGAACGAGATTTGTGGAATCCGATTGAAACGCTACGTAGCGCCCATCCGCGCTCAGTGTAGGCGCGGTGTAGGTGTTGCCATTCCCGGGCGAACCGTCCGGCGCTGCCGAAACGAGCTGGATCACGCCCACGCCCGCAGGCGCAGCGGGCCCGGGCCCCACGAGAACAGACACGGAACTTGAAAGCCCTCCGCCAGGCGCCGGATTGAAAACCGAGGCCGAGTAGGTCCCGGAACTGGTGCGATCGGCCGCGGCGATCAAGGCATAGACTTGCGTGCTGTTCACGAAGGTGGTGGGCAGCATTTGGCCGTTCCACTCCACCGTAGAGGCGGCCACAAAGCCGGCGCCGAAAACGCGAATATAAAAGTCCGGCCCTCCGGCCACCGCAGCAGCAGGGTCCACGCTGGCGATACTCGGAATCGGATTCGGCGGCCCTCCTCCGTCCCCTCCGCTACCCGAGCCGCCGCCGCAACCGGCAGCGAGCAAGACTCCGAACATCATCGAATGGGCGAGCTGCCTAACCATCTTCCGAGACACCCAATGCGAACTTTGAGCCTTCATGAGAAACCTGGGCGGGGGCGAACCCTGCGTCACTTTCCGCGCACGGCGGGTGCAACCTAACAGGTCACCTGCAGACGGTCTCCGATCCCGGAGCGCGGCCCAAATGTGCGTCACGTAGCGCAATTCTAGTCCAACTCCACCGCGTGACGAGAATCACGGACTGCCGGAAAGAGTAGCGCCGGAATCCCCCGTGGTGAATGACGGGTCCGAAAAGTGGGCCGAATCAAAAGTGTACGCTGAAGAGAAAGCGTAATCTGCCCCCTGCGTCGCCTTGGACACCAGCCACACCGTCGTTCCCATTACTCCGGCCTGAACATAGGAATTTGCGTCGGCGTTGATGGCCGCAGCGAGCGCGTACGCGATTGAGGAAGCCGTGGAAGTCTGGCCAAAAGACACCGAGTCCGTATGACCGTTCGCGGTGACGGAGAGGCTGCCGTGGTCCCAGTAGGTGAACGTCGGGGGACAGTTGAGCAAAGGCTCGGCGTCCTCCAGGAAGTGTCCGGCCCCGCGCCCCGGCGAATAGACGCAGGGATAGTTGGGGTTGTCCACGGTCTCGGTCTGCTCCGAGCCGCTGATCGTAACGCCCCCAATCGCCGCCCCCGCAGGGATCCCCGCCTGGGTCACCGTGAAAACCACGCTTGAGCCTAGCCCGGTAATTGTAATCATTCCGGTGCGGCTCACGGGCGAGAGGTTGATGTCCACGGAATACGACACGCTGGCTGAACTGCTTCCGCTCTGACCCGAGGTGACTGAAATCCAAGGGACATTGCTGACCGCTGTCCACGGACAGGGTTTTCCGGTCGTCAAACTAAAGTTAAAGCTCTGGCCCACGGCTCCCAGGTCCGTGACAGGCGCGCTTACGGGCGAGAGCGAGCCCGTTTGACACCACGTGGGGATCAGCCCGAGGTCGAACTGCAGCGCGTAGTCGAGCATGGCCCTGTCCTTGTCGCTGTTCTTATTGCCCGCGTGCGAGTCCGAATCGTGCACCACGTGGTTGACGGTTGCATTCGCGTAGTACTGCGCGCCATCGTTCACGATTCCGTCAGAAGTGTCGCCAAAGGAGGTGTACGTGTACCAGAAGAGATCTATATAGTCCATTATAACTGCCGTGTACAAACAGTCCCAGGCAAGGCCGAAGTCTCCATACAGCTCGGCGAGAAGAGCGCAAGTCAATAGGCCAGCATAGACCCCATTCGCGTAATTAGAGACGGCCCGCCCGCCGCACCAAGTTTCGGGATAGCACGCCTTGTCCCCCAGCTCGCGAAACTCCACCCATCGCCATCGCGAGGCGCCCTGAATGCCCACCCGCGGCTGGAACGCTGCGGCTTCGTTGCGACTGTTCAATGCCGTCAGAAAGACGCTTCCCGGTTGCATGTCGGTCGTCGCGGGTATCGCGGTATCGAAGGCGATCAACGCGAGATTTGGAGCCCCGACGATCGCCAGATTCCCAAGGGTGAACACCGCCCCGCCCAGCGGGGTACCAGTGCCCCAGCTCACCAAGGACTTTGCCAGGGCGGTGACCGCGCCAGCGAGGGCGATTCTTGAAACTTCCGTCATCTGAGCTCCGCCGTTTGTGGCGTCAAGCGTGATGACACGGTTTATCAAGCCGAGGCGCCCGCGGTAGGCGGCGTCTCGGGTAACCGGGCCCCCATTGCTGTGCCCAATGCCTATGTAGCTGCTTTGCCCGGTTCCCTCCAGGAGACTGATGAGATTTGTTGCCTGGTTCGAAAGATAATCCGTCGAATTGAGGCTCGAAATGGCGACGGTGTGCAGAGGAAAGTCCTGCTGGATCCACCCATCCATCCGGCTCCAGGTGCTCCCGTCCGAGAAAATTCCGTGCTGGTAAAGCAGGTTGGTTTGACCCGTGCCGACGTTCTCCACCTTTATCGTGCCGCTTCCGGAGGAGGCACCAGGCAGGGGGGCGGGAGAAACACTCGGCGTTGCAAGCGGAGGGGGAGCGGGCGGCGCAACAGCCTTCGCTGCACGGCGAGAATCGCCGGCCGGGTTGTCGAACCACTGGAAGTTTGCAAACTGTGTCGCCTGGTTCGTTTGCATGATGTCGAACGAACTGTTCTGAGTGATCTGGGTGAGCGCCCAGCCTTCGGGGTACTGCTGGTAGGCAAGGGTCGCCGTCCCGGTCTGCCCGTTGCTGAGCGACGCCGTAATATACGCCATCTGAACGTGCGACCCGGAGGGGTACGCGTAGGATCCAATATTGTTCGAATAGGTTGTGTTTGAGCCGGAATACTGGACCGTCCCGTTCATGGCGGAGGCCGTGGCGTTCGGGTCTGAGATGAGCAAGTAGCTGAGCACGGAGGAGCCGGGAATCGGCCCCAAGAGGGACAAGGGCAGTGGGAGCGGCGCGTTGTTGGGCAAAGATATCGGGATCGGGGCCCCTGTTTCATCAAAGACAGTCAAATTACCGTTCCTCAGTTGCACCGTGCTGACGCCAATGTTGGGAAACTGTGTCACATCGCCAATAGGGTCAGACGAGTAGAGGTTCAACACAATCTGGTCGTTGGAGTCGTAGCCGACCTCAACATGCCAATTGCGCCCAGGGAGGCTGAGCGTCACTGCGCTGCTGGTGGCGCCCGTCGATGGGTTATAGATCGCTTGGGGCAGATTGGCCGTGGCCTGGCCGCTCAGCGTCAAGTCGAAAGCCGCATAAGTGTCGTTCGCGTTGATCCCGGAGTTCTGCGAGAGCTGGCCCCACGCCGGCGGCGCGGCTAACAGGACGCAGAACAGGAGCAAGCCCGCCTTGCACCTGCCGGCCAAACTCCGCAGAGGCGAAACCGATGGATGGATGGATGGATGGATGGAAGTTGCTCGAGCTCATAGTCCCTCCTCTCCAGGCAATGCGCGGCGCACGGCTGACGCTAAGCTTGATCCCCTCCCGGCCTGCTCGTAACCGGTCCCGAGCCGGCCGTCTTTTGCTCTACTATCACTGTGTACGTCCAGCGTCAAGTAATATCATGCAGTAGACTCAACTTCCTCATTTCCATACGGATCGAAACTAACAACCTGATAACTTGGAATGGCCACCATTCCGCTCCCGGCAGAGGCCCGGAGCGCGAGAGTCGGTTGTCAAAATGGCTTCAGACTCTTGAATACAAAGCGCCTAGCTCGGCCAAACGGAGGTCTTGCACCAGGTTTTTGCCTGATGCGATGATGGGACAGGCAGTTCCTCCACCTCGCCGGCGCCCGTATTACACGCTCCCCGGGCCCCAGATGGGATAGAATTCCACCTTTCGCTTTCTGGTTCGACCGATCTCACAGGGAGAACTTTGTGAATCATCCAGGGCAATCATTCATGCGTGGGTTTGTGTGTGCCGCAGTGCTGACCGCGTTCGCCGGGTTCACGACAGCTCAGGCGCAGGAAACCGCGCCGGGGCGCGACCCGAAACAGCCGGTGGACGAGGCGTACACAGCGAAAATCAAGAAGTACACGACCGCGCCCTATTTCTCTTCGCCGCTGGTGGATTACCTGCCGGCCTCCAAGACCGTGCCCACACCGGAAGCCGTGCTCGGCGACGTGGCCGGCGCGCCGGGAATTTTGCCCTACGCGGAAGACGTGTACCGCTACATGCGCATGCTGGAGAAGGCCAGTCCGCGCGTGCGCGTCTATTCCATCGGCACCACCGAGGAAGGGCGCGAGATGATCGCCGTGGCCGTCTCCTCGGAAGCGAACCTGAAGAACCTGGAGGACAACCGCGCGCGCCTGGCGAAGCTGGCGGACCCGCGCGCCATCCACATGGACGATGCCGAGGCGGACCGCCTCGTGGCGCAGGCCGTTCCTGTCTATTACATCACCGGAACGATTCACTCACCGGAAACGGGCGCGCCCACCGCGCTGATGGAGCTGGCCTACCGCCTGGCCGTGGACGAGAGCCCCTACATCCGCGAAATCCGCGACGGCGTGATTGCGCTGATCACGCCGGTGACGGAAGTGGACGGGCGCGACCGCATGGTGGACATCTACCGCTGGCACCTGGCGCATCCCGGGCAGTTCTGGCCGCCGCTGGTGTACTGGGGCAAATACGTGGCCCACGACAACAACCGCGACGCCATGGGCGTCACCCTGAAGCTCACGGAAAACGTGCTGAACACCTTCGTGAGCTGGAAGGCCCAGGTGCTGCACGATTTGCACGAATCCGTGCCCTATCTCTACGACAACACGGCCGGCGATGGCCCTTTCAACGCCTGGGTGGACCCCATTCTGACCGATGAATGGGAAATGTTCGGCTGGCGCAACGTTTCAGATATGACCCGCTTCGGCATGCCCGGCGTGTTCACCCACGGAGTGTTCGACACCTGGTCGCCGGGCTACCTGATGTTCATCGCCGCGATGCACAACGGCATCAGCCGGCTCTACGAGACCTTCGGCAACGCCGGCGCAGACACCGTGGAGCGCACGCTCGATCCACAGCAATATGCGCGCACCTGGTTCCGGCAGAACCCGCCGCTGCCCAAAGCGATGTGGTCGCAGCGCAACAACAACAATTATGAAGAGACCGGCCTGCTCACCTCGCTGCACTACTTCAACGACAACAAGCGCCTGTTCCTCAAAAATTTCTATCTGAAGGCCAAGCGTTCCGTGGCCAAACCCTCCGCGGAAGGTCCGGCGGCGTACGTGCTTCCCGCGGATGATCCGCGTCCCGGGCTGCAGGCGGAACTCCTGCGCGTGCTGGCCAAACAGCAGGTGGAGATCTCGCGCGCCACCTCCGCCTTCACGGTCACGCTCCCGGCCAAAAAAGCCGCGAAGGATCAGAAGAAAGACGGAGCAAAAGAATCAGCGCCCGCTCCCACCAGCAAGGAATTTCCCGCGGGCAGCTACATCATCCGCATGGACCAGCCCTACTCGCGCATCGCGGACGCCCTGCTCGATTATCAGTACTGGAGCCCGGACGACCCGCAGAAGACTCCCTACGACGACACCGGCTGGACGTTTGGCGAGCTCTTCAACGTGCAAGTGACGCGTGTGACGGACGTGAAAGTGCTGGACGTGGCTGTGGAACACGTAAGGGAAATTGCCGTGGTGGGTGGCATTTTCCACGGACACGACCACAATGCACCCACGGTGAAGAGGACAAACCCGCTGGACAATTGGTATGCCATAAACAATACGGGTGAGCCCGCCCTGGCCACGTTGCGCTACCGCATGAAGAACGCCGAGATCGAGGCAGCCGAAGAGCCCTTTGAGACCCTGGGGCAAAAATTTGGGCGTGGTTCTTTACTCATCCGAGGAGCGACCGAAGGTGAGTTTGACCGGATTCTCTCCGAGTTAGGACTTCGCGGATACCCGCTAGACTCCCCGCCGGGTGTGAAGGCGCACCCGGTGCGCGCGGCTCGCATAGCCATCCTGCATACTTGGCTGAGCACGCAGACGGAGGGCTGGTGGCGGCAGGCGCTGGACCTGATGCAGATTCCCTACGACTACATCAGCACGCAGACGGTCGCCAAAGAGTCCAACTTGAACGCGAAGTACGACGTGATTCTCTTTCCGCCCGTGGGCTTCGCCGGCAGCACCACCGGAATCGTCAACGGCCTGCCCACCGATTGGGGCAACCCGCTGCCGTGGCTGAACACAAAGGAAACGCCGAATCTGGTAGGCAAGAATGATTCGACGGAGGACATGCGCCCCGGGCTGGGCTGGAATGGCGTGGCTCGCTTGCAGGAATTCGTCGAAAATGGAGGGGTGCTGCTCACGGTGATGGATACCGCGCGCTTCGTTTCCTCCATCGGGCTCGAGGACAGCGTGCTCGCGGCGCCGGGACAGAAGCTGAAGAGCGTCGGGTCCGTGCTGCGTACCACGGTGGTGGACAGCGCCAGCCCCATCGCCTATGGCTACGGCGAATCGCTTTCCGCCTATTGCGACAATGGTCCGGTCTTTTCGCTCACCAGCATCGTGGGCGGGGGCGGCTTCCGCCGGCTCGGAGCGCAGACGCGCGTCCGGCCCACCGGCCGCGGTACAGCGACGGATCCGGACTTCACGCCCGGCCGCGCGGGCACGGAAACTCCGGAAGAGCCCAAGGCCGAAGCCTGGGAGACGCCTCCCGTAACCAGCGAACAATTGCGCAACGGTTTCCGCGTGATTCCTCCCGCAGAGCGGCCGCGCGTGGTTCTCCGTTACGCAGACGGCAAAGACCTGCTGGTCTCCGGCCTGCTCGAGGGCGGTGAAGAAATCGCGCAGCACCCCGCCGTGGTGGATGCGCCTGCGGGCAAAGGCCACGTAGTGATGTTCTCCATCAACCCGGTGTGGCGCGGTGAAACCCGCGGCAGCTACGCCCTGGTGCTCAACACCATCCTGAATTTCGACAGCCTCGACGCCGGCCGCAAACTCGCTGAGAAGTAGCACGATCCGAGTGGCGCAGGCACTCCTGCCCGTGCGCCTTTCGAGCCGCTGCAATTCCGGCGCCTGTTCGGATGTGCGTTCAGTGGTAGCCACGGTCAGTGCCTTTCTGACCGTGGGTCCGCTCCGTGGATCGTTCTGCCGCTCCCCAACCGCCTCGCCTTTTCCGCTGAGTCTCCTTCTCGCCACTCATCACTCGCGTGCCCGCCGTAGCCTTGGCGTAGGAGGGCCATTCGTTCACCCTGAGCGTAGCCGAAGGGCCACAGCAGTTGTTATCCTTCCTCCGTGCCTCTCCGTTTCGACATCGTCACCATCTTCCCCGGCTTCTTCGCCGGGCCGCTGGACTACGGCATCGTGCGCCGCGCGCGCGAGGCGGGCATTATCGAAGCGCACATCCACGACCTGCGTGAGGCCACCCACGACCGCCATCGCACCGTAGATGACCGTCCCTTCGGCGGCGGCGAGGGCATGGTGCTCAAGCCCGAACCGCTGTTCGATACCGTGGAGCGAATCCTGGGCGCTCCGCGGGAACAACTGGCCCCCGGCACGGCCATTGTGTTGCTCTCCGCCGCCGGAAAACTCTTCCGGCAGCAGACCGCGGAGCAGCTGGCCGGGATGCAGCGTATCGTGCTGCTCTGCGGCCGTTACGAAGGCGTGGACGAGCGCGTGGCGGAACATCTGGCCACCGATGAACTTTCCATCGGCGACTTCGTGGTCTCCGGCGGCGAGCTGCCCGCCGCGCTGGTCATGGATGCGGTGACGCGCCTGGTCCCCGGAGCGCTGGGCAACGAAGCCTCGCCGGTGTACGAATCTTTCAGCGCCGCTGGCGGCGTTCTGGAGTGCCCGCATTACACGCGCCCGCAGGATTTCCGCGGCTGGGGAGTGCCGGACATTTTGATGAGCGGCCACCACGAAGAGGTGCGCCGCTGGCGCCGCCGCATGGCCCTCGAAAAAACTCTTCGCAACCGCCCGGAGCTACTGGATGCTGCTCTATTGACCGAGGAGGATCTGGAGATCCTCGACGAGCTGGGGAGGCGGTAAAGCGGAATTTTCGAGCCCGGATGAAACTCGTGACTTGGAACTGCCCACTCTGCTCAAACGCTTGACGTATAACGCTAGGCGTAGTGCTCTTGGCATGTGATCTGGAGCTTTGCCTCGAAGGAAACCAAGGAACGCTGCCACGAGATATTTGCGAGTGTCCCGGATCACGCGTTCACAGGTGTAACCCGAATCCTGAAGCTGCCAATCCTATCGCGTGTCCGTTACAAGGGATAGTAGTTCCCGGTTAGCTCAACGTTTCCTGGGAGGGTTCGGCGCTATTCGAGTGATTCTGTTACGCACACCCACTTCCCGCTCTTCTGCGCGATAAATTCGATCGCGCGATCCCCTGCAAAGTGCAGGCTTCCAGCAACCACCGTGTCGTACGCAGGGCTTTCCATGTCGTCGAAAACCACCACGTCCAGGTCCCCATGCGCGCCCGCCACCGCGTAGGCATGGTGCCCGCCATCGCTCGAAAACTGGAATTCTTGTATCGCCAGTGCGTCGTACACCGGGCCACCCCGGCCGTCCACCACCATGCGCCGCTTCCCTCGCTGATGGAGTCCCCAGCCGATGACCTCATAGCCCAGATGGGCCGCGTCGTCGCTCAACTGGATTTGTCCGGCGAAGTCCGCACTCTGTCCGCGTGGAAACGGCCGCCCGGCCTGTTGATCAATCACCTCCACAAACGAGCCCTCGCGCAATCCGACGTAGCCGATGTGTTTTCCATCCAGCGAGGCCGCAATCGAGAGGGAAATGTCCTCGAAGTCCGGACCGGGAGCTCCGTTTACAAACACGGCAAAGTCTTTGTCCCCGCGTTTCGCCGCATACACCGCTTTGTCCGTCCCCACATAAAGCGGATTGCTGGTTCCGTCCCATTTCGCCAGCAGCGGGTACACGCCCCGGCCTAATATGCCGCTGGCGCTGCCCGAGCTCGTGCTGTATCGCTGCTCAAGGAAACCGTACGGCAAGTGGAGTTTGCCTCTGGCCACCGCTCCGATGGCTCCCTGATTCATCGCCAGCCACCCGGCGCCCCGGTAGGTGCCCGTGAGTTTCCCGTCCACCACCACGGAGGCCGCTAATCCCTTCTGCGATTGCACAATTCCCCCCGGCAACCCCCCCAATTCCGTCGTTACTCCCGCATAGACAGAGTGCTCTCCGCCCGCCGTGATGCTGAGTGGACTGATGACCAGGAATCCGGGCCCGGCCGCTCCATCCACCACCCACGACCATTTGCCCTTGCTCTGCCCAGCCAGCGCGGTGTGACGCCCATCGGCAGAAATCCACAGGCTCATGCTGTCGTCGTACTTCGGGCCCTCTTCCTTGCCGTCATGCACCAGCACCCATTTGTCGTTCTGCTCTCCCAGGTAGAAATAGTGCTCATGCCCCGCCGTGAAGGAGGGCGACCGGATGTCCTGGTACTCGGCTCCCACTTCTTTGCTGTTCACCACCAGGCGGCACCGCTCGCCGAAGCAGCCGGTATAAGAATAGGAGCCGGGCTCCGGACCGAGTCGCAGGTCGGCGATTCGCGTGTATTCGCCCGGAAGCTTTTGTCCGTCCACAACCGCAGACTGCCTCGCCGAAAGCTCGCCGACATAAGCGCAATGCCGCCCGTCCCCGCTCACCTCGAGCGACGAAACATTCCCGTACTCCCCGCCCTGCTGTTTGCCATCGAGGAGGACGATGCGATAGTCCCCCCGCCTTTCGACCCACAGAATGTGGCCGGCGCCACTTGCGGCAGCATCTACTGTGTTTCCCGGAGTGATTTGACCGATTAACTTTTCCTGGATGGCCGATAGCGGAATAGTGCCGGATTCCCCGGCGTGCGGGGCCGCCTGCGCGCTCGCTGCCGGCGTTGCCCCCATCACCGCCTCGAAAATGGCTGCGGCCACGCATGCAGCCATACACCCTGCCGCGGCAAATCGCCGTCGATTACGATTGCGTTGATTCACTGCTCCGCACATGGGGACCTGCGTACGCGTATCCTATCCCCCCGCTCCACTTGCTGGAAAGTGGATTTTTCCTTTACTTCGAGCCGGTGCGGCTTGAACCTCTCCCGCTCATCTGGCTCGTAAAGCCTAAGCTGCGGAGCAGGAACTCCCCATGTCGGGCAAAGTGGCCGAAATCGAACGCCAGGTCCACCCGGCCACCGCCCTGGCCTCCTGACTCAATCGGAGATTTGAGAGCCTGTTGGGACCTGCGCCGTGTTCTGCTATACTTTTCGTTTGTCTCTGCGGTGCCGGCCCCGCCTGAGTGGGTCTGTCCGCCGTAGGCCGGAGAAAACGCACATGAACCAGATCATTGAAAAGGTGCAGCAGTCCCAATTGCGCAGCGACGTGCCGGATTTCAAGCCCGGCGACACCGTGCGCGTGCATGTCAAATTGCGCGAAGCCGAAGGCGAAAAGGAAAAAGAGAAGGAAAAAGAGCGCATCCAGGCCTTCGAAGGCGTGGTCATCTCCCGGCGCGGGCGGCTGACTTCTTCCACCTTCACCGTGCGGCGCGTGAGCTTCGGCATCGGCGTGGAGCGCATATTTCCCGTGCACTCGCCTATGATCGCGCAGATTGAAGTGGTGCGCCGCGGCCGCGTGCGCCGCTCCAAGCTCTACTACCTGCGCGGACTCCGCGGCAAGGCCGCGCGCATCCGCGGCAAGGAGCGCGCGATGCAGGTTGGCGCAGAAGGAGCCGCCCCGGCTCCCGCCGCAGAGTAGCGCGAGTTGCCCTGTTCCGCGCCGCGGCTGGGTCTGTTCGCGGATGCCCCTTGCTCCTCACTCGTTACTGCCCACTCATCCCTTCGCTTCCCATTCGCCTGAAATTTTGCACAATTGCAATGCAGACCCGGCCCGGGTCCCGCATCGGCGATGCTAGACTTCGCCCTCATGGGCCGGCGGTGTTCTTCGCGGTACGAGCGCCTGGCGCGCCAGGCGGGCTGGCAGCGCATTGCCGGACTGGATGAAGCCGGGCGCGGCGCGCTCTTCGGCCCGGTAGTGGCCGCAGCCGTCATCCTCGATCCCCAGCGCATGGTGCGTGGCCTGGACGATTCCAAGAAGCTCTCGCCGGAGCGCCGCGCGGAGCTGGCTCCGCGCATCCGCGAGCGGGCCGTGGCCTGGGCCGTGGCGCAAATCGAGCCCGCGCGCATCGACGCCTGGAATATCCTTGAAGCCAGCCGCCAGGCCATGACCGCGGCGCTCGCCCAACTTGCCGTCACTCCGGATTTTCTGCTGCTGGATGCGGTGACCCTGGAGGTGCTGATCCCACAGCGCTCTTTGATTCACGGCGACGCGCGGTCCTTTTCCATCGCCGCGGCTTCCATCCTGGCGAAAGTGGCGCGGGACGCGCTGATGGAGCAGTGGGACGCGCGCTACCCGCAGTACAACCTGCGCAGCAACAAAGGCTACGGTACCCCGGACCATCTGGAGGCGTTGCGCGCGCACGGACCCAGCCCATTGCACCGCTTCTCATTTGCTCCGGTGCGTGAAGTGGCTCCCTGGGCACGCAAGGCCAGCCAGCAGGCTTTGCCGTTTCAGGCTTTGGACCAGCCCTGATCGCGCCGCTCAGCGCGGACAGAAGTATTCCCAGGTGCTTTTTGGATCGGTATCGTCAGGCGGGCGGCGAAGCCGCGAATAGAGGCGCGGCCAGTGGCCGCGGATGGCCTGCTATTTCGCCGGTTGTTCCTTCACAGCCGGCATGAAGTTCTCGCGAACCAGCGCGGCCAGTTTCCTGGCAAAATCCCGGGTGGCTTCCAGGTTTGACGTACTTGCCAGTCTCAACTTAATGCCTACCTTGCCCTCGACGTCGCGGTCCATCAGCACTTGCCCGCTCTCATTCGAGATCTTGGCGTTGATTTTGATCTTGGTCGCTCCGGCGACGACGGTGACGTCGCGCTCCTTCTCGCTGCCCTTCTTGAAGGATTCCGCCGTGGTCCGCAGGATCACCAGGCCCGCCACGCCCGCCGCGTTCTTGTCTCCGCTGCGGTAGACCTTCTCGAATCGTCCGGAGTGCTGCAGTTCCTGTATCAGGTTTTCATACACGGCCACGCGGAAATCTTGCGGAATCAGGACGTCGCCGGGATCCAGAACTTCCACCTGAATGGCCGGCGCGGCAAAGTGCGGCTCGGTCTTTTTCACCACCTTACCGGATTCGACCTTTTGATCCGCAGGCGCGGCGCCCTGCGCAAACAGAGAGCCGGCCAGCAGCGTGCCGGAGAGAGCGGCCCCGCACAGCGGGACGAGCGCCGTCCGAAAAACCTGGTGTAACGCGGTGTGCTTCCGATGGGTCACGGTTTCTTCTCCTCTTAGTGCTTCGGCGCCGCGGCTTCCGGCGGAATACTGGCGTGCGCTCCGGCGGCCACCAGTTGAGTCTTCAAATCCGAGGCCTTGCCCTTGGGAAACACAAAAACGGCGCCGTGGAAGCCGCCGTCCTTGTCCCGGAACTCGACGGTGAGCACCTCCGTGTCCTGCGAGAACAGGCTCAGCACGTGCCCGCCGCCAAACGGCGTGCCTATCCTGATCACCCCGCCGGGCACGCCGCGCAACACTTGCTGGCTGTCTTTGCCGGTATACAGATCCACGATGTCGGCGATCTTGATCGAAGATTTGGTCTTCTCCCAGGCCATCACCAGGGAATCGCCCTGCACGGAGAGCACCCCCTTGAATCCGCGGTGGATGCCGGGAAATCCGAGCACGTGCTCCACGTTCGGCTCCAGCGCGCCGGTCTCCACCTTTTGAGCCGCCGCCGGCGCCGCAATCACCGCCAGAATCGCGGCGGCGAACACCACCATCCAGCCCGCCACCAGCGCTGCCCGCTTCCGGCCACTGGCCGCGTCCGAGCCGGACTCCCTTCCACCTGCATGCACCTGCACCACTCGATTGTTCATGGCTTTTCCTTTTGCCCTGGCGATTCCCTGGACCTGTCTCCCGGGGAGCCCCGGGCAAGAGGACACGGTATCAGACGCGGGCAAATTGGGAAAGCAAAAACCGTGCCCCGCGCCTGCCCGCGGTGGCGGGGCGAATGAGGAACCTGTTTTTGCCTTCCGCTTCTCTCTGCCCTTCTCCGCGTACTCTGTGCCTCTGCGCTATCTTCTCGGGCCGAGTTTCGAGTTTCGCCTTTCAGTTTTCCACCGGCCACTCCCGTGCCCGCCGGAGTCCATCGCGCCTGCCCGCCGTGGCGATGCGGGCGTAGGAGGGTCTCTCGCCACTGCTATTCATCAAACGGCGCCTTCTCCATCAGGTCGCAGAAATTCCGCGGCTTGAAGTTCGGCACATACCTCTCGCCAATGTCGCGCATAAAGCTGCGCGTGGCTCCGCCGGGATGCCGGGTGATCACGCCCGCGCAGGACTTCACGAACTGCTCCTTGAACTTCAGCCGCGGAAACGCCGCCACGACCTCGGCCACCTTCTCCGCAGGAATATCCTCGGGGTCCGGCCCGAGCACGTCCGCTCCGGCTCCGTGTCCCACCAGCATGATCTCCGGCCGCTTGTACGCGCCGATGATCGAGGCGTGCATGGCGATGCCGTCCCACACCATGTCCGCTTTTTCACCCGTGACGCCGTGCTCTTTGAGAAACGTCAGCGCGGCCTCCGCGCCCTGAATCTCAAACGGCAGGTCGCCCTCGTACTTTGGGGTGAGTCCCAGGTCGTGCAGCAGGCAGGCGATGTACAGCGGCTCGTCGTCGAATTGCAATTTCTGCGCCCGGCCCGCCAGCGCCCCAAACACGAACGTGCGCAGCGCGTGGTTCAGCAGGTGGGGTGGATAGGAGGCGGTGGCCAGCTCCACCGCGCTCTCCGCCAGCTTCGTATCCGGCAGCCTTATCCCCGCCACTGTCTTTGGTAGGGGCGCTCCCGAATCCCGAAGCTTCGGGACGGGACGCTGCCCCCGGGCTGTCGTGTCTCTGGTTTCCAGCCGGCCTGGCTGCCCGTCCATCCGGGCGCTTTTCTCTCTTACCTCCGCCGCATTGCTTTCGCGCCACGCCACCGCAGTTGCCGCCGCCATGCACGCCGCCCTCTGCAGCAGTTCGCGCCGATTCAATGGGCTCATGGGGTCCCCCTCAGCATCCGACCAGGATGCTGATACTGAGCGAGTCCTGTCCCCAAGCCTCGGGATTCGGGACGAGGCGAAGTACCGCTCATCCCTCGGCACTGCAAGACTCACCCTCCGCTGGGGACGAGATGCATTGGTCCGCTGTTTCGGTTGCTCAGAGACCCTCAGCCGGGTGCCCCATGCGCCTCTGCGTTATCTTTCTCTTTCTCCTGCTAGCGGGTGCCCCGTGCGCCGAAGTTGCGCGTGGGGTCTTTCGCTCTTGTCTCCGTGCGGCTCCGTGTCTCCGCATCTCCGTGGTAGCTTTTTCTGCGCTTCTCTGTGACTCTCTGCGCCCTCTGCGCCTCTGCGTTATCTTTATCTCTCCCCTGCTCGCCGCTTCTCACGCCCCATGCTTGGGGATCTTGGCGTTCAGCAAATCCACCAGCCCTTTTCCCGCCGGAGTCGGCTGGACGTCGCTCTTGCGCACGATTTCGCGCGCCCCGATGGGTTTGTCGTAGAGCCGCTTGTTCGCGTCCGTATCCTGATGCAGCGTGGCGCCTTCCAGCGACACGCCGGCAAACAAGCCCCTGGCGCGCCCGTAGGTGAGGATGTCCGCCCCGCCCACGGAAGTGGACCCCGTGGTCGCGCCGCTGGGCCCCGCGGCCGCGGTCGCGTCCGTGCCCATCTTGGTCTTGTCTTTCAGGATCGCTTCCACGCCCTTGTCGCTCATCACCAGCAGCACAAAGTCGCTCGAGGAGCCTCCGGCCTGCAACCCGATGCTGGCGCCGCCCATGCTGTACATGGCCGGGGCGGACCAGGCGCCGTCAAACTTGTCGCCGGCCCGGCAGCTCATGGCCCCGCGTCCTCCGCTGCCGCCGATGATCAGCCCGCCCTTCTTCACATTGGGCATCACCAGCACGCAGTCCGCNCCTGGCCAGCGTGGCGGGGGAGATGGCGTCGCTCTTGGTCATCTCCTCGAGCACGGCCGCGGCGTTCCTGAGCGTCTCTTCGTCTTTTTCCTTGTCCCCGGCCAGGATAGGAACGGCAGAAAGGATGGTCAGCGAGATCACCAGAACCAACGGCAGGAACCCGCCGGATAATTTCCTGGGGCTCCTGGGGCTCTCGGGGTTGGAATTGCTTGTTCTCTTCGCGTTGGAGTTGTGCATAAAGGTTTGCTCCTCTCCGTAATCTGGGCCCTGCCTGCCCGCCCGACGTGCCGCGGCGGACCGAAGGGCCTGGTTTCTCCGGGCGGGGCTGCCTAACCCGCAGCGTAAACCTTTCTCTCCGCCGCGTCTACTCGGGAGCCTTGCACGCCGGCTTCGAGCCGCATAAACACTGCTGGTGGAGACCCTGACAAAGGAAGGGCCCGCGCCCCCGTCCAGTTGGGGTGGGCCGCTCTTGGTTCGTTGAAGCCACGGTCAGAGACTTCCTGACCGTGGGTCTGTGGCCCGAATTGGATGCAGCCCGCGCCAGGGCTTTTCAACAGCAGGCCGGAACGTACCCACGGTCAGAAAATCACTGACCGTGGCTACCCCGAACGGGCGCACCGTCTACCGCCAGCAATTCCCGCGCGGTGCAGATGGCGTGGTAAGAATACTTCTTGCGCAGCGCTTCGGAGCCGCCCTCTTCGCGGTCCACCAGGCTGATGACGGCGAGAACCTTCATGCCTTCCTCTTCGGCCGCAGCGATCGCTTCCAGCGTGGATTTGCCGGTGGTGCAGACGTCGTCCACGATGACCACGTTGCGAACGGAATCGGGTTCCAGGCCTTCGATGCGTTTCTGCCGGCCGTGCTCCTTGCGCTCCTTGCGCACCAGGAAGCCGCGCAGCGGGCGTCCCTCGAGAAAGCTGATCGCAGACACCGACGCGACAATCGGATCGGCGCCGATGCTCATCCCGCCGATGGCGTCCGCGCGGATGCCCTTTGCCGCCAGCAACTCCAGAATGGCGTGGGCCGCGAGCACCGAGCCTTCGGGATCGAGCGTGGTCAGACGGCAATCCAGGTAATAGTCGCTGGTTTTCCCCGAGGAGAGCGTCACCTGCCCGCGGAAAAGCGATTTTTCACGAATGCGCTGCTTCAACCGCTCCAGGTAATTTGCAGGGATGTTCACGGCGCCCAATTGTAGCGCAGGGCACAGCCCTGCGGCTCGTTCCGGGGCGTCTGCCGCAGAAAGACCGCGGAGCTATGCCGCCCCGCGCTACATCCGCGCGACTGGCTGGGGCAGTGATGCGGATTCCGAACTAAGGCATTTTGAAAACCACGTGGATGAAGGTTTCCACCTCCACAGGCTGGCCATTCAGCAGCGTCGGACGGTAGCGCCAGCGCATCACCGCATCGCGCGCCGCCGTCGCCAGAATCACGTTTCCGCTTACGATTTCCACGGACTGAATGCTCCCGTCCCGGGCGATGATGGCGTGCAACTCCACGGTGCCCTGCAAATGGGCCTGCCGGGCGAGCGCGGGATACTGCGGCTCGATGCGCTCGAGGAGTTTCGCCTCCTGCACTTCCGACGGGACGCGGCGCGGGCCGCTCCTCTTTGGCTCGCTGGCCGGCGGGGGCGGCGGCAGGGGGCGGGAGTCACCCGCCATGCCGGAGAAAGGAATCAGGCCGGCGGGGTTACCCGGCCCTGGGAGTCCCGGAATTCCAATGGCCGGGCCGATGTCAGGAGCAGTATCCCCCTCCGCTGGCACCGGATGCTTCCTCGGCGAGGGAAAAAGCAGGATCGGCCGGAGCACCACATCACGTTGGTGCGCCCGCGGCCGCGCGGGCCGATGCGGGGCTGGCGCGGGCCGCGCCGAACCGCCACGATACGGCGGCAAGGGCACGAGCCGGGCCACCAAATGCACCTCCTCCGCGCCGAACAGCGGACGCAGCAGCAGCAGCGTCAGCACCAGGACCTGGATCAGGATGGAAATCAGCAGCGTGCGGCGGCGCAAACGGCGCGCTCTCCGGCCTTCCTCGTCTTTCTGGTCCAATAGACAGCGAACAAACTTTTCTCCCGGCTGCATACACGCACCTCCGCTCTCGGCGGGGCCGAACCGCCCGTACGCGCCACGGCGGCCCCCCGGATTGCAGGACGATTCCTTCAGGAAATTTCAGGTGAGGATGCGCAGCCTCTGAACAATGGACACCGCAACAAGGCCAGGGGTTTCAAGGAGGCCAGCAGCCTTGCCGGAGGCTGCCGGCGCCCTCAAAGGCTGGTGACGGGTACTACATTCAACTGTGATCTATGGCATTGTGGAGTTGCTGGTAACCTGTTAGATTCCAAGCGGTTGTGTAAACTCTCGCGGTATCTTTGTGAAAACGCAACTGTTGCCGATATGCAACAACATACGGCGCTGGCGCATCTTACTGGGTGCGTGGAGCCCCGCAGCTGGGTGAAGCCACGCGGGAGGTTGTGGTTTTATGTCTCTCCGCTCCGCCGAAACGGTGGGCGTTCGCTACACGGGCTGGGCTGCCCTGCACCGGGATCCGCAGGAGGACCCGGTAGTCTTCGTCTGCCCCCATTGCGGGGCGGAAGGAAGCAAGCAGGCACGCCGGTCGCGCAGTGAATACCGGTTTGCCGACGGGTTTCTCCAGGATCAGCAAGGGGAAATGACGGCCTGCCGTGTGTGCCGCCGCACCCTGCATCTTTCTCCCATCGTCCTGGTGCATGACCAGGACGAACAGAAGCGCTTCCGGGCGGTGTTTACCCCGGATCTGGTTCTGAGCCAGAACTGACTTCATCCCTCATAGGCAGTCCATCCATTCATACCCGCCGGCGTCCACCAGGGCGTCGGCGGTCTTGTTTCCAGTGGCACAGGCTATCCTCCTGCGCGGGTGATGGAGCCCAGTTCGCACAGGCGAAGAGCCTGTGCTGCCTGCGGTCACATACCCATCCAGTCGAGGTCCAGCTTCATGTGGTGGGCTTCCAGCTCGGCGCGTACGCGCTGGAAGGCTTCTTCCACGTTGTCGGCGAATTGCAGCAGGCCATAGTCCTCTTCGCTGATGGTTCCCCAGCGCACCATGGCGCGCCAGTCCAACACCTCGTCCCAATACTTGCGGCCGTAAATCAGGATCAGGTTGCGCCGCGAGAGCTTGCCGCTCTGCAGCAGGGTGAGCATCTCCCACAGCTCGTCCATGGTGCCGAACCCGCCGGGAAAAACGATCAGCGCCTTGGCCAGTTGCGCGAACCACAGCTTGCGCATGAAAAAGTAGTGGAAATCGAAGTTCAGTTCCGGGCTGATGAAGGGATTGGGATATTGCTCGTGGGGGAGCTGGATGTTCAAGCCGATGGATTTGCCCCCGGCTTCCGCGGCGCCGCGGTTGGCCGCCTCCATGATGCCCGGACCGCCGCCGGAACAGATCACAAAGCGCCGCGGTCGGTCGCCGAATTTGACCGACCACTCCGTGACGCGGCGCGCCAGCTCGCGCGCCTCTTCGTAATAGCGGGACATGTGCACCGCGGCCAGGGCCTCATGGAGCAGCCGTTCGTGCTTGCGCCGCGCCGCTTCGCTCTGGCCCTGGGGCGACCGCTTCAGCCTTCGCAGCCGGGCCTCGGATTCCTCGCGCGGAAACATGCGCGCGGAGCCGAACATCACAATGGTGTCGCCCACTCCTTCCTTGCGCAGGCGCGCCAGGGGATCCAGGTACTCCGCCAGGATGCGCAGCGGGCGCGCCGGTGCACTCTCCATGAACACCGGGTCGCGGTAGGCCAGGCTGGTCTGGTGGGGCGTTGCTTTGCGGCTCATGTAGCCTCTCCCGAGATGAGCAGTGCGGTGCGCACCGAAGCTCTCATTCTAGGGGCAATGCCCGCGCCGGCGTGCGGGGCATTCGCGCGCGGTTTCCTACCAGTGAGCGGCCGAGCCCGCGTGGTACGATTCGGCTGCAGATTACTCCCGGCGCGCCGGGCGCGCGCTCCGGGGGGAGTGTCCCGCGCGAGGGCGGCCGGAGATAACCCCGGCGGAAGCGGCCGCGTCCAAAAAAATAGAGGCTTGCGTTTGCATCCTCGCTGGCACATCCCGATTCTGACCGCCGCGCTGGCCGTGGCGCTTGCCGCTCCCCCCGTCCGCGCGCAGGCGCCGGCGGGGCCCATCACTCCCCCGGCAAATCTGCCGGAGCAGCCGCGGCCCACCGTGCGCGTGCGGGTGGAACTGGTCTCCGCGCCGGTGACGGTGCGCAACCACCAGGGCGAGCTGGTGCTGGATCTCCAGCAGAAGGACTTCCGCATCCTGGAAGACGGGGTGGAGCAGAAGATCGAGCACTTCGACCTGGGCGGCGACCCGCTCTCCGTCGTGCTGGTGGTGGAGAACAGCGACCGCGTGGTTTCCCTGCTTCCCGCAGTCCGCAAAACGGGCGTTTTAATTTCACAGAAGCTGATGCAGGGCGACGTGGAACTGGCCGTGATCAGTTATGACGACACGATCACCGTACGCCAGGACTTTACGAACAGCGGAGACGCGGCCGAACGCGCCATGAGCAAGCTGCCCCCAGGCATCCAGGGCGCCGTGCTGTTTGACGCTTTGTCCAGGGGTGTGGCCATGCTCAGCCACCGTCCCAGCGCGCGCCGGCGGATCCTGCTGGCGCTTGCAGAGCCGGAGGACTCCGGCAGCGAAACCAAGCTGGGCGAAGTGCTGCGCGATGCGGAACTCCAGAACGTGACCATCTACAGCGTGGGGCTTTCCACGACTGCCGCGGAGTTGCGCAACCCAGCGCGCGAGCCGGCTCCTTCTCCGTATCCTCCCGGCGCGGTGCCGGGACCGCCGGGAATTCCGCAGACACCCTCGACCGTCCAGGCCGAAAGCGCTTCCGGGGACATCGGGGCCGTTGGGATCTGGCTCTTGAAGCACATGAAAGGTCTGGTGAAAAACAACGCGCTGGAGATGGCCGCGGCCGCCACCGGGGGACGCAACATCTCCGCATTCAAGGATGCCACCGTGGAGAAAGCCCTCAGCCAGATTGCCGACGAGCTGCATGCGCAGTACACGCTGGCCTACCATCCCACGGCAGGAAACAGGCCCGGCTTTCACAAGATCGAAGTGGAAGTGGACCGCGGAGAGATGCGGGTACGCTCGCGGCCGGGGTATTACCTGGAATAGCCGGGGTAGCCACGGTCAGCGTCTTTCTGACCGTGGGTCTTTCTCCGGAACGTGCCCACGGTCAGAAAACCACTGACCGTGGCTGCCTGCGCTTCAGTCAAACTCCCGTTTCGGCGCGGCTTGCTCCGCGCCCACCCGCCCAGCCGCGATCTCGGCTTTGAAATAATTTTCTCCGCGAATCGGCGCACCGGCGATGCGCCTCAGAATGGTGAGCTGACCGGTGTGCTGCAAGGCGTCCGCCACCGGCCCCTGGAAGAGCCGCTGCGGCGCCGCTTGCACCGGCTGGCCGGATGCCAGGTAATCGTCGAAGGCCTGCAGCGCGGCGAAGAACCGCGCGGCCTCCGCGTCCCAGGCCAGCGGCTGGGAATCGTGCCACTCCTGCTTGCCGCGGGCGAGCGAGAGCGCCCAATCGAAGAGGTCGCCCATGTGCGCCAGAATCTGCGCGGGGGTGCGCGCTCCGGCCGCCGCCTGAAACGAAGCAAACTCCGCCGGCGCGCCGCGCACCGCCTTTCCGGCGCGGTAGGCCAGGGTCGCCAAGGTATGCCGCAGGAGTTGCAGGTTCGGATCGGAGTTGGTCATCGGGGCGCACCTCACGCAATCTGCTTCCAGAAGGAGGACTCGCGGCTGGCCACCAGCGCGACCTTGCGCTGGCCAAAGCGCTTCATGTGCGGCGTTTCCCAGTGGCGCTTGAGATGCTCGAGGCTGCGCCAGATTTCGTGGAAGAGGAAGAGCCCGGGCTGGTCGGAAGAGCCGAGCAGATCGTAGGCGATGCAGCCGCGCTCGGCGCGCGTGGGCGCCACCAGCGTGCGCAGCTCTTTTTCCAGCGCGGTCTCCTGCCCGGTGCGCGCGCGCAGCGCGACGATCAGCCGGATCCCGCCCTTGGGAGCCCGGGGAGCAGCCCTGGCCGCCCGCTTTGCCTTGCCCGCCGCCTTCTTTCGCGCCTTGCCCATCGCGCAGCGATTCTACCGCAACCAGGGTCCGCGCGATGCGGGCGGCTTATTTCTTCGGGGCCTCGCCGTTTCCGCCTTCCTCTTCGTCCTCTTCGAGGATGGCGGCAGCGGCGGCGATGTGGTCGTCCGCATCCAGGCGCAGCAGGCGCACGCCCTGGGTCGAGCGGCCGGCCTCGCGGATTTCATTGGCGTGCACGCGGATCACCTTGCCGTGACCGGTGATGATCATCACGTCGGACTCTTCGGTCACCTGGAGCGCGGCCACCACCTGGCCGTTGCGCTCCGTGGTCTTCATGTTGACCACGCCCTTGCCGCCGCGCGAGGTGATGCGGTACTCGGCCAGCGGCGTGCGCTTGCCGTAGCCCTTTTCCGCCACGGTCAGCATCAGCGAGCTGAGCCCGTCCTTGATCTCGTCGTTCTCCAGATCGTCCAAGGTCTGCGCCGCCTTCTTGTGCTTCTGGGCGATGGCATCGAGGTCCGGCTGGACCGTTTCCATGCCCACCACGTAATCGTCCTTGGCCAGGTCCATGCCGATCACCCCGCCGGCGTTGCGGCCCATGGCGCGCACTTCCGTCTCGCGGAAGAGGATGGCCTGGCCGTCGCTGCTGGCCAGGAAAATCATCTGCTTGCCGTCGGTCAGCTTTGCTCCGATCAGCTCGTCCTTGGGCTCCAGGTTGATGGCGATGATGCCCGTGGAGCGCGGATTGGAGAATTCCGCGAGCGCGGTCTTTTTGACCGTGCCCTGCCGGGTGGCGAAGAAGACGTAGCGGCCTTCTTCTTCCAGGTTGCGCGCGGCCACCAGAGCGGTGAGGTTTTCGTCCTCCTGGAACTTCACCAGGTTGTTGATGGCGCGCCCGCGCGTGGCCGCCGCGGCCTCGGGAATTTCATACACCTTCTGCCAGTAGATGCGCCCCTTGGAGGTGAACAGCAGGATGTAGCTGTGCGCCGAGGCGATGAACAGGTGCTCGACGAAATCCTCGTCGCGCGTCTNTGGCCCCGATGCGTCCCTTGCCGCCGCGGCCCTGGTGGCGGTAGGTGGTGGTGGAGGTGCGCTTGACGTAACCGGCGTGGCTCACGGTGATGACCATGTCCTCGTCGGCAATCAGGTCTTCGAGCTTGATCTCCTCGACCGCGTCCACAATCTGCGTCCGGCGGTCGTCGCCGAACTGCTTCTGCACCTCGCGCAGCTCCGCGGTGATCACGGACTTCAGTTTCTTCTCGCTGGAGAGGATCTCCTCGTATTCGGCGATGCGCTCGCGGATGGATTTCAGTTCCTTGAGGATTTCCTCGACGGAGAGCTGGGTCAGGCGGTGCAGTTGCAGCTCGAGGATGGCGTCCACCTGCACCGGAGTGAGGCCTCCGGTGGCCGTGACCGCGGGGCCGCCTTCTTCGAGACCGCCCAGGCGGTATTTCCGCCCGTCGAGCTTGACGCCTTCCAGCTTGCGCGCGCGGCCGTTTTCGGTGATGGTCACTTCCTTCTCGGAGAAGAAATTGAGCAGGTTCTGTTTGGCGTCCGCGCGGCTGGAAGATCCGCGGATGATGCGGATCACGTTATCGAGGTGGTCGAGCGCCACCTGGTAGCCCACCAGGATGTGCTCGCGTTCGCGCGCCTTGCGCAGGTCATAGCGCGTGCGGCGCAGCACCACTTCGCGGCGGTGCTCCACGAAGTGCCGCAGCAGGTCCACCAGGCCCATCTCGCGCGGCTGCCCGTTGACGATGGCCAGCAGGATCATCCCGTAGGACTCCTGCATCTGCGTCAGC
>OCOJ01051801.1_pt2 | contig 27954 bp, 23 predicted proteins | sample 1539251 | NCBI WGS metagenome assembly OCOJ01 (sample SAMN01911457, study PRJEB22624) | soil metagenome | biome: Soil | place: Malaysia | collected 2012-04-30 | depth RA_metagenome m
AAAAGTCGCGATAGAGCGCCTCGATATCCTCTGCGGTTGCCGGCCCGTCCAGCCAGGCGTAGAGCGTGGCCAGAATGCCGCGACTGAGCGGGAGCAGGTGCGTGGAAAACATCACGTCGCCCGGGCCGAGACCGAGATGCTCGAGCACTTCCGGTGTGTGCTGGTGCGAGAAAAGTTTGTAGGCGCGGAAATTTTCATTGACTTCGCAGAAGTGGGTGTCGCGCCGGGGTTCCTTGCCCGCGCCGGAGGTGCCGGACTTGCAATCGCAGACGATGCCCCGGCCGCGGGCCACGAGGCCGGAATCAAGCAGCGGGCGCAGGCCGAGAATCACGGCCGTGGGATAGCAACCCGGATTCGCCACGAGTTCCGCGTCCATCAGCTTCGCTCCGTACAGCTCGGGAAGGCCGTAGACGGCGCGGCGAAGCACCGCAGGCTCGGGCGGCTGGAGGCCATACCATTGCGCCAAGGTGTCACCGCCGCGGAAGCGGAACGCGCCGCTCAGATCCACCACGCGCAGACCCGCTTCGAGCAGTTGCGGCGCGGTATCCTTCGAGGCTTCGTGCGGAGTGGCCAGGAAGGCGACCTGTGCTCCCTGCGAAGCAACCGCTTCCGCGGAAAACTGGCGGAGGGGCGCGTCGCCCCAGCCGCGCAGCGCCGGAAAAATTTCCGTGAGGCATTTCGCGCCATTGATGTCACGCAGATAAAAGACGGGGCGACCGGCGCGAGGATGGCGCAGCAGGAGCCGGGCCAGCTCGTAGCCGGCATATCCCGTGGCGCCGACGACCGCAGTGCGCACAGGCTGGCTCATTGCAGCATGTCCTGGAAACGTTTCTGCACGGCGAAGCGCTGGCGAGTGGAGCCGCTGATGACCAGAATCGTGTCGTCGCCCGCGACCGTTCCGACGACTTCTCCCCAGCCCTCAGCGTCGAGAGCGGCGGCTAGGGACTGCGCGCCGCCGGGCGGAGTCTTGATGACGAGGAGATTCTGCGCCGGGCGCAGATCGCGGATGGACTCGCGCGCGATGCGGGGAAGCGCAGGAGCGGCCGAGACAGCTTCAACGGCCAGAGGCTGGTAGCCGCGGTCAGTCTTGACGAGCTTCAGCTCGTGCACGTCGCGAGAGACGGTGGCCTGGGTAACGCGCATGCCTTCTTCGCGGAGGCGGCGGCAGAGGCGGTCCTGGTTATCGATGGCCTCGTGGGTCACCAGCTTGAGGATCTGTCCCTGCCGGAGTGTCTTCTGCTTGTTCACACCAGCTCCATTTTATGCAGTCGAATGTATAAAGATACGGAGGCCATGTCAAGGAAAATTTACACAGAGCGCGTCCGAAACGATTCGCAGCACGACGCAGTTTCGCGCCGGCGCGCGGCAGAACGTCTGGAGGCAAGATCACGTTGCTCCGCGGGCATTCTCCGGCTGAGGAGTTTGCGACTCTTGAGCGTGAAGTCGCGCCCGAAATGATGCACCGCGACGAGCGCCGGAGCAGGACAACGAAGCGCGTCCGCGAGACTGAGGCTGAGGCCGTCGCCTTTGTTGTTTGCAGCGCGAGCGGTCTCGAAACAGGGAGTGCAGCACAGGACTACATCGGGTTGTATGGGGGCGACGCGAAACTGCTCATCGAGAGCTTGGAATATATCCAACGGACTGCACCCCAAATTCTCATCGCTATCGGCGCGGATGATTCATCCGCGCGGCCCGTCTAGGCCTGAGTAAGACGGTCCATTAGCTCCTTACGAACTTACATGCCGTAATTTCCTCACTATTCTGAGCGTCTCGGCGGGCTCGAGTCGGATCGTGTAATCTGCGTTCACATCGGCCGCGCGAATCACCCCTTCCGTATCGATGACGTACCGAGCGGGAATCGGCAATCGGTATCCCGGTTCATCATGGAACCTGTCCAGCGTGCTCCCGAACGACTTGTAGAGATCGCGCAGGTAGTCCGGGAGCTTAAACACGAGCCGAAACTGTTCCGCGACCTCCAGGTGAAGATCCGTCAGAATGTCGAAGCTGAGGTCCAGCTTCTTATGCAGAGCGCGTGTGTACCTTTCCAGCTCGGGAGTCAGCACCACGATCCGCGCTCCTAGTGCCCTGACTTCGGAATCGATTTCTTGTAGAGCCTCCAGCTCCATATTGCAGTAGGGTCACCAGTGTCCACGGAAAAAGCTGACGACGAGAAGGTTTTCGCGCAGCAGGTCGGCGGATGCCACCTGCACGTGATCCTGATTGAACAAGGTGAAGCTCGGGGCGCGGTCTCCAACCTTCAGCGCGCGGCCCTCCGCTCCCGACGCCTTCAGTTCGGCCGTTGCTCGGTGCATTGTTTCGATTGCCTGGTGCGGCGCGTTATAAGGAGGGGCCCCAGATTCGAATGCCTTTTTGAACTCGTCCAGTCGTTCCTGCAGAGTTGCCATTGTCTTTCGCTCCTTCCTGGTCTCGCGACGCCAGGGCCCATTTGCGGATCAGATTTGCGCCACGCCGCCATCGACGAAAAGCTCTACGCCGGAGACATAGCTCGCCTCGTCGGAAGCAAGGAATGAAACCACTTTCGCAATCTCGTCGGGGTCTCCCATCCTGCCCAGCGGGGCAGCTTTCGTGAAGCCCTCTTTCATCGCGGCGAGAGCGTCGCCTTGCTGCAAACTTTCCAGGATGGGAGTATCGATGTGGCCGGGACTGATGGCGTTCACCCGGATGCGGCGGTCACGGAGTTCGTTGGTCCAAGTGGGCGCAAATGACCGAACGGCAGCCTTGGTCGCGCTGTACACGCTCATGCCCGGAAAGCCCTTAGTGGCGGCAATTGATGCATTCAGGATGATTGATCCTCCGTCGTTCAGGAACGGAAGCCCCTTCTGGACCGAGAAAAACAGTCCCTTCACATTTGCGTTGAAGTGAAGGTCGAAGAACTTCTCGTCGACAGTTCCGAATGGCGCTAGACGCGCGACGCCAGCGTTCGCGAAGATCACATCAATCTTTCGACCGTACTTGCGCACGGCCTCGTAGAGCCGGTCGATGTCGCTCAGGTCAGCCACGTCACCTTGGACTCCCGTGGCTTTCCCGCCGATTTCAGCGACCGCTGCATCGAGCGCGTCCTTGCGGCGACCCGTGATGAACACATGGTCCATACCTTCGCGCACGAAGCGCTTAGCTGTGGCGAGGCCCATTCCGGTAGAAGCACCCGTGATCACCGCGACTTTACCGGCCAATTTCTTGGAACTCACCGTTTCTGCGCGGCGCAGAGCGCTGGTGGCGGGAGTCGCTTCGATTGTCGTGCTCATATCTTTCCCCCAATTCTTTCCGGCGGTTTAGATCGCCGTATACACCAATAGATGTTCTGGAGAGGTGATTTGATTCGTCGTATGTTTCTATCAGATTGATAGGAAATGACGACCATATTGGTGCGAAACCTTCGAAACTTTGGTGCGGCAGCGCGAGGCTCGCGGCGACTCCATCCACATCGGGTAGCCCGGCGACTGACCATACACGGACGGCCACGCTACATTCGCATTACGCACACTTGTTAAGGACAAAATCCGCAAGCAGCCTAGGCCGAATGTTGCATGGCTTTTGCAGGGACGCTTGCCAGCAGAGGATCCAGGCCCTCCGCAGCGGTCGGATGCGTGAAAATCGCGTCGCGCAGCAGTGTGTACGGCAATCCGCCCAGCATTGCCGTCTGAACCGCCGCCATCATTTCGCTCGCTTCAGCACCCAACGCGGTGAACCCGAGGATGCGGTCGCTTTCGGCCCCGATGAGCATCTTGACGAAGCCACGCCTCTCGCCAAGAGTTACAGCTCGCAGTACCGCGGCCATGGGCATCTTCGCCAGGCGATACGCGATGCCCCGGCGTTTCGCTTCGGTTTCGTTGAAGCCGACTCGCGCGAGTTCGGGATCGGTGAACACGCAGAACGGTATAAGCCGGTCTCGCGTAGTGCGGCTGCCCCCGTTCAGGTTGTCGCGGACCACTCGGAAATCGTCGAAGGCAACATGCGTGAAATGTGGGCTGCCCGCGCAATCCCCCATAGCCCAAACCCCCGGCGCGGTGGTCTCCAATCGCTCGTTCACCTTGACGTAGCCGCGCGCGTCCAGTTCAATTCCTGCCGCTTCCAGCCCGATCCCCCGGGTATTTGGCGTGCGTCCGGTAGCGACCAGCAGATCGGTTCCCTCAATCGTCTGTTGGCCGTGGCCGTTCTCAGCAAAGACGCTCACCTTGTGACCAGAGAGTCCCTCTACTTTACGCAAGCGTGTGTCGAGCAGCACTTCGATTCCCTCGCTTGCGAAATTCTCCAGGAGCGCTTGCGCAACGTCGGGATCTTCGGCGGAGGCGATTTGCGGGCCACGTTGGATCACGGTTACCGCAGCCCCAAAGCGGCGCAGCGCTTGGGCCAGTTCAAGCCCCACGTAGCCTCCACCCAATACGATCACATGCTCCGGCAAACGCTGGAGATCGAGCGCTTCCACGTGAGTCATAGGTTTCGCAGCCGCAAGACCGGGGATATCGGGGATCGTAGAGTGCGATCCCAGATCGAGAAACACCCAGTCACCCGTGACCCTCCGCCGGCCTCCGTCATTAAGGTTCACTTCAACCGCCTTCGGAGCGACGAACCGGGCTTCGCCCCTGATCAGCTCCGCTCCCATCGCCTTGAAGCGATCGAGATGAAACTGAACCTCACCCTCGACCATCTTCCGCTTGCGGTTGAACACTCCTCTCATGTCCGTGGATACTGGCCCCGCTTGGATGCCGTACCACGCGCCGTGCCGGGCGAACCAATTCGCTTTCGCACTGCGAATCACGTTCTTGCTGGGCAAACAGGCGATGTTCGGACACGATCCACCGATGTATTTTCGTTCGACCACCGCCGCACGATGGCCCGCTTGCGCCAAATTCCACGTCAGGTGCTTTCCCGCCTCTCCGCTTCCGATCACGAGAATCTCGTAGTGCTCCGCCTCAGACATCATCCACCCCCGTGCATCAGCTACAGTCGCGCTGCACCCCTCTGGGACATCTCTGCGCATCCAGGAACGTTACATCCGCTTGCCACCAGCGGCCACAATCACTTGTCCCGTAATCCAGCGAGCATCGTCGCTGGCCAGAAACGTGGCGGCCAGGGCGATGTCATCTGGCTGGGCGATCCGGCCAAGAGGGGTGGTTTTCTCTTGCTGCTCTCGAAATTCACCCTCGTGAAGCCCAGAAGCGCGCAGGCCGTCCGTTTCCACCATCCCCGGATTGAGCGAGTTCACGCGGATTTTTCGCGGACCAAGCTCCTGCGAAAGCGAAACGGTTATGGCGTTGACTGCGGCCTTGCTTGCGCTGTAAGCGGAGGCCTGCGGCGCGGGCATCGAGCCGACGATGGAACCGATATTGACGATAGAGCCGCCATCCAGCCCCATTAGCTGGACTGCTTCTTTCGTCGTCAAAAGCAGACCGGCAACATTCAGATGGAAGTGCTTTTCGATGTGCTCCGGCGTAATCGCTTCCAGAGGGGCAAACTCGTAGGTGCCGGCATTGTTCACAAGGACATCAACCCGTCCAAAGACCTTCTTAATTTCCGAAAAGAGCCGGTGGATGTCCTCCGGTTTAGAAACGTCGCCCTGAATGGCGACGGCCCTCCCACCCTTTTGGTTGATCCGAGCCACGACGGCGTCCGCGCCGCTCTTGCTCTTGGTAAAGTTCACGACCACTTCAGCGCCTTCTGCCGCCAGATGTTCTGCGATGGAAGCTCCGATCCCCTTCGAGGCCCCGGTGATCACTGCTACCTTGCCGTTGAGTTTATTCATAAGCGTTCTCCCGCGGCGGTGATCCACTTTCCTTCTGCCCACCGATCCATGCTGCCGTATACACCATTAGAGTTCGCCAGGAGGTGATATGATTCGTCGTATGTTTGTATCAGACCGATAGGAAGTGGCGATCAGATGGAGTTGCGCCATCTCCGTTACTTTGTGGCGGTTGTGCAATGGAAGGGCTATCGCGAAGCCTCGCGGCGGCTGCACATCGCGCAGCCGGCCATCAGTCAGACGATTACGGACCTGGAAGCAGAGCTTGGGATCAAACTCTTCTCGCGCGCGAAACGCGCCGCCCAGCTCACCGCCGAGGGCGAAATATTCTATGCAGAAGCCCTACGCACCCTGTCGCAGGCGGAGATTGCCGTCAATGCTGCGAAGCGAGCGGCCAAGGGCGAGGTTGGGCGACTTTCGATCGGCTTTCTCGGATCAGCGACGTATGCCTTCCTCCCGGAACTGGTGCGCAAGTACAAGGCGCAAATTCCGGGCGTAAAACTCATGCTCCAGGAACTCACGCCCCTGCAACAAGAACTCGCTTTTGATAAAGGAGAAATTGAGATTGGATTTACGCGAACGCTCAGCGCGGAACAAAACCGAGCCTTTTCATCGCGCTGCTTGTATCGCGATCCCCTGATGGCTGTGCTGCCCCGTTCGAGACGAATTGAGACAAAGCGGCTACGCCTTGCTGACCTAGCGAAGGAAAGTCTTATTTTGTTTCACCGCGAAGGCTCGCCGTTTCTGTTCGATACGATCACCGCCATGTGTAACAAGGCGGGCTTTTGTCCGCGTGTGGAGAACGAGCCGAACATGATGCAAACGGTCCTTTCGCTGGTCGAGGCAGAACAGGGAGTCGCGATTGTTCCTGCATGCGTCAGGAATCTCCGATCAGACGGTGTTTGTTTCTACCGCTTGCAGCCGGATGAGGTTCGCATCGAACTGGTGGCGGCATGGAAAAACGAAAATCAATCGGTGACCCTTCGCTCTTTCCTGGACTTACTAGAGGCAAACGCCGCCTGGATTCGCAAGAAAGCGGAGGTTCCGGAAAGCGCTTAGCTACAGAACCGGCTTTTGGCCGAGTGTCGTTCGAGCGAATGCCGCTATGCCGGACGACACTCAAGCGGCGATGGACTTCCGACCGTTGCGCTTCGAGGCGAAGGAAACGCGCCGGCGGATACCCTGCCGCGGATTTCTTGCCGCCAGCGGAGGACGTATCATGCCTGCGCTTCCCACAACGCGGGATGCGCTGCCATTCGCAATCTCAAGATACGGAGGATCAATCTGTGTATCGCCATCGTTTTATCACGCTGACCGCGATCGCATCGCTGGCGCTCGTTGTGTGCGTTGCCCTTGCTTCAAGCAACGCGACTGCCTCTGCTTCTACTGATTCGTTCTCTCTGGAACAGGTGATGAGTTCGCCGTTTCCTTCCGAGCTGGTGGCTGCACCGGCCGGAGGCCGCGTGGCCTGGGTGCAAAATGCCCGAGGCGTGCGGAACATCTGGATCGCAGAGCCAGCAGTCCCGGGCGAAGCCGCGGCCACCGGAGGGTATGTCGCGCACCAGGCCACGCCCTATACAGAGGATGATGGCGTGGAGATCGGCGAACTGCGCTGGAGCCCGGACGCGCAGTGGCTGCTCTATACACGGGGCGCGGACCTGGAAACGAGCGGGTCCGACCCGAATCCCACCAGTAATCCCGCGGGACCGCAACACGCCCTGTGGGTCGTGCCGGCGAAGGGAGTGGCAGAACCGAAAAAGGTGGCGGAAGGAACGGGCGGGGAGATCTCTCCGCGGGGAAACGTGGTGGCCTACTTAAAAGAGGGCCAGGTGTGGACCGCCACGCTCGATGGCTCGCAGGCGCCCGCGCAATTGATTCACATGAAAGGAAAGGCGCAGACGCTGCGTTGGTCGCCGGACGGCTCGCGGCTCGCTTTTGTCAGCGCGCGCACGGACCACAATTTCATCACCGTGTACACGTTTTCCGATAAATCCGTGCGCTATTTGGATCCCAGCGTGGATCGCGACGTGAATTCCGTGTGGTCGCCGGATGGACAACGTATCGCGTTCGTTCGCCTGCCGGCCTCGACCCTGGCGTTCATGTTCGGGCCGCGGCGCGAAGGAGAACCGTGGTCGATCCGAGTGGCCGAGGCGGCCACAGGCCGCGGCAGGGAGGTGTGGCGCGCGTCGAAGGGGCGCGGCAGCGTCTATCGGGCCATCGTTGCGGAGGATCAGCTCCACTGGGCGGGCGAGCGCATCGTGTTCCCCTGGGAGGGCGACGGATGGACGCATCTCTATGCCGTGCCATCGCAGGGCGGCGAGGCGGTCCTGCTGACGCCGGGCGCATTCGAGGTGGAGCACGTGACGCAGGCTTCCGGCGGCGAGCTGGTTTATTCCTCGAACCAGGACGACATTGACCGGCGGCATCTATGGCGCGTGAGCGCAACGGGCGCAAAGCCCGCGGCCGTTACGCGCGGCTCGGGCATCGAATGGTCTCCGGTGGCGGCGAGCGACGGGAAAACGATTTTCCTTTTACACTCGGATGCACGCCGGCCGGCGCGGGCCGCCGTTCTTTCCGCCCCGGGCGAACCGCGCGACCTTGTGCCGCAGACGATGCCAGCGGACTTCCCTTCTACAGCACTGGCCGAGCCGCAGCAGGTGATTTTCCCCGCAGCGGATGGTCTGGCCATCCACGGGCAGCTTTTTCTGCCGCCGGGGCTGAAGCCCGGGGAGCGCCGGCCTGCCATCGTGTTCTTCCACGGAGGCTCGCGCCGGGAAATGCTGCTGGGCTGGCATTACATGGACTACTACCACAACGCCTATGCGATGAACCAATACCTGGCCAGCCGCGGCTACATCGTGCTCTCGGTGAACTACCGGAGCGGGATCGGCTATGGAATGGAGTTCCGCGAAGCGCTGAACTACGGGGCGACGGGAGCGAGCGAGTTCAACGACGTGACAGGAGCGGGCGTCTATCTGCGGAGCCGCACGGACGTGGATGGGAAACGCATCGGGCTGTGGGGCGGGTCCTACGGCGGCTACCTGACGGCCATGGGACTGGCGCGCGCCTCCGACCTGTTTGCCGCCGGGGTGGACCTGCACGGCGTGCACAACTGGAACATCGAGATCCACCATTTCGTGCCTGCATATGATCCCGAGGCCAATCCGGAGGCCGCGCGCGTGGCGCTGGAATCCTCGCCCCTTGCGGCCATCAAAACGTGGCGTTCACCCGTGTTGATCATCCAGGGAGACGATGACCGCAACGTACCCTTCCACGAAAGCGTGTTGATGGTGGAAGCGCTGCGGAAACAGGGCGTGGAAGCAGAGGAGCTGATCTTCCCCGACGAAATCCACGGCTTCCTGCGGCACGAATCCTGGCTGCGCGCCTATCGTGCCGGCGCGGAGTTCTTCGACCGCCACCTGGGCAGGAATGCCCGCTGACCAGCGAGCTCAAAAACTGAACTTCGCGACCAACTGGACGAGCCGCGGGGAATCCGCGCTTACGATTCTTCCAAAGGCGGGGCTGCTGATGTTGCCGCTGACCGCTGCGGGTCCAAAGAACTGCGCGTGATTGAAGGCATTGAACGCTTCGGCCCGGAACTCAATAGCCTTGGATTCCGTCAGCCGTACCTGCTTCTCGAGCGCCAGGTCAAAGTTGCACATTCCCGGGCCATAGAAGAAGCGCCGTGGCGCTGTGCCCATTTGTCCCAATTGAGGCAGGCTGAAGAGCGCGGTGTTGAACGCAGGTTTCCCGTTGCGCGGGTCGGAATTGCGTTCGAGGTTGCCTCCCGCATAGTCCGGCGTGTCCACGCCGTTGTTGTTGATGCCGTTGGGTATGCTCCCGAGCAGCGAGGTGTCTTGATTGTTGTAGAGCGTGACGGGCAGCCCAGTTGTGAACCGCGTAAGCCCGGAGACCGACCACCCCTCGGTCCAGCGATTCAGGCGCCGGAACACCCGGTCGAGGGGCGGTCTGTACCGGTAACTCGCCACGAAGTTGTGCCGCATGTCGAAGGCGGAGAGCGCACGGCTCAGCTCCGGATTCACGGGATTGACGGGCTCCGCCAAGCTCGAGGATTCGTCGAGCGACTTGCTGTAGGTGTACCCGACCAGGAATTCCAAAGGGCCGTGGTTGTGGCGCAGGCTCAATTGAAGCGCGTTGTAGTTCGAATTCGCGATGGTCTTCTGATAGGTGACTGCGGCGAATTGAGGACTGAAGGGCCCGCGCGTGCCCTGAATGACCTGGCCGGAAGGCGCGGTGTAGACGCCGCTTTCGCCGAACGGACCGCAGGTGGGTGTGCCCGGCATGACCTCATTGGGCTGGCTGAGACTCAGGCAGAGAGCAGGGTTGCCCGGGTTCGCGGACATCAGAACGAGAAGGTGATGGGCTTGCGTGCCAACGTAACCGACGCTGAGCGCGGTGTTCCCCGGTAACTGCCGTTCGAAGGTCAACGAATAGCTTTCGGCATAAGGCGGGACATTTCCCCGGTAAAAGGATGGAACGCCGGTGATCGGCAGATACTGCGCCCAGTTAACATTCGAATTGGGCGCGCTCGCCGATGCCCCGGAAGGAGGAAAGGAGAGCGGGAAGCGCTGGCCGATGTTCTGTCCGCTTGCAGCGATGATGAACGGAGTGGCAAACAGAACCGGAGCAAAACTGGTGTAGTCGTATCCATAGGGCGGATTGGCGCTCATGATGGCCGCCGACAGTCCTTCGAATGCTGTGTAGAACAGGCCATAACCGGCGCGGAGGCTGCTGTTGCCGGGTCCGCCGAAAATCTTTCTGAGCAGCCCTGTGGAGGCCGAGGGCGAGTAGGCGATGCCGAAGCGCGGCGCGAAGTTGCCGTACTTTGTGGGCGCGAGCGTCCGAGGAATTCCGGGATCGCCGGGAAATACAAGGCCCGCCGGCGCGCCGGGGTAAACGCGGGATTGCTCGCCCAGAACGAGGGTCTGAAGCTGGTTGTACTTCTCGTGCCAGGGCGGGATCACATCCCAACGCAGGCCATAGTTGAGCGTGAGATTGGGCCTTAGCCTCCAACTATCCTGGCCGTAGAGTCCCACGTATTTGTTGCGGTTGTAAAAGGGCTGGGTATCCGCCTGGCTGTAACTCGTGGCGACCCCCAACAGGAAATCTGCGAAATCCACGCCTGTTTCCGATCCGAGAAACGCGAAGGAGCCGTTGAAGTCAGCGTCGGGGTTGACGTTCACCTGGTCCAGGTGGAATTCGCCGCCAAACCTGAGCGTGTGCGTCCCGACCACTCGGGAGAAGTCATCTCTCCACTGAAAGGTATTGTTCACCTGTGTCAGGCCGGTCGTGTCCACCCCGAAGGTGAAGTCGTTGAAGGAGACGTTCTCGACGCCTTCAATTTGCGGCGCCAAGGGCACGATGCCGGGCGTCCCGGGGCCGGTTACAAAACCCTGCGAGGCGAGGCTGGGCCCTACGCCGCCGGCCGGCTGGCCGACAATGTTTGCGTCTCGCATGTAGCTGAAATGAAATTCGTTGACCGTGTTGGCCCCGAAAGACTTTGTATCCCCGAGGCTCAACAGTTGCGCGCGGCCGAACGTGCGGGCATTGAACCCGGGGACATTGGCGCCGCCTTGTCCGCTGGGGTACGGATTGTCCAGCGCATAATCGTCCAGGAAGTAGTAGGCGGACAGATTCCCGGCGTGCGTGTTGGCGTCAATCCGGAACGCACCCTTGTCGTCGCGGAGCGTCTGGTTGTAAGCGGACGTGGCGAATACGTTCGCAGACTGATTAGGCGTTGGAACGTAGCGTAACAACGCCTGGGCCGGGGCTGACCAGGCGCGCAGGGGAATCTGTGCGTTCGGCAACACGCACTGCGCGGAGCTGACACAGCCCGACGCGTAATAGCGTTCTCCCGGCAACACGAAATAGCCGAGCTTCTGAGACAGAAGATTGGCCCAATACTGGCCATTGACGGTTCCCGTAAGAGAGGCGGACACATCCGACAAATCCCCCGTTCGGTCCTGCAGGGATGGGACGGAGATAAGTCCTGTATCTACGCCTTGGGTCGTGCGAGTCCCCTGGTAGTCCGCAAAAAAGAAGATCTTGCCCTTGCGGAGGGGACCGCCAATGGTTCCGCCGTACTGATTGCGGTCAAACACGGCGCGCTGGGATGAGAAAAAGTTCCGCGCATCCAGGTTCGTGTTGCGGAGAAATTCAAACACGCTCCCGTGGAATTGGTCCGTCCCGGATTTCGTAGTGACCAGAACCTGGCCGCCGCTGTAATTGCCATATTGCGCGTCGAAGTTGCCGGTGAGCACCTGCAAACTCTCAATGGAGTCGAGATTGGGCACCATAGCTATGCCCATGTTCACGTCCTCTTCCACATCGCCCCCATTGATCCGGAAACCATTGGAGGTCTCGCGCTGGCCATGCACCGAAAGGTTTCCAGCGTCGAGATCGCCGGAGGGCGGTGTGCTCGTGACACCGGTCATGACTACGGCATTGGGCTGTTGGGAACTGAATGGGATGATGCCAGGCTGAATCGCCAGTAAGCTGGTAAAACTGCGCCCGTTCAGAGGGACTTCAGACATTTTTCTTTGGCCGATCGTTTCGCCCAGTTGCGTCGAATACAAATCGGCTTGCGGATCCTCGGCGGAGACCTCAACTGTTGTATTTGCGGAGTTCAGAGTCAATTGAACGTCTATCTCCAAGGAACTTCTACCGTCCCAGTCCAAATCGTTTCGAAAGTAGGATCGGAATCCCGGTGCGTCGATTTGGATCTGGTATCGGCCGGGAGTCATTGGGGAGAGGCTGTAGGAACCGTCGCTGCCGGTGAGGCATTTCAGCTCCCGCCCGTCGTCCAGGCTCCTCGCTGTAACCACAGCACCGGCAACCACGCCTCCGCTTGGGTCCATGACTGTCCCGGAAATCGGGGCTCCGGGACGGGCCCATGCGGAGAGAGCCGATGCGATCAACACGGTCAGGACAAAGAATAAGCGACAGATGGAAGGGAAGAGCCCAGCGGCGCACGCAGTCTTGAAAATTCCCGGGAGGATGGCTTTCATACTCTTCGCAAGGCCGCCCGGGGGCTTGGTGGAGGTCGGGCGTTGGAGTCTTTTGTTTTGCATGCGTTGGCCCTTTCCGGCGGCGAAGTCCCTGGCGCTTATACTCCAGATGCAAACCATTTGCAATGCAAATAATTGGCAATTTGAACGCAATTCCGGTCGCAGGGATGTGACCCAGGTCACAGCCGACCGTGACGAATGGGCATGGGCGGGCCACAGCCTGCCCGGATGCTCCCCTAAGCAAGCGCAGAGGGCGGAACGCGCAGTAAGGAAAAACTTGTTCGAAGGCCGCGGCCCAGCCGGATGAGTGAGCCTGAGCTAAGAGATGCCGCGGGTCCCGGGGAACTTCCGCTCCTATTTGCTGACTGTCAGCGTGACGCTGGCCGAGGCACCGGCGAGTTCCACAGCCTGAGTGACCGCCTTCCCTTCCTCGCTCCAGGTTTTCAGGGTGTATTTGCCGGGGGGCACGTCCTTGATGACGAAATTCCCTTCCTTATCCGTGACCGCAAAATAGGGAGTGGGCACGATAACGATATATGCGGACATTTCCGGGTGAATGTGGCAGCGCAACGGAGCCACGCCGAGATCATTGAATTGGAAGCTCCGGATATCGTCCTTCGACCAGGCGCCCAGGTTATGTCCCAGCTTTGTATCGCCGCTAATGGAGCGCCAGTAGACATTGTGCGAGATGGGGTCGCTATTGAGGAAGTCAACGGTAGTGCCCTTCTGCACGACTACGACGTGAGGAATGAACCTCATTCGCTTTTGATCCACGGTGACATGCTTGGCGGGCGCCGGGAAGCCCTTTCCCCAGATGGCGTCCACATACACGGCAATGTTTTCAGCGGACTTCAGGCCCTCAGCGTTGATTTTGCCTTTGATCTCGCCCGCGTACGCGGGTGCTGCCAAAGCGAAGGCAGATGTGAGCATGATGACTACAAATTGAGCGAGCTTCTTCATATTCGCCTCGATTCCGAGGGGACCACCACCATCCTCTTAGCCACTTTCTATACTATTTAGGAGTCCGCGGCAACGATTGCGCTGTGCGCCAAATCACAATACCCCGTGATGAAACCCAGGGAAGGGATTGGGCCCTTCTCACCGGGGCCACGAGTGTCGCGCCGGATGCGGCTTTGGGGCAGACGCGGAGGATTGTGCTAGCATGAAAGGGCAAGTCAGGCCCGTAGCTCAGTTGGTTAGAGCGCTACCTTGACACGGTAGAGGTCTGGGGTTCNGAGCCCCCACGGGCCTACCACCTCCATCCAACATTTATGGCGTACGAGGTCCCTCGCTGCGCTCGGGGTTTCGCCTGCGCGCTCCCGCTGCCCTCACGCCCGCAAAGGGGCTCAAGTTCGAGCCCCCACGGGCCTACCATTCTGCGGCGCAGGGCCGCTTGGTTTTCCACTACACTGGTTGCGCCTATCGTTGACAGGCCCGGCACAAACAGGCAAGATGATGGCTTGGGGGTGGGGATAGTGTCTGCCGTAGCATATTCGTTGGACGCCCTAGCCGAGCACGCACGCTCGCTGGAAGAGGTGCGCAAGGCCGACCTGCGCTGCGGCGACCGCGTGGTGGTGACCACGCGGAACTCCCGCTACACGATCTGGGCGCTCGGTGACGGCCAGTATTGGGTCTGGGGGGGGTGGTTCGATCGCCGCGGCGTGTCGCCGTGCCGCGTGACCATCAATGGATGCACCTGGGGCGGCAGCGCCATCAAACACGACATTCTGGTGGCGCGCGGACTGTTCCTGGAGTTCGGTAACCGCGTGCTGACTACGCGGGTTCAAAATGTTCGCGTGATTCCTGCCGAGAAGGAAACTTGCCCGAATTAGTTCCTGCCGCCGGTTCCTCGCTTGAAACACATTAAATTCCGAGCCTGACTAGAAAGATTTTTTCGTGCGGTTCAGAAGCAGGAAGTGAGCCGGGCGCGGTGCAGTGTGGCGTGAATGCGCTACGGGCGGCCGTGACCACCGCCACCGCCATGAGAACCACCGGAACTTCCACCGCCGCGAGTGCCGCCTCCGCCGCGATAGGCTCCGCCGCCACCCGAGCTACTGGAACCGCCGCGACCGGCGGAAGGCGCCGAATAGTGCGGTGCCGCGGAGTAACCGCGGGGAGGTTCCGGCGAACGATAGGAAGGCTGCGAGCGCGGCGCGGAGTAATACGAGTTGGCGCCGCCCGAATAGGGAGTGCGCGGAGACCCGTAGGACGGGGAACGCTGCTGCACGATTGAGTGGTGCAGATCGAGCGAGGGCCGACTCTGATACCGCTGCGAGTTCTGGGACGACTGCGAGCCGGAGACGGGCCCGCGGCTCCGTGAATATGCGGGCTGGCCCGCCGCGGGCTGGCCCTGCTGCGGAGTAAACCGCTGCCATCCGTTGCCTCTCGCGGCAGGTTCATTCGCAGCGCTGCCAGCCGCGCCGCGACTCGATTCGAACGAGCGGAAACCATTGCCTTGTCCAGCCTGGCTGGGCTGCGACCGGCCCAGGGCCGGCGACTCCTGCGGCGTCAGGGAGGAACGCGGGGAATTAGACGGCCGCCCCGCGCCCCCGGGAGATGGACGGCCTGCCGGCGAGGAACGCTGGCGTTCGATCTGCTGGCGAATCTGCGCGGACTCGGCGGCGAAGGAATGCGGCGCCGCAGAGGGCTGAGTGTGCGAGACGAAGCGCTGCGCGCTGAGGTTGCGCGAAGGAACAGTGCCGGCAGCGGCGGAGCGGCCGGTGGCGCTCAGGCTGCTGCGGGATGGGGCCACGGGCAGACCACCGCGCGCGAACTGGGCGCTGTGAATTTCTTCTGCCGTGAAGTTATGCCGTTCCGGAACAACGCGGCCGTTTCCAAACCGTGAAGCGGAAACGCTGGTGATTCCGGCACGCAGCCGCGCGTTGGTTTCCAAGCCGTTCAGGTTCGAGTACGCGGCGCGGCCGTGGAGAGGTCCGGCGAGAGGAGCGATGAAGCCACGTCCCCCGCGGAAGCCGTCGCGGAAACGGTCGTGGTCACCGAACCGGAAGAAATTGAAGGAAACTCCGAAACCTCCCCACCCGGGGAAGAATGGATCCGCGGGCCCAATGGGAATCCAGCCGAACGAACCAAAGCCAAAGCCGACACCAAAGTGCGGCCCGAATCCAAAGAAGGAGACGTACGCCGGAGCCCAGAGCGGCCGGTAGTAGGGATACACGGGACCCGGCCACCAAGCCCACGAGCCGTTCCACGGGAACCACCGGCCATAGTGATACGGGGCCCAGCCCCAGGGTTCGTAAGAAACCCACGTCCAGCCCCAGTACGGTTCCCAAACCCAGGAGCCGTCACGATAGGGCGCCCAATCGGGCGGGACATTGGAGGGCGTCCACACTTGCCCGTAGTCGGGCACGTTCTGCCAGGTGCCGTACTGATTGAGGTCGGCGCCGCCCTGATAGTAGGGGTTCAGGGGCTGAGAACTCTGCGCGCTCTGAAGCAGGCGGTCGCGATCTTCATTCCACTGGTCGAACGCGTCGCGAGCGGGAGAGGCAGTGATTTTGTATTGGGCCGATGTGGCGTCCCCGTGCACGGTGATGAGCTGGCCGGGTTGTAGCATCGTGCTGCCCTCGGTCGTGCCGACTTCCGCCTGTCCACGACGGACCACAACCAGCGTGTCCCCGTCCGCATTCACCTGGATGCGGTACAACCCGCCCGCCGCTGCGGGCTGCGGGTGAATGGCCAGGTTGGGCGTGTCGATCTCCACGTCGGAATCAGAGTTCGGAAACGAGGCGAAGCTCATCAAGCCTTCCGAGAGCTCGATCTGGATACGGTGCGGCACGAGGTCGGCAACGCGGATCACGGTGCGTTCGTCGAGGCGAACAATGTTGGCGAAGTCGAGCTGAACTTCGGCGCGGGAACGCTCGCCGGTGGACACGCGGTCGCCCGGCACGACTGGGGTGTTGACGGTCGCGGCGTTCCAATCGCCGGAATCGCCACGCTGGGTGGAGACGTTGCCCTGAATCAGGCTGACGCGTCCGACGCCAGTGGCCTGGGCATCGGGTTGCGCCTGGGGCGCGGGTGGGGCCTGTGTTTGGTCTTGGTCCTGCGCCTGGGAGCCCGGCGCGGCGAGAAGAGAGGCGGCGACGAGGAAGGCGAAAATCAGTGGTGCGCGGCGTCTCATGGCTATGCTGCCAGTCTCAGAGTGGGCCTCCGTTCAGGGTCGGCCCGCTAAGGGAGGAGCACGCCCCAGGCCAAAGGTCCGGCCCTCCGTGCGGTACGCTAACCCTTTTCTGTGCAGACAATTACGCGCGGGTCCGGATACGCGGCCCACGCGCTGTAACCCGGTTTTGCGGTGGTTTTGGGCCGAGGGTGGCTGAAATCCACCAGGATGCCGAGGTTTCGCCGCCGCGCGGAAAGATGGATTCACGGCAAAAGCCTGAACTGGGCGCGATTCAGTCTTCCGCCTCGTCCTCCATGCCTAGCTTCGAGAGGCGATAGCGCAGGGCGTTGCGGGAAAGACCCAGCAGGCGCGCAGCCTGACTCTTATTTCCGTTGGCGCGGCGCATAGCTTCGCGAATCATTTCGTCTTCCCATTGTTCGAGAGTCGTGCCTTCCGGGAGGAAGGCTGCGGCCGCGGGCTTTTGCGCCGGCTCATCAATGAGGATGTCGCGCGGCTCGAGCAAGGGTCCGGTGGACAGAACCACAGCGCGCTCGATGACATTCTCCAGCTCGCGCACGTTGCCGGGCCAGTGGAAGCGAGTGAGGCGCTCCATCGCCGCGGGGCTGATTCCTTGAATCTGCTTTCCGGAGGATTCCGCGTACTTGTGGAGGAAAAGCGTGGCGAGCGCGGGAATATCCTCTTTATGGTCGCGCAGAGGCGGAATATTGATGGGCACGACGTTCAGGCGGTAGTAGAGATCCTCGCGGAAAGTGCCCTCTTCGAGGGCGGCGCGGAGATCGCGGTTGGTAGCGGCCACCAGGCGGACGTCCACCTTGATGGTGCGCGTGCCGCCGAGGCGTTCGAACTCGCGCTCCTGGAGCACGCGCAGCAGCTTGACCTGCACCGCGGGCGGCACGTCGCCGATTTCGTCGAGAAACAGCGTGCCGCCGTCGGCCAGCTCGAATTTTCCGGGTTTACTCGCGGCAGCGCCGGTGAAGGCGCCCTTCTCGTAGCCGAACAATTCGCTCTCCAGCAAGTTTTCGGGAATGGCCGTGCTGTTGATTTTCAGGAAGGGGCCGCGCGAGCGCCGCGAGCGCTGATGGATGGCACGGGCAATGAGGTCTTTTCCGACGCCGCTTTCGCCGCAGATCAGAACCGTGGAATTTGACTCCGCCACGCGTTCGACCAGCCCCAGCACCTCCTGCATCTTCGGGCTCAGGGCCACAATGCCGGGCAGATCGTAGCGCCGGCCCAGCGCCTCGCGGAGGTCGCGATTCTCTTCGTGCAGACGGCGCACGTCCAGGGCCCGCCGGATGACGAGCTTGATCTCGTCCAGGGAAAAGGGCTTCAGGACGTAATCGTTCGCGCCGGCTTTCATCGCTTCTACGGCGCTCTCCACTGTGCCGTAAGCGGTCATGACGATGACGGGCAGATCGGCGCGGACGCGCCGCGCCGCCTCGAGCAAATCGAGCCCGTTCATGCCCGGGAGCTTCAGATCGGTGAGTACCAGATCCACGGGCCCGTGCTGGATGAGCTTCAGGCCCGCTTCCGCATTTTCCGCGGCATGCGTGTTGTAGCCCTCCTCGCCCAGGCTCAGCTCCAGAAGGCGGCGCATGCGCGCTTCGTCTTCGACAATGAGGATAGTGGGCTTCATCCCGCAGTCCTGGCTTGCTCGCCGAGGCGAGCGGCCTCGTCCGCAGCCGGCTGGGGCGCTTCCGCTTCGCCTGCGGCGCGTTCCTCGGCAGGAAAGAACACACGGAAGCAGGCGCCGCCGTCCGCCGGTGTCTCCAAGCGGATCGTGCCGCCGTGTTCATCCACAATTTTCGAGACGATGGAGAGACCGAGGCCGACGCCCGTGCGCTTTGTGGTCACAAAGGGATTGAAAATTTGCTCGCGCATGGATTCCGAAACTCCGGGTCCGGTATCGCGGAAATCAATTTCGGCGCCCGGCCTGCCGTCGAGAACCGCCTGCCGGACCGAAACGTGAAGCGTGCCTCCCGCTTCGCCCATGGCTTCGATGGCATTGACGGCCAGATTGAGAAACACCTGTTCGGCCATTGCTTCATCCAGGGGCAAGCGCGGAGAACCGGGCGCAAAGTCGCGCTCGATGCGCACCGGCGCAGCGGGATGGTGGTCCATAGCGGACTTCAAAGCGCGTTCGATGATGGGGGCCACTGCCGTCTGCCGGCGCTCGAGGTGGAGCGGCCGGGCAAAATCGAGAAATCGCGCCACGAGCCCGTTCAGCCGATTCACTTCGCCGGAGATGTAGCCTGCGAGCTCGCTGGTGAGCGGATCCGTGGAGGCGAGTTTGCGGGTGAGCAATTCCGCCGAGCCTTTGATGATGCCGAGGGGATTGCGAATTTCGTGCGCCAGTCCGGCCGAAAGCTGGCCGAGGGCGGCCAGACGCTCGGACCGCCGGGCATCCGCCTGGGCCTGCTCGAGCTGCACATTCGTTTCGGCGAGTTCGGTGGCCAGGCGGCGGTACTGCTCAGTTTGGCGGCGGCGTTCGACGGCAAACCGGTTCACCACCAGCCCGGCGAGATAAAAGAACAGCACGCGCAGGGCGAGCTCAGTGAGGCCGTTACGCGTGAGCTCGTATTCCTGGAGCACCAGGACGGGGAACAGGTAGGAGCAGTAGGCGGCCGAGGCCAGCGTGGTCCAAAGAAGAGTTCCAACGGGGCCGAAATACACGGCGGCCGTGACCACCGGCAGGTAATAGATGGGGTAGTAGCTGCTCTCGATGCCAATCGTGCCGGTGTGATCCAGGAGCAGGGTCGAGAGAACGATTTTGATGAGGACGCTGTAAGCGGCGCCGCGCACCGGCTTCCAGGCCACCAGCCTTCCTTCCAGCCACTGGGAAAGGGCAATGGCCAGCAGGATGATCTGCTTGTGCCACTCGTCAATCGGGTCGGCAATCGCCAGTCCGGCGAGGAACAGAAGCAGGAGCAGATCGAGCCAGCGGAAGGATCGCTTCGTATCAGCAAAAATGGATGATGGGGTCATGCCGAATCTCTACTCAATGTAACACGCGGGGAAGGGCCGGGTTCCAACAACGAGGGCGGGCATGGAGGGCAATGAAACCGACGGACAGGCAGGTCTCGATCCCGCATCCTCGGGATTCGGGAGCCTGTCCCACCGCTAGATGTGGCAACTGGCGATGCCGCGCTTTTCCAGATATCGCTGGTGATACTCCTCTGCGCGCCAGAATTCGGACGCGGGCGTGATTTCCGTGGCGATGGGGCGGCGCAGCCTGCCGCTGGCTTCCAGACGCTGCTTCGAGGCGCGCGCCGCGGCTTCCTGCTGGGGGCTGAAAAAGAAAATGGCGGAGCGATACTGCGTGCCGATGTCCGGTCCCTGGCGGTTCACCTGCGTCGGATCGTGGCATTCCCAGAACGTTTTCAGGAGATCGTCGTAAGTCACCTTTGCCGGGTCGAATTCGACCAGCACAACTTCAGCATGACCCGTTCGGTGGGAGCACACGTCCTGATAGGTGGGGTTCGGATGATGGCCGCCGGAATAGCCGACCGCTGTCTCGACGACGCCTGGCACGGCGCGAAACGCCGCCTCCACTCCCCAGAAGCATCCTGCGCCAAACATCGCTTTTTCCGTGGTGTTCTCCATGGACTTCCTCTCCCTGCCCTCTCTGATTAGACGCCCCGCGGCGAGGGGCGTTGCCTACCAGCCCCAGGCACGCCTCCTCGGTGCTACCTTCCTCCACGCAGATACGCGTCGTTCTTGGCGAGCCAATCGGCCCGCGGGGGCGTGAACACGTCGAGGTCCACGGTATCTTCCTCAGCCCAGGCCTCGTGAGGCACGTTCGGGGGGATGCAGAGCACCTCGCCCGTGCGGACCACAACTTCTTTTCCTTCGATGGCGAATTTGAGCGCGCCCTCCAGGATATAGGTGACCTGCTCGTTCACGTGGCTGTGCCTAGGCACATGCGCGCCTTTGGCCAAGAGCACGCGCGCAACCATGATCTGGTCGCCCACCACCATCTGGCGATCGATCTGCGGGTTCAGGTGCTCGAGCTCGACGTCTTTCCACTTGAGATATTTCATCGCGCCTCTCTCTCTTTCCCTGCGCGGGCTGGCGCAGAATCCTGGCAGCGCGTCACGCCCACGCGGCCCATGGAGTATATGCAGGCGAGGGGGCGTAGGGTAGGGGCTTCCGCCACGGCTGACCGTGCCCCTACGAAGATCGCGCCCTGCCTCTGCTGGTCGTGGCAGTCACAGAGCCAGCAGGGTTCTGACCTCCGGGTTTGCGGCCATGTCCTTCGTGGTGCCTTCCAGACGCAACTCCCCGCCTTCCAGCACATAGACGCGGTCGGCCAGCCGGGTGATGAACGCCAGATTCTGCTCGGCCAGGAGCACGGCGAGACCTTCGCCTTTCAGCGTGGCCACCAGTTCGGCGATCAACTGCACAAAGTGAGGAGCGAGGCCTTCGGTCGGCTCATCGAGCAGCAGTAGCTGCGGGTTGCCCATCAACGTGCGGGCAATGGCCAGCATCTGCTGCTCACCGCCGGAGAGGAAGCCGCCGCGCCGCTTTTCGATCTCTTCGAGCCAGGGCATGAGCTGGAAGATGCGCTCAAACGTCCAGGAACCCTTCGCGCCGGGCTGGCGTCCAGTCTCGAGGTTTTCCTTCACGGTCAGCTCCGGGAAAATCCGCCGGTCCTCCGGAACGTAGCCCATTCCCAGGCGCGCGCGGCGAAAGGAAGGCCAGCGTGTGATATCCACGTCGCGATAGCGAATGCTGCCGGAGAAGATGCGGGCCACCCCCGCAGCGGCCTTCAACGTGGTCGTTTTCCCCGCGCCGTTGCGGCCCAGCAGGGCCACCACCTGGCCTCCATCCACGACCAGCGAGAGGCCGTGGACGACGCGGATGCTTCCATAGCCGGCCTCGACTTCGTCCAGGGTGAACAGGCTCATGGCTCGCGCCCCAGAAATGCCTCGGTCACTGCCGAATGGCTGCGGATGTAATCGGGCGTGCCCTCAGCGAGCACCTGACCGCGATGCAGCACAGTGACGGTATCCGCGAGGCGCATCACGGCTTCGGTATCGTGCTCAGTGAAGAGCAGCGTGACGCCCAGCCGGCGCAGCAAGTCCGGAAGCAACCCAACCAATTGCGCGCGCTCGAGGCGGGAGAGCGCGGCCAGGGGCTCGTCGAGAAGCAGCAAGCGAGGCTGTCCGGCCAGGGCGATGGCGATGTCCACGCGCTTCAACTCGCCCTGCGGCAGTTCGAAAGCGGGCTGGTGCTTGCGCGGTTCGAGTCCCACCCAGGCGAGGACTTCCTCCGCTTTGCGCACCGCGGCGCCGTGCGCATGCAGGCGGCGCCAGGGCCGGCGCGTTTGGCCGCCGAGCGCGAGCACGGCGAGCACCGTATTTTCGAGCACGGTCATGCTCGGGAAGGGGATAGCGCGCTGGAACGAGATGCCGATCCCCTGGTGGATGATGCGGTGAGTGGGCAGGCGCGTGATTTCACGCCCGTGAAACGTGACGCGACCCCGGTCTGCCGTAAGGCGCCCGCTAATCAGATTGAAGAGGGTGGATTTGCCGGCCCCGTTCGGCCCCACCAGGGCGTGAAACGCGCCTTCCGACACCGAGAGACTCACCTCGGTCAGGGCCTGAAAGCCCTCGAAGGATTTCCAGACGCGTTCGACTTCAAGCAGCGGCACGTTCGCTCTCTTCCTCGCGCCCGCGTTCGCCGGGGGAGAAGAGCCCCATCACGCCGGCGGGGAAAAACAGCACCAGCGCGAGGAGCACGAGGCCGAGCGCCAGCGGCCAGTACTGCGTGTGCGATTGGACAATGGCCTGCGCCACTACGAGCACAGCGGCCCCGACGATGGGGCCGTAATCCCGCTCTGCGGGACCACTGCCACCGAGAATCGTAGCGATGATCACCTGCGCCGAAGTGGTCCAGAACAGCAGATCGGGAAACGCGGAACGCTGCCAGGCCAGTTGCAGAAATCCAGAGAGCCCGGAAAGCGTGCCTGAAAGAACGAAAGCGGCCAGCACATATTCAAACGAGCTGACGCCGATGGCGGCTACGCGGGCGGGATTATCACGGACGGCCCGCAGCGTATAGCCCGCGGGAGAACGCGACACGATCCGCAACACCAAGGTCACTGCTACCAGACAGGCCAGGCTGAAGTAGTAGAGCCCTGTTGCCGTCCCAACGAACCCGGCGGGACGCATGCCGGTGATGCCGTTGTCGCCCCCCGTGAAGTTGTACCAGCGGTGCGCCACGGCCCAGAGCATCTGGGCAAAAGCCAACGTAAGCATGGTGAAATAAATCTTGGTGAGGCGCACGCTGAGGAATCCAATCACCAGAGCGACCAGCGCGCTCGCGGCGAGCGCCACAGGCAGCGTGACCAGATAGCCCCAGCCCAGTTTGCTCATCAGCAGCGCAGCCGCATACGCTCCAGTGCCGAAAAATGCCGCGTGGCCGAAGCTGAGCAGCCCGGCATTCTGGAACAGGAAATTGAAGCTCATGGCGAAGCCGGCCAGCACCAGCGCCTGGATGGCGACCTGAACCGCGTAGGCGGGCAGCAGCCACGGAACCATCAACAGGACCAGGAGAACAGCTATGGGGGCGTGCTTCATGTTCTGACTGCGGGCGCACGGCCCAGCAGCCCCCAGGGACGGAACAGCAGCACGAGCGCCATCAGCAGATACACAAAGACAATCGAAAATTCCGGGAGCACCAGCGCGCCGAAGGCTTGCACTTCGCCGATCAAGAAGGCGCCGAGCAGAGCACCCCAGATGCTTCCGAGGCCGCCTACCACCACCACGATGAACGCGCTGATCACTGCGTCCACGGCCACATCCGTGGACATGGATTGGAGCGGCAGGCTGACGGCTCCGCCGAAGCCGGCCAGGCCGATTCCCACGGCGAAGACCACGGTGAACAGCGCGGGCACGTTGACGCCGAGGGCCTCGAGCATCTCACGGTCCTGGGTCACCGCGCGCACCAGCAGCCCGTAGCGGGTGCGGTGCAGCAAGAGCCACAGCAGCGCCGCTGCCGCCGCAGCCAGCCCGACCAAACCCGCGTAGTACGCTGGAAACGCCGTGCCCAGCACAAACACCGGGCCAGCAAAGCCCGGCGGCATGCTGATGGATTTATAGTCGCTGCCAAAGGCGATGCGGCAGACGTCGGCGATCACCAGCAGCAGCGCGTAGGTCAGCAGGATCTGAAAATGTTCCGGCCGGCGCAGAACCGGGCGCAGGAAAATCCGCTCGACCACTGCGCCGATTACCACGCTCGCAGCAACGGCCAGCAGGAGATAGTGCCAGAAGCCGCCCGCGTCGCCCCGCGTCATCCAGAACAGCAGGTAGGCGCCCAGCATGTAAAAGGAGCCGTGGGCGAAGTTCACGATGCCCAGCGCGCCGAAAATCAAAGAAAGCCCTGCGGCGAGGAGAAACAGGGAGCTCGCCGAGGCCAGACCGGTCATGAACTCGAGCAGGAAAAGAGATGGGTTCACCGCATCTCCGCGCGGCCCGGAACGCTCCGGCGGTTCCAGGCCCGCCCCTCACTTGCCGCACTTCGTGGGATAGACGGTGTCCTTCTCGGGGATCACCTGAATGTCCTTGAGAATGACGAAGGGATACTGGTCGGAGGCGGCCGTATAGCCCCACACCAGATTCTCGAACACCTGATGGTCCGCCGGGCGCATCCATTTTTTCCCTTCGGGCGCTTCATAGGTCATGCCGCCGCCGGCCTCGAAGGCTTTCTTGATGGCGTCCGCGTCCAGGGACTTTGCCTGGCGGATGGCCTGGGCCAGCATGTGCATGCCGGCGTAGTGCTCCTCGGCGTTGTAGCTCGGGTATTCGTTCCAACGCTTGTGGTAGGCCTCGACGAAGGCCTTATTCGTTTTGCTGTCGGGATAGAGGAACCAGTAGCGGGTGGAGAAGAGTGCGCCGAGCGGCGCCTCTTTTCCCAGCGGCCCGATGGTTTCGAGCGCCGCGCCGATAGGATCCTCGAACAGCTTGATCTGCTTGAAAAAGCCGAAGGCGTTGGCCTGGCGGACAAAGGTGACCAGATCGCCGGCCCAGAGCGCGGAAAAAACGGCCTCCGGCTGGCCTTGCAGCAGCGCCGCGATGAACGGCGTGTAATTGCTCTCTCCGCCCTTGGGCCATTGCTCGCCGGTGACCACCACGTCCGGGCGCTTCTCCTTCAGCCGGGCGATGAAATCGTTCCACGAAGCGTGCCCGAATTCATAGTCGGGACCGATGTTGGCCCAGCGCTTGTAGGGGAGCTTGGCAGCCAGGTCCGCCGCCGCGTAAGCATCCATGCGCGCGTTGTTGGAAGTGCGGAACACGTAGGGATTGCACTGCTCGGTGAGCGCGGGCGTGGCCGCGTGGGTCACCACCAGCGGAATTTTGTACTCGTTGGTGAGCGGAGCCAGCGCCAAAGACACGGAACTTGAATCCACGCCGAGCAGGAAGTTCACCTTTTCATTCAGAATCAGGCGCTTCGCTTCCTGCACGCCGATGTCCGGTTTGGCCTGGTCGTCCACCTGGATGATTTCGACTTTGCGGCCCAGCACGCCGCCGGCGGCGTTGATTTCGTCGGCAGCGAGTTGCGCGCCCTGTTTGCCGGTCTTGCCGTAGGCGGCAAAACTTCCGCTGAGCACGTTGATCACACCGACTTTGATGGGGGGCTGCTGCGCCAGCAAAGCGCCGGCGGCGAGAGCCACGAGGGCGAGAGAGACCATGGAGGCTTTCTCTCTACTGTTCATCGGTCGGACCTCCTTTTGCGGACACCCGGAGCGCACGTCGTGAAGCGGGAGTGAGTTCCCCGGATGCTGGCGGAATCCTACTGCCTTATTGCGCGCCATTTCAACCTCGGGGCTGCTCGGCCGGCGGGTAGCAGGCTGCCGCGGGACCGCCTGCGCCTCGCGGAAGCTTCATCGCGGCGCGATGGGAAGCTCGATGTGCGAGGGGTATCGCCGGTTGCGGTACACGCGCTGAGTCGCGGCGCGATAGTCCTCGGCCCGGGCCAGATAAATATTGGGAACGAAGGTCTGCGGGTTGCGGTCAATCAGCGGAAACCAGGTGCTCTGCACCTGCACCAGGATTCGATGGCCGCGGAGAAACACGTGATTATTCGTGTGCAGGTCGATGCGATATTCGGCGATTTCGCCTGGCGTGACCGGCTCCGGCTTCTCGAAGCTGTTGCGGAATCTGCCGCGAAAGACCTCGTCGGCGATGAGCAGTTCGTGTCCGGCGAGCGCGCGATTGGCAGAGTTATCGGGCGGGTAAGCGTCAATCAATTTCACAATCCAGTCGCTGTCGGTTCCCGTGGTGGAGGTATAGAGGCGGGCCACAATGTCGCCTGCTACGGTCAAATCCTCGCCGAGAGGCTCGGAGCGCCACGAGGCCACATCCGGGCGGCGTTCCACAAAACCCTGGTCTTCGAGTAACCAGGTAGCCCATCCCGGCCCCTGATAGGTCGGCAGAATGGGACGGCGGCGGTAGGGCACGGGATTCGCGGGGTCAGAGATGTACGCGTCGCAGGCTTCGTCGCCGGCCGCCGTGGGAGGGTCGAAAGAAAGAGCGCCGTTCTCGCGAAGATAGAGATTTCGCGAAACGGAGTTGCGGGGCGGCCAGGCATCGTAGGAGACCCAGCGGTTTGCGCCGGTTTGAAACGTCTCCGCCTTGGCAAACGGCAGGCTTCCTTTGTCCTTCAGCCAGTAAGCAAACCAGGGGGCCTGGATCTGCCTGCGGAAATAGCGAGAGGTATCGCTTCCGAAATCCACGGGGCCGAGTTTCCGCACGTCTCCTCGCGACCAGCCGCCGTGATTCCACGGGCCGACAATTAGAAAATTCCAGTGATGGGGGTCGTGCTGCTCCTGCAATTCGTAGATTTTCAGCGGGCCGTAAAAATCTTCCTGGTCCCACCAGCCGGCCACGTTCAGGTTGGGAACTTTGGGCGCGCCGACGTAGCTGAGCAGCGACTGCTTTTTCCAATACTCGTCGTAGTTGGGATGGGCGGCGAACGCGTTCCAGGTGGGCAGCTTGCCGTGGAGATACCGCGCATTGGCATTCGAGAGCGGGCCGAGTGCGAGATACCAGGTGAAGGTGTCCTCTTCGTCGAAAGGAAAGTCGTAGTTCTTTTTCGAAGTTTCGAGCAACGCGGAGTATTCGAGGCCGTAGCTCAGCCGGAAAGCGCCATTGTGATGAAAGTCGTCGCCCAGGAACATGTCGGCGATGGATGCCTGCTCGGAGACGGCGCGAACGGCCGGATGGGGATCGAGCGCGGCCATTTCCGCGAGCCAGCCGGGATAGGAGATGCCGGTGATGCCCACGCGGCCGTTGTTCCCGGGCACGTTTTTCAGCAGCCACTCCACGGTATCCCAGGCGTCCGTGCTCTCGTCAATCGCTTTCGCGTCGCCAGGGGCACGCGGCGGGCGCAGCATCACGAACTCGCCTTCGGAGCCGTAGCGCCCGCGGATGTCCTGAATCACAAAGATGTAGCCGTCGGCCAGCATGTCGGAATAGGTTCCGAGCTGGCGTGAGTTGCCGAGTGCGTCGTCACCCGTGCCATAAGGCGTGCGCACAAAGACGAACGGCAGCGGCTCGGCCCGCGTTTCGGGGCGCGGTGCGTAGATTTCCGTGTGCAGGCGCACGCCGTCGCGCATGGGAATCATCACATCCAGTTTTTGGAGGTGTCCGAAGGGATCGCCCGCTCCGCCCGTGGGCTGGAAAATGAGGAGCAGGAGCGGCACAACGGAGAGCGTCAGGCTGGTCAGGATTCCGCGGCGGCGCATTCCCTCTCTCCGCCTCGAGCGGCACGAGGCGCCGTGGGAGCATAGCACGGCTGAAGCGATCCGCCGGAGAGCGCTTCACGGGCGCCGTGGGCCGTTCACTGCGCGGTTTTCCGGAGGCGCTTCAGGAGCTGAATCTGGCCGGCGTGATAAATGTCGTGGAAGGCGACGCCCAGAATGGCGTCAAAGGCCGGCCACCGGCCGTGCACCGCCCGATTCAGCCGGGCTGCGGGGAATTGCGCAGCGGTTTGCCTCAACGCATCGTGGGTCTGCTGGAGCAGGAGCACTG
>OCOJ01033892.1_pt2 | contig 27924 bp, 28 predicted proteins | sample 1539251 | NCBI WGS metagenome assembly OCOJ01 (sample SAMN01911457, study PRJEB22624) | soil metagenome | biome: Soil | place: Malaysia | collected 2012-04-30 | depth RA_metagenome m
GCCTTGGCTTCCCTTACGGCGCCGCTGACCTGCCCAAGATTCAGGGTGGCGGAGCCAAGGCTCCTGAAGAAATCTCTGAGGTTGTGCGCTTCATCTACTACAAGCGCGGTCTTCTTCCTTTCGAGGGAAGTCCGGTCGAAGAGAATCGGCACTGCCTTCGGGTCGAATGCGTACTGGTAGGGGACCACGGCGACCCCAGCCTGCGCCATGGCGAGCCTTGCCACCTCATAGGGGCACACGTGCGCCGTCTCCGATCTCCTGACCAGGTCGGGGTGCCGCGGGATGGTGGTCAGCACTTCCTTGGCGAGGCGGTCGAAGTCTTCAGTCAGCGAGACGTTTAGGAAGTATGAGCAGAGGTTGTTGCTTATGTTGAAGGTGCAGTACCATCCGAAAGACTCCTGGGGGACCGACGTCTGACGCCTGAGGAGGCAGTAGTCGAACTTCGAGAACATCGAAGCTGCTTTGAAAGGGTGTCTTGCCTGCAGCCGGGCTATCTCCTCTACGACCCTGTTGATCTGGCGCTTTGTCCTGCACGCGTAGACGACCTTGCTCCCTGTCTCTTCGGCAGCGGAGAGGGCACCTGTGAGCACCGCCGCGGTTTTGCCGAAGCCACTCATTGCCTCGGCGATGAGGGTCTCGCCGTTGAGACAGGCTTCATAGACCCGCTGAGCCAGTTCCTTCTGGCCTGGACGGAATGTATCGTAGGCGAACCTTTCTTCTATCCCCACGCGCTAGGAGGCAGGGAGACTATTTCACGGCCTAGGTCGACGTGGGTCGAATGTTAGGGGACTCGTGCTGACTTGGGGGGTCGGTCAGACAGATATCTTCGTCATGTAGCCGTCATCCGAAAAGAGGTGGGCCGTCGCTTTCTCGACGGCTACCCTGTTCTCTGCCGTCGTGTAGATTCTCAGGATGTCCATGTAGCCGGCTATGGAACCGACAAGAGGTAGTTCACTAAGGGGCACCTCCCTGTGCTTGGTGTTCTTTCCCTCGCCATAGACGACCTTGATCGACGTGGGCGCTTCCCTCGCAGACGTGTATGGGACAGAGGGTGTTGTGGGGACGTCGAGATATATGTGGTTCTTGTCGACGTNTCTTGTCGACGTTCGCTCTTTCTGCGATGTCGAAGACTACCTGTTCTCTCATGCGGCTCCGCTCAAAGAGTTGTTCTACCACCCTGTCCTTCCGTTGGACTAGTTGTTCGAAGACGCACTTAACGAGGCGCCTGTCCCTGTACCCGATTGCGAGCTGTCTCGCCTCCTTCAGCTCCGAATCTGCTGGATCTAGGGAGACGAGGTCGTGAAGAATCCTCTCGTCCGTCATCTCCAGATAGTTGTCGATGTCCGAAAGGTCGGTCAAATGGAGGGACGACTCGGCGAGTTTCATTGAATTGACTAGCATTAGCTCGGCGGCCCTGACGGTTCTGTGGAAGTAGACTGCCTTGAACATCTGGTACCTGGCGAGGAGTAGCGCTTCGAAGGCGTAGAGCCCCGCGTTGTCAACGGCGAGGTGCTTTTCGGCGACTCGGAGTGAATCAATCACCCGTTGAACATCGACCTTGCCGTATTCCACGCCGGTGAAATAGGAGTCGCGCAAAAGGTAGTCCATGATGTCGGCACTGAGCCCTCCTGCTATGATTTCATTCATGAAGGGTGGCTTGGTAGAGTGCTTCCCTACGGCGAAGTCGGACATCTTCCTCGGAGAAAAGCCGTGCTTGTTCAGCATATCGCGAATGGGAGTCTCTCTGATTATCCGCTGTGAGATGTCTTCGTGAGTGGTGTTTGTCTTGCCGGCCAGGACCTCCTCGAATGTATGCGAAAACGGGCCATGGCCGACGTCGTGGAGCAGGGCCGCGAGTCTGATCTCCTGAATTAGGTCTGGCGTCAGGTCGACCCAGAGTGATAAGGCCTCGGCCACCTGCCCTGCGACGTGCATGGCCCCAGACACGTGATCGAAACGGGTATGGACGGCCCCGGGATAAACAAGGTATGCGCCCGCCAACTGATGGATTCTTCTGAGCCTCTGTACGAAGGGCGTGTCGATAACGTCCCGCTCCGCCTCTGTTACTTTGATGTAACCGTGCACGGGGTCCCTGATTTCAGCCACTGGTCTGAGCGTCAACCCTGCGCCTGGCGCCGTCTCTGCGTCTTAAACGGTTTCGTGCTTCGGTGCGGGGGGCCAAGTGTCCTAGCAACTGCGGCTCTGATTCTCTTGCTGACCTGGGCGATGCCCATGTCGGCCTCGACCACCGTCCACCCGAACTTCTGGGCCAAGTTGAGGTATGCCCTGCGGGCGCTCTCTTGGAGGCGTATGTTGCGTTCGTAGGCGTCCTTCTTTTCGCCGCGTCGTGGGACAAGTCTGGAGGGCGACGCATCCAAGACCAGAACGAGATCGGGTTCCGGGAGGCCTGCTTCAAGGCCGAGGAGCCACTTGAGTCTGAGGCCACTGGAAGGACCGTAGGCTAGGTTCGACCCCGTGTACCTGTCCACGATAGTGACGTCGTTCATTGCGAGGATTGCTTCAAGCTCGGCTTTCTTCTCCCACCTGTTGGCCGCATACAGCATGGCCCTCACCTGGGGAGGATAGTTCACAGTGCCCGCGAGGAACTTCTTGATTTCCCTGCCGATGACCGTCTCGTAGGCTGGGAAGGAGAGGGTCCGGGCTGTAAGCCCTTCGGACTCCAGCCACGACCTCAGGAGCCGGGTTTGGGTCTTTTTACCGACGGCGTCTATTCCCTCGAGGGCGATAAAGAGCCCCCTGGCCCTTGGCATGGTTGTCCGTGGCCAAGATACCGTCTAAATCCGTTTCCTTAGAGCAGCAGGGATGCGGTCAGGAGGGTAGCGGCGACGACGACCACGAATCGGAAGTAGTTCCGAGAGAACCTAGAGGTGGATTGTGTTATGGCAGCAAATTCTTCGAGCGCCTTGGATCCGAACACCCTGACCCGGCTGCTCATTATGGCTGAGCTGTAGTAGGCGGGGGCAAGCCTAGACTCGGCCAACTTTGACATCTCGACTGCGAGGCCTGCGAGTGATACGACGGGAGTTGACTCGCCGAGAGCCTCATACCCTCGCTCCATGGTCATCCCCCTCGCGGCGAGCGTGTGGCTGTCGGAAGTGCAGAACTCAATCAGGTTGTAGCCCGCCGAACCGAGGGCCTTCGACACTTCATCCCTAAGGTTGGGGACAGAATTGTTGGCGTCGGCGAGTATGAGTACGAACTTCGACCTCTCGGTCTGAATCAGGAACAGTCCGATGCCAACGTCGGTGAGGTCGCTTCGCCCTGTGAAACCCACTTCACTTGAGTGCGAATAGGCAACTCTGATTCGTTCGGCGCGTGATGTCTTGGCTGATTCGAATATTCGGATCCACCCAGGATCAACGGTGTCAGGCGACTGTAGGTCGGGGTCGATGGAATTGTGGGCGTCAACGACTGCCAGGTTGAAACCAAACTCCAATGCGGCCTTCTCTAGCGTGGCCTCTGCTTTCGTATCGATGTCGTCGGAACCCAGGGGGGCGAACGAGATTGTCATGATTAAATCGTCCTCAAATGCTGATGCGCTCACTTTCGCCTTGCCGACCCCGCCATTGATGGGCCCACGAATCGCTGCTTCTCTCTCGTCGCGGCCCATAGAGCGCGCAAGTTCGACCAGACTGTGGGCGTAGTTCGTTGTCTCCGCCCGTGTGGCAAGGTTCCGCTCGTGGCCCCCCGGCCGGTGCAGGGTCATTGTTTGGCCGAGTTCCTTGAACTCCCTGGCAATCACCTCGGGCAGGTCGTAACTTCCTACTGGATGGAATGGGCCCGGATGGACCCCAGGGAGGACGAGAAAGACGAGTCCCTCCTTGGTCTTGAAGCGCAGAAGTTTCGTGGAGACCTCAACCTCTTCTGAGTGGTCTGCTATGGCGCCTTCGAGTTCGTCGGCGTCGCCGGCAGCCCAGGTCCTCATGAACGCCTGGAACAGGCTCAGGGCGTCGTGACCTAGGCTTGTCTTTCGCCTCTTCATGAGAAATGTGAATGCGATGAGACATGCTAGCATGATTACCCCGCCGATGGCTGGGGCGGGGTCGAAGCGGCCTGCGAGTTCGGTGAACCGCAGGGCCGCGAGGGTTGAGGCTGGATGAACGACGGAGAGGGCAAGAGAGAATGGTGCGTTCTTCTCAAAGGTCCCGTTGACTATGAGGAATTCGAAGCCCGCGCAGATGAAAGCGCCAAAGAGCAGGGCGTTCGTGTACGAGTATTCTGAACCAGAGGCCAAGGCGTACGCAGCCCCGATGGCTGCAATGATTATCCATAGAATCTCGCCTCCCAGGAGAAGAGCAAGCGTCCTTCTGAAGTTGGCTATGGTCCGCTTGTCAAAGAGCCTCAGGGCGGTTGCGATCACCACCCCGGATAGGACGAATGCGGCGAAGGCCAAGATGAAGGAGACGCCCCCGGCTGTCCCTCGGGTCAGGACTGCAAACAAGAGAGAGGCCAGGCCCCCGTAAAGCAACAGGCGTGAAGCCGAAGGCAGCACGAAGAGGTGTCGGTAGCGGCTCGCGAGGGATTCCGTAGCTGAGCGGGTCTTGTGGTTCTGCTCAGACGATGTTGATGACAATCGAGACGGCGATGAGCACGACTGACCCTATTAGGACTATTTCGGGCCTTATCTTCACTCCCTGGGTCTCTTCATTGAAGAAGGTGAGTAGGCCTGCACTGGATGCGGGCATTGGAGCGTTGTCCTTCTTGCTCATCTAATTTTTTGATTAGTGGAGACCTTTCTTAAGGGTAACGCAGTCGGTCTCGCGGCCGGCCTCGCTGTTTTAAGCCGCCGGCCGGTTTCCAAAAATGAGAAACGGCGTCGTGTCTTATTAACGCATTAGAATTCGCGAATATTCGCGAATTGCAATGGCTCAGCTAACAGAGATGAGGAAGGATGAGAAGGAGAGCGGACAGAACCGCGTCTGTATCGTAGTCTCCAAAGGATCCCTGGACATGGTGGCGGCCGCTTTCTTCATCGGCAACACTGCTTCGACGATGGGGAGCGACGTGCATTATTTCTTCACGTTCTGGGGACTCAAGGCACTGACCAAGCAGAAGGTGGGGTCGCTTCAGGTCTCGCCGGTAGGCAATCCTGGGATGCCCATGCCGAACATTCTGGGAATGATTCCTGGCATGACCGCAATGGCGACCCGGATGATGACTGGGGCGATGAAGAAGACCAAGACGCCGACCATCCCCGAGATGTTCCGGATGGCCAAGGAGTTAGGAGGCCACATCCATGCCTGCTCAACCAGCATGCCGCTGTTGGGGGTCAAGAAAGAGGACCTCATACCAGAAGTCGAGGACATCATCGGGGCTGCGACTTTCCTGAGCTTGGCTCAGGGCGGACAAACCATCTTCATCTAGGTGATGTAGATGTCCACAGTCGAGCAGCACAAGGTGATCGACTCCCGGGGCAGCTTCTGCCCCGGACCCATCACGGATCTTTTCAAGGCCTATCGGAGTGCCCAGGTCGGCGACGTTATCGAACTCCTCGCGACAGACCCAGCCGCCAGGGCTGACGTCACCGCGTGGGCGCAGAAGAGCGGGAATCAGCTGGTGGACGTAATTGATGAGCAGAGCTACATCCGAATCATCGTCAAGATTACCAAGAAAAGAGGCTAGGGGCGGCCATGCAGAGAGTGGTCGTGGTAGGCTCGGGGGACGGGGGGACCTTCACTGCTAACCTTCTAGCTTCGGCGCTTCGCGATGAAATCCACGGCGGACTGGTGTCGGTTCAGCTCATTGGTGAGCACCTCAAGCACCCCTTCCAGCCCGGCAATCTGGACATAGCCTTCAAGGGCGCGTCTCCAGACAAATACGTCAGAGAGGAGACTGAACTCATCCGGAAGGAGGTCGAATTCGTGCAGGACCCTGCGGAGAAGATTGACTTTCAGGCCAGGTGTCTGGTGACAAAGGGCGGCAGGACAATGAGTTACGACTACTTGGTCATAGCCACCGGCGCCGTCGCAGACCCATCAAGGATTCCGGGGCTCGCAGAAGGCTCCATGAACTTTCATACTGGTCCCAAGGATTCTCAACACATCTGGGAATCGCTCCAGACATTTAAGGAAGGAATCGTAGTTGTAGCCATCGCAGGAACGCCGCACAAGTGTCCCCCTTCACCCAACGAAGCGGCGTTCATGCTGGATGAATTCTTCCGCAAACGCGGAGTCAGGGACAAAGTGACAATAAGGTTCCTCACCCCATACCCAAGGCCATACCCAGCGGAGAGGATCTCCCATGTGGTCGAGCCTATGTTCAAGGAGAAGGGAATAGAGGTGTCGACCTTCTTCAACATAGATTCGGTCGACCCGGCTCACAAGAAAATCACGTCCCTTGAAGGAGAGGAGTTCCAGTACGACCTATTGATAGCCGTGCCTCCGCACCGCGGCGCTGACGTGATAATCAATTCAGGAATTGGTGACCAGGATGGCTACGTCCCCACCGAGAGAGGAACCATGAGGGTCAGCGGGCAACGGGGGGTGTACGCCATCGGGGACGCCACCAACATCCCAATCTCCAAGTCGGGGGTGGTGGCACACCTTCAGTCGGTGGTGGTGGCACACAACATTGTCGCAGAGATAAACGGTTCTCAGGACTTCGTGGAATACAACGGCCGGATTAACTGTCCCATGGAGGTGGGCCAGCGCCGCGCCATCTTCGTCTCTGCCACCTACGCATCGCCTCCCACAGACCAGACCCCTTCGATAATCAAGTACATCATGAAAAGGTCATTCGCAATGATCTACTGGAGGGCGCTTAACGGGAGCTTGGAAAGGATGTTTGATGTGTTCTTCGGCCAGACCAGGTTCCCAGTCGAGGCAGTGGAACCCCAGAAGTCCGTGGTCGCGAAAGCGTCCGAGCAGGGCGGGAAGGGGAGCACTTAGCATGGACAGCGCCAAGGCCGGAGAAGAGCTCTACCGGATGCAGGCAGAATTCTGCAAGGGAATGGCGCATCCCAAACGGATTCAGATAATAGCGACGCTCAAAAGCGGCGAGAAAACTGTGAACGAGCTGGCGAGGCTCACCAGGATACCCCAGGCTAACATGTCACAGCATCTGTCCATCCTTAGGCAGTTGGGGCTCCTTGTGACGCGGCGGGAAGGCACCAACGTCTACTATTCGATAAGCGACCAAAGGATAGTCGAGGCCTGCGAGCTAGTAAGAAGTTGCATTGGGGAGCGGCTGAAGAAGTCTCAGGTCGTGTTTGAGACACCACTTAGGCCCTAGACGAAGCCGTTCTCCGTGAGCCTGGTCACGACCCTGCTCCAGAACTCCGCGCTCAGGATGAGAAGTGCGGATAGGCCGCATAGGAGCAGGCCTCCGACGACGGCTACCAGGGGGAAGATTGACGCGATGGCTACCAGCAGGAACACCCCGCCTACAGGAATTGCCGTTGCCAGCTGTCTGAGATTGAATTGGGCAGGCATCATCGCGTCGTCTCCCTTGACCTGTATCGGAGCAATGTACGCCGCCCAGCATATCTCGAGGACGAATGCCCCTGGGATGACCAACAGTATCACCGCCAACGCCGCCAGGGTCACGCCGTAGCCCAATGCTAGGAGGGCCGCGTCGGCGGCTGCGAATGGAACTAGGATTACCAAGAGAGAAAGGACCCTTGACGAGATCAGGTGCTTGAAGTAAGTAGAGGCAGGGAGCGAGGTCAGGGAGAGCCAAATCCTTTCGTTTGTGATGGCGGACTGTGAGAAGAAGAACCCCAAGAAGGCGAGCCCGACTGCGACGAGGATTGTGGCCGGAAACGTGTCCGTCCCACTCATCGCTGGGGCGGGGCCGACCGACAGCGCGAAGACGAAGTAGGCCCCTGCCGCGACCGCGGAGGCAGTTGCGACCCAGCGGGTCTTCACCCGCCTTGAGACGTACCTAGAAGTGCCAGCCATGTTCATCCTGCCGGCCAGGGACATGTTGCTGAGGTTCATCGAGTAGATGGCGCCGATGGGGCTTTTCCCGACGTAGCTGTTCGGGGACTTGACGTCTGAGGCGGTTGTCCTCACCAGGCTCCTCACCATGTCGAGCTCAATCCGCGACAGCCCTCTGAACGCCAATGCCGTGGTGACCGCCGCCAGGGCGATGAGTGTGGCAGTGCCGCCATAGAGGTTCCCGTTGAACGCCGATCCCGGCGAGAGTGGGAAGTTTTCGAGCCCTAGGAGGGTCCAGAGTGCCAAGACCACTGAAAGCAGGATTCGCACCCTGGTCGTCATGGCCGGGGCGATTACGCCGAGAGATGTGAATGTCAGGGCCAGGGAAGCCAGGTCGACAAGTAGCAGAGGGGAAGTCACACTCGGATACAGGTAACCGAACATGAATAGGATAGAGATTCCGAAGGCGATGAACTGCGAGAAGAAGATCGCTATTGAGAGATCCCTTGTGCTTAGAGGGAGGGTGAACAGGTAATCCCGGTCGGACTTGAATATCATGACGCCCCCAGTCGCGAGGGCCATTGCGAGGAAGAATGCGACTATGCCTGTCCCGTAGTATCCGAGAATTATGTTCTCCTGTTGAGGAGGGATGGTCGCCGAGATTGCGATGAAGTAGACGACCATGATCGTAATAAGGATGAGAAGTGGTTTGGAGAATCGTGTCCGGACGACGAACTTCAGGAGCTTAGGAAGCACCTGTCATCATCCTTGCTACGACGCTTTCGATAGGCTCGTCGGGAGATCCTTTCTTCCGGAGCTCCTCGATGGTGCCCTCCCAGAGGAACATCCCCTTCGAAATCATAACCACGCTGTCTGTAAGCCTGTGCGCTATCGACATTATGTGGGTGGAGACGAGGTGCGTCCCCTCAAGTCTGTCCAGCATTGTGATGACCTTCTCTTGCGTTGGTATGTCCAGATAGTTCAGGGGCTCGTCCAGCAGAAGGACCTTGGGAGAATGGATGATGGACAGGGCGATGGCAAGCTTCTGCGTGTTTCCCCTAGAAAGGCGTCCGACGTTCGATTTCTCGTATTGCCTGAGTTCGAGTTCGTCGAGAAGGTAGTCGGTCCGGCCTTTGACGTCGTCCACTCCTCTGAGCGCGGCTATGTACTCTAGGTTCTCCCTCACGGAGAGCATTCGGTACGGCAATGCGTCCTCCGGAAGGTAGCCTACTACCGCCTTCGACGACGGGCTCTCAGGTGCCGAGCCGAGAATCTTAACGCTGCCCGTGTCTGCCCTCAGAGATCCGATTAGAAGCTTGAGTGTGGTCGACTTGCCCGCTCCGTTGGGCCCCAGAAGGGCAAAGCGTCCGCCCACGGGTATGTCGAATGTCAAATCGTTCAGGGCCAGAACAGAGCCATACGATTTGCTGACGTGGTTCAGTTCGATTCCGTAGTTCGCTACTCGGGAGTCTGAAGACAAGCCGAATAGGTTGACGCTCAAGTTGGAGGGGGTTTTAAGGTAGCTTTGGAGTTCGGCTGAATCTCCAAACCTATAATTATCGTCGGGGCGCGTGGCGTCTCATGCCTTCCTATGAATCAGAGTTCAGGTCGGTGATGAGCAAGATCCGCTCTCACGAGAAGTGGTTCGCCGAAAGCCTCCCGATGATAGCGAGTGAGAACCTGGCTTCGGAGCCAGTCCGGAAGGTGCTGTCGTCCGACCTGGGGCACAGATACGCGGAGGGGTGGCCGGGCGAGAGGGTCTATGCTGGGTGCAGGTACATCGACCAGATCGAGCTCCAAGCCATCGACCTTGGAAAAAAGCTCTTCAGAGCTGAATTCGTGGACGTCAGACCAGTCTCGGGTGTCAACGCCAACCTCGCCGTCTATTCGGCCCTGACCGACCCGGGAGATATGATGATGGCGCTATCCATTCCGAATGGAGGCCATATCTCTCACGGCAAGAAGGACTTCGGGGGTTCCGCGGGTCTCGTTCACGGGCTCAATGTGTCGTACTTCGCCTTCGACAAGGACGCCATGAACATAGACGTCGACGAGACGAAAAAGCGTATCGCTGCTCTCCCCTCGCTCAGGCTGGCGATGTTCGGCTGCAGCCTGTTCCTTTTTCCTCACCCCGTGGAGGAGTTGGCTCAGACTATTCGTGATAAGGGAGGAGTGGTCTGCTATGACGCCGCCCATGTTGCCGGGCTGATTGCCGGCGAGCAGTTCCAGGACCCGCTCCGGGAGGGGGCGCAGGTAATGACCTTCAGCACCCATAAGGTTCTGTTCGGTCCGCAGGGTGGAGCCATAGCCGCCAAAGCCGAGTTGGGGGAGCAGCTCAAGAAAGGGGTCTTCCCCGGTACGGCAAGCAACCACCATCTTCACAATGTGGCCGCAAAAGCGATGGTCTTCGCTGAGTTCCTGCAGTTCGGGCGCGGGTATGCCAGGGACGTAGTCGTTAACGCCCAGACCCTTGCGGAATCTCTCGCTGGGCTCGGAGAGAAGGTCCTGGGCGAGAAGGGCGGATACACGAAGTCGCATCAGGTCGCCATTGATGTAACCAAGTACTCTGATGGAGGGACGATAGAGAAACTTCTGGAGGACCAGAACATAATTGTGAACCGGGAACCGATTCCGGGAGACTTGCAGGCGGGGAGACACTACATGAACCCAGGCGGGATAAGGCTGGGGGTCGCTGAACTCACCCGGCTCGGCATGGGGAGGTCTGAAATGAGAGAGATTGCCGAGATCCTACACCTTGGTATGGGCGGGGCCCAGAAGCGGGAGGTAATCGGTAGGATCAAGGAACTCAGGAGTGGGTTCCAGAGGGTCAAATATTCGTTCAGGGATTCGCCGGCCTACTCATTCGGCCAGGGTCGGCTTTAGGAAGTCTGTCAGCTCGAGCTGGTCTGCTTTCCGGGGCCCATGGAAAAGCTGGTCCAGTTCCCTTTGTAGCATGTCGAGGCGGCTCTTCAGGTAGGGGTCGACGTCGTACTCCCGTGCCAGCCTCTGGGCGATGTAGAGATACTTCTCCACCGATGCCCTAGTGAGCGTCCCCCTGATCTCTCCCCCGCAGTTGGGACACTTCCACGAAAGTGGGGGCCTCCTCATAGTCAGCCCACAGCCCTTGCACTTGAACGCCTGAGTCGCGTACTTCTTGGCGTTCCCCATTATGTCCCTGATCAAGTGCGTCTTGATTATTGACTCGACGACTTCTCGGGTCGACACGGCCTCTATGAGGGAGGCGACTTCGATTTGCTTGGATATCTTCTCGTTGAGAGTTCGCAGTGTCGAATAAGAGCCCCTAGAGCGTCTGGCCGCCAGGGCGCTTGTCGGGTGGGTGTACCCGTAGTTGTAGAACTGCGTGTCGCTTTCAAGGCGTGAACCTATCCGCTCAATCAGGTCGGAGACCGCCGCGGCAGGTGGCGCGCCCTGGGTCTTTTCGTAAAAGTCGATGGGATAGGATGAAGCGATGTCGAAGTTGTGTGCCTGTTCGTCTACTTCCGAGGGTAGTATGACCGGCTGAACCAGCAGGGGCGTGTCCATGTAGCCTCCAATCTGCGCGGGAATGTATTGGAGAGAGAAGTTGAGCAGTGAATCAACAAGCAGAAGGAGAGAGTCTCCGTCCCCGTCGCAGTCGCGCCTCTTTGCCGAGTGCCAGTATGGGTTAGCGAGGCAGACTTGGGTTGCCGAGAATCCGATGATCCGCCCTACCACTCCGACAGATGTGTGAGGCGCTAGGCCGATGACTAGCTTCCCCAGGAGACCTGCCGGTCTATCGGCCCTGTAGAACGGTTCGAGCCCGTAGAAGCTCTGTAATTCGTCGTCGACACACTGAGCCATCCTCACCAGGTCGTCGCCGATGTCTTCCGGGACGATGATGTCCTGGGGCTTCAACTCGAGGATCTGGTTAACGCTTTCGAGCGGTGCCCCCTTGGCGTCGTGGGTGTAGCCGAGATGGATGAGCGCTTGGACGTCTGACTTGGTGTCGCGGGGCCTGAAGTGGGTTAGAGGTTCGTTGGTCGCGTCTATTCTGAGTGTGCCGTCCTTGTAGACGTAGGTGTCGTGCTTGCTCCTGATTATCCCCTTCTCGAGCGGCTCGGGTACCTTCGAAACGCTCGTAAGACCCCTCACCCCCTTGACAGGCTTCGTCGGGTTGTGTGGAATCTTCGTCCGGATTGATTCGAGTCTCGACCTAAAGTCGTAATTCATCTTTGAGTATGGGAGCGTCTTGGTCCTGCAGTTGGGGCAGGCGTCTTCGTCGGTCGTAGTGCCGCACCTCGGGCACGCCATGAACGAGGAAGTCGGCGCGCCGCAGATCTCGCACTTCGACGCCATCCGTCTCTCGTTGCACTTCGGGCAGAATAGGTTGATTACCTCAATCTCCGTTCTTCCGGCTTTGGCGGCGGCAAAGACGTCGCGCATGGGGCCACCTTCGTGGCCCACTGGGAAGAGGGTGTGGACCGGAGGCTTCATCCGCCTTACCATGGCCTTCTCGGGCCTGCCGACTCTGACGCCTATGGTGGTGGTGCTCTGCCTCCCGAGCTGGATGCCGGAAAGGCTTTTGACGTAGTCGGGCTCCTCGGTGGACACCATGTGCTCGGGTTCGTCCAGCCTGAGCAGGGTGCGAAGAACCAGGGCGGTCGGTCCAGAAACGACAGCCGAGTCCCCCTCTATTCTGTGTTCAATCAGGCAGGTGTTTAGAATCCAGCGCAGGCGGGGATCTGACGCGCTGATTATGATGTCCGGCCCTTCGGGCCTGGCGTTCTTCCTGAGTTCGGCTAGGTCGGGCGATCCCACCCTGTCGAAGCGTGGTGTGTAAAAGGGGTGAAGTGGCACGCCCAGGCATTGTGAAATTGCTATTGCTTCTGAAGCCGAAGGAACGACTGAAGGGGAGGACACTAGCTCGAGGGCCCTCTCGCGGGTGACTCCAGCCTCGGCCAGTGTGTTAGCCGCCCCAGGAATCCCGTTGAACGCCCGGTCGAGGTCCTGCACCCACCACTCTGAAACGTAAGGCGATGGGGGCAGGGCCTTGTTGTTCTCTAGGAAGTCCCCATAGCTGACTAAGACGTCACCCAGGTCTATAATCTTGGTTAGGTTGTCGTGAAGTTTCTCCGCCTCGGGGACGCTCGATACCCTGATGACGCTCCCGTCCTTGGTTAGAATCGTGGGCCCCTCGATGGAATCGACGAATGCGATGGTGGCAGCCTTGCCAGGCATGTCGACCTTGACCTGAGTGCCAGTCACTACAGGATAGTCGAGGAGGCTGGCCACGGCCGGGTGTATGCCTATGGTTGAAAGGCCAGTGTTCATCGACCTCCCGTAACGGAGCCTGAACCCCCCTTTGCTGTGCGGCATAGAGAGGACGGCCCTCCCTGAAATCACCTCCTCGAAGTGCGCTCCTGCCTTCTCTGTCTCGTTGGTGGTCTGCTGGGTCCCACCCTTCAGTTGGCCAAGGAACTCCCAGCCTTGGATGTTCAGGCTGGCGAGCTTCTTCGAAAGTTTGTTGGCGCGGCCTATGACACCATCGTTGAGAACCCTGAGAGCGCCGCCTCTGAGCCTGTCCGTGGCCACCCGCTTCAGGTTCCTGTGGACGACAACTTCGATGGGGTCCGTTTCGATTCCATCTATCTCGACTGGCAGGTTGGAGATTGCCCGCCTGATGTCGTCGTCTGTCACCTTGTACTGGAAATTGGCGACGTCGCGTTCGTAGATCCGCAATTCTTCTGCGAAGCGATTGATTTCTTCCTGCCTTGCCCTGTAGTTACTCAGGCCGAGCTTCTTGGCGGTGAGGTCTGCGATGACCAGTGAGAATCCTGCCTCCGTCCCCCCTGCCGAGCGCATGGGACCGGCGTATGAGACAGAGGCGTAGTCGCTGTTGTCGTCGTTCTGTTTGATTCTGACCCCCGCGATTCCCTCGAGGGGAGCCACAGTCACTCCATCCGTCATGACGGCCAACCCTGCGCGGACTCCGTAGCTCAGGGCTTCTTGCCGCTCCAGTACGCCAAACTTGCCTAGTGCTATCTCCTGGGAGATGGTCAGGGCCGCCCTTTCTTTCGACGTTGTGTGCAGGAGCTCCCTGAGCCTGTCGACAAGGCCTTCAAACTGGTCGAGGCGGAGCATCTGGTTTACCCTGTCGGCGAGGTCGAAGACGGTTTTGCTCTCAATCAAGTCTGTCGGGTCTAGGCCCTTTGCCCTCGCGACTGAGGCGGTCCTCTGGGCCGCCTCGTACTGAGAGAGAATGTCCCAGTAGTAAGAGTCCAGCCGGGCCGGGAAGGGCGCGAGGGTCTTCACGCGTTCCCAAGCGAGGTCGGCAGAGAAGGACATCTATGGTGTCGATTCGGGGCCAGGAATTAAGGACTCCCTGTTGGTAGCCTGTCCTGGTGCCGTTTTCGCATCCATTTCGTTGCAAGGTAGACTCCAAGGCCGATGGGAACCCAGAATACTAGCACGCCCAGGCTCAGGTAAGCCACGAGGACTTCGAGGACTCCGGCGACCGTCAGTGTTAACGAAACCCCAACCATTGCCAGCAGGAATTTCGAAGACCCACGGCCGCGCCATCGAACGAATTCCTCCGGAGCCGCGGAACGCCAAGTTGTGATGGCAAACAGACCCGCTGTGGCCGCCATGGGGTAGCTGAACTCCTCGAGCCATGTGTGAGGCAGAATGTACAACGAAATGAGGATGATGGCGGACGGGACGTTCGCCCCCATGGCTATCACCTGAATCACCCGTCCTGTGTTGTAGCTTGCGATTCCGAATGAGAGTGTTCCCAGAATAGGCAGGGATCCGCCCCAGGCGACCTGGAGGTTGTTCGCGTAGATTGCCCGAAATTGGTCTGCGAAGGTGGCGTTGACGACCTGAGACCGTGTGTTGTTCACGATTGTGGTGTACACCTGATCTTCGCCTGGAAAGAGAGGGAGCGTCGCCGCCAGAATCAGGATGGTTTGGCTCGCGATGAACAGGAGGATTACGAGGGTCCAGAACTGGGTGAGGCTGCGCGGGAGCCTGGGCGGCCTCAGGGAGCATCTTATCCCTCGGGAGGAGAGGTCCCTTTCTACATGCGGCGCGTCTCTGTGGTCGAAGGTGATCGAGGCTTTGCTAGGAGGATCTGAACTCGAGAACCAAAGGGTCCGCCCGTTCCAGTCGGCCATTCTGATGGAGCCCCAGGGGACCAACCATGAGCTTCGGTGGCTTGGTTCCGAGGGTCCGTCCAGAGTTCGGATCCTGCGCCACTTCAGTTCGTCGTACAGTAGCCCGGCCGATGTCATCCAGGCTACTGCGTAAATCGCCAGGGCGCCTGTACGAATCAAGAGATACACTGCCGTGAGAAACGGCAGTGGCAAGATTATGGCGGCCGCGAGAACCGTGGTGGAACTGATTCTTATGCCAAGCAGTCCGTCTCGAGTCACATAGACTAGTGCGTCTCGAGAGAGGCCGCGCGCGGGGGGCGCTTCGGTGGTTTGGGGTTGTTCCGCCTGAGTTTGTGGGCGAAGGCTGAGACCACAGCTCGTACAGAAGTTTTGTCCGGGTAGAAGTTGGACTCCGCAGTTGGGGCAATAGTTCAATGCAGGCGTGCTACGTTGGACAGGCCCGTCATTAGGCCTTTGTTGTCGTTGGCTGGGACTCGATTCTGGTCCGACTTGTGGTCTTGAAATCTTTCAGGTAGGCAGCGAGACCGACGAGTGTGGGGTTGTCCTCGGCCTTCCGTAACCTCACTGTGAAGTCTTGGTTCCCAATCTTCACTGTGATTTGGGGCCTGTACTCAATTCTCGTGAAGAGAACGCTTCCGTAATGCACTCTGCCTGCCAGGTTTTCTTTGACCACCTCCGGGGTAGGCTGCATTGGCGCGATGAAGAATGCCACCCCGTCTATCCAGTTTATGCTCGGCTGGACCTGTACTGGGCCACTGAGGGCCAGCCTTACTATGTCCTCGAAGAAAGTGTTCGAGTTGCTCTGTTCGATGATTTCGTGTATCACGAGCTCCTGGTAGGGCGTGTACGTTATTTTCAGGCTCGTCCCCCTCGTGTTTCGTCTCCTGTCAATGCCTGATGGCCCTTGCTATCTCTTTGAGTGTTGTTTCGAACCCGGCCGACTGAAGTAGGTTGCCAACGACCAAGATGTCCGCGCCGGCTCTGGCGGCTTTCGCGGCTCCTTCGGCGGATGTGATTCCTCCTCCAACAATCAGAATTCCATCGTAGATCTTCCTGACAGCTTGAATTGTGGGCGGGGGCACCGGTTCTCCAGCGCCGCTACCAGCTTCCAGGTAGAGTGTCCGCATCCCGAGATACTGCGCGGCGAGCGCGTAGATTACGGCGAGGCTGGGCTTCGAGGCCGGAAGGGGGTTCACTTGGCCGATGAAAGCAGCGGCACTTGAGGTTCCGAACACCAGGTATCCCATGGGTATGCTCTCGATTCCACTCCTGTAGACTTCGATTGCTCCAAGCGCCTGGGCTCCGACAATGAAGTAGGTGTTTGTCGAGTTGAGTAGGGAGCTGAAGAGGATGGCGTCCGCATATCGAGAAACGCCTGTGATGTTGCCTGGGAACAGAACGACTGGGGACTCGTGTGATTTTGCGTGACCTTCGTGTGATTTCGTGTGACTTTTGACGGCTCTGACTACGGCGTCAAGTCGGTTTTGGTTTGCAAGGGTTGAGCCTCCGACCAAAATCAACGAGGCCCCTGCGCTAATCGCCCTGGCAGAAGTGTCGGCGGCTTGACTTGGAGAGAAATCCTCTGGGTCTATTAGAGCTGCGAGGATTGGTCCCTTCTTGGTTCTTTCAACGAGGTGTTTCTCGACAGGGCCCTGTGTGGTCAAGTCATGCTCCGGCTCTGGCATAGTCGTCGACAAAGGTATTGTAGACGTCTATGTCGGCCCGCTTGGTTGCATAGCGCATTTCTCTACCCGCATGCAACGGGCAATTTGGATTGCCGCATGTGACCCGGAACACTGTATCCTGTGATTCTTCGTCCTGTTGTGATGCGATTCTGATCGAAATCAGACCACATCGAGGGCAGGCGAAGACCTTCGGGAGAGTGCGGTGGATTACTCGAAGTGTTTTCTTCCTTCTCCGCCCCATAAGCCTCGCCCGCTCGTCTGTTTTCTGAACTAAATAAAAGCGCGTCTCATGTTCGCGAAAGAGTATATTGTGTTTCTTGTGGTTTCTGAAAGTCCTAGTTGAATGATTTTGTTACTACTGTGGTATAGTCCCTAATTAGTTTAAAGCAAGGTATGGAACGCTTAATACAATATTGGATTATCTTCTGTTCGATGAGCTTCCTTGAACGACTTGTCGACCAATCGTCGTTGACCTCCAGGCAATTTGAGTCACTTGCGAGCTATCTCCGTGTGGCGTCCGGTGAGATCAAACTCCGTGAGGCGGCCTCCTTGGTGTCATCAGGCCGCACTAGGGGGCGGCCCGACAGAGTGGTTTCAATCGGATCGTATTGCCGCACTGTTTCTCAGGCCAGGGCCAACATCAAGAAGTCCCTTATGACAGTGGTGGTTGGCATCTGGTTGGGTGCAATCAAGCCGGAGGACGCCAGTAGATTGTTCGGGTTGGTGGGTGGAGGAGCGAGGGAGCTGTCTGAGGAGGACGCAGACAGGTTCCTGCCGCTACTTGAGGCCTTGTTACGCCGTATAGTAGTGTGATGACGTCACGCTTAAATCACGTGCGTGTGTGACGCAGTAGCCATGGCCTTGGACGACCTTGTGACTCTTGCCCTCTTGGTTTCTGCTGGATTCTTCGTTGCTTTGTCTCTCGGGCTGCTCATCAGATATCGGAGAATCTCCCAGACTATCAATGCGTCTTCTGATGTCGGGCGCGATCTTTGGTTGGCCCTTGAACAGAGGATGAAGAGGCAGGACGAACGTATCATCGACGTCATGGGAAGGCTGGAGGTCGTACAATCGCGAATGGTGGCAGTTGCTGTTGCTCAGGTGCCCCCCGCTCCTGCGCCGGAGACTCCTTCCTCATCGGTGGTGGAACAGACCGCCCCTTCGGAAGAGGAGAGGGAGGACGCGGTTGTGACTCCTGGAGAGGTACCTCGTCCCGAGTCACAGGCTGAGTCACAGCCGGAGTCACAAGTGCCGTCACGTGAGTCACAGGCGCGCGCGATCCAAATCGCGCTTGATGAGACGCAACGCGCGGTGCTCGGGCTGCTTGCGGAGGGCCAAAGGAACACGCGTCAGCTGACAGATGCCCTCCACAAGTCTCGTGAGCACACTGCGCGTTTGATGAAGGAGATGTTTGAGCTTGGGCTTGTTGGGAGGAATAGCGCGACCAAGCCCTTCGTCTATCAGTTGACTGATGAGGGTCGCCGTTATCTCCAACTTGGGACCTAGCGCAGACGAGACTTGCCGAGATTCGGCCCGCTCCCCTAGTTTTCCTGTCTTTCCACTGTAGGAGGCCCTCCTGAGAGTGGCCATTTTACGTAAGTAAAGGAGCCCGTTCTTGGTACGCGAGCCTTGCTGGATATGCCTTGAGGTCTAGGAGCTGATGCAAATGGTTAATGTCCGGCGCAGGGCGAGTACGATCAAAGCGAAAGACATCCTCCATCGGAAAAAGTGGGGTGGGTGTGCAGAGTGAACGCCGGTGAATGAGCCGGGAGCTTGGCCGCTGAACAAACCCCTGTGTTTCCGGTGGAACCGGTCCGTCCCGCAAAGCTGTGAATCGCCAGAATTCGACCCCTTTGTTTCCATTGGAGCCTGTCCAAGCCTCCTGGCCATCATGGCCCAGTGAACACCTGTGAACGACCGACACCGTATCAAATCGTTGTCAAACTAACCGACGCCATTGTTCACTAGTTCACACCAGACACGGCTTTATCCGACCTAGGAGGCAGCCGCGGGGCCGTAACTTGCGGAAGCGGATTAAGATAGAGCTGGAGGACGAAGAGGGGACGAAGTACACGCTCGCCCTGGAAGGCGCAGTTTCCCGGGACAAACTGATGAAGGCCATGGACATGCTCGAAGTCATGGACGTGCCCCTGGAACGCTCCCACAAAGCGCCGGACGAAGGAACGTTCTTCGGCAAGGTGCAGACATTGCTGGAAACCACGTTTGCGGCGGGAGACTTTTCATCATCTGATGTCGCCAGGGAGTTCGAAGACAAGTACGACCAGCCCGTCAAGCTCAGCACAATCTCCACGTATCTTGCCCGCCTTGCCGACAAGCAGTACATCAAGCGGGAACGGTTCGGTAACTCCTGGGTTTACCGAAGGGTCTACCTCAGGCCAACCCAGTTGGCCGAAAGGTGACTGTTCGCCAGTCCCTACACACCATCCGCTAGGAAGTCCGCCATCTCTTTCAGCCCACCGAACATGTAGCCGGGACCCTCCGCACGAAGCCGGCTTTTCTGGATGGCGCCCCTTGCTATCGCTATTGAAACGACCCCAGCGTTCCTTGACGCTTGAATATCTGGGGGAGCATCGCCTACGTACACCACTTCGGCAGGGCCAAGACGGAGCGCCCGCAACGCCCTTTCAATCATGATGGGAGACGGCTTGAGATCCTCCTTCTTTTCCCCGCAGACGACAGACCTGAACAGTGGGGCCAATTCGAACCTATTCAGCTCCATTTCCACTCGGGCTCTGGAGCCGTTGGACACGAGCGCGAGTTTGAACCCCGACGAGTCGAGCCGCTCGAGGCAGGGGCGCGCATCCGCGTGGAGTCCCGGGCTCTCCTTCCCGTAGAACCGAACCCACTGGTCGTCCACGCTTCCCCACAGACTCTCGGGGATTCCGACCTTGGCATAGAACTCGTACCAATTTGGGCTCTGAAGCTCCAGGAACTCTTCCTTCGTCAATGGTCTGGTCCCTATCCTCCGGAAGATCTTGTTGTAGACCCTGAAGCTCGCTCCAAGAGAATCGAGCAAAACACCGTCCCAATCGAACAACACGCCACGGAACTCGAAATCGCCCATCACGAGTCAGCCGCCCCGTCCAACTCGTTTCGCGCCATCCAGGAAGGCGGACGACCCCACTCGGACCGAATGCTCAGCGACTACAGAGGACCACATGGCCGCCACGTCACCATCTGTCGTAGTGCACGACGTCAGCCCACCCGCGCCTTCCGCGCTTCAGGGAAGGAGATTTCACGTCTTTCTCGCCCCTACCGATAGAAATAACTCCGACAGGATGGAAGTGGGCGGGAATCCCGAGGAGCTCCTTCATCTCTTTTACATCGAACACGCCCGAGAATGCCGCCGCAAGACCCACGTCGACGGCTCCAAGCAGAACGATCATGCATCCGGCTCCGATATCGAAGAACCAATAGGGCGTCGGCCACCCGATCTCCTTCCCATCCTCATCGAGCTTGTCAGGCTCGTTGTACCTGTCGTGATACAACTTCTCGCTGACGCAGGCCACTATTGCAACCGGGGCCTCTGAAATCCACCGGTGGAAGCCCGCCGAGCGGTAATCTTCTTCTCCTTGCAACTTCGCGACCTTATTCTTGAGCTCTGGGTCCGTTACAACGACATAGGCACTCCCTTGGCTGAACCCAGCACTTGGCGCGCGCTGGGCAAGTTCCAATATCCTGTCTACGGTCTCCTTCGAGACGGGTTCCTCGGCGAAGTGCCGGACCATACGACGCCTGCGGACGACCCTCTCGAACTCCACGACGCCCGCCAACGACGCGGGCTTGTTATCGTTTATGGGACCAGGCCGGCCCGCCTTCGCCTGGGCGAACTGCGAACCTGTTCTACGCCCTGAAACGCCCTGTTCTCCGCACTAGGAATATCCAGGAAGCGAGCGAACGCCCATCGAGAAGAATGTCAACCAAAGCCCAAGCCAGAGCCCTGGTCCTTTCGATGGCGCTCCTCCTCGCGGGGACGGCCTTTGTGGGGCCGAGCTCAGCCGAGAGCTACAACAACGTCCAAATCCTCGTCACCGCGGCCTCTGCCAAAGCATACAGCTTCCAGTTCGCAGCGTACAACCTCACAGGTAGCCTCGTCGCCGCATACCAGACTCAGTTTCCCGCCGCAGCGTTCGAACTCCCTAGTGGCGGATATCTTTTCACGGTGAGCGCTACGGAATACGACAGGGTGGGATACGCCTGTCCCCTAGTAGGGGGCGCCTCTCAGGGGTCGGGCACAACCCAGCCCGCAACCGCGCCGACGAAACCAAGCGCCACTCCCGCGATCATACCCTTCTGCTCTCCTCCGGCTTCTGAATACGGCTACGCCGTAGAAAGCGTCTCAGGCCCGCAACAAATCGCCATACAAACGAGGAACATCACAGAGTTCCCCACCACCGCGGTCACAGTCAAGGCATCCTACATCAACGGAACTGCCGTGACCGACGCCTCCGTGTCCGCATCGGTAGTCGGGGAATGGTACTACTGGTGGGGGCCGAACAGCTCGATTGTCACGTACTCGCAGACGGACAAGAGCGGAATCGCTCACCTCATCCTTCCCTCAGCACCCTCTGTCGTCACAGCGTGGAAATGGCTGCAGATTTTCACCCCCAAGAACCAGTCTACCATCGAGACAAATATCGGCGGTCAGGAGGTCAACGTGACGGTATACTGGGAGCCCACATACGTCGGCCTTTCAGCATCGGGCCTCTTGATCCCCCCACAGAATAACATCAATCTGACGCTGCGGTACCAACAACCCAGCTACTGGGTGATGGCCCCTGGCGTCATTTCGAAGGGAGCATACGTAGGCGGAGCGCCCAATGCCACCGTGGCAAGCCAGCCCAGCGGCACGCCTTCGCTCGCCCCGAACACGTCTGGCGCTACGACCTCCAGCCAGTACTACCTGCCCTCACAAATCCCGGCCATCCAGCAAGTGGGGGCCGCACAGGTCCCTAGCAACCAGCCCGGCCTAGGAGGCATCGACAGCCTCGTGGCAGTGTCAGCGCTCTTCGTCGCAGTCGCCTTGGCTGTAGTTGTGGCAACAAAGCGCACCTCAAGAAGGTCGCCCACCGCCGCCGAATAGGGCGACCCCTCCACTTTTAGCGACGAAAGCCCAGCGGCCGCTTGAGCTGTATCAGAACCGCCATCCGCCGCACGAGGCCCGCAAAGACCTATCTAGACCAGTGTTTCCACTGTTTCTAGTTGTCTGCTGGCATCGACGAGATTTTTCGAAGAGCCAAAGAAGGAAGACCTCTCTTCGCCAGCCGGGAGGCACTATCCCCGGAATACTCCCCGACCCGGCTCCCATTCAGGGATCCTCAGACCAAGGCAGTGGCGCAAATCTTGGCCCCCATCCTGCGTGGCTCGAAGCCATCAAACCTCCTCCTATACGGGAAGACTGGCACCGGGAAGACGGTGGTCACTAACTACGTGCTCTCGAAACTGAAAGCCGAAGCCAATAGCCCGAGCCTGGTTCTCGCCTACGTGAACACGCGGCTTGCAGACGGCGAATACAGGACCCTGGCCGAATTCGCAAAGTTTCTCGAGCTCGCCAAACAAAAACAGATTCCGCTCACAGGACTCGCGATAGGAGAGGTCGTCGACAGGATCTCTGACAACATCAAAACCAACAGGAAGAAGGTGGTTCTCGTCCTGGACGAGATTGACTACTTGGTGAGGCTGTTCGGGGACGACATACTCTACGCGTTCACCCGCTCCGGCGAAAAGCTCTCACCTGGGTTCTTGGCAATAGTAGGAATCTCAAACGACCTAAAATTCAAGGAGGGACTTGACCCACGCGTCCTCAGCAGTCTCAGCGAGGAGGAACTCGTCTTCCCCCCTTACACAGTTGACGAGCTGAGGGAGATTCTGACGGAGAGGGCCAGGATTGCCTTCAGACCCTCGGCTGTCTCGCCGTCGGCAATCAACCTGTGCGCCGCCATGGCAGGGTCGGAGCACGGAGACGCCAGGAGGGCAATCGACCTGCTACGCATTGCGGGGGAGGTCGCAGAGCGAGAAGGGCTACCTCAGGTCGACGACACGTGCATCAGAAAGGCCTCTGACAAGATGGAGATAGACAGGGTCGACGAGGCAATACGCTCACTCCCAGTGCAGAACAAGGCAATCTTGTTCGCAGTCTCCCGCTTCGACGGGGGGACCAACACGGGGGAGCTCTATATCGCATATAGCAACCTGTGCAGGAAGCTGGGGATAGAAACACTCACTCAGAGACGGCTGAGCGGGATTCTGGGAGACTTGGACCTGCTGGGGCTCGTCGAGGCCTCCGTTGTCAGCAAGGGCAGGCGGGGACGGACAAAGAAGATCCAGTTGCTCATTGGAAAGGAAACCCTGGAGAGGACGCTCTCTGAGGACCCGACGTTCGGAGCGGCGAACTAGGAAGCGGAGAACGCGGCGGCGCCGAAGTTGCGCCTTACGACCTTGAGCGTCGAAAGGTCCAGCACAGGGATTATGCTCGGGGTTGGTTCCATGCCCATGTTGGACTGGAAGCTGGTCTGAGCCTGCCAGGTCCCAGAATTGACCAATAGCGTGCCCCTGTAAGAGAGTTCGCCGTAGGAATGAACATGGCCTGCATGGAAGACGTCGGGGACCTGATCTACAACCATGAAGTCACGGAGTTCAGGCGAGAGGGCGGTTCTCTTCCCATACGTGGGTGCAAGGTGCCTCGCCCGCAGAAGCAACTTCATGGCGTCGGTGGGCCTGTCATAGGCGAGATTGGGGGTGGTGGCGATGACGTCGTCAAGGCTCTTGCCGTGGTAAACGAGAAAGGTAACACCATGCATTTTGATGTACGCAGGGTCTCCTACCCAGCGCACGTTGTTCATGGCATAAAGTGACTCGGCCATGTCCACAGCGACCGCCGGTTGGGGAAGGGCCTGCCTGACCGCGTCATGGTTTCCGGGCGCGAGCACGATTTGGATGTGACCAGGGATCTGCTTGAGGAGATCCGCAGCCATCTGATACTGCTTCTTGGGGTCTCTTTCCGCCAGCTGGAACTCCTGCCCGGGGTAGACCCCCACTCCATCTACCAAATCTCCGGCTACCACGAGATATCTCACCCGGCTCACGATATCTTTGTCCCCGAGGGCACCAGCCAGCCACTGAAGGAAGCGGTGGAAGTCATCTACGAGGAACATCCTGCTTCCGACATGAAGGTCAGAGAGCAGGACCGCATACGCTCTGTGGGAGGAGGAAACCACCCTGCGGCCGGGAACGTCGGGGAGGACAACCGAGTCGGTGAACATCTGCCCTGATTTGCCCTTTGAAACCTCCACAACAACCATGCTGTCCAGCGGCGCTTCGAGGGCCGCCTTCTCCACCAGCTTGTCCTGGCACACGACCCTGAGCGTCCCAGTCGGGTCGTCCACCCTGAGCTCAACGTTACCTCGCCTGCTCGAGCGTTCAGCGAGCAGCCCTGCGACCTTGACCTTCTTTCCAGGGACGAGACTCTTGGTTGCAGAAACCGTGGCGCTACTCTTAGTGTCCAACCTTTCCCTGATTATGGAAAACAGCCTCTGGTACCTGTCTCGGAAGAGCCTGCCGTAACCGTCTGCCCCCTCTGCTGGGGCTATTGACTGGGTCGGGTCGGAGAGCACCTCGACCTCGGCAGTGTCACTCGCCGACGGAGCGGTTTCATCACGAGGCGCCTCCCGCGGCAGCAGCTTCACCACCTCCGCTTCTGTGATTACTTTCGCCTCTCCCGCGCTGCCAGCCTTCTGTTCAAGGAGCTTCTCTACAAGCGCTTCCACATCTACGCCCACAGGGAGGGTGTTGATCATCTCGAAGGCCTTGGCATCTAGCATGTAGCCAGACGACAGAACCCTCGCCACGGCTTTCGACTCTGGCATCGATGCTAGAACACCCTACGCCATATTAGAAGCTTCGACGCACTGAGTGCCCAACTGGGCCAGCGCCTCCAGCTGTTGCGTATCTTTCGATTCGCAGTACACCCTCGTGATGGGCTCTGTCCCCGAGGGCCTGAACATAACCCAAGACTCGTCGCCGAACACAAGTTTGAGCCCATCGAGCGTCCTCTCCTCTGATATCCTGAACTTTCGGAACGACTCCCGCGCCCTCACTGCCAAAACCTCCATCTTCACTTGAATTCTTACGTTGACCTGCCTGTATCTCCACTGGACCTCCTGCGCTACGCGCCCAAGCTGGCCGCGGTCAACGGAGAGCAGGCTCGAGACTATCGCCGACGCATTAATGCCATCCTCCCATAGGCCCCACCTCGGATCAACAATCTTGCTTGGCTCGGCCGCAAAAACGCCTCCCTCGGCTTCTAGGACGGCGAAGGTCTTCCCCACCTTGCTCCTCTTCACTTTGAGGCCGAGCCTCTCTGCTTCCTCGGCTACTGCGCTCGAAGTGTTCTCGGAAATCACAGCCGTTCCTTGGCTCAGACCGAGCCCCCTGAGCGCCAAGATCGTAAGCAACGAGTCAGGAACAACCTTTCCCATGGCGTCGACCATGACCAGCCTGTCCGCATCTCCATCATGGGCGAACGCGAAGTCCACGCCAAGGGTCGGGACCATCCTGGCGAAGTCTGCCAGGTTTACCACCGTCGGTTCAGGGGGCCTCGCGGGGAAACGCCACGAAACTTGGGCGTTGACGGCCACAACGCGATGACCCAGTTGTTTCAAGATTTCAGGGGTCACCAGAGCACCTGGTCCGCTGGCGCAATCTATCGCGATGCGGAGGGGCTGTGACGTCCGCGGGTGCCGCGAGACGACAGCGCGAACATAGTCGTCTAGAACACCCTCGTCAGAGACGGCCTGTCCGAAGTCACCCATGGGCTTCATGACATCGACAGCCATGGCGCGCTCAATCCTTTCTTCATCGGCCTTGGGCAGTTCCATGCCATTCCGATTGAATACTTTGACCCCGGAGAACTCGGCAGGATTGTGAGAAGCAGTGACCGAGAAGCCGGTCTTGCACGCCCTCGAACGGGTGCCGAAAGCAAGGACCGGAGTAGGCACCATCCCGAAGACCTGCGCGTCACTCCCGACAGCGCAGACCGCCGAGACCACCGTCCTCGCCAGAAGGGCCGACACTTTGCGCCCGTCCCAGCCCACGCCATACCTCCCGCGCCCCGAAGCGAAGGCGATGGTCTCGGCGAGCCTGTAGACCTGCTCCGGGGTCTGCGTGCGGTTGAACACCCCCCTGACGCCCGCGGTGCCGAACGCCTTTACCAAAGCTACCTCTCTATGATCTTGGTCCAGAGCTCCGGGGTCGCTTCCCGGGCGAGATGGTGAAGGGTCATGGCGAGCTCGCGAATCTCCCACTGCGCCTGAAGGGCAGTCCGCTGCCATACCATGTGCATCAGACTCCTCGCGTTCAGAGTCATCACCAGTTTCGTCATCATAGCACTGGGCAGGATGTACCTGGCATCCTCCTTGGTGACGCCCGCGGCGACCATCTTCTCATAGGAAGAGTAGACTGCCTTGAGGGCTTCGTCGTACGCCTTGTAGGCCTTCTCGTTGGACATGATGCTCGGAGGAGTTACCACCCCTTCTCTCGTGGCGGCAGAGAACCGCTGTGACTCCTGATCATAGGAAACGGCCCTATGACGCACGAGCTGGTGGGTCGTCACTCTGCTGCAGTCTTCAATCTCGAACATGTAGACAACATGGTCCATAACCGCCTCCGGATTGAACGGCACTCCCTCCCTGACGAACACCCGCCTCAGAGCGTCGACGTCGGTGTGGTACAGGAGCTTAACTCGCACGCACTTCGCCTCCAAAAGCCAATTCACTGAAGATGGGGCACACGTTCCTTGCATCGAGTTCAGAAACCACACGACCTGCGAAATCGTTCCCGCGCGGGTCTCTCCAGAGCTCCACAAGGGTTCTGGCATTCATCGAAATCAGCCAATCTGTGCCCTTCAGGTGGGTCGTACGCAGATACGGAAAGTCGCGACCGAGGTTCCCGATATCAGACTCCGCCGCCCCCTCGATGAGGAGAGTCAGGGCGAAGTGCTCAAGGACGTCCAGAGACTTGTCTTGAAGTGCCTTGCCCAGGAGATATTTCCAGTACTCTGCACCTTTCTGTTCCAATTCCGATTCGATGTCCTCGATGACCTTTGTGCTGAAACACCTCCTCATCGCGACAGCAATAGTCTTCTCAGGAGCAGGACTGGTCCAGACGAGGCTGACCTTCATCGGATGCTAATAACCTAGACCTGCATTCGATTTAAACGTGGAGCCAGAAACCACGTCTCCAATGGCCAACCGGGACCGGAGGGGTTTCTTCGTCAATCCCAGGGGCGCACGCCGTTGCGTGGTCGTTTTCCATGAGGTGTGGGGCCTGGTCGAGCACACGGGGGATGTTTGCAAACGGCTCGGTAAACTTGGATTTGCGTCCTTCGCACCGAACCTGTACAGGGGTCATGAGAAGCTTCTGACTCCAGGCAACATCCAGAGAGCCATGGAGGGGGTCTGGGACCTCTCGCTGGAGGAGAGGCGGGACAAGATGAAGGTGGAACGGGCGCTTGTCAAGAAGAGAGCCAGCAACGAGACAAGAGAAACGGCGTCGCTGTTGTACGACCCATCCTTCAGAGACGGGATGCTTGCGAACGCGCTGACCGCCATCGACAGCGCCTCTGCGGAGTTCGAGGGCGTCACCACTTTGGGGTTCTGCATCGGGGGTGGGCTTTCCTTGAAGTGTGCGACACGAAGTCATCGCCTAAGGTCGGCAATCAGCTTCTACGGGGAGCCTCCAGCCAAAGACGTGGCAGCCATTTCCATCCCAATTCTGGACATACACGCCAGCCAGGACGAAATAATCAACGAGAAGGTCCCATCATGGGTGGGTGCCATGCTCGAAGGTGGGAAGGATCTGATACTGAAGACGTATCCGAGGACTAAACACGGCTTCTTCAACAATTCTAGAAAGGAGGTGTACGACCGGACCGCTGCAGAGGAGGCCTGGGACATAACAAGGTGGTTCCTTGAAAGAACACTCGGAAGAGACTGAGCTGATTGACTGTTTCGTGACCTGGAGTTACATCGTCCAACGTTCCAAGAAGAAGGGCTCCTCAAAGGAATAATACCCTTGAGGGCTGGGCACCCATCGGGCCGGGGTGGCAGAGTGGTTAATGCGCGGGCAACCTGCTAGGCCTCGAAGCAGGTCCGCAACTCGAGATCCAAGACC
>OCOJ01034934.1_pt3 | contig 27733 bp, 29 predicted proteins | sample 1539251 | NCBI WGS metagenome assembly OCOJ01 (sample SAMN01911457, study PRJEB22624) | soil metagenome | biome: Soil | place: Malaysia | collected 2012-04-30 | depth RA_metagenome m
GCCTGGTAAGGTTGTGATGGGCGTCCCAGCGAGGGTGAAGTACGACCGCAAGGAGTTCGACGCTAAGCGGAAGAGGTGGGAGGGCGGCTCCTCAGCCTCGACCTGACGTAGGCCTGAGAAAGCGAGACGATCACAACGAACCATATGATGCCCAGACCGAAAGTCAGACCCACCTTGAGGAGGGCGAGTGCAGTGAGGCTCCCCAGGCTGTGGATGGGAGGGGCGAATTCGATGACCCCCTCGAAGAGGAGGTACGCTTCAAACAGTATCAGCAGCCACGCAGTCACGGTTAGACCGATGAGTGACCAGAGCTTCAAATCATAGCACCCATGTGAGCACCGAGGTAATCACCGAGAGCAGACACGAGACCGCGGTCAGGATTAGTATCCTCCTGACGAGTTCGCTTTCGGTCAACGGACCTTCGAGCAAGATCATCCTTACGAGCGTGGTCGGAGCTTCGGGGTCATCGGATGCGTACAGCTTTGCGTCTGCGGCCATGTATGTCGGCCTTGCACTCATCCTACGTCTCTCGACGAACCCGCGGAGACTAGCCAGGATGTAAAAAGAATTGAGAATTGCAGGGATGATGGCAACGACCGCGGCGATCTCTACCCCTCCAGTGACCGCCAGGGCTGCGAACATGGTTCCGAACACCAGACTCCCGCTGTCCCCGTCGAAGGCTCGGGACGGGTACCTGTTGTAGAAGTAGAAACCAAGCGCTACACCGACCATAGGAAGTGCAGCCACCAAATGACCCGGAGAGTACCCTGGGAGCGCGTACGCCCGAAGCAGGATTCCAATGGCCACGGCTATCGATGTGAGCAGTGCGAAACCCGAGATCTCGCCATTGAACGAATCCATCATGTTGTAGGCGTTCGAGACAACCGGGATTGCAGCGACGATCAAAATCGAATAGATGAAGAAGTGTTCGCTCGTCTGGCCGAGGAACGGGAAGTAGAGCGCAGGGTGGTAGACTCCGGGCTGAAGCTCCTGGGCGAGCAGGAGGGGGACTGCGGGCAGCACGAGAAGTAGCGGTTTCGTCTTCCCGCCCAGAACGAACAGGTCGTCGGCAAAACCGATGATGAACGCTATCAGAATTGCGCCGATTATCGCTGGGGGTACCAGGGAACGCCAATAGACATAGGCCAGAGCCTCGCCCGCTACGAGGCAGACTAGCAGCACTGGCCCGACCGGCGAAGGAACCTTCGTAGGCGGAATCTTGTGCACGTCGTCAACCACCTTACCGCGTCGTGTGAGGAGCCTCAGGTAGCTAGGCATCAAGGCGAAGAGGAGCCCGAGCGGGACTAAGAATGACAGAGCGAGCCATATGTCATCCACAGCCCCGGGAAGCAAGCTTCGGTTCCCGTCTCAGTTTTCTACTTAAAGGATTGTGGGACTGGTCAGCGGCGTGCCTCAATGTTAAATACGGCCTTGGGACGACCAGCACGAAAGACATGGACATCAAGGACCTCAGAGACGGCATGAGGAGAGTCGACGCCGAGGGCGAAATCATTGAGATATCCGATCCCAGGTCCGTGAATCTGAGGACGGGGGACCAGGCTAGAGTTGCCGACTGCACCCTCAAGGATGAAACTGGACAGATCAAGCTCTCACTGTGGGACGACCAGATTGATCAGGTGAAGCGAGGGTCAAAGGTTAGGATCACCAACGGCTACACGAACAGCTTCAGGGGCGAGGTCCGGCTCAACGTCGGCAGGTACGGGAAGCTGGAAGTAGTAGAAGGAATAGAGTAGATACATTTAGCCGTGCAAGGGCCGAGGGCTCTGACCGGGTAGCGGCCTTGGCGAGCGGGGGCGTTCTAGTTAGGAGAATCAGAGCACTATGGGCCGACAATCCCACAGGGTTCGTTTGGGTGGAGAATGGCAAAATCGCCGCGTCTGGCTATCCCGCCTCCAGGGGGCAACTGGCGTGGCTGTGCAAGAAAGGAGTGAGGAGTGTGCTGACCTTGACGGAGTCACCCCTACCGTCGGAGTGGTTGGAAGGGCTACCGCTTGAGGTGAAACACGTAGCGATGCGGGATCACCTCCCTCCGGAGCAATCGAGCCTCGATGAATCGGCTGACTTCATTGCGGCCCAGGTGGACTTGGGGAAGCCGATTCTGGTGCACTGCCAAGCCGGCAGGGGGCGTACGATGTGCGCCCTCGCGGCGTACCTGATGAAGACCAAGGGAATGGGAGCCGCAGAAGCGATTCAGGCGCTCAGAAGGGTGCGACGCGGTGCGGTCGAGGAGGGACAAGAGACGGCGCTATTCACCTTCCAAGAGAGACTCAAGAACGGAGACGGGTGAATCAGCTCGGGAGCCGCTGAGGAGCGTCCGAGAGTCGTCGCAAGAGTTCGGGGCGGGAAAAGGCTATCAGAACCACGGTGTTGAAGAGCGGCGTTTTGGCGGACCGCAGCCTGGCCTTCAGCAGGCCTCTCATTGTGATCCTTCTCGCAGCGGTTCTTCTCTTGGTGGTTGGCCCACCGACTGCCGGAGCCCAGGGGTGCGTGATCAGCGTATCCGCAACCCCTCCGACCGTCAATTATCCGGGGCAGCTCCCTCAGGCTGGGGACCCACACAACTTTGGAGAGGTGTTGGACATCAACTACAGCCTTTCCTTGGCTGGAACGCAGCTACAGGTGCAATACCAAAACGGAACTGGTTGGACGACGCTTCAGACCGCGACGGCCTATCCCGAGGGTTTGACGGAGACCACGGTGCCAATCACATCCGACTGGGCGCACACAGGGGTCAACTCCCTGAGAGTATCCGGTGCTTCCTGCGCTTCGGGGTACGCACAGTTCTCGATAGGGTCCGACCCATCCGCTGTCTCGAGAGACTTGGCAACCTATGCAGTCGTGGTGCTCGCAGGCGTGGGATTCTATGTGCTGGGGAGGCGCACACCGCTCAGGGTCTTCGTACCGGTTGCTGCAGCCGTATACCTCCTGGTCGCCCCCTTCACCGGCCAGAGGTACGACGTCTACTTCCTGCTGAGCTCGGGAATCAGAGTGTTGCAGCACGTGAACCCGTTCAATCCGGGCAACCCCCCAGTCTACCCAGGAGATCTAAAATGGGCCTACCCGCCGCTCTACGCAATCTACAGCGCGGCTTCGTACCTAGTCTACCAGGGAGCTACCGGAGCAGCTGTTCCGAGCGTGTCTTCGCTCACCTGGCCTGGCTTCGTCTCGTCAACCTACGGCGTTTGGTTGGCCTTCGTCCCCAAGTCGCTGCCAGTCCTCGTGCTGCTCCTGAAGCTGCCGATGATCGCATCCGCACTGGCCACTGGGTACCTTCTCCTCAAGATGACCGGCAAGAGGACAGCTGCCGTCTTCTGGATCGCGAACCCTCTGGTGATTCTGGTCGCCGCGGTGTGGGGTCAGCTGGATCCCATAGCCACGCTCCTGGCGGTCTTGGCGCTCTACTACTACGCGAGAGGGAAGCAGTACCACGCCTACTTCTTCGCATCGGTCGGGGCGGCGGTGAAGATCTGGCCTGTGCTCCTCATACCTCTTTTCCTTGTGAATAGCCTCCGCGGCGAGGGGCGGCGCGCCGTGAAACCACTTTCTGCTGTGCTTCCCGCCCTGGCGGCGACGGTGGGTCTGTACGCGGCATTCGGGAACGTGGCGCAGACCCTCCTGGTGCTCCTCTATTCGAGGAGCGTGCCGACCTTCGCCGGACGGCTCAGCGTGAACGGACTCACTTGGCAGCAGGCCTTGACAGCACTCGGGTCCCCGACGATTCCTATCTTCTTGGTTGTCGGGATACCACTGTACGGACTGGAGCTGTTTTGGATCTATTGGAAGAAGGATTCTGACATGGGAAAGTGGATCGTGATATCGATTCTGATATTCTACCTCACGTACAACTACGTCAATCCGCAGTACTTCTTGTGGATTCTTCCTTTCCTAGTGATTCAGGGCAGGAGACTCGCCTCCTGGGTCTTCACCGCGTTACCCATGGCGTACGTTGTGCTGACCTACAACATCTTCTACTTCGTGTCTCCAACGCTGCTGCTCGACGAGTTCTCGAACGGAGCGTCGATTGTCGAGCAGCTGAAGCTCGCCTACTTCTTCAACGCACCCGCCGCGTTCGTCGCACTCGCTGTGATAATTCCCACCGTTCTCTACTTTGTCCTGCTGAAACAGGAGCTCGGAAGGCCCAGGAAGAACGCCGGCGAAGCAGACCCTAGCGGCCAGCCGCGCGCGCCGGGCTGACGGTGCCGCGCGATTCCGGGTGCATCTGAGCGTACATCAATCTCATCCGCCGATAGCGATAGGATTCGAATATGCAGTGATCGGGACCCAGCAGGGTAACGAACTGGTTCTGCGCAATCCGTCTCTTCGCAATCCTCCTGTTCTCGAGCATCGATTTGGTCCTGACGTATGACCCCACGGTGACGAACAGGAACCGGTTGGCCAGACGTGAGAGAATTGACGGCCGCTTGCTTCCGATTACGACGTTCGCTTTTCCGATCCGGTTGGCGTACAGCCTGGGAAAGAACTTCGTCATCCAACTCGAGCGGCTCAGCAGTCGGCCGTATTCGGCTGCGCCCTCCAGTACAACCGCATTGAGCCCGTCCCTTGCGAACAGGGCGTCCTGCTCCCTACCGAACAGTTCCGAAGCGAATCTTGAATCCATCACACAGCTCACGTTCGCCCTGGAGAGTCCGGGGGAGAAGATGCGAGAAGCACGGAGCAGGAGCAGCGCCTTGGTGTAGAAGATCCAGGCCGAGTCATTGCTGGTCACACAGAACAGGTCGAGGTCGTCGGACCGCTTGACTGAGTTGTAGGACGTGGATCCGCTGACCGCGATGATACTGCACTCCCTTCGCTTGAGGCGCCGGCTCAAACCGGAGGCTATCGTTCTGTTGGTCTGGGCCTGAGCGTTCTTCTCGAATTCTGCCTGCACCGGTGATTCGGCCCCTTTCTCGAAGATGAATCCGGAGCGCAGTTGATACTTCGCGCTCAGATATGGATAGCGCGCGAAAGCATCCTCGAGCTGCTCGAGGCTCGCCTCAGAATTCAAGAGGAGGCTCAGGTCGCTGAGCTTCAGAGCCGAATCGTTGAGCTTCGCCACGCTATAGAAGACGTCTATCCTCGCGACGCTCTCGTCACTTAGCATCGTTGGCTTCACGATACCTTCTCCAAACAACGTGCTTCCCGGGGTTGAAAGTCCGGTCAAGAATCGACAGGGCGCCCGAGGCGACTTCGGTGACGGCTGCAAGCGGGAACACTGGCAATAGCGCCGGCCTGACCGCCATCGCCTTTCCGAACAGCTTCATGGCGAGCCGGGGCTTCGTGAACATCAATGACTCGATCGTTCGAGGAGCCCTGCCCAGGTCCTTCCAGACCTGCGCGTGACCAAAGAGAATTCTTCGCCGCTGCTGAATGAGGTCCGAGATTCGCACCGGAAGGTCGATGTTGACCCTGGAATCGTCGCTGACCATGATTCTGTACCCCTTGGCATATACGCTACCTCCTATGTAGGCCCCGTCGTTAACCACGTCGCTCGGGAGCTTTTGAAGCAAGGACGTCCTGACGACCATGAGCTCGTCGCAGTTGTGGTTGCTCAGGCCCGCATGGTTCAGCTCTGTCGAGGCGACGTTGTGGGCCGTCCACATCAGATCGAGCACCCTCCAAGTCAGGGTGGCACCGGAAGGGATTACCGGAAGCGCCGAAACCGAACCCACGTCGTTGTTGGCGCTGATTGTCTCAAGGAGACTCCGGATGGCTCCCCTCGCAGGACTCGCATCCGAATTCACCAGAACCAGGAAGTCGCCCTCTGCATGGGAGATAATCTGGTTGACAGCCGCTGCCTTGCCTTGCCGCTGAGCTTCCTCAAGAAGCAAGATTCTGGGATCTTCTTGTCGGAGGGCCTCGATTTGCGAACGCGTCGACTGCGGACAGCCGCTGGCCACGACCACAATTCGCTTGAGCGCTAGCTCCGCCGGAAAGGGCTCGTCCGCTATCGTGTTCAGCAGACTCGCAATGTTGGGGGCCTGATCCGAAGCGCAGACGCCCACGGTGAACCCTACGAGCGGCACATTTCTCACGGCAACACACCATCGCTAGATCGTGATCCGTAGCAAGGCGAGGAGCCCGACCAGCTCGAAGCCCCCGACCATCGTCATGAAAGGGTACGCTTCGTCGCCCAGAAAGGGTGCATCCAAGAAGTAACCCAGGCTCGTGCCGAGACTTTGAAGAAGCAGCAACAGTGTGAACACCAACAACCCTATGGGGTAAGCCGCTCGGGTTCGGAGGGCAGTCCTACCATAGACGAAGGCCAGAACGGCAAGCAGTACGGAGTTCGCTGCTGCGAAAAGTATGGCCAGCCAGAGCAGGACCTCCATTGAATGACGGCAGCCGGCGGGGGGCGTTTAAGACTTCTTCAGAATCTCGCCAGAATCTGACCCAATTTTTCCCCTCACTAATATAGTGAGCAAGCTACAGCGATTCGCATTGCCCTATGATGCCGAACTCAAGCGGGTCCTGTGGTTCCTGCTTGGAGGTGCCAGAGGAGGAGAGAACAGGGCAAAGATCCTCATGGAGCTTCGAAATAGACCTTGCAACCTTAACCAACTCTCGAACAGACTCGGCCTGGACTACAGGACGATAACGCACCACATGGAGATTCTGCGAAAGAACTCGCTTGTCGTCGCACAGGGGGAGAAGTACGGAGCCTCATATTCCCTCAGCCCCCTCCTTGATTCGAATTACGAGATCTTCACCGAGATATGTGGGAAGTTAGGACTCGCGACCGCCTGACCAGCTGCGTGGTTTGGCCTCGGAATGCTTAATTCACTGGGGGTAGCGTTTTCGTTCTCGTTCGTTGTACTCGGCGGGGCAATACCTCAGGATAGAGACCGTTGGCAGGAAGAGCGGGCGACCACACGATGTGCTGGTTCGCTTCATAACTGTGGAAGGCAAGATAATAGTCTTCCCCCAGAACCTCGGCCACCAGGACTGGGTTGCCAACCTGAAGGTGAACCCGTCCGTGAAACTGTTCAGCGGGGGAAAGGTAATTGAAGGGAGGTGCCAGATCAAGGACACCCGAGGACTCGACGACCCGCTCCTCGGTATCTTCACCAGAAAGTACGGTAGAGACGAGGTGCGGAAGAGGTACTGGGGACAACGCTCCTACGTCGAGATCGAGCCGACCTCCGAGACACCAGCAGAGGACTACGACGAGTTGGTCTACGAAGACCTCGAGGCTGCGTTCGACGGCGTCGCTGAGAGCTACGACACCCACATCTTCGGAAATCAGATGAATGTGTGGCTCCGCAACAGGTCGGTAGCCCTTCTGCGAGAGTTGTTTCGCCCGGGAGATGTGGTGCTTGAGATTGGCTGTGGGACGGGAACTGAGACGCTCAGCCTGGCGCAGAGCGGCGTGCGCGTACTTGCGGCAGACATCTCCGCCAAGATGCTCGAGGTACTCGCGAGGAAGGCCTCAGGAGCGGGTCTGCGAGAGATGGTGGTTCCGATCCACGCGAGACCCTATGAACTCAGAGAGAGGATCCTGGGCCTCGGCTACGATAGAATAGACGGGGCGTACTCTACGTATGGCGCGATAAACACAGAGCCAAGGCTCCCCGAGCTGGTTCGTGGGCTTCACCTCATGCTGAAGCCGGGAGGCAAGCTTCTTCTCGGCGTCTGGAACAAGTACTGTCTCTACGAGATCGTCGGCTACACTCTGAGGATGAGACCGTCGATGACCTTGGCCAGGTTTAGGAACCCAGTCCCTGTAGGCAAGTCCAGATTCTGCGTAACCACGACCTCCTATTCTGTCAGATCTCTCAATCAGATGCTCGCAGGGTACTTCAAGCTCCTGAAGGTCTACGGCGTCGAGATCCTCCTCCCACCTTCGAACCTGGTCGAGTACCTGCCTCCACAACCGCTCCTGGACTTCCTGAAGAGAGTCGAGGTTGGCCTCGAGGGCCACTACCCGTGGAACCAGCTTGGTGACCACTTTCTGGGAGTGTACACGAGGCTTGGCTGAACTCAGCGTCTTCGTCTGCACCTACAACTCCTCGGCCACCCTTGAGGCATGCCTCTCCAGCATACGAAGAACCGCTGGCGATGCCAAGCTTGTGGTCATCGATCACGAGAGCGCCGACGGAACCGTTGAGATTGCGAAGCGATTCGGCGCTACTGTCTTCACAGAGGCGGTGGGATTGGGACACGCCAGGCAGATGGCCTTCGATGTCGTGGACACCGCGCTCATGTCGTTCGTGGACAGTGATGTTGAGATAGTCGACCCCGGCTTCTTTCAGAGGGCGATTTCACTCCTGCGGAGCGAGGGGAAGGGAGCCGTGGTTGGCATGGCTGCTGGCCACAGGTTGGCCTACGGCCTGCCTGCCAGTCTGCTCGTGTTGAAGGCAGAAGACTTCCGAGGACGGGTAATCCCCGACCATATAGACGCCCGAGAGACATACTTCATTCAGAACAGGTTGGACAGCCTCGGCCTGGGGACAGCCTACCTCGCAGACGCGATTGTTCATAGGTCACAGTTTCGCAGGTACAAGCCGGAATGGGAGGGAGCCAACACGAGAGTGGCGTGCGGGATTGAACTCGGCCAGCTCGGCTTCTCGCTGAAGGTCATCCTGCTAATGAGCCTGAACAGCAGAAGCATCAAGAACGTCGCGTACGTTCCAGTCTTCTACCTCAAGTTCCTGAGGGGATTCGCGAATCCATCCAGGTGGGCGAGGCTCGAGAGGAGGAGCGGCTGAGACACCTCATGAGGTTCCTGAACGAGCGGACGATGTTCAAGATATTGGTCGACGGCGACGGAGCCATGTTCTCTGTCACAACGCGAAGAAGGGCCTACTTCTTCTTCCTCTCAGGCACGTTCGTCGGCATGAAGATCGCCCCGACCACGGACCCCTATCCGGGAATAGTCGAGGTCTGCGGGTACGATATCCCGGAGATTCTCCGCAACTGGGAAAGACTGTACAGGGTTAAGCTTTCGCGGTGACGAGTTGAGGCTTCGAACGAGTGACCGCTCCTGAAGCCATCGCAATCATGATGTCATTCACGTTGGTGCCGGTTGGCCCCGTGACGAGAAGTCCGCCTGCTTTTCGGAAGAAGGTGTTCGAGTCGTTTGCTCGCAAGTACGCGCCGGCGTCGACGCCAGCCGCTTTCGCCCTCAAAATCACTTCCCCGCCTGCTACCGCTCCTGCAGCGGAAGTCGGCCCGTCAACACCATCCGTGCCAATCGATGCCATGTGAAGTCCCTTCAGGTGTCGCAGCTCAATGGCGGCCGAGAGAACGAGCTCCTGATTTCGCCCACCCGCTCCGCGGCCTCTCACAGTCACGGTGGTCTCACCACCTGAGACCAGGCAGGCCGGAGGTCGCAGCGGCCTGTGGTTCCGAACCATGTCTGCCAGCATTCTGGCGAAGGTCCGTCCGACGTCCCTAGCCTCCCCTTGAGTCGTTGTCGAGAGGACAATTGAAGGATACCCCTTGCCACGAAGGAAGGCTGCCGCGGCCGAGCAGGGGATTCGAGAACTTCCGATCACCACATTGTGGACTTGCCTGAACCACTTCGAGCCCTTCTTCGGCGTCTCCTCTATCTCCCCAGCCACCCCTCTCGAGAGGACTCTCCTGACAGCGACGGGAGTTCGGCCCCAGAGTCTGCGCTTCTCAAGGACAGTCCTCGCGTCAAGGTACGTGGTCGAATCTGGCGCGGTGGGGCCGGACGCTATGCCGTCGAGCGGATCTCCTACAACATCGGAAACGATTAGTGATAGGACCGTGGCGGGATACAACCTCTGAGCGAGCCTCCCGCCCGAAACCGAAGACAGGTGCTTTCTCACCGTGTTAATCTCGGCGATGCTCGCGCCGGACTTCAGGAGGATGCCTGTGACAACCCGCAGGTCGTCGATTCCCACTCCGCTTGCGGGCAGAACCATCAGCGCCGAGCCACCGCCCGAAATGAGACAGACCACCAAATCGGTCCTTGCCGGTCTCCCTATCAAGTCCAGCATCTTGCGTGTCCCCGAAACGCCGTCTTTGTCTGGCATTGGGTGGGAAGCCGTTTGGATGGTAATGCGCCCGCAGCTGGGCTTGGGTCGCTGGTACCTTGGAATGGTGACGACGCCCGCGCTTATCTTGTGCCCGAGGACGTCCTCCAGTCCGGCGGCCATCTTCCCCGAAGCCTTTCCTCCCCCGATTACGATCAAGCGGCCGAACCTGGACAGGTCGAACGAGCAGGACCCGACGTGCAGGAGATCCCCGTTCAGCGACAACGCTCCTCTCAGGATGGTTCGAGGGTCGGCTGCGTCGAGGGCCGCCTGAAGCGCACCAACCAAATCGTGGGGAATCGCGCCTCGCTCCAAGCCCCAAGGTGCCTCTGGTGGTACGACCCTGACTAGTGGGTCATGGGTCCTGGCACGGCTCAACGCGGTGGATGGGAAACAAAGGAGCTCTTATGTCGTTTTCCGGAGCTTTGTGGGGCCACTCCGGCCGCCACGACAGCGGCCGGGATACCTTAAATCACATTGAAGGCTGAACCCAACTGAGATTTGGTGAGTAGTCGCGTTGACAGACACTAGAAGCAAGCTGAGAATCAGCGAAGAGAGCCTGAGGGAGGTCAATGACTTCCTTCTTAGAAAGGACAACCCTCTCGTCAACGGTCTCCTGGAGATTGTCGACAGATTCGGAGGCGTCGATGAAATCAACCGCAGAGCCAGGGAGGCATCCAACTTGGACAGCCTCGTTGGACGACTCAGGAAGTCGAGGTCCCCATTCGTCAAAGGGCTGGATTGGCTCACAACACAGCGCGACAGGGAAGCGTTTGTCAGCGTGGCGGATTTCAGAAGGAAGGTGCTGGGAAGAAAGGCAGACACGACGAAGTTTGATGATTCGTTTGCCGTCACTCTCGAGATAAGCGCGTTCAACTTCTTCCCGTGGCTCGTCGAAGAGGCAAGAAGGTCCATCGAGAGGAAGCAGCTGATGCCTGCGAGGTACATCCGCGTTCGTTCGATGAAAGAACAGGTCGGGGACGGAGACATCGTTGCATTCGCCGCTGCGATGCAAATCATAGGTGCGTCCTACGTCCAGACGTTGGACACCAAGGGAACGTTGCCCGGACCGGATGGCAAACCGATCAACGTTCATTTGGGCGGACCAGACACCATCACGGGTTACTTCGGAGGGGTCGGAGTCCCGAATGAGTACTCACTCAAATGGGTCGAGGAGCTCTTGGGCTACTACACAGACTGTGGTCTTCCCCAGGTCCTGAACGTCAATGCCGGCACCGTGCTCTTGGGATACTGGCTCTACAAGCTGGGCATCGACATGCAGTTCAAGATCTCCGTGTTTCTGGGGATTGACAACCCCTACTCCATTCTCTGGGCGTTGATGACTGCCAAGCTCTTCAGCCGAGGTGATGGCTCGAGCCCACTCGTCGGCTTCAACCTCTCAAACTCCGTGGACAACCAGACCTTGGAACTGGCTGCCTGTGTCAGGAAGGGCTTCGGTTTCGAGGACGCGGTCCGCCTCGAGCATCATATCACGGAAGCCTACAAGAGCATCGTACGGCAGCCCTACGATCGCACTTCGGACCTCGTGGAGATTGCGGGGCACATAAAGAACATCGGCGCCAAGCACGAAGGCGGGGTTCCCGGCACGGAGAGCAAGAGGGACCATCCCTCGGACATACTGGACTACTTCGTGCCGAAGGTGGACATTGTCGAGGGGGGGCTGATGCCCAAGCTGCTCACCAACTACCTTGACAAGCACGAAGCATTGAACCGAACCGCCGAGGCTCTAACCAAGAAGGGCTTGTCTTTTGTCGCGGCGGAGAACCTGCACAGGAGATAACCTGAGACACGGCTCAGTTTCCTGGATAATGGGTCTTCACATCGTTGTAAAGGAACCGGTAAACGAGAGAACCACGGCAAGAGGGACATCTCAGCACCAACAGGTCCCTTTCCGGTGCCGGTCTGGAAACGAAGGCCTCAATCTCCCAGTCGTCGGAATCACTCGTCGCCAGGCAGACGGAACACACCCACTTCTCTCCCTTTGCTCCCTTGACCACATCCGGCTCCGAGACGGGGGGCATTAATGAGCTCACCGCCTGGATGTGGTCGGTGCCATGTCCGGTCTGCATTCTGGTTGAGGCGAGCCTAACAACCTCATGCGGAGGACGCGGGATTCGGGTGGCCCGTGGGTCTTTTCGGTGGTGCGGGGGGTGGGACTTCCGCCCGAGATTTCTCTCGGGATTCGAACCCACGAACCCCTAAGGGATAGGAGCCTCAGTCCTACGCCGTTGACCAGGCTGGGCGACCCCCGCGCCGTTCGCGACCCGGCCATACCAATTCTAAAAACCCTTCCGAGGAGCAAGGATTTAACGCCCGAAGAACGCGGGTGTCGTCAGCGCCGGCGTAGCTCAGCCTGGTAGAGCGTGTTGCTTTTATGGCCCGTTGAACTTGAGAATGTGGATTTCGCTTCCAACACAGAGATTGCTGAGCTGATTGGAGCCATTCTCGGCGATGGAAATATCTATGCGAAAAGGCCATCCTATGTTGAGTTCTGCGGCAATCCCAACACGGATTGCAGCTATTTCCGGAGCGTGTTAATTCCAATTGTGGAGAGGAATTTAGTCAGAACCCCTCGACTAACGTTCAGAAGCCGAGGTGTCAGGTTTCGAATCAACCACAAAGGATTTGTTGAGTGGCTCGCGGAAATAGGAATTCCTTCAGGAGCAGCAAAAGGCAAAGTCGGAATACCCCCTCTCATAATGTCAGACAGCGAGTGTCTCCGACGATGCATCCGAGGCGTTTTCGATACTGATGGATCGGTATATTTCGACCGGAGATCCGTCTACCGGAGGCCGTATCCTAGAATAGAGCTGCACATGACGAACAAGCGGATTCTGAAACAGATTGAGGAGTCTATGAACAACATGGGAATTAATTGTTCGCTTTCGCGAAAGGGTTCAGTTGAGACTGCAGGCTTTGGACCATTAGTCCGGTTTCTGGAGCGCATTGGTTTTGCCAACGAGCGTCACACAAATCGGATCAACGCCATATATCCAGAACTATTGAAAGGCCACAGAGTTTGAGTCCTCTCTGCTACCTATCGTATACATTCGATTTCGAAGTTATCTTAAAGAGTCATTCGTTCGAGGGCATGCCCGAGCCGGCGTAGCTCAGCCTGGCAGAGCACTCTAAATTGGGCTCAGACGCCTCGTAAGCGTGGGGCCGCGAGATCGATGCTCGCCGCCGGCTAACCCATTTCGAAATCCATTGACTCACCAGTGCTCGTAGTGAACCACTTGGTCCAATGGTCTCCTGCCTCGCTTCAGGGACGGCGACTTCACGTCTTTCGCCGGGTGACCTATGGAGATGACACCGACCGGATGGAAGTCCGTAGGAATTCCGAGGAGCCGCTTCACGCCGGCGACGTCCGAGACGCCGCTGAAGGCCGCCGCCAGACCCTCGTTAACTGCTGAGAGGAGCACGATCATGCAGGCGCAACCAACGTCGAAGAACCAGTAGGGCGTCGGCCAGGCGATTTCGGTTCCGTCGGGATTCAGCTTGTCCATCTCGTTGTACCTGTCGTGGTATGCCTTCTCGCTGACGCAGGCAACGATGCTCACCGGGGCCTCCGAAATCCACGGATGGAAGCCGGACTTTACGTACTCTCCCTCTCCCTGCAGGGCCGCGACCTTCTTCCTGTCCTCGGGGTCGGTCAGGACCACGTAGGCGCAACCCTGGCTGAAACCCGCGCTCGGGGCGTGCTGCGCGAGCGCGAGTATCTTCTCGACCGAGGCGGCAGGGACGGATTCGTTTGTGAAGTGCCTGACCATTCTGCGGCGGAGCACCACGCTCTCGAAGTCCATGGGCGGCCGCTGCCCACGGCTGTCTTGTTAGTATTGCGCACGTTGCCCTTGGTTTCAGTCGACCACAGTGAAGCTAATGGAGGGGTATCCCGTGGCACCGTTGGGGAAGGTCTGAGTGGGATTCGAAGTCTGCGTCTGTCCGGTGCCGTCCGTGGCCCTAGCCAAGACGTAGTAGCTGCCCTTCGATGGCTGCCATTGATAGGCCCAGAGTGCCCATGTCAGGTTTGAGATTGGGTTCTTCAGCTGAGCCTGCTGCCAGGTCGCGCCTTGGTCGAAGCTGACCTCGACCTTTGAGACGCCACGGTCCCCGGCGAAGGCATAACCGGCTAGTATCGGTGCCCCGTTGTTCTCGCTCAGGCTCACAAGGCTTCCGTCGCCCGGCGCTGTTATGAAAGCGACGGTGTTGATCGTGGCCACGTCGGTCCAACCCCTGGTCTGCCAATAGCCTTCGTAATCCTGGCCCACGACCGAGATCCGATTCACCCATTTGGCGCTCATCATACCGTAGAGACCAGGGACCAGAGCCCTGAGTGGGTAGCCGTGACTCGGCAGCAGGGGCTGGTCATTCATGCTGTAGACGAGGAGGCTGTCCTGCATCGTCGCCTTCGAAAGAGGGATGCCAACGCTGTACCCGTCCACCGAGTAGAAGACCACGTACTGGGCGCCGGGCTGAACCCCACCCGCATCCTGGAGGAGACCCGAGATTGTGAGGCCGGTCCACTTTGCGTTGCTGATCAGATTTCCGTTTATCTCATTGCTCACGCACTCAAGAGTCGCGTACTGGTCGACCTGCGGAAGGCTCTGAAGTTGGCTGAGCGAATACGTCTTCGGAGAGTTCACCATCCCGTCGACGTTGAGCGACCAACTCGATGGGTCGACGTTGGGATCAATCAGGTCGATGGCTACCCGATAGAAGCTGCTAGCGGGAGTAACCTCGGAGGTGACCAAAGTCTGCAGCCGGGGGTCCCTGAAGACCGCGGGCGCGTCGCTCAGATCCACCGGCTCACTTCCGCCTGAGGGCTGGATCTGGGATCCCGTGAGTCCCCCCAAGCTTGTAATCCCGATGACGCCGGCGATCAACGCCAGGACAGCAATCGAGCCCTTTTCGATGAATTCCCTTCTGGAGCGACTCGACTGCGGTTTGACTTCTGCCCGCAAGGACGGCGCGCTTGCCACCCAGGGCGAATACCGAGGCGAGAAGACCAGGGCGAAGACGCCCTGGACCAGCAGGGCGGCGAGAGGGAACAGCCAGAAGCTCGACTGGTTTGTTAGGTCGGACCCGAGCCCGAACACCGAGGAACCGACCAGCGGGTACAACACGAGACCGAAGAGTAGCCAGGGAACTAGCGCGAAGACGAGGACCGATTCAAAGACCGAACCCGTACGAGAGAGAAGGCGCTTTGCAAAGTATCTATCGAAGACCAGAGCAAGAAGGCCGTAGACCGCTGCAGCGATTGCGGTCGCCACGATAAGACCCAATTGGCCGGCGAGGTCGCCGAGCCGCTGAACCATCGGCTCCTCGATGGAAGCGGGCACGAATCTNCAGGAACGCTTGCAACGCAGACTCCGGAGGAAACGGGGTGAGCCCGGCGAGACGAATGAGGAAGTTGAAGGCCAGCGCGACCACGCCGGCTATGAAACCGCCGGCAAAGATGGAAAGATTCCTGCCGAACTTCAAACTTTACGCCACGCATCCTTGGGGGGAATTTAAAACACGCGTTGCCCCTCTGCCTTGGCCCATCCTGAGCTTAGGGCTGGCAGCGAGGGTGGCGATCGCCGACTGCATTCCTGGGAGTAAGAGCATCCGGAAGCCCCGGCCTTCTGTTGCATGGCCGGACAAGCGTTGCCGTGTATTTACCGAGATTTCAACTTCGGTTGCACATGGGTTACAAATCTGTTCCGAATCATCAATCCAGGAGATGGAGCTTCTTCGCAACTTCTTCGAAGACTTCGATGTGGGACTCCAGCCAGGGGCTGAGGAAGTATGTCATGCCGTAGTGCTCTCCGGCCGCCGTGACCAGCGAATTGCGCTTCAGAACCTCGATGTGGTGCTGGACAAGGCGGTACTGTACCCCCAGCGAAGTCGCCAGTTGGTTCAGATTACTGGGTCGCTCCCTGAGAGCGACTATGATTCTGGTCCTGCTCTCGCCCCCGCGAGTCCCGCCCAGAAGATACCAGAGCAGCCTGCGCAGTTCTGGGTCGTCTGGCATGAAGAATCGGGCGCCCTTGAGTTCGTATTAAGAGATATTGAAAAACGGTTAAACGCTTGACGCAAGCTCGATTCTCGATAGCTGTGGAGCCATTGATGGGGGTAGCGACGGGCCTTGCAGTTGTGAACTCGTTTATCCTGATCGTACTCATTTACATCTACTCGAGGATCGCGCTCCGGACGCGTGCGACCTACTCGGCAGGCCTAGCTGTGTTCGCCTCCCTGCTTCTGCTCCACAACCTTCTCACGGTGTTCGCGTACGTTTCGATGTCCCCCTTTTTCGGTTCTGGTGCGCTCCCATTCCTCTCGGCGATCGGTGCCTTCGAGCTGGGCGGACTGCTCGTGCTACTCAAACTTACGATCTGAGCATCTAGGTGGTGCCGAAGGTCAGCCCAATCTGACGAAGCCACCTACGGTAGGCGACCGCAATCCTGTCTGACCTAAGGTGCAGCTCCGCCTGCAGGTCGAGTGGTAGTCGCTCGGGTCGTTGGGATTCGACCACCGGCACGTCCTGGCTCGTGATTTTGTCCTGAAAGGAACGGAGTTCCGAATCAGGGACGTCTTCAGCGTAGTTCAGCGCGATGCACATCCAGCCCGTGCAGTGAACCTCGTCAACAGGCGTAACGTTGAGCTGGATTGCGAAGTCTCCCTCCGATGTGTGTTTCGAGAAGTATGCGGTGAACGGACGAAGGACCCTGTACGTGTAGTCGACGGTCTTGCCCTTACCAGTTCCGTCTGGGTCGGGCTGCCAGACTCTCACGTTCCGGGCCACAACCCCGACGGGACCAGTCTCGACCTCGTAGTCCTTGATCTCCGCATGCGCCTCGTCCCCCAGCAGGCCCGCATGGACGAAAGGAAAGTGGGCAACGTCGAGGAAGTTCTCCACAGCGCGAGGAGCTGTGGCATTGTACGAGTAAGGACCGCAGAGAATCTTCCGGAAAGAAGACTCTCTCCATTCCTTGAACTCGGGGACGCCGACCGAAGGCGCTCCCAGGGACACCCAGATGGAGCCATATTCCTCTCGAACGCGAAACGTCTGCACATGTGCCGTGGTCGGGGGCTTCTGATCGGGATGGGCCGGGAAGCGGACGCACTGACCGGTGTGGTCGTAGGTCCACCCGTGGTAGGCACAGGAGAGAAGGCCGTTCTCGACCCGACCCAGTGAAAGCCTGGCGCCGCGGTGAACGCAGAGGTCCTGCCATACGCTTACCTCGTCGCCCAGGCGCCAGAGGACCAGGTCTTCGCCGAGCAGACGAGCCTTCAGAATCTCGCCTTCGCGAATCGAGGCGGACCGGGCGACTAGGTGCCAGTCGTTGAGGAGGACTGGGTCCTCTATCATGATGCTTGTGAATGCTACTCTGGCGGCAGTTCCTTATATGCTATGGAGATGTCCACGCCTCTGCTCTTGTGGTAGGCCTTGGAGCCGAGGTAGATTGCGGCGCCCAGGATGAAGGAGAAGACGATGTAGCCGTAGGTGAGAGGCTGCAGACCCCAGACGGTGGGGTTGGCTATGAATTCGTAGGACAGGAAACCGAATATGAAGATGTTCAGTACGCCTGCAACCGAGAGAATGACCCTCGCGCCTCCCGTCTCCTTCTTCAGAGCATACACAGCTGTGGAGGCACCGACGAACATGAAGTATATCATGGCCGCCAGGATTGCGCCGAAGAGTGCTGAGAGAGTCCCGTAGTAGAACGCTGCGAGGCCGATGAGGATGACTGTTAGCACGAGGTCGATGACCAAGGCGACGACAGGGGACCCGAACCTGGAGCTCACATCGGACACCTTGCTGGGCAGGAAGCGGTCGAACGACTGCGCGAGGAGGTATCGAGATAGGACGATGATGCCATAGGCAAGGACACCCACGTTCCAAACGATCCAACCCAGCCCTATGAGTGTGGCCAGCGGGCTTCCGAGTCCTGCGACGCCCATGGCGAGGGTCCAGAAGTTGAACGTGTAGAATACGGAGATTGACCATGACTTGAATGCCTCGTTGATGAATGGCACTCCGCCGACGTAGTACAGAGTCGCGAGAGACGACGTTAGGAATATGAACGCCAGCGCAGCAGAGATTGGGACGTTCCACTTCAGCGCCGTCTTACCCTTGATCTCTGAGGCTACGGCGGGCGCCGCGTTCAGCCAGGGATAGGCAAACGCGAAAATCAGAGGGAGGAGGAACAGGGCCGGGCTGAGCCAGTTGGATGACGGCACGTAGGCGTTGGCTACAGTAGTGTACGTCAAGCTGGTGTTGACCGGCGCGATGTCACTGATTCCCGAAGGCACGTATGGGCTCACGGTCATTCCCGAGCTGTTGACGTAATTGACAACCGCGGCGTGCCCGCCTGAGAGGAGGGTACCTATTGCCACGAGGAGCGTGAAGACTCCGAAGATGGTCAGGATGCTGACCAGCTTGAAGCCGAATTTGGGCTTCAATATGTTGATTACGATTAGTAAGGCGAACAGCACTGCACCAACCACGAACTGGTTGATTGCAACCCCCCCTGCATCCACCGGGACCGAGAGACCCAAGAACGTGTTGTTCGAGAAGGTGCTTTGGAAGTATCCTACGGCTCCGATTGCGAAGACCGCACTCAGAGCGATAAGGGCGAGGTAGGCGCCCGTCTCCATGGTATAGCCCATGAAAGAGAGTGTGCTGCCCCAGAAGCCGCCCAGAGTCCTCGAAATCCAGACGTAGTCGCCGCCAGTTCTGGGGAAGCGCCTGGACATCAGCGTGTAGATGACTATCTGGGGGAAGGATAGAATGAAAGCAACGATTGATGTCAGCACGAAGTCGAGTCCAGAAATGGGGCCCATCAGGTATCCGTAGAGGCCCATGACGCCCAGGAGCGCACCAATTGACATGTTGCTTATGTTAAGCGCAACGGTATCGAGCAGAGAAGCGCTCTTGACGAGCCCCGTGCTCTCTCTGACAAAGACCTTAGGCTGAGTCTTCTCGGCCTCTTGTGGTTGACTCATCGGTCATGACAAGAAACCTCGCTCTTATAATCAGGTATTGACGACTTCGTGTAAAAGTCGCCCCTCGATGCGAAGGACTAGTAGCCTATTTCCGAGCTCGGTCGGAGGTGGCGCATGGACTTCACCCTGCCACACTGCTTGCATTTGTACAATCCGCGTCCGCGGGGATTGTAGTCCCTGGTGTCGACCACCGCAACGTGCTCTGTTCGGGCCATGCATCGTTCGCACCACCTGTACTCCGCCAAGGACCTTCGGAGCCCTTCTGGCGCCCCTCGGTAAAAGATTTATCGCTGAGAGCGAGCGCGAAGTCTCGTGANTCAGCGCCGCGGTGGCCGGTGCAACGATCGTGCTCCTGGGGATCGTCGTAATCCTGCTGGCCTTCTTCCTTCCAAACGGGAACCACCGGCGAGGCGACGCAAGGGTCGGAGGAGTGGTCATGATAGGCCCGATACCGATACTGTTTGGTTCAGACGCCAAGTGGGCGAGCATCGCAACCTTGCTGGCCATCGTTCTGATGATCCTTGGCCTCCTCTACTACGTGATGTGACCCATGAGGCCGTGGCTTCTGGCGGTCGGCTTTGTCATTGTGCTGGTGGGAGTTCTTGTCATCGCGTCCTCTGCGTCAGGAAGCACCGTGTCAACAGGGGGATTCGTCCTTCTGGGCCCCATCCCGATTGTATTCGGAAGCGGTGAGGACGGACAGTTCCTCTCCGCCCTGGCAATCGTCCTGGGACTCTTGATGCTGGCCCTGGTCTACTTCACTTCGCGTCGAATTCGCAGCGATGAAACGGAGCATTGATAGGAAATTAATAAATAGCGGACGAAGCCGTCGAAAATCATGAAGTTACAACCGCTGGTCGACATCACTCCAGTGGCCAGAGAGAAGCTCGCGGAGGTCCTCAAACGCGAAGGCGCTACAGATCAATTCCTGAAGATTGAGGTGTTCCCCGGCGGTGGTTGTGCCTGCAGCGGTGGGTACAGATACGCGCTCAGCCTGGAGAAGGCGGCCGGACCCGTCGACTTCGTCGAGGAGGTGGGCGGATTGAAGATAATGGTGGACAAGAGCAACGCCGACCTGATTCGCGGGTCGAAAATCGACTATTTCGAAAGTATTCAGCGAACGGGCTTCAAGATAGAGAACCCCAACGTGCACGCTGAAGCGTGTGGTTGCGGCGGCCATCAGTAGATCATAGCGTCGCTCACTCCGAGACGCCGCCCAGATCTCAAGAAGCGAGGAACTGACAATCCTTTCGAGCGCGTCCTTTCGATGGCAGCGAGCTGGGTTGCGAAGACCGCATGAAATACCTCCTCGACCTGGTTATTCCCGTAGGCCGGGACAAGGGTAGCGCTATAGCGCCTGCCCAGGAGGGCAGCGGCCAAAACCCGTCCGATGCGCGATGGATCCGCCAATGAGAATACGTTAACCTCATCGGCTCTTCGCAGGGAGAAGAGTTCTAGGTGGCTGAATTCCTCCAATAGCTCGGCCTGGGCAGGGGCACCGAAGAACTCGTAGGTCTTCGCGGCAGCGTACTGAGCGACAAAATAAGCTGCGTGGTTACCCAAGAAGAAGGTGGAACCTGAATCAGAGAACTTGATGGCGTGCGCCTCTACTCTTGCCCTTCGGAAGAGGCGTTGAAAGCCGCAGTCGCAGGGTATCGCCGCCAGTTTCAGTGCCGCCACGAGCGAGAGTGTGAAAGAGAGCGTCCCAGGCATTCGGGGCCTGTAATCGTAGGGCATGACCAAGGTATCCTTGGTCGCTTCGGCGAGTGGACTGGTCGGATCAGAGGTCACTGCCAGAGTGTCGCGAGAAATACCGTCCAGGCGTTTGGCCGCAGCTACGTTCGACCGGGTGCGCCCCGAGACCGAGATGAAGGCCACCACCCGATTCTTTGCGAGGCCTGGGTCAGAGAACAGGAGGTACGGATCAACGGCAAGCAATCTGAAGGATGAAAGAAGTGAGGCACACTGGGCCGCGACATGCGAGTCGCCCGCCCCCGCAAGGAGCGAGCCTGGTGGGAGGATCGGCAGATTCTTTCGTGAGAATGAACCGAGAAGCCTCGGCTGAGATGCCACCTCACTCTCGATTTCAGAAATCAACGGACTACGCTCGGCCATGAAGGGTTTAAGAGCTGATGCCTTCGCCGGCGATTGCGCATTGAAGTACGTTGAAGGTTCTAAGAGTGTCTTTCTTGACACGGGGACGAGGTTTCCGCGTGAAGTAGTCTGGGCCATGGGGGCCATAAAATACGCTTCAGCGAAGTCCAATGTGTCCTTGGGCCTGTTGGACGAGAAGCTAGGTCAGGCAATCATGTCGAAGTCGAAGGAAGTGATGAAGGGAAAGTGGGACGAGAGGGTGGTGGTGGATGTCTTTCAAACCGGGTCGGGCACCGGACTCAACATGAACGCGAACGAGCTGATCTCAGAACTGGCGTCGGAGGAGTTGGGCGTGAAGGTCCACCCAAACGACCACGTGAACATGAGCCAGTCCTCGAATGACGTAGGGCCATCTGCGGTGAGGGTCGCCGCGGCCTACGTGGTGCAAAGAGAGGTTCTTCTGCAGCTAAGGGGCATGACTGACAGCCTGAGCGCGCTTTCGAGGCGGACGGCCACGGTGTACAAGGCCGGCAGAACACACCTCCGAGACGCGCTGCCGGTAACCATGGGCCAAGAATTCGGGGCCTACTCGGATGAGTTCCGAAGGGACACCAGGTTGGTTCGAGAAGCACTCAGATACCTTCTGGAACTGCCGATCGGTGGGACCGCGGTCGGTACAGGCCTGAACGCGGACCCGAAGTTCGGAGCCATGGTGGCCAAGGAGATCGCACGCGAAGCCAAGCTGCCGTTTTCGTCTGCGAAGAACAAGTTTCGGGCCACGAGGCTGCTGACCGACGTCGCGTCGCTGAGCGGGGCGCTCCGGACCGTCTCCCTGGACCTGTACAGGCTGTGCCAGGACCTGCGCCTCATGTTCTCTGGCCCCCTGACTGGACTGGGAGAAATCGACATCCCCACTCAGGAGGAAGTGGCAGGGAGCAGCATAATGCCGGGCAAGACGAACCCCGTGACACTTGAGAGCGCCTTGTTGGCTTGCGCAGAAGTTATGGGCCTCGACGGTGCAAACCAGGTGGCCGCATCCTTGGGAGAGTTCGAGCTGGCCATGGGCGTGCCTCTAATCGGGTACAACCTCGTTCTTCAGGCGAAACTGCTGTCCGAAGCCCTGAGAAAGGTGTCGAGCCTCGTGATCGACCACGCCGTGGCAATGAAGGAGAGAATGAGAGCCTACGCGGAGAGCAGCCCGGCATTGATCACGGTGATCTCGCCAAGGATTGGTTATGACAAGGCGACCGTTCTCGGAAAGAAGCTCGCTCACGGGACCCCGATAAGAGCTGCACTCACAGACCTGGGCTTCAGCAGCGAAGAGATTGACAGGATCCTTGACCTGAAAGAACTTGTCAAGCCGGGGATTCCCTCAAAGAAGCTCTGACGGAGACTGTGTGAGGACCCAGGTGGCTATCGCCGGGTCTTCACACCTATCTTCTCTATCAGCTTGCCGAGCTCCGAATCGTCCACCGCGTCGAGCCTCAGGTAGCGCAGTATCTCGTCTTCCTTCATGCCGATCTTCCTGGCCTCGGCCACGGTACACCTGTAGGCCTCAAGCTCCGTTGGGCGCTCGACGTACTCGAAGGCTTGGTCGTACAGCTCCCGCCCCTCTAGGAACTGGTGGACGTGTACCAGCACGTGGATTACGTCGAGATAGAGGAAGTCGGTCTTGGCGGTGGAGAGATGCTTGGATCCTATACAGATCGTACCTGTGTTCTTGTCGAGCCAGAGGCCCCAATTGGTGTCCTCAACCCGAAGCTTAAGGTGGCGAAGGATCTTCGCCATCTCCGCCTTGGTCCCAAAAACCTTGAGAAGGCTAGAAGAGGCCTCCAGCCCGGCGAAGATGTCCGCCAGCCTGTATTCCCCGACGCCAGTGTCTCTCGCGACTCGAAACCCTCGCGCATGCAATACGAATCCAGAAATTCGCTACCCAAATCAAAAGAACCGAACTCAAAAAGACTTTACTTTATGTCGCTCTTTGCCTGACAACGAGGGGCGAGCGGGTTGATAGTCTCAGCGAGCGGAATAAGGGGCGTTCTCAACAGAGACGTCACCGCCTCAGACCTCGCAGGGTTCGCAAGGAACTTCGCAGAGGCCACGAATTCGCGGGAATTCCTCCTTGCGAGAGACACCAGGAGCACCGGTACCCTCGTCAGCAGGGTGGTAGCCGGAGCGCTGCTCTCCACCGGTGCGAAGGTTGTAGACTTCGGCGTGATTTCGACGCCTGCGCTGTTCAGAGAGAGTAGAGTGCGGAGACTGCCCGCCGTGATGGCGACTGCATCGCACAACGAACCGGAGTTCAACGGCCTCAAGTTCATCGTCGACGGCTCTGGCATCGATGCTAATCAGTTCGATGAGATGGTAGCCCGTAAGCCCGCCGCAGGCAAGGCGTTCTCCCAGGGGATCGTAAGAGAAGGCCAAAGACCTCGCTACAACGACGAGCTCGTCAAGATGTTCGGGGAGGGTTCCTGCGAAGGAGTGCGGGTCGCCCTCGACCTCGGAGGAGGAGCGGCAATAGGCCATGCGCCTGAAATACTGAAGCGGCTTGGGTGCGAGGTCACAACCGTGAACGACTCACCGGGCATCTTCAACAGGAGGATCGACCCCATGGTCGACGAGCTCGGATTGCTTCGGAAGATGGTCCGTGAGAATGCGTGCGGCATCGGGCTGGCCTATGACTGCGATGGTGATAGACTGGCCGTAGTTGACCACGAAGGCAAGAAGAGGAGTGGGGACTTCATGTTTACGCTCGCCCTGGCGCGCCTACTTGGTTCGACCGGGGAGAAGTTGGTGGTCGTGTCGGTCGACACAACTCAGGCGGTGGAGGAAGTTGCAGAAAGCTTTGGTGGCAGGGTCTTCAGGTCGAAGGTCGGGGAAGCCAATGTCGTCGGATTGATGAAAGGGAAGGGCGCGAGGTTGGGTGGCGAGGGAAGCAGCGGCGGCCTGATTGACGGCTCGTACAACTGGTGCAGAGATTCGATGCTCGCAGCTCTCACAATAGTGAGCGCCCTGAAGAGGGACGGAAGAAGGATCTACAGGAATACGCCGACCTACGGCCAGGCGCGCCTCGGAGTCCAGGTCAAGCGCACGAATCTCCCGAAGGTATTCAAGCTCCTGTCCAAGGAGCACCCGGAAGCTGATCCTACAGACGGCATCAAGGTCAGAATCTCCCCCAAATCCTGGGTGTTGGTAAGGGCCTCGGGAACCGAAGACCTGGTCCGCGTCTCCGCGGAGGCAGAAACGGAGGCGCAGGCGAGAAGGATTGCCGAGGAGTATGCGGCCAGGCTGAAGGAGCTGAGCAGATAGAGTGCCCGACGAGATCGACATAATCAGAACGGTGACAAGGGTAGCTGGGAGGCTGCCCCCTGGCTACTCCAAGATAGGCGACGACGTCGCTACGATCCCGGTCGCCGGCCGGAGCATGGTGGTCAAGGTCGACATGCTGGTGGGGAAGACCGACGTCCCGCCAGGCATGACACACAGAGAGGCAGCCAGGAAAGCGGTGGCGATGTGCGTAAGCGATTTCGCCGCCAAGGGAGCCAAACCAGACTCGTTTCTGGTATCCATGGGCATCCCGAGACGCACAACCGATGGACAGGTCAGGCAGCTGGCCCTCGGGTTCAAGGACGCTTCGAAGCAGTGGGGATTGCGACTCATTGGGGGTGACACTGGAGAGGCAAGTGACCTCGTAATCGACTGTGTGATGGTCGGCTTTGCTCAGAGAATCGTCCGAAGGGATGGCGCGAGAGTTGGAGAGCTCGTCGTGACCACAGGGGAGTTCGGATACCCGCCCTCGGGGCTGGCAATAATGATGCGCGGAGCAAATGCCACGGCGGAGTACCGTGCGAAGGCGATAGGGAGCGTAAGGCGCCCGAATCCAAACCTGGAGGTGGGACTGGCGCTGGCGCCCTATCTGACTTCGTCGATGGACTCGAGCGACGGCCTCGCTATCTGCCTTCACGAGATCGCGCGGATGAGCAGGGTGGGAATCCTGCTCGACAATCTGCCAGCAGATGACGAGGTGGGTCGATTCGCGCGGGCGAACGGTCTCTCTCTCGAACGGCTCGTCCTTGGCGGCGGTGAGGAGTATCTCATAGTGGGCACCCTGAAGCCCGGGAACTTCGAGAAGGCAGCGAGGGCGGCCGAGTCTGCGGGGGGCAAGCTGAAGGCCATCGGGAAGGTTACGGCGAAGGAAAGTTCAGTCGAGATGCAAGTGGGCCAGGGAGTCCGGCGAATAGACAGGATTGGCTGGACGCATCTAGGCTGATGCAGCCTTCACGACACTAGTGAACCTCTTCAGAATCAAGTTGACCTTGTCCTGGGTCTCAGCCTCCGCGAAGATGCGGATGATTGGTTCGGTCCCGCTGGGCCTGACGAGCACCCAGGTGCGGTCATCAATCCAGATCTTTAGCCCGTCGACCCTCTCGACCTGCCCCCTGGCATGGCGCTCGATTGCCTTCATCACCAACTCGGAGCTCTTCTTCCCGACCTCGACCCTCGTTTTGGCCTGATAGAACCTTGGGGTAGAGAAGGATACAGCCTTCGAGAACGCCATCCCTCGAGCGGACAGGCACTCCAGCATGAGGGCCGTGGCCATCCCTCCGTCACGAACCGGGATGTGAGGGGAGTAGATGAACCCGCNCCCGCCATTCTCTTCGAAGCCGAGCAGGGCCTTCCTTTCGAGGATGGTCCGCGAGACATCGACGCTCCCCACCCTTGTCCTCAGCACCTTGGCGCCTCTCCTCGCGGCGACGACCTCTGTCGCTTGGGTCGAGCTCACCGGGGTCACGATAGTGCTGCCTGGGCTCTTCTCCAGCAGGTAGTCTGCCAGCAGGCAACCGCTCTGGTCGCCCCACAGTATCTTTCCGGTTTCGTCGCAGAAGATGCTTCTGTCCCCGTCGCCGTCGTAGGCTACGCCCAGATCAGCGCCGATGGACCTAACAGCCACCGCCAAATCGGACAGGGTATCCGGCGTCGGTTCGGGCCCGCGACCCGGGAAGTTCCCGTCGACGACTGAGTTCAGCGTAATCAGCTTGCACCCCAGGGATTCGACGAGGTATGGGGCGGCAACGCACTGCGCACCATTCCCGATGTCCATGACGACCGTGAACCTCCTCTGCGTGATCCCCTTGACGTCGACCTTGCCGAGCACGCCCCTGATGTAGGTCTTCAGGACCGAAGGTTCGGAGCGGCATACGCCAATGCTCTTCCAGTCGGCCTTCGTTTCAGTGTTCTCGAAGTATATCTTCTCCACCATCTGCTCGTCCAGCCGCGCAATCTCTACGCCCTCCGGGCCCATCACCTTCAGGCCGTTGTATTGCGGCGGATTGTGGGACGCGGTCACCATAACACCTCCTCTGCAGCCGATCGCCTTCACCCCGTACTGGAGTGCGGGGGTCGGCACGAGACCGGCCTCAGCCACGTCGCGACCCGAGCTCATGAGTCCAGAGACAGCTGCGTTGGCAAGGGCCGGGCTCGAAATGCGCCCGTCCTGGCCGAGCAGGACTTCGCCCTCCCCGTAGTAGGTACCCACGGCCTCGGCAATCTTAATCGCGAAATCCAGGTCGTGGGAGATGCCTGGGACGAATCTCACGCCGTTGGTCCCGAAGAGCCGGCGCTGTACTGCGGCCAACGAAACCGATTCGCTTTCGTCCGAATTAAAACCCTTCGAGCGGGAGTGGGTCGTCAAGAGGGGGTAGGCCGCGGTGGTCTGCAAAAGCTTATGTTGAATCTCGACACGCCCCGCCATCGGGCCCGTAGCGCAGATCCTACTGTGAGCGCAGTACGGATAGCGTGGCAGCCTTCTAAGCTGTAGTGAGACCTGCTCGCAGAGGTCGTGGGTTCAAATCCCACCGGGCCCGCTGATTCTCAGAATTGACAATGGCGTCCCACGTTAAATAAATGCCCCTGCGCCGGCCAGCTGAAAATGCTGGGCAGGTACCCCTTCAGAGGCGGGGAGATCGATTCGCTCGATCTGAAGTCATTGATTGTGACCAGGGGCGTGAGGGTGAGCAATCGAGTCTATTCTGAGTTTGGGAGCAGGTACAGGATAAATCCGAACCCGCTGACCTGCAACTGCCTGATTCTGCCCGATGGAACCATCACGCAGCTGACGGACGTGGCGTTGCACCTCAGATATCTCCGGAGGGTGATGTCGCCCGAGTCCCTAAAGCAACTCGGGGCGTTCCTGCATGGGTGGAAGCCTTTCGACCTGAGGATCTCCAGATCGGGGGAAGCCGTCCTTTCGTACGACGGCGCGACGATAACGAAGGTTGGATTCCCCAAGAAGTCCAGCTTCTACGAGCAGAAGACGTCGAGTGGCCTACCTTTCATAGACCACGCCGTTCTGCAGGGGATAGACACTCTCGCCTTCCAGTCGCTCTGGCCCTGCGAGCTGGCCCGGGCGGGATATCCTTGCCAGTTCTGCTATACGGGCGGGATTTCGGAACAGCTTGCGATGAAACACAAGCCGGAGCCTCCAATCCCGACTCCGAGAGATGCTGCGGAAATCGTAGACTACGCTGTGAATGATGAGGAGACGGCCGAGTACATTCAGGTCACGGGAGGCTCGACGATGAATCCCCAGGCCGAGTGCCACATGGTCAGGC
>OCOJ01033615.1_pt2 | contig 27653 bp, 22 predicted proteins | sample 1539251 | NCBI WGS metagenome assembly OCOJ01 (sample SAMN01911457, study PRJEB22624) | soil metagenome | biome: Soil | place: Malaysia | collected 2012-04-30 | depth RA_metagenome m
CCAGAACACTAAGTGTCCCCTGCTTGCTCTTTACGGGCAGAAGGATCTCCAGGTGCCCGCCAAGAAAAACCTGCCGCTCCTCCAAAAAGCCCTGACCGACGGGGGAAACAACCTGGCGGACGTCCGCCAGCTCCCCGATCTTAATCACCTTTTTCAGCATGCCTATTCTGGCTCGCCTGCCGAGTACGGGGCCATCGAAGAGACCTTTGCCCCGGAGGCCTTGCAGATCATCGGCGATTGGCTCCAGACTTATGTATCTACCAAGTCAGCTAATATAGATAACAAGTAACGGTTGAACTGCACTTCCCGGCAGCTCTCGGGTATTATGGAGTATGAATTTCGTGACGCAGACCAGTCCCCTGTTTCATTTTGTCTTCATCGTCCATGCTCACCAGCCGGCTGGCAATTTCGAGCATGTCTTTGAGGAGTGTTATCAGCATTCTTACGACGCTTTTCTTTCTCTCGTCGAGAAGCACCCGAAAATTCGCCTGGCTCTGCATTACTCCGGCCCGCTCCTTCTTTGGATTGAGAAGAATCATCCCGAGTATTTCGAACGCCTGCGGAAAATGGTGGCTTCTGGCCAGGTCGAGCTTCTCGGTGGTGGTTTCTATGAGCCCATCTTGATCTCCATCCCGGAAGCAGACCGCTTTGAACAGATCACGCGCTTGGCGGACTACATTGAAAAAAACTTCTCCAGGCGTCCCACCGGGGCTTGGCTTGCCGAGCGCGTCTGGGAGCCGCAGCTTCCCTCGTCCCTCGCGGCCGCCAACGTGGCTTATACCCTCGTAGACGATCTCCCCTTCCTCGCCGCTGGCTTCGAGTCACACGAACTATTCGGCCCTTACATTGCCGAAGACTGCGGCAAATCGGTTTGGGTCTTTCCTGGCCTGAAGGAACTGCGCTACTTGATTCCCTTCCGCAGAGTCGAGGAGTCTATTTCATTTTTCAAAAATGCTGCCGAATTGCATCCCGGCGGAGCCGCCGCCTTCGGCGATGACATGGAAAAATTTGGCGTTTGGCCCGGGACGTATCAACATTGCTATGCCGATGGTTGGCTGGAGGAATTCTTCGCTGCGCTGGACGAAAATTCTTCCTGGCTGCAAACCGTAACACCGAGTCAGTGCATCGCCTCCCATGTTCCCCTCGGCCGCGCGGACCTTCCCACCGCCTCCTACGCCGAGATGATGGAGTGGGTGCTTCCCACCAGTACGCGGTTGCGCTTCTACCTCCTCCACAAGGAATTCGCGGGACGGTCCGATCTGCTCACGTTTCTCCGCGGCAGCGGTTGGCGTGGCTTTTTCCGCAAATATCCTGAATCCAACCTGCTTCACAAAAAGATGCTACGCGTTTCGGCTTGCGTCGCTTCCGTGCCCCAGCGCCGCTCCAGTTCCAATCACACCTCCCAGCTTCTGGAAGCCCGTGACTTTATGCTCCGCGGCCAGGCGAACGACGCCTACTGGCACGGCGTGTTCGGCGGTCTCTACGCGCCACATCTGCGCACGGAACTCTGGCGGAACCTCGTGCGTGCGGAGTCCATCGTCGATCAACTCACTTCGGGCGGCTCGCTCCCGCGCGTCGAATTCCTCGATTACGATGCCGACGGCGATTCCGAGCTTCTCTTCACTGCCCCGGAGTATCAGGCGCTGCTCAAGCCTTTGGACGGCGCCACGCTCGCCATGTTTGATTTTCGTCCTTCGGCGGCCACGCTCATCAATTCCATGCAGCGTCGCCCGGAGCCTTACCACTCCCGGCTGCGCGAAGCTGCCTCTGCCACCCCAACGACTGGCGCCGCCGTTTCCATCCACGACCAGGTGCGCGTCAAAGAACCCAATCTCGAACGCTTCCTGCACTACGACCGCTTCCCTCGCCACTCTTTCCGCTTGATCCTTTTTGAGTCCTTCCGCACATTTGCGGAGTACGAAACCCTTCAATTGAACGAACTCGCTGGTCCGGCTTCCGGCACTTTTGAAATCCGCCACTCCTCCGCGAATTATGCCGATTTTGTCTTCCAGCAGGTCCTGCCTAAACTTGCCGGCAATCCCGCTGATCCCCCCCGCCTGACCATCACCAAGCATTTTCTCTTCGGCCCGGCGCCACACGGTTGCGAACTGAGCTGCGACGTGCGCGTGAAAGTCTCTGCCCCCTTGGCCCGGCCTCTACGATTCGGCATCGAATCCGTAATCAATCTTCTTGCGCCTACCGAGCCCGATCGTTTCTTCGAGACGCCCGCCGGCCCCCAGAATCTGCGTTTCTCCGGAGCGCTTCCCGCGCCGCTCCTGCGCGTAGAGGACGGTTGGCAGCGTGTGCGTGCCACTCTGCACGCCCCGTGTAGCCAGGAGTTCTGGGTTGCTCCCATTGAGACAGTCTCGGAATCGGAAGGCGGATTCGAGCGTGTCTATCAGGGCTCGCAGATTCTACCGGTCTGGCGTCTCGACCTCACCGAGAAAAAGTCTTTCTCTGCCCGCCTGATGTGGCGCCTCGAATCGTTCTGAACGAACTTCACTGTGAATGAAAGAAAGCACGCAGTAGGAACCGTTCCACAGNCTTGCGGGAAAAACCGCTGTGGTCATTCCGAACGGAGTCCGCGAAGTGAGGAATCACTCTTCTGTAATGCCTTGCTGCGAAAGCTCTTTCGCGCACTAATGTCGCGTATCGCAAATAGGCGACACACNCGACACACGCACCGTGAAACTGTCATGCTGAGCGAAGCGAAGCATCTCAACGTAAACACAGGCTCAATCACTGCGCTTCGTATCAACGCGACACTAGTCCACCGCGGCCCTCCGACTTTTGCCCCAATCACTTCATTCCCAGTTTCTCCATAAGCTTCGCCAACACTTCTTTCACGCCGGAGGCCTTCTTCAACGCGTCTCCCAGATTCCCCTGCGCCGCTGCAGCTGAGGCGTCTGCCCATACCTGTTTTAATTGCTCGTATTCTGTCTTTGCCTCCGCCAGTTTGTCCTTGTCTAATCCTTCCGGCATGTGGGCGCCTCGCGCGTAAGTCTCGAGCTTCCTCTTTACCGCGTCCATCGATTTGGGCAAGGTTTCATTCAGCTCCGCCCACTCCTTCGTCCATTCCTCCTTCTTCGCGGCCGCCGCTGCCGCCAGTTCCTTTGCCTTGTTTGCGGCGTCCTGTGCTGCTGCCAGAGCCTTCTGGTAGTCGCCCTTGGCCAGCGCATCCTTTGCCGATTGCAGGACGCCCTGAGCCGCTTGTAGTTGATCCGGAACATACTTCGCGGCCTCGGCTTGCACGGCATTGATTGCCATCTGTGCCGCGTTGATGGCAGCCTCCGTCGCGTCTTTCTGTGCATTTCCGCAGCCCATAACCATCAGGGCAATTCCGAGCACACTACCTGATACCCAACTTCTCTTCCATCCCATGACATGGTTCCTTTCTGGAATTAACTGCAACTCGGACGGAGTTGAGCGCCGTGTGTCGCTTGGCACCCCAAAGCACTCTAGTCGAACCTTCCATCACTGACAAGCACACCTCAAAATGCGAGCCTCGCTTCCGTAAGTTCATTGCATTTGCTTTTGCTGCGGTTAGCCCTGGCATAAAGCCTGCAAAAAGTAGGGAACACTCACGCTCGAAAAAGCGTATTCTCCTGTATACGAACTACTGGACTGTGCAGGGAGGGGGAAATGTATTGTAACCGTTGCGGCGCGGCGCTAAACGCCGGAGCCCAAGTTTGCCCAGCGTGTGGCGAACGTGTTTTACCCGGACCCCAGGTGGCTCATCCTCTCGCAGGAGCCAGCGTGGCCGTCTCCCCAAGTGACCGCGTTCGGCGCCACATTGGGTTGCTAGCGGCGCTATGGGCGGTGAACGGAATCCTGCGGCTTTTGGAGGTTTGTACCTTCACCTTTATCGGGCACGCGTTGTTCCCGGGCATCTTTGCGCCCAACAATTGGGGTGGCTGGTTCTTGCCGTTTCGCTGGAGCGTATGGCCATTGTCGATGGGCCTCGCGTGGATTGCCGTCCTCCTGGGTGTCTTCGGCCTTATACACCTCATTCTTGCGTGGGGACTGTACGAGCGGAAAATGTGGGCCCGCCCACTGGGATTGGTGATTGGCTTTCTCGCGTTAGTGCGCTTCCCGCTCGGGACGGCATTAGGCATTTACACGATCTGGGTGCTGCTGCCAGAACGCAGCGGACGCGAATACGACCAGATTGCTGTCCCATAAAGCGCAACTCGCAGGGCTCCCCAGGCAGTCTCATTGATAGTTTCTAGGGGTCAAAGATTCAGGCCGTCCTGAGCCCAGAAGGGCCCACACGTCCGGCGCGATGGCTCCCAACTAGCTTTGTAGTCTCCGCTACAACCCAAACGATCCTGTTCAGGCTAGTTCGTCGTCTTTTCCTTCTTCGCTACGGGCTCTTCTCCCGTCTCCGACTTTGGGGCGTTTCTGTCAATTAGCCTCGCAAAATCGTCCGCCTTGAATGGATATTGGCGAAGCGACTCTTGTCCCGTCGTGCTCAAAGTAATGTCCACCCGCCGGTTGTTGGCCAAAACGAGAGTGTGCATCCTCCATAGCTCTGCTTTCCGGTCTTCTTCACTCAAATTCGGATTCTGTTCCAGTAATTGTTTCACTTGGTCGGAGGTCAGGTTCTGCTGCATGCCGTAGCCCTTAGTCTCAATGTTGTTGGCAGGCACTCCTTGTTCGGTCAAGTAGTTCTTGGCGAGTTGCACGCGCCTCTCCGACAACGCCATGTTGTATCCATCCGGCCCGCGCTTGTCCGCGTAGCCAGAAAGGATCAGATGTGCATCGGGAACGCTCGCAATATATTGTTTGAAAACTACGGCGATCGACTTTAGCTCGTCCTTCTCGCTGGGCAGCAGACCTGCCTCCGACTCACGCGGAGTCGGCACATCCGTCTGGAAGTAAACGCTGCGCATCGCAAGCTCGGGAGGGGGCACGGGCTCAATGGAACCGACGATATGCAGCGTAGCGGTCTGCGTAGCCGTGCCTCCGCATGCGTTCGTGGCGTTGAGAGTATAGGTGACGTTCTCATCGACCGGACCCAGATCGGTCTTTCTTGGTGTGATCTGCAGAGTCTTGCTGCCATTGGGATTGACCGTTCCCAACGGATCGATCGACACTGTGGAAGCATTCGCCGCCGTCCAGTTCAGCACGGTGCTGCCTTCTTGGACGACTTTGTCTCCGACACGCTTGTACTGAATCTGTGCGGGCGACAGCGCGAGGTTCGCCTGAACCGCTGTGTTCACGTTGACCGTTGCGTTGGAGGTCACCGTGCCACCCGGGCCTACCGCGGTAAGTTGATAGTTAGTGGTCTGTTTGGGCTGGACCGAATGCTCCCCGGAAGTAGCCACCGAACCCACCGGGGCGATCTCCACACGGGGTGCGTCCGTGGAAGTCCACTTCAGTTGCGAGGAATCTCCGCAACTGATTTGTCCAGCGCTGACCGACAAGTCTGCCGTAGGTTTGACAACGGCGACGGTGGCGCTCGCTGTGCCGACGGTGAAGCGTGGAATTGACTTGAGCTTTTCCCCGCGCGTCCAGTCGACGGTCTTGCGCACGCCTTTGGGAATATCCACGACCACGCGCTTGTTAGCCGGAACATCTACCAGCCCGGACCAAAGCTCCTTGTCTTCGCGCAGAACAGTCACCTGGTATTTTCCCGGTGGAACCACCAGTTCCTGCTTCCACCACCAATCGTGGTCAAACTCGTCGACATGGCCGACGAAAAAGTCCGGCGTCTTTCCATTCAGCAGCACGGCAGCGCGCGGGTCGCCTTCAATTGTCATTGCGCCGAATGGCCCGGAGACGGTTGAAGTGATGGGAGTCAAGCTGACTTCAAGGTCGGTCGTCTTCCCGGCCGTGATGGTAACGGCCCGGGTTGTGGGAGCAAAACCGTAATTGGCCAGTTCAATCTTATGTTCGCCCGCACTGAGCTTCAGGGAGTGGTGCTTGCTCGCCTCGCTTATCGCTCGGCCATCCACAAACAGGTATGCCTGCCGGGGAGTTATCTTTAGGACCAGTGTACCGTCCTGCGCCAAGGTACGAGTTGTGCCGCCAAACAACAGTAGAGCCAAACACACCAGGATACAAAGGACACGGAATCCAAAATTCATGGGAACCTCCTCGTTCAGCTGCCCGGATACTTTCTGAAGATGACACCCTTCTTTGAGGTGACGTTCTTTGCAATGCATTTCCGCAAGCGCCCGGCTCTGATCCTGTCTACAAAACAGGTCTGCTGGGCGGAGGCCAGGTGGACACCGACAACCGGCTGAACTATATCAATCGTTTTTAGTGCGTGCAATTTGATTTTGGTTCTATTACTACCCGAACGCCTCTTCCCTCATCCCCGCAGATGTTTCATTGCCCGGAACGATATGGCCATTTTCCACAGGAGCAAAATACCAAAGAAGTAAGCCCTTTGCCCTCCCATCTCCCTTGAGAGGAGAAAGCTCTGCTCCCCCAGGGCTCACAAGCCGCCAGCCATCACTGTGCGAGATTTGCCCGCCCCGGCACAAAGTCCAGTAATCCTTTGTTTACTCGTACCATTGACCCCATCCGAGGCGCAACACACAGTGGGGACATGCGGCATCGGAGGGGTTGACGGGTCTATCGTCGCCGCATCCCACAGAGGAGTTGAGATGAGCGGGCGCTTTGTCCTGAGACTTCTGTCTCTGATCATTATCGTTCCTGCCGTGCTTGCGGCGCAGTCCACCGGGCCCCGCAGGGGCATACCGGCCATAGCCAAAGCCGCCAACGGGTCCATTGTGTCCATCGTCATGTCGGATAAGGAAGGTAAGCCCATCTCTCAGGGCAGTGGCTTCTTTGTCAGCAAAGACGGCCTCATCGTAACGAACTATCACGTCATCGCGGAGGGCCGCTCCGCCGTCGCGAAACTTCCGGACGGTGCCTTCTACACCGTCGATGGAGTGCTTACGTTCGATAAAGTACGCGACATCGCCGTTATCAAGGCCCATGGGCAAAACTTCCGGACGCTCGCGCTCGCCAATTCGGACCGCGTTCAGGTGGGAGAAGAGGTCGTGGCTATCGGCAGTCCGCTTTCTCTCGACTCAACTGTGTCGAACGGCATCGTCAGCGCAATGCGTCCAGCCAATGACGGAGGTGGAAAGCTTCTGCAGATCACTGCGCCGATATCCCGTGGAAGCAGCGGCGGCCCGCTTTTCAACATGGCGGGCGGCGTGATTGGAATTACAACCATGTATCTCAAGGATGGAGAAAATCTGAATTTTGCAATTCCCATCAACGTTGCAAAGCCCTTGCTTGCCGTTGACCCCGTCAGCCTCAAAGCTTTTCCCGACGAGACTCAGTTGGACAAACCGGATGCAGATGCTCCGCCTTCAGCATCGCCGGCCCCGAGCATGCCGGACCTGAAAACCACCATTGACTTCCTGGGACTCATGGTGCAGCCCGAACACCGCGCCGTTCTTCAAGGCGTTTTGCCAGGAGCAGGACTGCACTCAACAAACGGTCCGGCCATTTCCATAATCTCTCATCGATTTATGCTTATGGCGTTCACAACCGGTGCAACCTACGACAATGGCTATCCGGAATTCACCTACTCTGTTGTTTTTGATGGCGACGGCAAGCACGAGCAAAAGGACTATCCAAGGTACACGTCCTTCGCCCTCGGAGACATCGATCCCTCTTCCATAGAATCCAAAGAGGGCGGCTACGATCCTTATGTTCTTTCTGAGTTTTGGCACGCACATCCCAAATGCGAGGCGAGTCCTCAGTGTGCTCACGACTATCTCAATTTTCTCGGCTCCGCCCCCAAGATGACGCAGGTGCATTTCCGCACGACTGATCTGAAGCCGCTCATTGAGCGGGGTGGATATTCGGAGACCGCCGGTTGTGCGCCAACGGAAACAACCGGAGATGTGCTGATTCTCTTTAAGAGCAAGGATCGAGCCGACCGTTTTGCCATGACCCTCACCTATGCCGTGAAGTTACTCGCCGGACAGCCACGCAGCCCCGATCCCCATTAGCCACCCTCCCCATTCTTCTGCCTGCTTTCTGGGATTTATGACGTTTCCGGAAAAGTTTCCCTTCGCTGTATCCTTTTCTCTTCCATGCGCGAGAGATTCATCGCCTTGTTTCAGTCCCCGTGGTTCATCGCTCTTGTCGCGCTCCTTCTGCGCACCGCCTGGCTCCTCTACAAAGCGAGTGTGGTCCCCGCGGAAGTCCTCGCTGCGGTTCCTTTCCAAAACGAAGTCGGCAATGTCGCTTCTTCCCTCGCCAGTGGTCAGGGATTTTGCTGCCTCTTCCGTCAGCCGACAGGCCCGACGGCCTGGCTCGCCCCCGTGTATCCGCTGCTCGTTGCGGGTCTCTTCAAGCTTCTGGGTACCTTCACTCTTCGCTCTTTTTACGCCGCGGTCATGATGAATTGCACTTTTTCCGCCCTGGCATGCTTCCCGCTCTTCCGTGCAGGCGAGCGCATAGCAGGAAAATTCACTGCGGCGCTGGCTACGTGGCTCTGGGCATTCTTTCCCGCTGGCATCATTCTTCCCTATGCGTGGATTTGGGATAGCTCGCTCTCGGCGCTACTGGCCGCAGCCTTGCTCTGGGCCACGCTTTGTCTCGCTGACTCTTCCCGCCGTCTCCACTTCGCACTGTACGGGTTCCTGTGGGGCATTTCTCTCCTCACCAATCCCTCTCTAGGAGCGCTTCTTCCTTTCCTGCTGGCCTGGGTTTTCTATCGTCTTCGCGGCACCAGTCCGCAAAAGCTCCGTCTGCTGTTGGTCACCGCCGCAACTCTCCTCGTAACTTGCCTCCCCTGGACCATCCGCAACTACCTCCAATTCCATCGTTTTGTCCCTCTGCGCTCCAACTTCGCCTATGAGTTCTGGTCTGGAAACAACGAAATCTTTGACGAACACTCTCGCGAAGTGAATCGTATCACTCGTTACGAGCAGGCCCATCTTTACGCGCGTCTCGGTGAAACCGCTTTTCTCGACGACAAATGGCAAAAAGCCAAATCCTTCGTCTCCGCTCATCCCTCGCTCTACGCGAAACTCTGCGTCCGCAGAATCATCGCCACGTGGTTGGGCACAGGATCTCCCTGGCAGGACTTTCTTCATGCGGACTCGCTGCTCGCCAGAGCTCTGCTCCTTTGGAACGCCATTACGTTTGGGGGAATGATTCTTGGATTACTTCGCCTCTATTTTCGACGACGACCCTGCTTCTTCCCCGTTGTCGTGTTTCCACTCGTTTTTCCCCTAACCTTCTACCTGGCCCACACTTCCCTTCGTCATCGCCATCCCTGCGATCCAATTCTGGCCCTGCTCCTGGGCGTGGCCATCACGGGGATTAGCGTACGGATTACGTCCGAATAGGCTAAAATCTTCGCTGCTCTGACATAATGCCTGCAAAATGGGTTGGGCTTCAGCCCCTGGGGACAACAGATTTCCCAGCGGATTTCTCTCTCGCCTCTACCAGACCTTGCACACCTTGTCCGCCGGCTTTGTCATGGGCTGCCCGGCCTTGCAGGCGAACGCCTTCGCAAATTCCGGCATGTTCACCACTACTCCGTTGATGCGATATTCTCCAGGCGAATGAGGATCGGTCGCCGCGCGAACGCGCAAATCCTCTGGCCGTTCGTTCTCGCAGTCCCACTGCGCAAATCCAACGAAAAATCTCTGCTCTGGCGTCAGTCCATCGCGCGGCGAAAGGGCTTGTCCCTTCGTCGCGTCCTGCCATGCCATGTAAGCCAGAATCGTGCCGCCAAGGTCGGCGACATCTTCGCCCAGCGTCAGTTGGCTGTTGATGTGAATGTTGTCCACTACGATGTATTCGGCATACTGGTCTTGCACGCACTTGGTCCGCGCATCGAATTTTTCGCGGTCTGCTTTGCTCCACCAGTTCTTCAGATTCCCGTTTGCGTCGAATTGACTGCCTTCGTCGTCGAATCCGTGCGTCAGTTCGTGGCCAATGGTGCTCCCGGTGTTGCCGTAATTGGGAGCCGCATCCATCTTGGCGTCATAAAGCGGTGGCTGCAGCACTCCCGCGGGAAAATTAATGTCATTCATCTGCGGGTTGAAATACGCGTCCACCGTAGGCGGGCTCATGCCCCATTCCCCCCGGTCCAGCGGCTTTCCAATCTTGTTAATGTCCCGGTGACTCTCGAAAGCGCTGGCGCGAGCCATATTACCCGCAAAATCATCCCGCGCAATTTTCACGCTGCTATAATCCCGCCACTTGTCGGGATAGCCGACCTTGTTGCGAATGCTGTGGAGTTTGCGTAGCGCCTGTTCCTTCGTTTCCGGGCTCATCCAATCCAACTGCTGAATCCTCACCGCCATGGCGTCTTCGATGCGCCGGACCATTTCCACCGTGCTTTGCTTCAGTTCCGGGGAAAACACCTTGGCCACGTATACCTGTCCGAGCGCCTCGCCCAGTTGATCGTCAGTGTAACCCACGCAGCGCTTCCAGCGCGGCTGCTGTTCCTTCGCTCCCCGAAGATACTTCCGGTAAAACTCGAAATTCTCATCCACGAACGCCGCGGAAAGATAGGGTGACGCAGAATTCACAACATGAAAACGCAAATACGTTTTCCAGTTTTCGATGGGTTCTTCCGCCAGTCGCCTATTGACTTCCTCGAAGAAGTCCGGCGTCGCCACATTCAGAATCTCGAAACCGGGATACTGCGCCGTGCTGTAGTACGCCTTCCAGTCAAAATTCGGCGCTAGCCCGTCCAGTTCCGCCATTTTCATTTTATGTTTCAGCTTATAGGGATCGCGTCGGTCCACCCGTGTCAGCGAAGCCTTCGCCAGTGACGTCTCCATCCTCATCACCGTCTCCGCATCCTTCTTCGCTGCGTCCGTGTTCTCGCCCATCAACTCGAAAACCTTCTGCACGTGCTGGACGTACCGTTCCCGTGTCTCCTTGGACTTTGCGTCTTCTTTTGTGTAGTAATCCCGGTCCGGCAGACCCAACCCGCCTTGGTCTATCGCGGCTATGACCTTCTCGGAGTCGTCGGGATCCTGTGTGGATCCCGCCCCGAACAACAGGGACCGTCCGTAAACAAGTTGCAGTTGCGCCACCAGTGGCGCGAGTTCCCTCACCGATTTCAGGCTGCGGACTGCCTCCAGATTCCCGCGAATCGGCGCTAGCCCCTGCTTCTCCACTCCCGTTTCATCCATGCAGGCCGCGTAGAAATCCCCAATCTGTTGTGTAACGGCGTCGCGCTTTCGGTTCTCCGCCGAGGCTTGTTCCAGCATCCCGCGCAGAAACTTCAAGTTGTCCTCATACAACTTTCCGTAAACAGACCACGAGGTTTGGTCCGCGGGAATGGGATTATTCTTTTTCCAGCCGCCGCACGCATATTGATAAAAGTTCACGCACGGGTCCGCCAGCTTGTCCATGGAGGCAAGATCCAGGCTGGGAGTGTAGGGCAACGCGGGCTCTTGCGCGCCCTTAGTTCCGGGAGAACCCTGTCCCGCGGCGATGCCTGTGAGAGTGAATCCAAAAATCAAAACACAACTGCACACGATGCGCATAAACACCCCGGACGCCATTCTCATAGAGAACCGTGCGCCGCGCAACACCACAAGTTTTTCTGGAATAACGTTCAAACGCCCGAACTGATCTATCCCGGCAACAAGGTTTCCTGGCTGGACACCGCCTGCCAGCCCCTCTGCCCGTACACGTACACATGCGTGACCCGCGATTGCCGGGAAAATGCCTTCCCGTTTCTCGTTCCGCGCGAACTCCACATGCACGTCACCACCGCCGTCTCCTCAAACATGCGCACCCGAATGTCCGAGGCAATAAACGAACTGTACTGCACCCCGGAATTTTCTACTGCTGCGACCCACTTCGTCTTGTCTAGAATCTGCCCGGACGGCAGGATTCCCACGAAATCCTCTCCGTAGACTCGCCGGAAGAATGTCCCGGTGTTCCATTGCAATGCCCGCACCGTCTCTTTTTCCAGATTCACCAGTTCCTCTTGCTTTATGTCTTTCTCTTTGGCCAGTTCCCGCAACTCGACAGCAGTCGGAGTCTGCGCCAGCCCGTAAGGAACCATGCACAAAGCCATCTCAGCCAGTACCAATACGGACCACTTTCTCATTTCTCCAATCCTCGCTTAGGGATCAATCGGGCCGTTTCGAAAGAGTTAAGAGTCAGCAGCAATGGCCCAGCCCTTCGTGAGTATAGCGCGAGCCTGCCGCCGTCTGCGGGCTCTGCCGCTTTCTATTAAACACCTTGTTTCTCTCCTAACGATCCGCCCTAACCAACTGTGCCGCGGCTTCGCTCGACTGGCCCACCCTGCTCTTCCTCTGTTACATTCTTTCTTCCAGCTTTGGAGCCGACTATGCCGATTCCTGACGAACTTCTGGCTATCCTCGTTTGCCCCGTTTGCAAGAAACCGGTTCATCTCCTTCCGGACAACTCCGGACTGAAATGCGACGTTTGCAAGCGAGTTTATCCTGTGCGGGATGAAATTCCCGTCATGCTTCCCGAGGAAGCCACCTTTGCCTCGGAGTGAGCCCGGAAACTTTTTCATGAAAAACGAACTAGCCCGCGCCGTTCCCAGACTAAAGCGTCTCCTGCCCCACTTCCGCAAGGTCCAGATTGCCGTCCTTGGCGACCTCATGCTCGATCGCTACCTCTGGGGAACCGCCAATCGTCTTTCGCCCGAAGCGGCGGTGCCAATTGTGGACTTTGACTCGCAGAGCGATTGCCTCGGCGGTGCTGCCAACGTGGCCGCCAATCTCGCGGCGCTGGGTGCAGATGTGCAGATTTTTGGCATTGTCGGCGGCAGGCAGACCGCTCGAAAGAGGACTGTGGACGACGAACCTGGTGCGGCCCTCCGCGCCCGCCTTCATCAAGCAAACATTGCCGATGGCGGCGTGCTCCCCGATTCCCATAGCATCACCACGGTTAAAACCCGTATCATCGCTCACCATCAGCAGATTGTTCGCGTCGATCACGAACGCCATCTCACGCTTTCTGCCGACACCGAAAAAAAGCTCTTTCGCCTGCTCGTTGCCTCCTTCAAAACTGTCGATGCCTTAATCCTTTCGGATTACGACAAAGGCCTGATCACGGAAGCCCTTGCCGAGCGCGTCCTTCGCGCAGCTCAGAAGTTTAAGATCCCCGTTTTTGTAAAGCCCAAAAAGTCCCGGCTCATCGCCTATCCTGGTGCCCGGGCCATTGTCTGCAATACGACAGAAGCAGGCTTTTTTCGCACTCGTCCCGTCAGCAACGACAAATCCGTTGAAGAAGCTGGGCGCGCTCTGCTGCCCCACTTCGGTTGTGCCGCTGTTGTGATTACCCGCGGCGAAAAGGGCATGAGCCTCTTTGAAGAGAACTCGCCCCGCCACCTGCACATTCCTGCCATCAGTTCCGAAGTCACCTATGCGCGCGTCGGCCAGCCCGGCGTCGCTCGTGGTTCCGCGGGCCGCCAGGTTTTTGACGTTACCGGTGCCGGCGACACTGTGCTCAGCGTTCTCTCTCTTGCTGTGGCTGCGGGAGCGACTTTGCCGGAGGCTGCCTTGCTGGCTAATACTGCCGCAGGCGTGGTTGTTGGAAAACTCGGTACCGCCGTTGTCAGCCCTGTTGAGCTGGCCGCGGCGCTCGACGAAATTCGTTTCTAATCAAAAGCGGGAAAGCTGAAGGATTTGTCTGTAGGTGAAATCCACAGCGTGACCACTCGTGTCTTCCGGCTCTTCTCTCCATCCGATACGTCTGGCATTGGTGCATACGGGCTGATCGCTATATTCACCGCGATCACGTTGCTCTTCTTTGGTGCCCTTGCACCCATGATCTTGTAACTTTTCACTGGCCCGTAGTACCCGCCTTCCCCCCAGTCCGCCAGAAAATCGTCCTTCCTGTAACTTGGCGTCGGCTTCCACAGCGCATAGGCGCGGTCTGTGTTTCCCGCCACCAGTGCGTCAAAAAATTCTCCCACCACCTTCTTTTCCGGGTAGTAGCGGAACGCGAACCACAGCGCCACCACCAGCGCCGCCACCAGCGCCACCACGGTTATCGCCAGCGCTCGCGATTTGTCTTTCTTTTCTGGCGGTGGTTCCAGAAGCGACATCATGCCTTTCGGATGCGTTGAACTCATGGGATTGCTTCCTGCACGCTGGCACAAAAACTGTATCAGGAGAAAAGCCGCCCCGCAAACTTCCTTTAAATTGGACGCCATGCTTCCGAAAAATGTTTCCCTCTGGCCCTTGGTAGAGCCGGCTTCCAGCCGCCACCGGTGCTTCGCGCTTCAGCCCAACATCATTTACTTCACCTGGTGAGAGTTGCATCAACTTGTCATTCCGAGGGTGGTTTGTGCGCGAGGAATCTGCTGTTACCTGAAATAAATGCGCTTTGACAACGGAGCGTTGGCTTCAACACTACTCATGCAAGCTCTTCAGCCCCCTGTCTTCTCTCTCAGTTCGTGAGCGCCCCGCCTGAGCCCTCGGGCAGTTCGATGGCGTATTTTGTCCGCATTTTTTCCTGGTGAGATTCGAAGGCCAGTTCAATCAGTTTGTCGATCAGCTCACGGAACGGAATCCCGCTCGCTTCCCATAGCTTCGGATACATGCTGATCGAGGTAAACCCCGGAATGGTGTTCACTTCATTCAGGAACAGCTTCCCGCTTTTCTTTTCCAGGAAGAAATCCACCCGCGCCATTCCGCTCAGCTCCAGTGTCTGGAACGCTTGCACCGCGATACTCTGGATTTTCTCCACCTGCGCGGGCTTCAGGTCTGCTGGTATTACTAACTGCGTCCCCTCTTCCAGATACTTTGCTGTGTAGTCGTAAAACTCGCGGTGCGGCACAATCTCGCCCGGCACAGACGCTTTTGGCTCGTGGTTGCCCAACACGGATACTTCGATTTCCCGCGCGCTGACCGCCTTCTCCACCATAATTTTCATTCCGTACTCGCATGCCAGGTTGATCGCCGCGGCCAGTTCCTCCGCGTTCTGCACCTTGCTCATGCCTACCGAGGAACCCAGCGTGGCCGGCTTCACGAAGACCGGGTACTCAAAGTTCGCCTCAATTTCCGCCTTCACCGCCTCCGGCTCTCTCTCCCAACGCCAGCGGTGCACCGCCACCCACGGCACCACGGGAATCCCCGCTGCCTTGCACAGCCGCTTGGCGACGTCCTTATCCATGCCTATCGCAGAACCCAGCACACCTGCTCCCACGTAGGGAATCCCAGACAGTTCCAGCATGCCTTGGATCGTCCCATCCTCCCCGAACGTTCCATGCATGACCGGGAAGATCACGTCTAGTCGTTGTGCGCCGGCGCCGCGGTCCAACGGCACCAGCGCCGCTTCTGTCGGGTCGGCCGTCAACATGACCCGCCTNCCCGCCCTTCAGCACCTCCGGCAGCATTTTCCCTGCCCCTTCCCCAACCAGCCAGTGCCCATCCTTCGTAATCCCGATGGGCACCGCTTCATATTTGTCCGGGTCCAATCCACGGATCACTGAGGCTGCCGATGCCAGCGACACCTCATGCTCTCCGGAGCGGCCTCCAAAGAGCACTCCGACGCGCAGTCGCTTCTTCTTGTCTGGGGTCACGAGTCTTTCCTGTCGGGTTGGGCCGTTTTCTATGAGCCAGCTTTTAGTTATAAGTCAAAACGCCCCATGAAGGGAGCCGGACTCAACCTCCCGTTGCCCAACCGGCAATGGTACGTCCGCTTCTCCCACTTCCTTCTCCAAGCCTCACCTGTGGAAAACCACTTGGAAATTATCCCGGACTCTGCTAACAAAGAGGCGCCGGAGTGGTCGAATATCTGTAGGTTACCATCCAACTGTTTCCGGACTACTTGAACTCAAATTCCCCCGTCGCCGGCGCCCGCGCGGACGGGGACGAAACGATCACAAGGAAGGAGCCTAGCTCGATGAAACGTTGTTTCTGGATTGTTCTGACCGCTGTTCTTTTGTTGCCTCTCGCCGGCAATGCCCAGACCGTCGACGAAATCATCGCCAAAAACGTTCAGGCCCGTGGTGGCCTTGACAAACTTCACGCCATCAAGTCCGTCCGCATGACCGCGCAGCTGTCCCAGGGCCCCTTTCGCGCCTCCTTTGTTCTGCTCGGCAAGCGCGAGGATAAGGTCCGCGAGGAAACCATCATCCAGGGCTTGGCCCAGGTGCAAGCCTACGATGGCCACACCGGCTGGCAGATCAACCCTTTCATGGGCCGCAAAGATCCGGAGCTGATGTCTCAGGACGACACTAAGCCGCTCATCCTCGATGCTGATTTCGAAGGACCTCTCGTCGATTACAAAGAGAAGGGTCACAAGGCCGAACTCATTGGCCGCGACCCTGTCGAAGGCACCGACTGTTACAAGATCAAGCTCTCTCTCAAGGATGGCGACATCCGTTATTACTACCTCGACGCCAATTCCTTCCTCGAAATTAAAGTCGAGACCCAAACCACCGTCCGCGGCGCCGTGCACTATTCCGATACCATGCTTGGCGATTACGAGCAGGTGGACGGCGTCTATTTTCCTTTCTCCATCGAAACCGGTGAGACCGGCTCCGACCAGTTGACCAGGGTGACCATCGACAGAATCGAGCCCAATGTTCCTCTCGATGACTCTCAGTTCTCCTTTCCAGCCTCTAAGTCCGGGGCTAAGCCCCCTTCCGCCGCCAAGTGAACGGCAAACTTCAACTCTTTTCACTTCGATTTTCGGATGCGCACAAAATCTCTGATGAAATTGAGGAACTGATCATGTCAAAAGCTGCCATCGCCTGCTCTCTCGCCGTTCTCTTCGCCGCAATGATGCTCTTCGCGCCTCTTCTCTGCGCTCAAGGCCCCAAATTTGATTCCGATACCATCTCCGGTCTCGGTGCCCGCAATATCGGCTCCGCCACGATGAGCGGTCGTGTCGCTGCGCTCACCGCCGTCAAGGAAGACGGCAGGCTCACTGTCTATATTGGCGCCGCCAGCGGCGGTGTTTGGAAGTCCGTCAACGGCGGCACGACCTTTAAGCCCGTCTTCGATAAAGAACCTGTGCAGTCGATTGGCGCCATCGCCGTTGATCCGCAAGCGCCGAAAACTGTTTGGGTCGGCACCGGTGAAGCCTGGACGCGCAACAGCGTCTCCCTTGGCGACGGCATCTACCGTTCCACCGATGGCGGCGAAAACTGGACCAATCTCGGCTTGAAAAACTCGGAGCGCATCTCCAAGATTCTCATCGATCCCAAAGACAGTAACGTCGTCTACGTCTGCGTGCCCGGCAAGCTCTGGAGCGACAGCGACGATCGCGGCGTCTACAAAACCACTGACGGCGGAAAAACCTGGAACAAAATTCTCAAGGGCGCCAATCTCTCCACCGGCTGTTCCATGATGTCCATGGATCCCCACGATCCCAAGATTCTCTACGCCGGCATGTGGGACTTTCGCCGTAAAGGCTGGACCTTCCGCTCCGGCGGTGACGGCCCCACGGCCCCGAGTGGCAGCGCCTTCTACAAATCCACCGACGGCGGCGTCACCTGGAACGAACTCGACGACAAAACCGCTCCGGGGCTTCCTCCTAAGCCTTGGGGACGCATTGCCGTCACGGTCGCTCCCTCCAATTCCAACGTCGTCTATGCCATGATCGAATCCACTCGCAGCGCTCTCTTTTACTCCAACGATGCCGGCAAGACCTGGCAGGAGCGCGACCGCAGCAACTGGATGGTCTGGCGCCCTTTCTATTTCGCCAACCTTATCGTCGACCCCAAAAACGAAAACAAGCTTTTCAAGACCGACGGCCCCCTCATCCTGAGTGAGGACGGCGGAAAGAGTTTCAGCATCGTTAGCGGCGACGCTCACGGTGATTTCCACGATGTCTGGGTGGATCCAGACAACACCGATCACATCATTGCCGGTGACGATGGTGGCGTCTGGTATTCCTATGACGGCGCCAATAAATGGTGGAAGGCCAACAATCTGCCCATTTCGCAGTTTTATCACGTCAGTTCGGACATGGCTGATCCCTACCAGGTGTACGGCGGCTTGCAGGACAACAGCACATTTGTTGGTGATTCCCAATACCCCGGCGGTATCACCAACAGCCGCTGGGAAAATATCTTCAATGGCGATGGCTTCTGGGCCTTCTCCGATACCGGCGACCCGAATTACGCCTACGCCGAACTTCAGGGCGGGGTAGTGGGCCGCGTCAACCGCCACACCCTTGAAAAGCGCTACATCATACCCCAGCCCAACTACGGCGAAACCAAGCTGCGCTTCAACTGGAACACTCCCATTCACATGAGCCCCAACGAAAGGGGCACCATTTATATAGGCGCGCAATATCTCTTCCGTTCCCGCGATCACGGCCAGACCTGGGAACGCATCTCTCCCGACCTCACCACCAACGATCCCGAGAAGCAGAAGCAGGAAGAATCTGGCGGCGTCACCGTTGACAATTCTTCCGCTGAGGCTCACACCACCATTTATTCCATCAGTGAATCCCCGCGCGACGGCAACGTCATTTGGGTTGGCACCGACGACGGCAATCTCCAACTCACGCGCGACGGCGGAAAAAACTGGACCAATCTCGTTGCCAACGTCCCCAATCTCCCCAAATTTTCCTGGGTCTCGTGGGTGGAAGCCAGCGTTCATGACCCGGCCACGGCCTACGCCGCGTTCGACCGGCACACCTTCGGCGACATGAATCCTCACGTTTTCAAAACCACGGATTACGGCAAGACTTGGACGCCCATCGTTGCTTCCGACAGCGGCGTTCGTGGCTATGCCCACGTGATCAAGGAAGACACCGTCTCTCCTAATCTTCTGTTCCTGGGAACGGAATTTGGACTGTGGGTTTCTCCGGATGGCGGCAAACAGTGGGCACAGTACAAAGGCCGCAATTTTCCCTGCGTCGCTGTGCGTGACCTCGTCGTCCACCCCCGCGATTCAGACCTCATCGTGGCCACCCACGGCCGCGGCATCTGGATCATTGACGACATCACCCCTCTCCGCCATCTCACTTCGCAAGTTCTGGCGGAGGAGGCCGGTTTTCTCCCTGGGCGTCCGGCGCAGCAGCGCCTCGACGCGGACGGGGGCTGGCCGGAAGGCAGTGCCGCTTTCTCCGGCTTCAACCCGCCCGATGGCGTCCCAATTACCTACTATCAGCAGAAGCGTCACATCTTCGGCCGCATGAAACTGGAGGTCTTCGACTCCGAAGGCAAACTCGTGGATACTTTGCCTTCCAACAATCGCCGCGGTATCAGCCGCGTCGTCTGGCAAATGCGCCTGAAACCGCCGCGCGTTCCGCCGGCAGCCAGCGCTGCCTTTGAAGCGGCGCAAGGTCCACGCGTCGTGCCGGGCACTTACACCGTGAAGCTAACGCGTGGAAAAGATACTTACACGGAAAACTTAGTCGTCGGCCTCGACGCGCGCGCAAAGTACAGTCTCGAGGACCGCAAGGCTGACTTCGATGCCATCATGCGCGTCTACAATCTGCTGGCTGATATGACCTTCGACGTCGACCGCATCAACGCCGTGCGCACTGCCCTCCTCGACCGCGCCAACCGTCTCCCGAACGATCCCGCCCTTGCCAAGAATCTCCAGGAACTCTCGGGCAAGGTGGACGACATCCGAAAGAAGATCGTCGCCACCAAGGAAGGCGGCGCCATCACAGGCGAAGAACGCATCCGCGAAAAGACCACGCAGTTGTACGGCGCCTTCAACAGCTACGAAGGGCGTCCGGGGGACTACCAGGTCGCGCGCATCGATTCGCTCAAGAAGGAACTCGGCGACGTCGAGGCCGAGTTTGACGCTCTCCTTGCCAAGGAATTGTCCGCCGTCAACAAATCGCTCACGCAGAAAAAACTGCCACCCATTCAGCCCATCACCCGCAAGGACTGGGACGCGGCCAACAGCAACGAGGCCGCCGGCGCCAAGCCCGCCAGCGCTGCCTTCTGGGAGCGCGACTGACGATCCGCATTGCCGCTTCCCTTGAAGCTATGCGGGCTTCGCAATGACGCCGCATGCGATTCGCGGCGGCGCGCCCCCCCCCGATTGAGCGGCCACCGCGTGGATGATGAGAGCTGTGCCACCTCCACTGAAAACAGAATGTTCATCGTCGCCGAGCGTGACGTTGGGTGCCACGGTCGTCACGTGCGCTGTCCGGTCAGGGCCGACGATCAACATGAAATCGGGGATATCCCCAGCGGGAGTCCCGGAGTGGCTGTGGCCGCCATCAAAGTGCGGACCGGCCGACGCAAAGTCTGGCGGTTCACATTTTCCGATCTGGTGAATGTGGATCGAGTGTTCGCCGGGCGGCAGATTCTTGATATCCAGGACGATCTTGACGCCTTTGGGCGCGGGCGAAAGCGTCGCGGTTCCCACGCTCTGCCCTTGCGTGTTCTTGATAACCACGACCACGGGCTTGGTTGCAGAGTGCGGTTTGCTCTCTTGAGCGAAACAAACCGAGGCGGCGCAGAAACACAACACGGCGCAAACCGAAGTCTTCATCCGGATTCTCCCTTCGAGGGCGCTAGACGTTTGACTGGGCGTGCGCGGTACGACCAGTGTGTTTCACTGTACCCTACACCTTGCTGGCGCGGGTAACATTGTCCTCAAAGAGATAGCCCCTCAACCTCCTATCTCCTGTGGCTACGGTTTATGAAGTACGTAGAAGAAGAGGGAAGTGCCTACGAATTCGGATTGAACACCACGGCCACTTCCATGACCGTCTCACTGCTGGCAGGAGCAAAGCGCCATTGGGCCACTGCCTTTTGCGCCGCATCCGCCAGGGCTGCGCCTCCGCCGATGACTTCGGTCTCCCGCACAGTTCCATCCGCCCGAATGAAAACTTTCAGGCGCACAGTTCCGCCAATGCCCCTCTGCTTCAATGCCGCGGGGTATTGCGCGTCAACTTTCTTCAGCAGTTTGCGGCTGGTATCCTGTGCCCCACTCGGCAGAACACAAGTCAGAACCAGCAACAGGAAAAAGCACCAGCCATGACTGCGATGGAAGCTGGCTTTGCACGTCATGGTCGTCCTCAACAAGTGCGTAATAGAATCGTCGATTGGGCGGTTAGGGGAGTGGCTTACTCACATCCCATTCCCTGGATGAAAGCAACCTGGCGGCCACCGCTAAGGGTGCCCGAGAGAAAACGCCTAGTGAGTTGACAAAAACAGCAAAGCCCCGATAACTCATTGCAACTGCGGCATTTGCGCGAGGTGCTAAGCGCCCCTGGAAGCTTTTCCTTTTCGGTCAGGAACCCGTATGACTGCGCCGCGTCTCAGGCAATCCTCGCAAATTGAGAATCTCCCTGGGTGACAGAGCTCCACTGAGAATTCACTGGCAGCCATCTCATAAGACGGCTTCTTAGGGGCTGGGGCTTCAGTGGGTTCTTTTATCCCTTACTATGTTCAGCAAGTTACAAGATCTTTTTCCCCAGTCCGGAAAGGGCGAGCTCAACGGCGAGAAGCGCAGTCCGGTTGTGCTCGTCTATGACGGGATTGATCTCGACAATTTCCATCGAGACCATGGCTTCGCTGTCGGCGATCATTTCCATGGCCAAGTGCGCTTCACGGTAAGTCACGCCGCCGCGAACCGGCGTGCCCACGCCCGGCGCATCGCTGGGATCTACAAAGTCCATGTCCAGGCTCACGGCGATGCCGTCGGTATCATCCATGGCGTACTTCAGCGCGTCGGACATGACTTCGCGCATGCCGCGCTCGTCGATTTCCCGCATGGTTAGAGCTTTCACTCCTAATTTCTTGATGAATTTCTTCTCGTGCGTATCCAGATCGCGCACCCCAACGAGAACCACATTCTGCGGCTCGACTTTAGGTTTGAATCCGAACAGGTCATGCAGCTCTTCCGTGCCGTAACCCATGATCGCCGAGAGCGGCATGCCGTGCACATTCCCCGATGGCGAAGTTTCGGGCGTATTCATGTCGCTGTGCGCGTCCAGCCAGATGCAGCCGATACTCTTTTTTTCTTTCCGGAAGTGCGCCGCCACCCCGCTGACGGAACCTATGGCAATGGAGTGATCTCCACCGAGCACCAGCGGCAGGTAGCCTTCCTCGAGCGATTTCTGCACCGCGTTGCCTAGGTCTTTGCACGCATCGGCAATTTCCCCGACGTATTTCGCGCGCTTCTCTCCATAGGGCATCTCTTCCGGCTGCTTCACGGAGATGTTGCCAATGTCTTCCACCGCGTGTCCAAGTTGTTTGATGCGCGCCTGCAAGCCCGCCACGCGCAGCGCCGAAGGCCCCATGTCCACGCCCCGGCGACTCGCCCCGAGGTCCATAGGTACTCCGATTATGCGAATCTTTTGAGACATGTCCTATCCCAGTCGCTGGTCAGAAGTCCGTAGTCAGTGGTTGGCAGACTTAGGGCGCAGTTCGCTACCCACTACCGACTACTGACTTCAGACTCTTTGAAAAAAGAACGCCGCAGATGGTGCCGCCAATTCCCCCTAAGGATACACGCGATAAATCATGCGCGGGAAGGGGATGACCTCACGGATGTGTTCCGTGCCGCAAATCCACGCCACGGTGCGCTCCAGGCCCAGGCCAAATCCCGCGTGGGGGNACGCTGCCGTAGCGCCGCAGGTCGAGATACCACTGAAAAGCTTCTTCCGGCAAATTGTTTTCTCGCAGTCGCCGGACCAGAAGGTCGTAATCGTGAATACGTTGGCTGCCGCCAATGATCTCGCCGTAGCCCTCCGGCGCCAGCATATCAAAGCACAGCGCGAGGTCCGGGCGCTCGGCGTCCGGNTTGCATGTAGAACGCCTTGATCGCCGCCGGGTAGTGGTGGACCATCACCGGCCGCTCGAAGCTGTTCGAAATAATCGTTTCCTCGTCCCCGCCGAAGTCATCGCCAAACTTCGCCGGGTTGCCGTTCTTTTGCAAGAAGCCGATGGCTTCTTCATAGGTAATTCGCGGAAACGGCGGCCTGATGTTTTCGAGCTTCTTGATGTCGCGCTTGAGCGTCTCCAGTTCGCGNCGCGGAAACGGCGGCTTGATGTTTTCGAGCTTCTTGATGTCGCGCTTGAGCGTCTCCAGTTCGCGTGACTTGTTCTTCACCACTCCCTGCACGATGGCGCTGACCAGGCCCTCTCCCAGGTTCAGCATGTCCGTTAAGTCGGCGTACGCCGCTTCGGGCTCGAGCATCCAGAATTCCGTCAGATGGCGGCGCGTCTTGGACTTTTCCGCGCGAAAGGTCGGCCCGAAAGTGTAGACCTTGCCGAGCGCCATCGCCGTCGCTTCGATGTAGAGTTGCCCGCTCTGCGTCAGGTAGGCCTTCTGCTCATCGATGTAATTCACCTCGAAGAGTGTGCTCGTGCCTTCACACGCGGCCGGTGTGAACATGGGCGCGTCGGTCAGCGTGTAGCCCTGGCTGTCCATGTACTCGCGCGCCGAACGAACCGCCTCGGCGCGAATGCGTAAAATAGCCGCCTGCCGCGGCGTCCGGATCCACAAGTGCCGCTGGTCCAGCAGGAAATCGACGCCGTGCTCTTTCAACTGGATCGGGAAGGGTGTGCTCTCCGGAACCTTTTGCACCACCTGAACTTTGCTGATGCCAATTTCATACCCGCCCGGCGCGCGCTGTTCCGCTCGAATTTTCCCTGTCACGATGACGCTCGACTCCTGCGTCAGGCCCTTCAGCGCTTCAAACGCTTCCGGCGATTCTTTCAACGAGCACACGCCCTGGATGATGCCCGTGCCATCCCGAAAAATGGGGAAGAGCAGCTTGCCGGATTCGCGGAGATTGTAAAGCCAGCCCTGAATGGTGACTTCCCGCCCATCATACTTGCCTGCCTGTTCAATCGTGATCGTCGTCATAGCCTGGTTCTTCGCTCGCACACCAAACACGTAGTTTAACAAACAACGGTGGATGTTGAGGGAGGAGAGAAGTGATTACCGCTTGGATTTCTTGTCACGGACTTGTCTGATGACTCTATCCCGGGCCGGCAGCTCGCGCGTCATCGCGAAGTGCCTCCCACTCGTCCTCGTCGGTCGTAGGAGAAATGATATCGCCAAGGATTTCGATGGAATCCTTCATTGAGCCGATCCAGGAATGCCGGTCGCGAACACGCGTGCCAGCAGGAATTATGTCGGCGATAGGCTTCCCGAAGCGAGTGATGCGGATGGGCTTTCGCGTACGACGAACCTGCTCGAGGAGCGCCATGCCCTTTGCCTTGAATTCCGACGCGGAGACTTCAGTAATTGTGGACCTGGGATGTCATGCTATTAGGATGACCGACTTTGCTGTATCCGGTCCAGCGACTTAGCAGCCGCACTCAACTGCTCGGAAAGGCTCGGCGCATCCGGCCCGGTCTTTTCTTTCAGCTCCAGTGTAAGCGGCAGGTCGGGCGAAGTGTTGGCGCGCAACACCCGTAGCGCCGCGGGCCAATCAATGGTGCCGTCGTAAGGCGGCAGATGCTCATCCTTCTCCCCGTGATTATCGTGGATGTGCGCGCTGACAACGAGTTCGCGCAGCGGCTCGAGATTTTTCGCCATGCGCTCGCCCTCCGGCCCTTCGGTCAAATGGGCATGTCCGACGTCGAAATTCACGCGCAAGCCGGTCAGGCGAGTCTCGTCGATGAACGACCGCAAATAAGCCGGTTCACCCATCTCGCTGGGCGTGTTCTCGATGCAAATGGTCACGCCGGCGTGGCGCGCATGCAGGATTAGGTGTTCCAGTGTACTGAACGCGGCGTCGCGTTTGCGCGGGTCGGCGGTTTCGCGGGACCCGCCCATGTGCAGAATCAGGCGCGGGAAAGGAAGATCTTCGGCCACGTCGATCACGCGTTTCAGTTCGTCCATGGCCTCGATGCGCCGCACGCGCTCCACTTCCGTCACCGACAGAGGCGCGCCGCCTTCCCGGTTCACGCTGATGTCGCGGCTCGTGGGCGCGTGCAGGGAACTGAGCTGTAGCTGATTGTCCGCCAGCGCCTGGCCGATGCCCCGCACCTCCTCCGTCGTTGCGTAATCGAAGTGGCTGCGCGTTCCGAAGATCTCGACGGCGTGAAAGCCCGCCCCGCGAATCTGCGCGAGAAGTTCCCGCGTGAGTTTCTTCGAAACGAGGAGGTAGGTCGAGAGGATTCGTTGCATAAGAACTCAGTGTAGCGTGAAGTGCGTACTGAGCGTACCGGCCGTGTCTCTGTGCCTTCGCTTTGGTTAATAGCCGACCGCGGAGCCTTCATCTCGCGGGTCCGCCGCGCCGCCGCGTTCGCCAGTCTTGGGGTCGATCCCGATCGCGTTCACCAGACCGATGTGCCCGCGCCGCTTCACTGCGTAGCCACGCGCTTTCATCTCCTCTTCCATCTCCGGCGGGAAAAGCTTCTCCATGAGGATCTGGTCCGGCAGCCATTGATGATGAAACCGCGGCGCATTGATGGCGGACTGCGCATCCATGCCCAGGTACATCCAGTTCAGGACGCTCAGCAGCGTCGCGGAGATAATCGCCGGACCGCCTGGCGAGCCGGTGACAAAGCTCAGTTGCCCGTTGCGCAGCACGATCGTCGGTGTCATCGAGCTAAGCGGTCGCTTGCCCGGCCCGATCGTGTTCGCCTCCGATTGGATCAGCCCGAAGAGCGCATTCGGCGCTCCTGGCTGGGTGGTGAAGTCGTCCATTTCGTCATTCAACAGGAATCCCGCGGAGGAAGTAACGTGCGAGCCGTAACTGTCATTTAGCGTGAATGTGCTGGAGACGGCGTTGCCAACAGCGTCGACTACGGAAAAGTGCGTCGTGTGCGGCCCTTCGCCCAAGCTAACGATCGTATTCGCCGCCGCGCTTGCGCTCACGCCAGCAGCGCACACGTGCGGATTTCCTGCATGGATCTCCTTGCTGGAACTGGCGTGCAAGGGATCGATCGTAGCGAGCAACTCCTTCGCATAACACGTGCTCGTCAGTCCTGCCACGGGCACATTGGAAAAATCGGGGTCCGCCAGGTACGCCGCGCGGTCCGCAAAAATCCGCCGCATTACTTCCGCCACCATATGCATACTCTGCGGATCTTCCCAGCCCTTGAGCGGCACGTTTTCGAGCATGTTGAGGGCTTCGATGATGGCCACCCCGCCCGAACTCGGCGGTGGCGCCGAGATGACCTCCCACTTCTGACCGCTTACGCTGTAACTGGCGTGGAGAACCTCGCGAATCTTCGGCTGGTACTGCGCCAGGTCGTCCAGCGTGATCAGCCCGCCGCACGCCGCCATGTCCCGTACGAGCATTTGGGCGGTCTCGCCACGATAGAATTCTTCCGGCCCTTTCTTGGCGATGCGCTTCAGTGTGGCGGCAAGCTCGGGCTGCCGTAGAGTGTCTCCTGCATGGTACATCTTCCCGTCATTCAGAAAAATGCGCCTGCTCATCGAGAAGCGTTGCAGTTCGGGGCGCTCCTCGTTGAACTCCCGCACCAGCTTATCCGTCACAGGGATACCTTCTTCGGCGTAGCGAATAGCGGGCTGCATCACATCCGCGAGCTTCATGGTGCCGTAGGTTTTTAGGGCCAGCGCCAGACCCGCCACCGTGCCAGGCACCGCCACCGAACGATACCCAGTCGTCGAAGCTTCGTTGTCCAGCTGGCCGTCTGGCCGGATGTACATTTCTCGCGTTGCTTTGCCGGGCGCCACTTCGCGGTAGTCAAAGAACGTGGATTTTCCGTTGGCTAGTCGCACGAGCATGAATCCGCCGCCACCAATGTTCCCTGCGGCGGGCTCAACTACGGCAAGCGCAAAAGCAGTAGCCACGGCGGCATCCACGGCATTGCCGCCGCGCTTCAGGATTTCCACGCCAGTTTGTGAAGCCAGCGGCTCATCGGTTGCCGCCATGCCGTGCGCGCCGCGAACCGGTTCGCGCGGCCACTCTTTCGGAATCTCGGCGTGGTCGCGAAGCTCGTGTGCGGCTTGCGCTCCCGCTCGCAGCGGCATGGCCGCAGCGGCAAGAATCACGCCAATCGTCAAAAAAGTTTTCAGTTGCATGGCGATCACTCGACACTAAGTGATTCCCCGCACAGCGTCAAGTTGCCCCCGTGAGCTGCCGCGCCACTTTGGTGTATGCTTTGCACCACTTCGTGCCAAGGAGACTGCTCCCACCATGAACTCTCCTCGTGTTCGGCAGTTTGTGATTGTAGCGGCGCTGTGGCTGATGGTCGTTCCCGTGTCGGCGCAGCAGGCTCCGCCGGCTGACCTCGACGACTATGTGCCGCGGGCCATGAAAACGTACGATGTTCCCGGCATGGCCGTCGCCATCGTGAAAGACGGCAAAGTAGTCTTTTCCAAGGGCTACGGCGTGCGCAAACTCGGCGAACCCACTCCCGTCGACGAGAACACGCTATTCGGCATCGGTTCCAACACCAAAGCTTTCACCGCTGCGGCTCTGGCCACTTTCGTCGACACCGGCAAAATCTCCTGGGACGATCCCGTTTACGAGCGGCTGAAGGGCTTTGAGATGTACGACCCCTACGTCTCCAAGGAAATGCGCATTCGCGACCTTCTCTGCCACCGCAGTGGCCTGGGGCTTGGCGAAGGCGACCTGATGTTCTGGCCGCAGACCACCTTTACGCGCGATGAAGTCGTCTATCGCCTGCGTTTTCTCAAGCCCAAAACCAGTTTTCGCACCACTTATGCCTACAACAACCTGATGTTCGTTACTGCCGGCCAGGTTGTGGCCGCCGTTAGCGGCGAAAGTTGGGACGATTACATGCGTGAGAAGATTCTCCAGCCGCTCGGGATGAACAGCACCAACACCAGCACCACCGCCTA
>OCOJ01054130.1_pt1 | contig 27602 bp, 20 predicted proteins | sample 1539251 | NCBI WGS metagenome assembly OCOJ01 (sample SAMN01911457, study PRJEB22624) | soil metagenome | biome: Soil | place: Malaysia | collected 2012-04-30 | depth RA_metagenome m
AATGTCCCGCGCGATACCCGGCCGTCCAAGGGAGAGCGCCAGCCCGGGAAGAGCAATCATGGTGTCGCGTCCCCAGTCGCTAAACCACGGATAACCAGCGAGGATGCTTCGTCCTATGCTTCGATCCGGGAAAACTCGCTCAACGAGAAACTGATCCGCGGCGAGCACCAATTGCCAGAGCCAACCGGGTTCCTCCTCGGGTTGCGCGGAGCAGATTCTTGTGTGCTGCGCCTGCCAGGACTGATAAAGTTTCCACTCGTGGTTGGCCTGAAGCGCCCGCGCCTGTTCTCCATCCAGAGAAGTGTCTTCCTGCGTGGAAAGAACAATGGTCACGGTCTCGCCGAGGCTCAATTGGGAGAGAAACACAGCCGCAAAAAGGCGATCTTCGTCGTCGTCGAGCCCGCGTTCGCGTTCCGCAGGAAGAAAATAATGGCGGTACCACTCGTGTTGCGGCGTCCAAGCAGCAGCGGTGCTCTTCAGATAGAAAGGAACTGCCTCCGGGAAAGCCTGCACACGCAAGCCGTGCACAACGGGTTCAATGCCCATTTGCCAGCCGGTCGCCTCGGTGGTGTGGTGAAAGTTGCGGTAATTGACCAGGACCTTAGCTTCGATCTCGACGGGTCCGCTGCTCCGCAGCAGGCTGTATTGGACGTAGGTTGTGTTTTCCCCCTGTTTCATCCAGATGCGCTTTTCCAGAAGTGCGTCTCCCAGGGCGTAGCGCCAAACAGGCTTGGAACCCTCAAGGTGAAAGCTCTCGATCTGAAGATACCCGCGGGGAGAAACGAATCCGCTCATCCAGCGATTGGTTGAAAGAGAGTATGAAGCACCAAGGTAGCGCACACTTTCATCGAAGCCGTTGACCAGAACCGTGCGCTGCACCGGGGGCTGCAGCGCGGCGACGAGCAGCGCGTGATACCGGCGCGTGGCCGTGCCCGCGATCGTGCCGCTGGCGTAGCCCCCCAATCCGTTGGTCACCAGCCACTCGCGCGACTCCGCGATCTCCAGTTCCCCGCAGATTTCCCTACCGAATTGCACTTCGGCAAGCACAGGCAAGGTTTACTCCCCGCTTTGTTCGAGCAGCTTGGCTACCAGGCCGGTCCATCCCGTCTGATGGCTGGCACCGAGGCCGGAGCCAGTATCTCCATGGAAATATTCGTAAAACAAAATAAGGTCACGCCAGTGTGGATCCCCGTTGAATATATCGTTGTTTCCAGCGAAGGGGCGCCGGCCATTTTTGTCCCGGAGGAAAATGCGGGTCAGGCGCCGGGAAATCTCTGCGGAAACCTGCCAGAGGTCCATCTCACGCTTGGAGTATGTGGGGCACTCAATCTTGAAGTCCTCGCCATAGTAGTGGTGGAATTTCTGGAGCGACTCGATCAGCAGGTAATTCACGGGGAACCAAACCGGGCCCCGCCAGTTCGAATTCCCACCGAAAACTTGAGTCGTGGATTCCGCGGGCTCGTAATCCACCTGGCTGACGTGGTCATCCACCTGCACTTCGTACGGATGATCCAAATGGTAGCGGGAGAGGGCGCGTATGCCGTGGGGGGAGAGAAATTCGGTTTCATCGAGCATGCGCTTCAGGATGCGTTTCAGTTGCTTGCGGTTGGTCAGAGACAGCAGCCGCCGCACCCCGCGCGCGGAACGCTGCGTCATTTCGATATGCTCCGGCACTTCGGGATGATTGTCGATGAACCATTGCATACGGCGCTTGAAACCCTGCAACTGGTCCACAACTTCCGGTTCCAGCGTTTCCACGGCGAACAGGGGAATGAGTCCAACCATGGACCGGATTTTCAGGAAATGGTCCTCACCCGAAGGCAGGTGCAGCAGGTCATAGTAAAAGCCGTCTTCTTCATCCCAAAGGGACCTTCCGTCGGCGCCGATGTCGTTCATGGCGTGGGCAATGTGCACAAAGTGTTCGAAGAACTTGCTGGCCACGTCCTCGTAGGCCATATCCTCCTTCGCCAGTTCGAGCGCGATAGCCAGCATGTTAAGGCAATACATGCCCATCCAACTGGTTCCATCGGATTGCTCGAGGTGGCCGCCTGTCGGGAGAGGGGCCGAGCGGTCAAACACCCCGATATTGTCCAAGCCGAGGAATCCTCCCTGAAAAATGTTGTGGCCGTCAGGGTCCTTGCGGTTCACCCACCAGGTGAAGTTCAGCAATAATTTGTGGAAAACTTTCTCGAGAAACTGGCGGTCTGCCACTCCACGCAATCGTCGCTCGATTTTGTAAACGCGCCAGGCCGCCCAAGCATGCACCGGGGGATTGACGTCGCCAAACGACCACTCATAGGCGGGGAGTTGCCCATTGGGGTGCATATACCATTCACGGAGCAGCAGGATTAACTGCTCTTTGGCGAAATCGGGATCGATGATTGCCAGCGGTATGCAGTGGAAAGCCAGATCCCAGGCGGCAAACCAGGGATATTCCCATTTATCCGGCATGGAGAGGACGTCGTCATTGTAAAGATGAGTCCAATCCTTGTTTCGCCCGTGCCAGCGCGATTCGGGCGGAGTCGGACCAGCCGGATCACCTGCCAGCCAGGTGTAAACATCGTAGTGATAGAACTGCTTGGACCACAGCATGCCCGAGTAGGCCTGGCGCATGACCATCCGAGCGTCGGGAGAGAGCCGCTTCGGGAATCGCGAATCATAAAACTCGTCCGCCTCTTTCAGTCGCTTCTGGAAGACACCCTCGAAGCCTGCAGCGAAGTCATCTGTGCCGGGAATTCCCGGGCTGCGTTCGCGCTCTCCTGGAGCAACGTTGGTGTCACTCATGGGGGAACCGGTATACATGCTTCCCAGAGGATCCATGTCGGTGAGCCGCAACTTGAGGGTGATGGCTGCTCCGGGTGCAAGTACAGTTGCGTAGTGAGCGGCCATTTTCGTTCCAAAGTTCTCCGGATTCACAGCTTGCTTGTTTCCATGGATGACATATTCGTGGAAGGCGTCTTTGGTATAAGGGACACGTTCGCGATAATTGAACAATTTGACGTAGTTGGTTTCGTTCTCCGTAAAAAGCAGTTCGGGTGTTCCTTCACAGAGGAGCCATCGCTTTCCGTACTGCCAATGTTGTACTTCCGCGCACTTGGCCCCGGGCGTATCCGGGGCCGACCGCACCGTCGGGCGCCGCAAATCCTTCCCCCAGGACCAGGTGTTCCGGAACCACAAGGTCGGTAGCAGGTGCAGTGTGGCCGGCTCCGGCCCACGGTTGTAAGCGGTGATTTTGATCAATATATCTTCGCAGTCGCTTTTGGCGTATTCCACGAACACGTCAAAATAGCGGTTTCCGGCAAATACGCCTGTATCAAGCAACTCAAACTCCGGCTGGCTCCGCCCGCGCTTCTGGTTTTCCTCGAGGAGTTGGCGGTAGGGGAATTCCGCCTGCGGATACTTGTACAACATGCGCATGTAACTGTGGGTCGGCGTGGAATCCAAGTAGAAATACTGTTCCTTGACGTCCTCGCCGTGGTTGCCCTGATTTCCAGTGAGCCCGAATAAGCGCTCCTTCAAGATAGGGTCACGGCCGTTCCACAGGGCCAGTGTGAAGCAGATCATCTGGTGGCGGTCGCTGATCCCTGCGAGGCCGTCCTCGCCCCAGCGGTACGCGCGTGCATAGGCATGAGCGAAGGGAAAATACTCCCACGCCGTGCCGTCTGCGCTGTAATCCTCCCGAACTGTGCCCCACTGCCGCTCGGAGAGGTAGGGTCCCCAACGCTTCCAGTGTTTCGTGCGCAGCCTGGATTCTTCCAGGCGCTGATCTTCGACGGTCAGAATCCTGCCCATGCGCCCACCCTCGACGTGCAACAGGCAGATATGTTCGCATTAATGCGGCGCGGAGAGCTAGCCATAAGCGGGGATCATTGCTTGGACTGATCGGGGTTAGTCGCCCGGAAGGGAGAGAAGTCATTCAAGCGTATTACGCTATCATTCGGGACGCCAGTATGGCCGGTCTTATTATCATTACGACACCCATAATGGCAGAGATACTTTGACGGGCATGCGTATTTCAAGTATCGTTCCCCCGTACAGAGGCAGCTTAGAAGTTTGACGACAAAGTTGGGGTGTGGGACCTCACCTACTGCTGCATAGCGCCGCCCACTTGGGAGTAAAAGTCAAAGCTGTGGAAGTTTGCCTCTGCGCTGTGGATTCCTGTCCTGTCCTGCGCTGAGGAGGCGTCATGAGTAGAAATTCCAGTCAATTCACACTGGCGGCAGCCTCGTTGGTGTGCGTCCTGATGCTGGCTGCGTGTAACTCCGCACCTAGACTGCAGTACCTTACCATCACGCCCACCAGCGCGACGATCAACGTTGGCACATCACAACAGTTCACCGCCCAGGCATATTACAGCGACGGAAGCATAAAGGACGGCACAAGTTTGGTAACGTGGGGCTCCTCGAATACGGCCGTGGCGACGATCCTCCCAACCGGTGTGGCCACCGCAGTTGGAGCAGGGACCGCAACTATCACTGCCGCTGCCGCAGGCACGCCAGGAGCGACCGCTACCCTAAACGTCGTGAATCAGTTGGTCTCCATTGACGTGACGCCGAAGAATCAAACGGTTCCGGTTGGCCAAATGCAGCAATACACCGCCACCGGCACCTATAATACCGGCCCTCCAGTCGATATCACCAGCCAAGTCACCTGGAGCGCCACTCCGTCCTCCATCGCCACGATCACGACCGGCGGACTCGCTACGGCTGTGAGCAGCGGCACCGCAACGATTACCGCATCGCTCAGTGGAGTGAACGGGAGCACCAGCATGATCACTGGTCCGCCCGTGCCCGTTTCCCTGACGGTCTCGCCGGGCGCCCCCACCATCGCGGTGGGAAATTCTGAGACTTTCACCGCGACAGAAAACTGGAGTGACGGCACGACGGGGCATATCCCCACAGGAACTGTTGCTTGGACCTCGGGCACGACCACCACGGCCACGATCATCGCGAGCACGCCGAGCTACAACGCTCTTGCTGCCGCGCTGGCCGCTGGAACGACAACCATCACGGCCACCGAGGGTACCCTTACTCCAGGAATGGCGAAACTGACGGTGGTTACCGGCACGACGCACTTCGCTTACGTATCCAACGCCGGCAGCAGCACGATTCAGTGGTACTCCGTCAGCACAGCCACGAGTCCGTATCTGACTTCGGCAGGGGTTACTCCCGCGCTCAGCACTCCGCCCACACAAACGGTCATTCACCCCTCCGGCAACTACATGTATTGGACAGACGCGGGCAACGAAGTCTGGACCGCCACAATCAATTCTTCGACCGGCGCACCCACGATCGTGGGCACGGCGCAGGCCACAGATGCTACAGCTGCGCTCACCTTTACAGTCATCGATCCATACGGTCGTTTCCTGTACGTTTCGGACGACTTCAAAAATGCGATCTATGGGTTCACCATCAGCCAGACGGATGGCTCGCTTACCCCAATCTCCGGGTCACCGTTTACGGCAAACCTGAATACGCCGGAATGCGTCATCATCGACCGTTCTGGATCCTACCTGTATGCCACAAACAACGGGAGCACGGGCGTCAACGGTCTAGCGGCCTTCTCGATCGACCAGACGACCGGCGCATTGACGCCGTTGTCCACGCCCACGTATACGACGGGTAACGGACCATACCTTGGCGGACTGGATCCGTCAGGAACCCACCTCTATGTGGCTGACCTCGGGGATAACACCATCGCTGGATTCACGATTGGGACAGGCGGAGGGCTCAGTCCCATCGCTGGCACACCGTTCTCGGTCACCGGGGCGGTCACCGCATTCAACTTGGTGGTCGATCCCTCCGGAACGCACATCTATGTCTTGGACAATGGCACTGCACCGCATGGCCAAGTCTTTGGCTTCGCCATCGGCAGCGGCGGTGCGATTGGCGCGGCCATTTCCGGGACCCCGATCAATACAGGGAACAATCCCACTACTGGGATTGTCATCGACCCGACTGGCTCTCTCCTTGTGGTCTCAAACGATGACGATAATGACGTCTCACTGTTCACAGTCGGGGCAGGCGGTGCATTGACTGCCACAACGCCCGCAACTGTGGCCACAGGCAACACCCCACGCTACGTGACGCTCTACAACGCGCCATGAGGCGTGCCAGCACGGCCTAGACGAAAACAGGGATAGTTGCTCGCTAATATCGCGGTTCAACGCGGACAAGAAAGGGGTGGCCACTGCCACCCCTTCTTTTTGCAACTTGAGAATCCAGTTTTGTAGTGCAGGATGGGAATTGCTAACGATTTATTCGCCGTAGGGCACCCAGATATTCTTTACCTGATACGCGTGTTCGAGATACCACGGGCCCTCTCCCTGGCAGCAGAGGAAGAAATCGATCTTTCGCCCCTCGTTGGTCCACACTTGTTTNTAGATTACCGGTGGATAATGCCTTGGCCGTGGCGCACATTTCCGCATCGCCGTAGCACCAGATGGCATCCAGATCATCATGTTCCGCCAGCACTTTGAGCAACTCACTGGCCCGGCCCGTCACCAGATTCACTACGCCGCCGGGTAAATCGCTGGTTTCAAAAACCTGGTACAGGTCCCCGGTAATCAGGGGGTAGCTCTCCGAAGGCACAGCCACCACGGCATTCCCTGCCGCAACTAACGGCAGAACTAGTGAGAAGAAGCCCAGCAGAGGCACTTCGGCAGGGCAGACTACGCCGACCGTGCCGATGGGCTCATTCATGGCGATAGAAATGTTGCGGAACGGCGGGTTGTGCACCGCACCATCGAACTTGTCGGTCCAGCCGGCGTAGGAAAACAAGCGCTCCACGCTCAGCTTCACTTCCAGAGCCGCTTGTTTCTTTCCCACTGCTGCCGCCAGCCGCGCTGTGATCTCGCCGACGCGTTGGGACAGGTTTTCCGCGATGTTATAGAGGACCTGCGCACGATTGTGCGCTGTCGTACGCGACCAGGATTCCGCCTTGCGCGCAGCTTCGACTGCGTTGCGAATGTCCTTGCGGTTGCCGAGAGGCGATTCGCCAAGCAGGCGGCCGTTCTTACCGCGAATCTCCACGCTGTAACCGGAGTCCGGCCGCGCCTGCTTGCCACCAATATAGAGTTTCACGGTGCGATCGATCGTGGGATTCGCTATTTCAGCCCGTTCCCCGCGTTTTCCATCCGAAGCACGCAGGGCAGGAGCGTTCTTGAACCATGCCGGTTCCAGATACTCCTTTAATCCCTCCTTGCCCCCCTCGCGGCCAAAGCCGCTCTCGCGATATCCGCCAAAGCCGCACGCCGCGTCGAATAAATTCGTGCTGTTCACCCAGACAACGCCGGCCTTGAGCTGTGCGGCCACCTGCAGCGCCACGTTCACACTTTCGCTCCAGACGCTGGCCGCCAGGCCATACACGGTATTGTTCGCCAGCTCCACGGCTTCCTTCGGCGTGCGAAACGTCATCGCCGCCAGCACAGGTCCGAAAATTTCCTGTTGCGCCACAATGGACGCGGGATGCACGTTGCTCAGCAAAGTGGGCTTGTAATACAAACCGCGTGAGGGCATCACCACTTCCGGCTGCCAGCAGGTGGCACCCTCCGCCACACCCTGCTTCACCAGCCGGTCAATGCGTTCCCATTGCACGCGGGCCACGATCGCGCCAATATCGATGGCCTTATCGAGCGGGGCGCCCACACGCAACGTAGCCATGCGGGCTTGAAGCTTCTTGGTAAGGTTTTCCGCGATGCTTTCTTGCATGAGGAGGCGCGAACCAGCGCAGCAGACCTGACCTTGGTTGAACCAGATTCCGTCCACCAAACCTTCTACTGCGCTATCCAGGTCCGCGTCTTCGAAAATGATGAACGGCGACTTACCTCCTAGCTCCAACGACAATTTTTTGTGCGAGGCAGCTGTGGCCTTGCGGATGGAGCGGCCGACTTCGGTCGAGCCGGTGAACGCAATCTTGTCCACACCAGGATGTTTTGCGAGGGCCTCGCCGGTGGTGCCATCTCCGGTAACAATATTCACCACGCCCTTTGGCAGTCCCACTTCGTTGCAAAGCTCCGCGAAAGCCAGGGCCGTCAGCGGTGTGTATTCCGCGGGCTTCAAGACTATGGTGTTTCCCGTGGCCAGCGCCGGCGCGATTTTCCACGCCAGCATAAGCAGCGGAAAATTCCAAGGAATAATCTGGCCGACTACGCCGCAGGCCTCGTAACCCGGGAATTCCTGTTCCAGCAGTTGCGCCCAGCCAGCATGGTAATAGAAGTGCCGCGCAACGAGGGGAATGTCGATGTCGCGGCTTTCGCGGATGGGCTTTCCATTGTCGATGGTTTCGAGCACGGCCAGCCGACGGGAGTGTTTCTGGACCTGCCGCGCGAGCGCGTAGAGGAATTTCGCGCGTTGATGAGCGGTCAACGCTTGCCAACCCTTTAATGCCGCTCGTGCCGCCTTTACGCCTGCATCCACGTCGGCTGCACTTCCCTGAGCTACTTCGGCGATCTTCTCTCCGGTGGAAGGATCGCTGGTCTCAAAATATTTCCCGTCCGATGGAGCCTTCCACGCACCACCGATAAAATGGCCGAAGCGTCGCTTGTGCCGGTCGAGCCAGTGCAGAGATTCCTTGGGATCCTCGGGGGCCGGCCCGTAGTCCATGGTCCTGAATTTTTCCATTACGCTCATTTTTGCAAAGTGCCCTTTGTGCTCTCTTTGGTGAGAATGCTGGGCGCGTCACGCCATCGGATGACGGTATTCCGCCGAATACCTCCCGGTGGCATGAAAGTCCAATTGGCGCTCGATATCGCCGAGCATGCTGCTGGCGCCAATGCGAAACAGGTGCGGCTCCAGCCAGCTATTCCCTAATTCTTCCTTCATCAGCGCCAGCCATTCCAGCGACTGTTTTGCCGTGCGGATTCCGCCTGCCGGTTTAAAGCCAACGGCCATTCCCGTTTCTTCAGCGTATTCGCGGATTGCGCGCGTCATCACCAGTCCAACGGGAAGCGTCGCGTTCACGATTTCCTTTCCCGTGGAGGTCTTGATGAAGTCCGCACCAGCCATCATGGCCACCAAGCCGGCGCGCGCCACGTTGCGCAGCGTCATCAGGTCGCCGGTGCCCAAAATGACTTTCAGGTGTGCGGGCCCGCAAGCGTCCTTGAAGGCAACAATTTCGTCATAGAGACGCTGCCACCGTGCTCCAAATACGTGGGCTCGCGTAATGACCACATCAATTTCCTGTGCTCCGGCGTCCACCGACCGGTGGATTTCTGCCAGCCGCTCGTCGAACGGATTCAGGCCCGCGGGGAATCCCGTGGAAACCGCGGCCACATGGATGGTTGTCCCTTCCAAAGCCCGGCGCGCTGTCTCTACAAAGAGGTGATACACGCACACCGCTCCAACCTGGATGTGCAATTCCTCGATGCCGAGCTTTTGCTCGATTTCGCGCTGGATGGGCTGGCGGGCTTTTGCGCAGAGGCGCTTCACGCGCTCGTCCGTGTCGTCGCCGGAAAGAGTGGTCAGGTCCATGCATGTGATGGCCCTCAGCAACCAGGCGATCTGCCAGTCTTTTTTCACGGTCCGCCGTGTGACTAACGTCGCTGCGCGCCGCTCCACGGCACTGGTATTCACGCGGACATTTTCCAGCCAGTCCAGGTTCAAGGATGTGCCGCGGTTCGCAGCCAATGGCCGACCATTCAGCGTGGCGATTCCCCCGCCGGGCACAAGCCCCTCCACTTCTACGATTGGGTTGCCGTGGCGGTCCGTGATCTCCAACCGTGGTTTGAATCCCGCGCTCATCGTGGTTCTCCGTGCTAATAGCGCTGCCGCTTGCGACAAAGCATGAGCATATCACCGCCACTCGAAGCGCGCGAGAGTAGTGCCGTAACCGCTGTGAGCAGCGACAAGCAAGTGGTAGTCTCGATGCGTAACTCGGTGCGCCGGCAAGACGTCGGCGTCGATTTTGGGACAGGTGGAACACGTGCCTTTGGACTATTCCTACTCTGATGTGGCCAAGATGATCGATCATTCGCTCCTGAGCCCTACATTGAAATGGGACGAACTCGAGCACGGCATAACTCTGGCGCTGGCCTACGACGTGGCGAGCGTGTGCATCATGCCTTACGCGCTGAAGTATTGCGCCGAACGCCTGCGTGGCAGCAATGTGCGCACGAGCACCACAATTGGCTTTCCCCACGGGGGCCACACAAGCGCAATCAAGGTGGCGGAGGCGCGCCAAGCGCTAGCTGATGGCGGCGAGGAACTCGACATGGTCGTGAACATCAGCAAGGTGCTGAGCGGCGATTGGCATTACGTAAAAGAGGACATCCGCGCAGTGGTAGAAACGGCGCATGCCGCCGGCCAGAAAGTGAAGGTCATCTTCGAAAACGCGTATCTAAAGGATGAGCAGAAAATCCGGCTGTGCGAGATCTGCGGTGAATTGCGCGCGGACTGGGTGAAAACATCGACCGGCTATGCGCCGTCGGGAGCAACCGATGCGGACCTGGTGCTGATGCGAAAACATTCTCCGGCATACGTGCAGGTGAAGGCCGCAGGAGGGATCCGCGACCTGGACGCGCTGTTGCGGGTGAGGGCTCTCGGAGTGACGCGCTGCGGAGCAACGCGAACGGCAGGAATGCTGGACGAAGCGCGGCGGCGCCTGGGTCTAGCCGCAATTCAATTCGAGCCGGCCGCACAGAAGGGATATTGAGGGCCCCGAGTGAGCGGCGGCGAAAGCTCTAGTTCGCAGCTGCGTTTTTCGCTCCCGGGGTTGGCCGCGTCAACAGGTCCACGTACTCCTTGTAGAACTTCTCTTTGTCCAGATCGTCCTGCACATCCACTAAAACTTCTCCTAGACCCGGTTGCCGACCTGGAATCCAGACCAGCGTGTTTCCGTAGCCCGCTCCGTGGCAGACATCCACGTCCATATAGAGCTTCTTCCATTTGGTGATGATCGTCGGGTCCAGCCAAGCGACCGCCGCCAATTCGTCCCACAGAATGTTCGGCTCAGCATACTTCGCCACGTATTGTGCAGCTGGTGTTGGGCTCTTGCGGATCTGCTCGATCAGCTCCTTCTCCATCCGCGTCTTGACGGAAATGTCCACGGTGGTCACCACGACTCGCGGCCAACGGGCATGCAGCACGGCACGCGAAGCCTCCGGATCCATCCAGAAATTGAACTCGCGCATGGGCGAAAGGGCGAACTCCGGGTCATCCGTGCGCGGGTTGATGCTTCCTGCCATAAGGATGAGTTCCTTGCTCAGTTCTGGAAACTGCGGATCCAGCGAAATCGCCTGCGCTAGATCCGTCATTGGGCCGGCGGCATAGATGGTCACTTCGTGAGGATATCGCCGTACCATCCGCGCCAGAAAGTGTGCTGCGTCCTCCGAAGCTGCCTTGGTTGTGGGGTTTCCTTCCGGCATGGGCGGTATTTCATAAGGTCCGTGCACCGCATAGCCGCGAGCGAAGTTCCACGCGCCCTTATAAACCAGCTTGCCGTACAGCGTTTCCCACTTTTCGATGTACTCCTTGCTGCTGACCAGCGGAAATACCGCGCCGGGCACGACGGGAATGTCTGTGCGGCCGATGATCTCCATGAGGCGCAAGGTGTGCAGCACTTCTTCATCGCGCCAGGCATCGCCGGTGAGCACGGTGATCCCCAGAACATCGGTGTCCGGTGAGTTTACCAGCGCCAGAATCGATTGCATATCCGTGCCGCCGGGACCCGCGGCGTCCTGGTCGATGATGACCTTGCGCTTTCCCTGGGCGTTTGCGAGTAGAGCGCCGCCGGTGAACATTAGGGCAAAAATGCACGCGCGACAGATCCGGTTCATAAGGACATTCCTCTCTTCGGCATGAATCCCAGAGTTTAATACATGATCGTTTGCGTCAAGTGATGGGGCCAGGCGGTGGTATGAAAGTGTGTCCAGAATCGCGCATCAACTTGTGGAATGATGACCTGCCGGTCCGCTGGACGGAGCTTGTTGATGGCTTCGGTCAGGACTGCCGTTGCATATATGCAGTGCGCGCGAATCTCAATTTCCCACCGTGAATCCCGGGGAATCAATTGGTGGGCATTGATGGCCTGCTCGAGTCTTTCGGAGTACTGGGTAATGCCGTGGAGCCGCAATGCGACCGGCACAATGTAATCGGCAAACGCGGTCATCTTCTGCGGATCGTCCAGGCGAAATTTGCCGCCGCGATGCAATGTGGCATAGAGCATCCAGATGCCGAGCTGCGCAAGCTTGTAGAACTTGATTTCGTGGCCATCGAGCATGCTCACGTCGTTGAACCGCGGAAACTCTTTCACCAGTCGGTCGATGAGCCCATTGCCGTTGTCATAGAGCCGCGGCGAGCAGGATTTCGCGAACTTGTGGAAGCGCCCATCATACTTTTCCGCCAGGATTTTGCCCGCCTGGTGCAGGACTTCGAGCTTTTCATCAAGCATTGGCATCTCGATGTTGCCCTCGAAGACCTTGCTCAGTTCGGCGCGAGTGATCCGGGCAAGGTAATTGCCATCGAGAAAAGGCACGCCATTGTCGATAGCGCGCTTGATGCAAGCGAATTCGGCCTCCGAATCCGACCAGTGCTGGCCCGCGTAATCGACCTGAAATTTCTCGTGGCGGACGAAATCGGTAAACGCCGTATCGATGGAATCCGCAACCATCACGAAGTCGATCGCTTCGTCCAGGTCGCCCTGCCCCACGCCAAAGGGCAGCGCAAACTCCGGCATGGGAAGCTCTTCGTACGCCATCCACGACGCGACTTCGATGATTTTCTCGTAATTTGTGTGGACGTCGCGCGACGATTCCACTGCATAGCGCACGCTGTCCAGCACCGGGCTTCCGATTGATTTTGGCCAGTACATGAAAAAGTGCCCCAAAAACGGCTCCCTAGAGCGGATTCGCCGCCGATCCTTCTTATGATGTGCGCGCCAGGATGATCAGCGCGAGACCCACCAAAAAACAGCCAAACATCGCGGCAATAAGTCTGGATGTACCAGCGGGCGCGGCCCGGAATTCCTTCCAGATGAAGACTCCCCAGAGCGCCGCGACCATGGTCGCACCCTGCCCCAACCCGTAGGAAATCGCAAACCCCGCGCGTCCGGATGCGATGATGTTGAACGACATGCCCACGCCCCAAATCATGCCGCCGAGAATTCCCGTGAGATGCGTGCCCAATCCGCCTTTGAAATAATCCGCGTATTGGACCGGAGGTCCGGCGAAGGGCTTTTTCATCACAAACGTATTGATGATGAAATTGCTGAGAAAAATGCCCACGGCAAAAACGAGAACTGCGGCATAGGGACCAAACTTCCCAGGTTCGGGGCGAGTGAAATCCGGATACATGGAAGCGGCGACAAACCGGTAGAAAAAGCCCATCAGAATGCCGCACGAGACAGAAAGAACCAGCCCCTTCGTGCTGACACCAGCCGCACTGCCGGGTATTTTGCGGTACGCGATCGCATCCAGAATGATTGCCAGTGCGACCAGCAACACGCCCGCAAACAGCAGCGTGGCGTTGCCGATTGGGTGTTCCACATAGTTCACGACCACACCGAGGACCAGCGCGATGCCAATGCCAACGGGGAAGGCTACGGACATGCCGGCGATATCGATCGCAGCCACCAGGAGTATGTTAGCGAGATTAAAGATCGCTCCGCCCAGCAGCGCCGAATAGGCACTCGAGTTCGAAGCCTGGTGGAGATCGGCGACTAGCGGACGTCCAGCCGTGCCATGGCTGCCCAGCGTATGGCCCAGGATGAGAGTGAGGAGCAAAACGCCGATGGTGTAGTCCCAGTAGAACAGCTCAAAGCGCCAGCCTTTCCGCGCCAATTTCTGGGTGTTGGCCCAAGAGCCCCAACAAAACATGGTGATCACGCAGAACACAACGGCCCAGGTATAGCTCTCGAGAACAAACATTGCGGCTCCTTATGATTTCGCCGGCGTATCAACTCTGTCGTCGATGGTCACGGTTTTCCGCCGCGCCGGGCCCACTCGGCTTCAAATTCCTCGCGCTTCGGAAAAGACTTCTGTGTGCCGACACGCATCGTTGAGAGGGCAGCGTAGAGATTCGCGCGCACCAATGCTTCTTTTTCGGTCAACCCTTCCGCCAGGAATACAGCGAAGCTGCCGATGAAGGCGTCTCCTGCTCCAGTCGTGTCCTTTGGCGTGACAGGAAACGGAGGCACGAGTTCGCATCCTCCCGCGCTGGCCAGCAAACAGCCCCGCGCGCCCAAGGTGAGAATTACTTTCCGAAATCCCCTGGTTAGCAGCGCCGCGGCACAGTTCTGCGCTTCTTCAGTGGAATGGACGGGCAGGCCGGCAATCACCTCAGCCTCCATTTCGTTGGGAACAAAATAGTCGGTCGCGGCCAGCTCGAAGAGATCGGCCGGCAGCGCAGGGGCCGGATTCACAATGCAGCGGAGATTGTGTTTCCGGGCAAACTGCACGGTGTAATAGATGGTCTCCAGGGGAATTTCAAATTGCAACACGATGGTGTCCACGCTGCGCAGCACTGCGGCCGCTTCATCTACATCGGCCGGCATCAGTGTGTCATTTGCTCCCTTCACAACGATGATGCGATTCTGCCCGCTGGGTTCGACAAGGATCGTTGCAGCGCCGCTCGAAACTTCATTCACGATGCGGACGTGCGCCGTGTCGATGCCGAAAGAAGCGAAATTCTTGACCGTAGCTTCGCCGAAGAGGTCACTGCCAACCTTGGCGACCATCACAACATCGGCGCCGCACAAACGCGCCGCGACGGCCTGATTCGCGCCTTTCCCGCCAAATCCAAGGTCAAAGCTCTTTCCAAAAATGGTTTCGCCGGGCCTCGGAAAAGTATCACTGAAGGTAGTCAAATCGGCGTTGGCGCTGCCGACGACGGCGATGCGGGGTGGCCTGGGCATGCATTCTCCTGCGCAGCTAGCAAGCCGCGAAAATATAACAGCAAAGGAGTTTGAGCAAGTGTGACGCGCACAACAAGTAGAGTGGATCTGACTTCGTTCACACGCGGTGCGCTTCGTTGACGGTTGTTGCTGTGAATGTTAGGCTCGCAATCTGTTTCCAAGCGCATGCGTGCCGTTGACCTGATCCGAAAAAAGCGGGATTCCGGGGAACATACCCGCGAAGAGATCGCCTACCTTGTTGGGGGCTACACCAAGGGAGAAATTCCCGATTACCAGATGGCGGCGTGGTTAATGGCCGCGTGGATCCGGGGCCTGAGCCGCGCGGAGACTGCAGCACTCACCGAAATAATGCTGTATTCGGGAGAGGTCGTCGATCACTCCGACCTGCCCACGAAGAAAGTGGACAAGCACTCCACGGGCGGAATTGGGGACAAAACTTCGCTCATCCTTGCGCCGGTCGTCGCTGCGGGGGGGTTGGCTGTGCCCATGATCAGCGGGCGCGGCCTGGGCCACACCGGCGGAACGCTGGACAAGCTCGAATCCATACCGGGGTTCAATACTTCGTTGTCGCTTGCCGACTTTCGGCGCGTCCTCAGAGAATGCGGGCTGAGCCTGATCGGACAGACTTCGGAAATTGCGCCAGCGGATAAGAAAATCTACGCCCTGCGGGATGTTACTTCCACCGTGGAGAATATCGGGTTGATCTGCGCTTCGATCATGAGCAAGAAGCTGGCGGAAGGAATCGACGCGCTGGTGCTGGATGTAAAGACCGGTTCGGGTGCATTCATGGCGCGGGAAGAGGACGCCATCCGCCTGGCCGAAGTGATGGTGGATACTGCGCGGCGCATGGGGAAGAAATGCGTTGCGCTGTTAACGGACATGGACCAACCGCTCGGGCGCATGGCCGGCCACGCCAATGAAGTCATCGAGGCCATCGACGTTTTGAAGGGCAAGGGGCCAGAGGACCTGCGCGAGCTCAGTATCGAACTGTCTGCCTGGATGTTTTTTCTGGGCGAGAGGACCAAGTCGGTGGAAGAAGGCCGGCGTTTGGCGATGGAGATGATAGTTTCTGGAGCAGCGCTGGAGCGTTTTCGCCAGTGCATCAAGCTTCAAGGCGGGAACGCACGAATCATTGACGACACTTCCCTTTTGCCGATGGCGCGAAATCAGGCGCATGTCACCAGCCCAAGATCAGGCTACATCCGCTCGATGCATTGCCGGGACTTCGGCATCGCTTTGGCCGTTCTGGAAGGCGGGCGCAGCAAAAAAGAAGATCGCATCGATCACGGCGTCGGGCTGGAATTCCACAAGCGCATCGGAGAGCGCGTGCAAACCGGCGAAAAACTAGTGACAATCCAATACAATTCCGAGGCGAGATTTGGCGAAGCCAGGAAGCTAGTGGAAGAAGGGTTTGTGTTTGGAGATGATGCACCGCGGATGCACCCTTTGGTTCGTCAGGTTATCGGCGGATAGTGTCAGGGAGATTTCAAAGGCGAAAGCCGGGTACACGCGACGAGCTCGGAGCAAGCACAACTGCCGTCGACGGAGAAAGGAAGTGAGGATGGGCAGATTTTCGGGTTTGCTGGGCATGGTGGTGTTGCTGGGGCTCGCGTACCTGTTTTCCACGGCGCGAAAGGCGATCAAGTTAAAGACAGTACTTTGGGGATTGGGCCTGCAATTAGCCTTCGCCGTTTTTGTTCTCAATTTTGCAGTGGGGCGACGAATTTTTCAGATACTGGGCGACATTGTCAACAAGCTGCTTAGCTTCGCGTTTGCGGGCTCGGAATTTGTTTTTGGCGGACTCGGCATAAAGGGGAGTTCGTTCGGGTTCATTTTTGCCTTTCAGGTTCTGCCTACCATTATTTTCATCGCGGCGGTGTTTGCGTTTCTCTATCATGTCGGCGTCATGCAACTTTTCATTCGGGCATTTGCCTGGGTGATGACGCGCGTCATGGGCGCGAGCGGGGCCGAATCGCTGGACATTGCGGCCAGCATTTTCATGGGCCAGACGGAGGCGCCGCTGACCATCCGGCCGTTTCTGAACAGGCTGACAAAATCCGAACTCATGTGCGTAATGACCTGCGGGATGGCCCATGTTTCGGGCGGAATCATGGCAGCGTACATTGCTTCCGGCATCGAAGCAAAGCACTTGCTGACTGCGGTGATCATGACCGCGCCAGGCACTTTGTTGATAGCGAAGATGCTGGTGCCGGAGACCGAGCAACCACTCACGGCCGGAAAAGTGCAAATGCCGGAGATGGAGAAGGAAGCAAATTTTCTGGGCGCGATTTCGCGAGGAACTTCCGACGGCCTGCACCTGGCGATTAATGTCGGCGCAATGCTGATTTCGTTCATCGCGCTTCTGGCGTTGGCCGACTACCTCATGGGCGGCGCACACCACTGGCTAGGTGCGCACCACTTTCCGTGGTTTCCGGAGAGCCTGGAGCAATTTTTCGGCTGGATCTTCGCGCCCATCGCCTGGCTGATCGGGATTCCCTGGAAAGACGCGCCGATCATCGGCAATCTTCTGGGGACGCGCATGTCGATCAACGAAGTGGTGGCGTTTACCAAACTGGGGCAGATGAAAAATGTGCTGGACCCGCGCTCCTTCACGATTGCAACGTTTGCCCTGTGCGGGTTCGCGAATTTCAGCTCTATCGGCATCCAGATCGGCGGCATTGGCGCGCTGGCACCTGAGCAGCGTGGGCAACTGGCAAAATTCGGGATCCGCGCCATGCTGGCGGGAACCATGGCGAACTTGATGTCGGCCTGTATCGTGGGAATTCTTACATGAGCGCTATGTGGGAAAAGAAATCCTCTTCGCGAGCCGGACTGGAATTTGCGCAGGCGGAAGCCGCTGCAAGGTTTATTCTGCGAAAGACGAAGTTACGGGCGAAGATCGCGCTGGTACTTGGCTCAGGGTTGGGTGCATTCGCGGATGAATTTGCCAATGCGGTGAAAATCCCGTACGCCAAAATCCCTCACTTTCCTCGCTCAACGGCGATTGGGCACGCGGGCCAACTTGCGATCGGGACAGTGGAAGGCGTGGAGGTCGCCGGAATGCAGGGGCGCGTGCACCTGTATGAGGGTTATTCGGTGAAAGAGGTGGCATTCCCGGTGCGCGTGTTTGCGCGCATGGGCGTGCAGGCGGTGGTGCTGACGAATGCAGCAGGAGGAATCAAGAAGGAGTTCACCCAGGGGCAACTCGTCGTGATCGGCGACCACATCAATTTGCAAGGCGTAAATCCACTGACCGGTCCAAACGACGAAAACTTTGGGACCCGCTTTCCGGATATGAGCACGGCCTACGACAAGAAGTTTCGCGCGTTGACATTAGCTGAGGGCCGGAGGCTCGGAATCGACCTTGGCGAAGGCGTTTACGCAGCGCTCGCGGGACCGAGCTACGAAACACCCGCGGAAATCCGATACCTGCGCAGCATTGGAGCAGATTTGGTCGGCATGTCCACGGTGCCGGAAGTGATTGCCGCGCGCCACAGCGGGATTCGCGTGCTCGGGATTTCTTGCGTGACCAATGCGGCGGCGGGCGTGCTCGATCAGTCGCTCGATCACAAGGAAGTGCTGGAAACCGCGGCGCGGGTGAAAGGGCAATTCATGGCCTTGCTGCGCGCGGTCATTCCGGATATTGCCTCCGCGCTGTAGCCACCAATGGTTTCGGGTTCACCGGGAGGGCATTGTGCCTGAATATGATCCGTTGATCGCGGCCGCGAAGCAGGCGCGAGAGAATGCGCACGCAAAATTTTCCAATTTCAAGGTGGGCGCGGGGCTACGCTCGTCTTCAGGAAAAATCTACGGCGGTTGCAACGTGGAGAATGCCACGTATGGGCTGACTGTGTGTGCCGAGCGCGTGGCGATATTTAAAGCAATCAGCGAGGGCGAACGGAAGTTTGATGCTATCGCCGTAGTGACCGACGCGAGTACTCTGACGCCGCCGTGTGGAGCTTGTCGCCAACTCATCTGGGAGTTTTGCGGCGATATACCGGTTGTACTCGCGAATCTCGCGGGAAAAGTGGAAGTGATTCGCATGAGCCAGCTCTTCCCGAAGCCTTTCGATTCTTCTAATCTGTGACCAGCATTACCTGAGGGATTCCCATGAAAACGCTTGATCTGTGGAGTCAACGAATCGTCCTGTTGGCGGTTTGCATGGTTTTGCTTTGTGCGCTCAGCACCTGCGTGCGTCTCTTTGCTCAGGAAGCGCAGAAACAAGCGGTGTCTGTCGATTTGCTGGTCAACAACGCAACGATTGTCACGATGGATCCAGAGCGGCATGTGATCGAGAATGGTTTTCTTGCCGTGCGCGGAGATCAGATTTACGCCGTCGGCTCGAATCCCCTCGCCGTCTTTCCGAAGGGAGTGGACGCGAAACAAACGATTGACGCCACCGGAAAGCTCATTATTCCGGGCCTGATCAACGGCCACACGCACATTCCGATGGTGCTGATGCGCGGGCTGAAAGACGACGTGGCGTTGGATGAATGGCTGCGCAAATATATTTTCCCGGCGGAAGCGCGCAACGTCACAGAAGATTATGTGCGCTGGGGCTCGCGGCTGGCGCTGGCGGAAATGATCCGCAGCGGCACCACGACCTTTGCCGACATGTACTACTTCGAAGACGCAGAGGCCGAGGAGACCAAAGCGGCCGGGTTGCGCGGGTTCCTAGGGGAGACGTGGATCGATTTCCCCTCTCCAGACAATAAGAATGAGGCCGAGATGGCCGCGTACACGGAGAAGTTCGTCAAGAAATGGCACGGTGATCCGTTGATCCATGCGGCGGTGGCACCCCACTCCATCTATACATGCTCTGAAAAGACGCTGAAGGATGCTGCCGCACTGGCACGGAAATACCACGCGCCGATCCTGATCCACGTCGCGGAAATGCGGAAGGAATATGTCGATAGCCTGGAGAAAAACGGCACGACTCCCGTGCAGTACCTGGAGCGGATTGAATTTCTGGGCCCCGACGTTCTGGCGGCACACTGTATCTGGCTGGACTACACGGACATGAGGATCCTGGCCGAACGCCAGGTGGGATGCGTGCACAATCCTTCGAGTAACATGATGCTGGCGAGCGGCGTCGCGCCGGTGGTCGATGAGCGAGCGGCCGGCGTGCGCGTGGGGCTCGGCACCGACGGCCCCGCGGGAAGCAACAATGACCTGAACATGATGGAAGAGATGGACCTGGCCGCAAAGCTCCAGAAGATGTATCGCGTCGATCCACGAGCGCTCGGAGCCAAAGGCGCACTAGAAATGGCCACGATCGAAGGAGCGCGAGCACTGCACATGGAAAATGAGATTGGTTCGCTCGAAACCGGGAAAAAAGCGGACTTCGTGATTTTGAATCTCGACGTGCCAAACGCAGTGCCGATGTACGACGTGTACTCGCAGATCGTGTACGCGCTGAAGGCCAGCGAAGTGGAAAGCGTCGTTGTCGGTGGCAAGACGTTATTGAAAGACGGCAAGCTATTGACTGTGGACGAAGCCAAGGCCATGGCGAAGGCAAAAGAATATGCGAAGAAGGTGGAAGCTTCGCTCAAGCAATAAGATTCTGGGCGGCCGGCAAATTCACGGGCGTTGTGGACGAAGGGATGGCCCGTTTCGGTGAGGGGGTGGTTCGCGAAAACGGCGAAAAAGCTGCGAAGACGGCGCGTGAGAAGGCCTGAAATTGTGACGTTCGGATCAGTTCTTTGTGATGAAGGTCACTAAACTCCTCGATTTAATCCTTTCCCATTATTGTCGTTCCTTCCCGTTTGCGGCTAAGTGGTGAGTAACGACGGGACTCATCGCAGAGCTCGCGTTTGCTTGAACAAAAACGTTCTTCTAGCTGCCGCGAAGGGTCACCGCCTGACCGAAGCAGTGGTCCTCAGCTTGGACGGGGTGAGCAGGTGGCAGGTCAGAGTTTAGGCCAGGGGCGGGGTTACGTCTGGATTTGGAGTGTCATTGCCGCAACTGTCTGTTTTTGGATTGCTGGTCATCTTTCGGCAGCTCCGCAGAACAAATCAGCAGCGCAGAATGCGGCGGGCATGCAGCTCCGTGCAGACATTGTCTTTGTAGAGACACCGATGCTCGCGGCAGGCCCATTGGCGCAACGGTTTCCCAAGGGGAGTCAAATCGTCCGCTTGCACCACACCGCGACACAGGGCCAGCCGATTCACCTGACGGATGAATTTTTTGCCGCCGCCGATCCGCAAATCAACTTCGGGGGCAGCAAGGTTCTTTTCTCCGGGCAAAAGAATCAGGGCGAACGCTGGCAGATTTGGGAAATGGATCCGGACGGCAACAACAAGCGCCAGATTACGCAATGTGCAGAGGACTGTCTTCGCAGCGCATACCTTCCCGCCGACGAAATCGCCTTCACCGTGGAAGAGTCGCAAGGGCAAAAACAGCAATCACACCTCGCCGTAGTCAAAGCCGATGGCTCACAGTTACACCGAATCACATTTGGACCCGCGGACTTTCAGCTGGAAACCGTTTTGCGCGATGGCCGGATCGTTGCCTTGGCGCCATGGCCGCTGACCGGGAAAAGAGAAAAGGCTGGTGCCCGCGCGCTTTACACCTTAAGACCGGACGGCACCGCGTTGGAATCGTTTCGCTGCGAACATCCAATGGCCGTGGCGCAAGGTGACGCAGACGAAATGGACGATGGATCGCTGGTGTTTGTGCGAGAGCCAAGCAAGGGGACAGAGGCGGGCGGCGAACTGATGCGCATCGAGCGTGGCTCCCCGGCAGCGGCACCGTTTGGAACCCGCGAGGGCGTTTACGAATCGCCGCGCCAAGTCTCTGGTGAAGAACTAATCGTTGCGAAAGCCGGACGCGCCCTGGTTGGCTTCCCAGTGAAATTCGATTTGTACGCCGTTCGCGTAAAGACTGGCGCGCTGGGCGAGCGGATCTTCTCGGACCCGCGTCTCTCGAGCGTCCAGCCCGTGCTGGTCGCGCCGCATGCCGTTCCCAAGCACTACTGGAGCACGCTGAACCCCGAATCAAATACCGGCTACTTCATCAGCCTGAACAGCTACTCTTCCGCAGACGTGCCGGGAGGCCGCATCGCTACGCCGATCGCAAAGGTCCGCGTCGTGACGTTGAATGAAGCGGACGGACAAGAACGGAGTTTGGGCGAAGCGCCGGTGGAAAGTGACGGGTCGTTTTATGTGCGTGTGCCGGCAAATACGGCGGTGCGATTCGTCCTGCTGGATGCAAAAGGGCAGAACATTCGCGAAGAACGCGGCTGGGTCTGGGCGCGCCCCGGAGAACAGCGCGGGTGCACTGGATGCCACGGTGACAAGAACCTTGCGCCGGAAAACCACTGGCCAATGACACTCAAACGATTCGATACACCGACACCTCTTGGAGATACCGAACATGGTCCCGCGACGTCTCAGGCGGAATAGGATGCGCCGGCTGGTCCGGCTTGCACTGCCCGTGGCAGCGACTTTGCTGGCGACGCTTGCGGGCATTGGCTATGTGCTGGCTCCGAATTCGAATGGTCAAACCTCTGCGGCAAGCAGATGGTTTACGTATGAAGATGTGACGGAGAAAGCCAATCTGCAATTCCGGCATTCCTTCGGGGAACAGAAGCTGAGCTCGATCATGGAATCGACCGGGTCAGGCTGTGTCTGGTTCGACTACAACAATGACGGATTACTCGACCTGTACGTGCTAAGCGGGCGTTATCTCGATGGGGTGACGAACCATTCGAAAGCGGACGGCCTGGATGCGACCAACCACCTGTATCGCAACAATGGCGATGGAACGTTTACCGACGTGACCACCCAGGCCGGTGTGGCGGGCAAAGGCTTCGCCATGGGCGTGACCGTCGGCGACTATGACAACGACGGATACGAGGATATCTACGTCACCAATTGGAATTCCGCGATCCTCTATCACAACAACGGCGACGGCACCTTCACCGATGTCACAGAAGCGGCCGGCGTGCAGAACAACCACTTTGGCGTCGGCGCAGCATTTGTGGATTACGACCGCGACGGACGTTTGGATTTGTTTGTCGGCAACTATCTGAAATTCGATCCGAACTCGAAGAAACCGTATTACTCCGCCGAGGCGTTTGCCGGGCCGCTGGATTACGAGGGAGATGCCAACCGGCTGTTCCACAACAACGGCGACGGCACATTTACCGACGTTTCGGAAAAAGCGGGAATTGCGAATCCTGCCGGGCGCGCGATGGGAGTGACCGTCGGCGATTACGATAATGACGGCTGGCCGGACATTTACATCGCAAATGACGCGATGGAGAGCTATCTGTACCACAACAATCACGATGGAACGTTCACGAACGTGGCGGCGGAACAGGGCGTGGCGTATGGCACAAACGGCGACACACCTTCGGCCATGGGGCCGATCTTTGCCGATTACAACAATCATGGAGAACTGGACCTGTTCGTTTCGGACATGCGCTATCACCGGCTGTTCCGCAATTCGCTGAAGGAAGGCTTTTTCGTCGATACGACGCTGGAATCGGGCATTGCGCAGACGACAGGCCAGTTCGTGGGCTGGGGTGATGCGCTGTTTGACTTCGACAATGATGGCTGGAAAGACGTGTTTATCGTCAACGGCGGGCTGCATTGGCTCGTGCCCATGGAAGCATCCTTATTTCGCAACAATGGAAATGGAACATTCGCGGATGTTTCGGCGGACGCCGGGAGTTTTTTCAAGACGAAGAGTGTCGGACGTGGCGCATGCTTCGCGGACTACGACAACGATGGATACATCGACGCGTTCATTGTGGTTCTGGGGGGTAAAGGGGTTTTAGTTCACGCCAAGCCGCCGGTTGGACCGAGGAACCATTGGCTGACCTTGAAGCTTGTTGGCACCGCGAGTAATCGAGACGGTTTTGGCGCGCGCATCGAAGCCACAGCCGGTGATCTGCACCAGATTGTGGAGAACGTGCCGCAATCCGGATACCTCTCGCAGAATGATCCGCGGCCACATTTCGGACTGGGCCCGCATACCGAAGTCGACGTGCTGACCATTCGGTNGCAATCCGGATACCTCTCGCAGAATGATCCGCGGCCACATTTCGGACTGGGCCCGCATACCGAAGTCGACGTGCTGACCGTTCGGTGGCCAAGCGGGATAGTGCAAACGCTTGAGCACGTGAAGGCGGACCAGATTCTGACGATTACGGAACCGGGCCAGCGACAATCCGCGGGGGGAGGAAGTAAGTCACGATGAACACGGCCTCCGCTCAATACGCGGTTTGCAAGAGAATGGGCGCATCGGTTCTGACCATCGCTAGCGTCATCGCCTTCCTTNCGCAGAATGATCCGCGGCCACATTTCGGACTGGGCCCGCATACCGAAGTCGACGTGCTGACCATTCGGTGGCCAAGCGGGATAGTACAAACGCTGGAACACGTTAAGGCAGACCAGATTCTGACGATTACGGAACCGGGCCAGCGGCAACCGGCGGGCGGAGGAGGCAAGTCACGATGAACACGGCCTCCTCACAACATGCTGTTCACAGGAAAACGGGCGCATCGGTTCTGACCATCGCTAGCGTCATCGCCTTCCTTGTGTCACTGGCATGGACCGGGAGGGCGCAAACCGCGTCTGTGCCTTCTGCCGCGGCGGCAGGCAATTACTTGACCCCAGTCGAAGCGAAGTTCTCGCCCGATGGTACGAAGCTTTATATCGTTTGCGAAGACGACGATTCCGTGCTGGCTCTGGATGTGCGTACGCAGCGCGTGGTGAGAAAGGTAAAGGTCGGCCACAAACCGAATGGTGTGGCGATCTCACCCGATGGGAAGACTCTTTATGTCTCGAATGAGTGGAGCGACACGGTCAGCGTAATCGATGCGGCGAGTTTTCAAGTGCATCGAACACTCGCCACGGGCTGGGGGCCGGTCGGGTTGGCGACGGACCGGGCAGAAAGAACTCTGTACGTTGCGAATAGCATTGGAAACGACGTTTCAGTGTTGGATCTTGCCACTGGAAGGGAACTCAAGCGGCTCGCTGCGCTGCGTTCGCCGCATTACGTGCAACTGTCCCGCGATGGCCGGCACATTTACGTCTCGAATCTGCTGCCGTATCTCGGTTCAGCCGACGAAGCGCCGGTTTCGGAGTTGACGGTCATCGAGACGAAGAGGCAGACAGTCGCAGAGCGTATCGTGATTCCTGGCGTGCTGGAATTGCGGCACATTGCCGAAGCGCCGATCGCACAGGGCGGCTACCTGCTGGTGCCGTTCATGCGGCCCAAAAATCTGAATCCGTTGATCCAGGTGGCCAATGGGTGGATCGTGACGCACGGTGTGGCGGTCATTCGCCCGGCAAAAACGGGCCAAGGAGCCACGGCAACCTCTGAGGTCACGCAGGTTTTGCTCGATGAGGTGGACGAATACTACGCGGGTGCAAACGGAGCCGCGTTCACACCGGATGGCCGCTACGCACTGGTGACCCATTCGGAAGCGGCGACGGTTTCCGTGATTGATACAAGGCGATTGGGGCAGCGCTTGCGGAGCGTCGCGGCAGCAGATCTGCCGAACCGGCTGGACAGCGCGAGAGAAATTGTCATTCGCCGCTTTCCTACGGAATCGAATCCCACCGGCGTGCTGGTGTCTCCGGATGGGCGTTCCGCGTACGTCGTCAATCGGCTGGACGACAGTTTGACTGTTGTGGACATTCCGCAACTTCGAATTCGATCCCGCATTGACCTTGGCGGACCAAAAGAAACATCGGTATTGCGGCACGGCGAGCAGCTCTTCCACGACGCGAAATTCTGCTTCCAAGGGCAGTTTGCGTGCTCGACCTGTCACCCGGACAACCACATCGACGGAGTCGCCTGGAACCTCGAGACGCCGCAACTGGGGCGCGACCGCGTGGCCAACCGGACGTTGCGTGGAATTGCGGAGACAGCACCATATAAGTGGAATGGCCACAATCCTGACCTAGAGACGCAGTGTGGCCCACGGATCGCCAAGTTTTTGTTTCACTCCGAAGGTTTTGATGCGAAGCAACTGGCGGAACTGGTGGCCTTCATCAAGTCCATCCCGCTTTCACCCAATCGTCATCTTGCTCCCGACGGCCAACTGACCGCAGCGCAGGAGCGGGGCAAAACCATTTTCTTCCAGAAGGCTTGCGATACCTGCCACCCGCCCGCAACGCACTACACTGCGAAGACGAGTTCGGATGTCGGCACGGCATCCAGATACGACACTTCCGGACTCTTCGATATTCCGCAACTCGACCGCATTTACGAAAAGCCGCCGTATCTGCACAACGGCGAGGCGAGGTCCCTGGAAGAAATTTGGACGATTTACAACCCGAAGGACAAGCACGGGGTGACGTCGGACATGTCCAAGGAACAGTTGAACGACCTAGTGGAGTTTTTGAAGACGCTATGAGGCTGCGCGGAGAGGGATCCATGAATAAGGGACAAAGAAATCACTGGTTGCTGAGCGTAGCAGGATTTTTTTGTCTGGCATCCGCGGCGCTCGCGCAAACTCCTGCGCTCTACACTAAATGGGAAAGCTTCACGACGGCTAATGGTATGCCAGACGCCAAAGTCTTCAGCGTTGCAGTGGACGGCGACCGCGTGTGGGCCGGCACCGAGAACGGACTGGTGCTGATCGAGAGATCAAAGATCACCAAGGTGTTCACCACTGCCGACGGCCTGCCGAGCCGCGTCGTGACTGGCATTGCGATCGACAAAAGCACGGGCGACGTGTGGTTGTCAACATTCGGAGGATTGAGCTGCTACTCCGGCGGAAAATTCGAGAACTACGCCAGCCTGACTACGGGCCTAGCGAACGACATTGTGTATGGCGTCGCCATTCAGAATGAATTTGTCTGGGCCGCGACGACCGCCGGCATCAGCCGCCTGAATACCCGCACCGGGGAATGGTCCATTTATAGCGAGAAAAACGCCCCGATGAACGAGCCATGGTCCTACGGCATTGCGGTAGGCGACGAGAAGGTTTATTTCGCAGTGTGGGGAGGCGGCGTGCTGGAGTATGACATCGCGGGGGATTACTGGAAACCTTACACCGACCCAGACGGCGAGATGGAGATCGTACTCTTCAAGAACCAAGGATTGATTCACGTCATCGTCAGCAATATCGCTTACAACCACGACACCAAGATGTTTTGGGCTTCCACCTACTTTGGGCTGAGCGGTTATGACGGCCACAACTGGCACAACTACCTCTCCACGGACAGCGGACTCGCTTCCGATTTCATCAACGCCACGCAGACCCGAGGCGATGATGTCTGGTCCTGCACGGACAAGGGATTGAGTTATCTCAATTTCAAAACAAATACTTGGGTCACGTATCGACCTAACAAGGACACGGGGCGTGGGGAAATTGTAATCACCGGCCCGGACAACAAAGTGAGCAAGCTCGACACACCCACTTCTCTTGCACACAACTACGTTCTGAACCTGGCGTTTCAAGGTGATGACATTTGGGTGGCTACGGCCGCGGGCCTGAGCCACGGCATGCACGAATCCCACAAGGAAGGTAAAAGCAATGAGCAAGCAAGAGCTAGTCGCTGAAGCGTTTGTGATCCCCGAGGAAACAACCCCGGCGGTCAGCAAAAGAGCTATCGAGGCAAAAGAAGTCCTGAATGAGGCGTATGACTATCCTCGGCCATCATCGTTTTCGCGGGGAATGCGGCTGGATATCAAGGGCATCACCATTCTGCTGATTTCCGGCACCGCCAGCATCGATGAAAACGGGAAATCGGTGCACATCGGGGATTTCCGCGGGCAGACTTTGCGGACCTACC
>OCOJ01044928.1_pt1 | contig 27593 bp, 21 predicted proteins | sample 1539251 | NCBI WGS metagenome assembly OCOJ01 (sample SAMN01911457, study PRJEB22624) | soil metagenome | biome: Soil | place: Malaysia | collected 2012-04-30 | depth RA_metagenome m
ACAAGTCTGGTTCGGGAGAACTCACATTGTAGATTGGTCCAGTTTTTGGGGGCTGGGTCAGATCCAAATACTTATTCAGCGCGTCCGCTGTGCACGGGGGAGCTGTTACCTTCCCACTCGCGTCGGTCTTACTTGAGGCAATCAGCAACGACCCCTTGATGAAATAGGCGTCGGCCTTGTTGGGATCGGCGGCGATGGCCTTGTCGCAAGAGTCCAGCGCGCCGTCTGCGTTGCCGGTGTTGTACTGGGTGGCGCAGAGATTGAAATAAGCGACGGCAGGATTCGGATCCATGCTGGCCGCTTTGGTATAGGCACCGATCGCTTCGTTGTTCTTGTGGAGCTTAAGCAGCGCGTTGCCTTCCGCCGTGAGCATCTTGGCGATCCCTGCTTTTTTCTTCGCGGGATCGGTGCTCGGGTTACGAGGATCAACCGTGGTGTTGTTTTCCGCAGCCTGAACGCCTTTCTGATAGGCATCCACGGCCTGATCATATTGGCCGAGGTTAGTCTCGGCATCGCCTAAGCCGGAATAGTACTGCCAGTTGCCGGGGTCGATTGCGATGAGCTGCTGCAACGGGCTGATGGCCTCCTTCCAGTTTTTGGCGGAAATAGCTGCCTGGGCCTGCTGAATCAGGACGTTAATTTGCTGCACTTTCTCATTTTGCTTCTTGATTTCCTCAAGTTGCTCTCTGGTGTACTTGGGCGCTTCCTGCGCCGGCGTGCCGGAAGCTTCGCCGCTCTGGCTCGCCTGTCCCTGGCTGAGCTGGATGCCGGCGGACTCCCTCGCGCCGATAGCAATCCTCATGGACAAAGCGCCAGATTCTTCAGACGAGATTGCAGTTATTCGCGAGGAGAGGGTTCCGCCGCTGGCGTTAGTGACCTCAACCTGATAGTCGCCACCGGGAACTCCCACCAGGGAACATTTGCCATTCGCATCCGTCTTGACCTTAAACGATCTGCCTGTGCCAGAGTCTGTAAAGACAACAATCACGTTGGACACTGGCCTGCCTTCACCCGTGACTATTGCTTCTACCTGGGCCGACAATCCTCCCACCCGGACTGTCCCAGTTGTTGCCGGCGCGCGGCTCTGCTGCGAGGCCTGCACCACATTCGATGCCGCCGACTCGGAGTCCATCTTGCTGATCTGTTCGTGGAGTTTTTCCGCATCTTCCTTGTCCACGGAAAGAAGCTTCGAGTACACCGCCAAGGCATCGAACTTTTTCCCCAGCTCCACGTAACTAATGCCGAGAAACAAGTAAGCCTTGCCGAGGAGCTGAGGGTCCGTGTGCAGATTCCCATTCAGGCCAATGGCCTGTTGCATCGCGGTTACCGCCTCTTGATAGTGCGAGGAACTGTAATGGGCGTAACCCAGGAACTCCCAGGCAACATCGTCGTCGGGCCTGAGGCGGACCGCTTGCCGCAGCGGAGCAATTGCGTTGTCGTACTGCTCCATGGTGTTGTAGGTCCTGCCCAGGGAGCGCCACGCCGCTTCATAGTTCGGAACCAACACCACTGCGCTGCGGTAGGCTTTCACGGCGTCATCGTTTCGCGAAGCCGGGTAGTCTTCCGCCAGGGAGAAGAAATCCTTCGCTCGCTGCACATTGTCAGTTTCTTGCGTTGTGAGATAGGTCCAGGCAGGGATGGCCTTCTCTCCTTGCTGCGACTCGTCGTAGGCGAGGGCTATACCGGTGTAGGCGCCTTTCAACGCAGGATCGAGTGCAAGGGCCTTTTGATAGTCTGCAATCGCGGTCACGTAGCCTTTCTTGTCCTTCGCGGCATCGCCGGCAACCGCAAGTTTCGCCGCGGCGATGATGGCTGCAGCCCCGCCCGGTGCTTGCGGCGGGGGAACGTGCGGACCGGGAAGCGCATCGCCAAACGTCAGACTGGCAAGAAAGGTCTGCTGAAACACTTTCTCGTAGGCGGAGAGCGTGGCTCCGGCCGGAAGGCTGCTCTGGAACAGCACAATCTGAATGCGGTTCTTGTACTGCGCGCCCAGCACGAAGACGGTCCATCGCGTTCCGTTGTTATCGGCCGCTACCGCAGTGGTGTAGAAGGCGCCGTAGCCTTTGTTGGAACGCCAGGGAGCAATTTGGCCCCCCTGCAGAATTCGATACGAATTCTTGAAGCCTTCCCACTCCACGCGAAACGTATTTTGCAGGTCCCCCACGAGATCGTCCGTAGACAGGGCCAAGTCGGTGACGGCACCCCCAGGCTGCGAGGGAGCGTAGACGAACGTACTATCACCTTTTTCCACGGGCTTCCAACCGGTGGGCATCGCGAAGAGAAAGTTCCCAACCTGTGTGTCCGGCGCGACACCCTGGTCTGCAGGCGCCGATGCTTGCTGTGGAGAAGGGGAGGGCTGCGAACTTGGCTGACCGCCAGCAGGTTGTGCCGGGGCATACCGAGGAGGATTCAGCCCGCCGCTTGCGGCAATCACAGCGTCAGAGGCGGCCCGGTCTGCATTCAGGCGCGCCTGCGTGCGGGCACGTGCGGCGGCGTTCGCGTTCTTGTACTGGGCGACAAAAGCCGCCGAGAAATATCGCTGGAACAACTGGTTGCGAAATTGGGGGGAGATATCGCAGCCGCGCAGCGCGTTGATGCCTTTGTACTCCGGCTTCGATTGCGCGATCTGGTAGTAAGCCGTGTAATACATCTGGCGGAGGCGGGTTTCGTCAGGCGTGAGGCCGACCTTGCGATCATAGAAGCGCGGGCCGGCACATTCTTCGATCATCTGCTTGAGCTGCAGCAGCGCACCCATTTGCCTGGCAGCAGTCTCCGCCGGGTCGGTGGTCCGCATGTCGGCAAGCACGCGATCGACCGAGGGCATCTCGCGCAGGTATGCAGGATTGAGCATCTGCGCGACGAGAGGGGATGCGCCAGCCACGCCGAACGACACCGCGAGCGCGAAACAAGCAGCGAAACTGAGCCATCCTGCCCTAATCTTCATCGGCCAACCCCATCTACCAACCCCAATCGGACCACCGCGCTCAGCTAGCCGCGCGCATCGCACCACGACCTCGGCCGCCGTCTTTACGGTCACCTGCCCTTCATTTCGCAGACACACGTCACTTTGCTTTCATGAGCTTCGGGAACTCTGTGCCTGGGGGAGGGTCGAGCGAACCGTCTTTGTTGATCGTGAAAGCGACTGCGTTGGAGTTTGGACCGCTGGTGGGCCGAATAACGACTTGTCCTTTCTCGACGCCGTACTTGCCGTCAACGTGGATCATGCCGAACTCCAGGTGCGCCTGGCCGCCGTTCAATTGCAGGGTTACGGCGCCATCGGAGTCCTGATACTTTCCATCGACGGCAGGTTCGGTGCAACCGAGCGCAATCCCCACGGCAATCAGGGCAGAGATCGCAGACAGCCTTCGCCACCATGAATTCTTCATGACCTTCTCCTCGCCGCAGTCTTCTCGCCTTAGTTCCAGCCAGTTTCGTGACGCCGGTCTTGTCGTACCGCCGCCAGGGACAAATTCTTACGCCGCCAGTTTCTGAGGCTTCTCGGCAACCACAGTGCCCGCCTTCGCAGCTAGGAACTTCATGGTTCCAACGCCGGCAAAGTAGAGGCTGATCAGGATCGATAGGTACGTCCCCAAACCGAGCGAAATAGCCTTCATCATTTCGTCGACGGCTTGTTTCTGCGCGTCTCCAAACGGTCCCGAGGTCCCCATCCCACCGGTCATCGCGTTGGTCAAGCTGCTGCGAACCATGATCCCGATAATGATCATGAACAGCAGAGGAGCCACTCCGCCCAGGTGGGCGCGCTTGTCCTTCCATACGACATAGACAAACGGCGCCAGCAGGCAAACGAATGCGAGGAAGCCATACATGCCAGCACTGGGATGGCCATTGCGTTCCATGACCTCAAGCAGGTTGCTGGAATTCAGGAATCCCAGCACTTGCCAGAAGGTAAACTCGATCTTGCCGCCAAAAGGCATCTGCATGGACGCGGCGGTAAGGTAGGTCCAGGAAATCAAGAGCAGCACGCCGGCCACCAGATTGGGCAGGCCGACCGCGGCCACGATCTTGGCCCAGAGCACTTTGCCCTGCTCCTTCGCTCCCTTCAGCGCGACTTCGGCCTGCTCTTTGGCGATCTGGGAGTCGGGCACTTGCGTCACGCCGGTAATCGTGCCGTTGCTGTCCAGGTCGACATCGACATTCATGTTGGGCGCGGGCGCCACCGGGGACCTCCAAACGTTCTCGATCCTGAACTCTTTCTGCTGGCCATTGATAAAGATCAAGCCGGGGGTGGCATCCGGCACCTTGAGGATCTTGCTGCGCACTCGTGAGCTGCTCATAACTCTTGCTCCTTTCGGAAATTTGGAATCAAGCTTCGCGAAAACTACTGCGCGCTCGGCTCGCGGACTTCGCGGCTCCGCGGTGTCATTCATAAACCAGACCTCTCTTCAGCGGTCTCACCCCAACAGGCACTGGAAACGGTCGGGAATACTACCCTCACAAGCCCGGGCGCGCAAGGCGCTTTCGTGGCAAATGCGCACCCGGGTTCGGCCTGGCTCCCAATTTGGAAACCAGGCCGTACACGCCCCTGCCTTACGGCGTCACCGTGAACGTAGCGCTACTCGCGCTCCCTCCCGCCGTCGTGACCACGATCTTGCCAGTCGCCGCACCGCTCGGGACTGTCACTTTGACCTCCGTGCTAGAAACCTGGGTGAATGACGCTGCTTTCCCATCCACCGTAGCCTTCGTCGCGCCCGTCAATCCTGTTCCTGTAACCGTGACCACCGTCCCCACCGGCCCGCTCGTGGGATTAATACTCTTGATCGTCGGCAACACTTTGAAATTGCTGGTCGCGGTCAGAGTCCCCGTGGAAGTGATAACCGAGACCACACCCGTGACCGCAGCCGCAGGAATCACGGCGGTCAGCTCCGAATCCGAGACTACTTTGAACGAAGTCGCAGGGACTCCGCCAAACTCGACTTCGGTGGCGCCGGTGAAATCCTGACCGAAGAACGTGACCGTCGCTCCCACCTTGCCCGACTGGGTAAGTGTGCGAACGAACGGTGGCAAACCTACGTCAAAGACATAGAAGAAGCTGCCGCCAAGGGAGTTTCCGCAGGTACTTCCATAGAACTTCCCGTTGGTGTGCTGGAGCAGTACTGTACAGGGACCAAATCCGGGTTCCGAGGCCGAGGGGACAAAGCTGTAGAGAATGCTGAAATCCCCGGCGGGCGTGATTCGGTAGATCGCTCCCGCATTGTTCGCGCCCGCTCCGCCCGTTCCATAAAAGTTGCCGTCGCTTCCGAGAGTGAGACCCGCTACGGGCGCGGCGCTGTCGTTGGCCCCAGCCGCGAAGGCGTGGACCACCTTGTACTCTCCTGCGGGAGATATCTTGAATATGGTTCCGAAAACCCCGTTTCCTTGCTGCGACACTCCCCAGAAGTTGCCATCCGGGCCCTCCACCAGCACGCCCTGTGGGAACGCACCATCCGTCGTGAAGTTGAGCCTGTGGAGAACTATGATCTTGCCCGCGGGTGTCATCTTGTATACGACTCCGCAGCCAGGTTGGCAGGGAGTCCCGCCGCCTTCTTCCGTGGTCCCATAAAAGTTGCCGTCGCTTCCCAAAGTCGGAAGGTTCGGGTTCGCGCCGTTGGGGCAGGCGGTTGCAGTCAGGGAGAAGTTCGAAATCTTTCCACCAAGGGTGAGTTTNGAAGAGTCCACCGCAGATGGTTTGCGTCTCAACGCCCCAAAGGTTGCCATTGGTCAGGAACGCCGGGTAAATCGGGGCACCGCCGTCTTGCCCAGCAAGATTGGCTCCCGTGAAGGTGTACAGAACAGTGGGCTCGCCCTTGGGGGTAAGCCTGAAAACTTGTCCAAAGCCGTCGGTTCCACCCTGCTTAACGGTTCCGTAGAAATTGCCATCCGAGCCGAGCGTGACGCCGCCGAAAGGGAGGGCTCCGGTAGTGGCGCAAGCAGGACCGCCTTCCTCGCAAAAGCTATAGAAACTGGTAAATTCACCCGAGGGCGAAATGTTGTATACGCTGCCCAGGTCGAATTTGCCATCGAGTTGATCGGTCGAGTAGATGTTGCCGTCCGCACCCTGGGCGAGCTGAGCGGTATTCGTCAGGCCCGTGGTGTTGTTGCTGACGCCCGGATACTGAAACAGGCCAACGGCCTTGAATTGGGCAAAGGCTGTGGACGCGAGGACAAGTAACGCTACCGCGACAACCGCCACCTCGGATGCCAGCCTCGAACACAATCTAGCACTCAGTGTCATACAAGCCTCCTGCTGAATTTACTGTCGATCTCGGATGTTGGTGAGCCTTGCCCGTTGCCGCTTTGGGCGCGGAATGGTAGTCTGTGCCGAGCAGCGCTGGCTTCCCCCAAGCCCCGCCCCCGCCATCGGGTTCGCTGCTATTCACTACGCATTACGCAAAAGGGAAGAAAAAACCGTCATGACCCCGAGAAGTGAGCGTGCGGGAGTGGAATCGGGTAAGAAGCCTGCCCGGAGTCCCGGGGCGAAATCTCTTCCGGAGTCAGGCCTGAATCAGGGTTCCGCTGACGAAGATCGGCGTGCCCTAGACAATTTGTTTAGTGTCACTTACGAGGAATTGCGGCGGCTGGCTTCTTCCGTTCGCCGCAGCCATCCCAGCGCCACCTTGAACCCTACGGCGCTGGTGAATGAGGCATGGCTGAAGCTGGCGGGGTCACCGGAAGTCGCCACCACCTCCCGCCTTCATTTCAAGCGCATTGCCGCACGCGCCATGCGCCAGGTGCTGATTGAGGCGGCGCGCCGTAGAAACGCCGTCAAGCGCGGTGGTGCCGAAATCACGGTCTTCTTCGAGGAATCGTTTCAAAAATTGCCCTCGACCGAAGACGACCTGCTTCGCCTGGATTCTGCCTTAGATGAACTCGAGCGCATGAATCCGCGGCAGGCGACGCTGGTGGAAAGTCGCTTCTTTGGGGGCCTCGACGTGGCCGAAACGGCAACTCTTCTGAACGTGTCGGAAGCCACGGTTCTGCGGGACTGGCGCGCCGCCAAAGCCTGGCTCGCACACGAACTGCGCGAGGCTTCCTGAAGGCCCAAACATATCCGTGTCTGGGGAGCAGGGATGGACAGCGCTCGCTGGGAAAAGATCCAGGACCTCTTCCACGAGGCCTCCGAGTTAAAGGGGCCCGAGCAACGCGCCTTTCTGCACTCACGCTGCTCGCATGACCCGGCACTCGCCGATGAGGTCATGCTTCTCCTCGAGGAAGACGCCAAAGGCAGTTCCCTTCTGGATGGCGACCTTGCTCAGGTGGCGCACCAGATGCTCGACGGAGCCGGCAGCGGCTCTTCGACTGCTAAACAGTTTGGGCCTTACAGGATTCAGAAGGTGCTGGGTGAAGGCGGTATGGGGGTTGTCTACCTGGCGGACCGTGAGGATCTCGGCAGCCAGGTAGCGATCAAAATCCTGCGCGATGCCTGGCTTTCGCCCGCTCGCCGGAATCTCTTCGCCGCGGAACAGCGCACGCTCGCACAACTCAATCATCCCTCGATCGCGCGGCTCTACGACGCCAACGCCTCGCCGGACGGGTCTCCCTTCTTCGTCATGGAGTACGTGGAAGGCGTCCCGCTCACGGCGTATTGCGAGCAGCACGGTTCTTCCACCGAAGAACGGCTGCGGCTCTTTCGCGAAGTCTGCGAGGCCGTGCTGTATGCGCATCAGCATGCCGTCATTCATCGTGATCTCAAGCCCTCCAATGTGCTGGTAAAAGGCGATGGGACGATTCGTCTCCTCGATTTTGGGATCGCCAAACATCTGGAGAGCGTGGCCGATCCCACAAATCGAACGCTCACCGGCCTTCGCCTGATGACGCCCGCCTATGCCGCGCCGGAGCAGATTCGCGGCGCTCAGGTCGGGATTCACACCGATGTGTATTCTCTGGGCGTGATCCTCTACGAACTCCTCGCCGGCTGCCTGCCCTTCGATTTGTCGACCAAAACTCCTGCCCAGGCAGAGAAGATTGTGCAGGAACAGGATCCGGAAAAACCCTCTGTTGTAGCGGCAAAGACAGCCCCATCGCCGGAGCGCAGCAAGACCTTCGCTTCCATCAGCAAATCGGCGTGGACGGACCTCAATGTGCTGTGTCTCACCGCTATGCACAAGGACGCGCCGCGGAGATACCCGTCGGTTGAGGCCTTGATCCGCGACATCGATCACTACTTAAAGGGCGAACCGCTGGAGGCACGCCCCGATGCCATCAGCTATCGCCTGAAAAAGTTTGTCACGCGCAATCGCAAAGCGGTCATTGCCTCGGCCCTGGCTGTCACGGTTGTTCTTGCCCTGGTGATTGTCTTTACCGTGCGTCTCGCCATCGCGCGCAATGAGGCTCTGGCGGAGGCGGCCCGCGCCCAGCGCATCGAAAGATTCATGACCAACCTGTTCCAGGGCGGAGACGCATCGGCCGGACCTGCCGACAGTTTGCGGGTCGTCACCCTGCTGGATCGCGGCGTGCAGGAAGCGAAAACGCTCAATGCCGAACCGGGCGTGCAGGCCCAACTCTACGAAACACTTGGGAAGATCTATGAACAACTGGGCAAGCTCGATCAGGCCGACGCCTTACTGAACTCCGCTTTGCAGGAGCGCAAGTCGGTCTATGGCGCGGATTCGCCAGAGGTCGCAGAGAGCCTGGTCGCCCTGGGTCTCTTGCGCGACGATCAAGCCCGGTTGCCGGAAGCCGAAAAGCTCGTGAAAGACGGCCTGGCCACGAGTAAGCGCCGGCTTCCTCCCAATGATCCCGGCATCGCCAAAGCCGCCACGGCTGTGGGCAAGGTGTTGGAAGACCGCGGCTCCTACGACGAAGCCATTCGCACCCTCGACGCCGCGGTGCAGATGCAATCGACGCCGGGACCTCCGACTCCCGACCTTGCTGCCAGCCTGTACGAGTTGGCGAATGCTCACTTTTACGCCGGTCATTATGATATTTCCGAGTCCATCAACAACCGTGTATTGCTGATGTACCTGCAGATTTATGGTGAACACCATCCCCGCGTCGCCGACGTTCTGGTGAATCTTGGCGCCATCAAGTTTGATCTTGGGCAGTTTCCGGAAGCCGAGAAGTATGATCGGCAGGCGCTGGACATCGTGCAGGCCTGGTATGGCAAAGATAATNCCTGAAACGGCGTCGGACTTGACCCTGCTCGGCCGCGTCCTCGTCCGGCAAAAGCGCTTCGATGAGGGCGTGGAAGTGCTGCAACAGTCACTCGCCATCCAGGAGCGGGTCTACGGCAAGGTCCATCCCAGCGTGGCGTCGGCGATGAACGAACTGGGGAACGCGGCGATCCTACAGGATCACTATGACGAGGCCGAGCAGTATTTCACCCGCATGATCAGCATTTATCGTGCGGTGTACGGAGATCATCACTATCTTGTCGCGGTCGCGACGTCGAATCTGGGCAGCGTCTATCTGTATCGAGAAGACTGGGTCCGCGCCGAAAAGACGTTCCGTCAGGTCGTACCGCTTTTCACCGAAACGCAGGGCGCCACCCACGTTAATACCGCAATTGCAAGGCAGAAATTGGGCCGAGCGCTGGTGCGCCAGCATCGCTACGTGGAAGCCGAGGTGGAAAGCCGCGCCGCCTACGAGATCCTAAGCAAACAGATGGACGCCAGCGTGGGATGGCTGCGTAGTTTGAGGCACGATCTCATTGAGGAATACGATGCTCTGAAGAAGCCGGATCTCGCAGCCAGGTTTCGGGCGGAACTGGCTGCCGCAGAAAACAAAACGCCGCCTGCTGCCGCAAAGCACTGATCTCGTGAAGAACGGCGATTGCCTGTGAAACCCCGGTGCGCCGCAGTCGCAGTATTTGCATCATCGGTGACAATCTCTTTACAAGATGTTGACTTTCTCTTGACATGCCACTTTCCCCTTGTCGAGTACAGTCCCGCACGCAGAGGGGGAGGACTTGATGAGAGCTGCCACGTGGTCGTTTTCCGTCCTTGTGTGTATTTTCAGCCTTCTTTTTGTGGGCACGTTGTCAGCCCAGTCCGGTACCGGATGCGACACGGTCAACGGGACACAATTCAACCTTGAACCGCGGTTGAATGCGATTCCGCAAAACACCGAGTCGGTCGACTTCCTGCTCAATCGGGTTAGCCCGGGCGTCGATCTGGTGGTAGGAGCCGCTAACGATGAGCGCCGCCAAACCGTGGGAGGTTTCGACGCTTACTACGTGCATCGCACGGGAACAACCTGCGGCGTAGACTTCGAAGGGACATTGTCCACCGCTTCTATCAGGCCCAGTGTCGTCGCCGACCCCGCGCGTGACGCATTCTTCTTTGCCGACCAGATCCTCAGCGTTTCACCCGCGGTCGAAATTGCGCGTACCACGGCTGCGACCCTCCTGAGTACCACCGCCTGCCCCAACGGCACGAACCTCAACGGTACCAACCCCAATTGTTGGCCCCTCTTCGGTCTCGCGAACTACAGCAATCCCAACGCCCAACAGGCGTTGCTCGGTCACCATATCGCCGTGGATCCGAGAACTTCCGGCACTGGCGCTGGGGACGTGTACGTAGCTGCCTCAGTCGAGGACACGAGCAATTTTCCCGCTGTCGCCAGCATCCAGGTTGTGGTATGCGTCAATCTGACCTTAACCTGCGGTTCGCCCGTCGTCATCAGCGGCACAGATAAGTTCGCCAACCGCCCCTACGTTCAAGTGCGTGCCGACGGCGTGATCACGATCTCGTATTGGACCTTCACCAAATCGTTTGGCACCGAGCCGAACTCGATCGACATCAAGTTCGTCACTTGCCAGCCGCAAGGCGCTCCTCAGGCTCCGCTGTGCTCGAAACCCACGCTGGTGGCTACCAGCGGCGTGGTGGGCAGTTTCGCTCCCGGAGACAGCGCCTTCAGGGATTTCCTGTTTCCCAAGCACGTCAATCGCCCGGAAGCCAACGGCACAACTTTCACTACGTTTCTGGTTTATGACCGCTGCCGCTCCGTGATTGGACCGGCGGTTACTCTCGCACCGGTTTGCTCCAAAATCGATCTGGTCCTGACTGAATCCACCAACAACGGCGCGACCTGGTCGACACCAGAGCCGGTAGAAACAGCGTCCGGTCATCAATTCTTCGGGACCATCCGCCTCGACCAATCCACCGGCACCACGAATATCGCCTACTATTCGACGCAGAATGATCCTTTCCTGCAGCGTGCCCGGGTTTTTCTCAGCCAGATTGCGCCGGGCTCAACCACGGTCGAGCGGGCCACCGCGCTCACGACAAGTTCGACGGATCCCGATGCCGGGATTCAAGATTTCACCGAGCCTCAAGCAGAGGAAGTGGTTGATTTCGGAGATCGTATCGGACTGGCCGCCGCGGGCACTGGCACCACGGGTCAGAGCCGCGTCTACGTGCATTACACCTGGAACAACGTCTTTGGAATCTCCAACGGCACCAAGCAGCCTGATCCCAACAACACGTTAGTGCCGTTTTCTTACTAGGGCGTTTTGATGACGGTTTCTGCGGCTGACCAACGCATTCTTAAAGGAGATATGGGGAGATGAAAACTCTGAGGGCAGGGATTTACACAGCGATGCTTGTGTTCTCGTTGGCGCTAAGTCTGAGCGCTGCTACGACCCTGAACTGCGGGACTCCGTTCGGGACGAAGTTTAATCTGGAGCCGGCGGCGAACGCCGTGCCTCAGCAGTTCGAGTCGGTGGACTTTATTCCCAACCGAGTCGCTCTGAATGAAGACCTCGTGGTCGGAGGCGCCAATGACTCTCGTGGAGTCAGTTTTGCCGCGGCCACGGCAACCTCAGCCCACTGGGACGGGAGCCTGGGCGGGTACTATGTTCGTCGCTCATCCAAGGCGGGTTGTGCCCCACAGTTTGAGGGCGGTCTGCCAGTGCTCACCGCGGGAGGCAACAGCTTTACCAGCAACGGAGGCGTGGTAGTTGCGGCCGATGCGGCGCGCGATGCCTTCTTTGTGGCCGACCTTCGCTTCTCGCTCAGCGCCAGTCTATCCGCGGTCGGGCTTTTTCGCGCTTCCTCGGCCACCCTGTTGAATACGACGTCGTGCCCCAATGGAACCCACACCGCAGCTCAGGCGCTGTCCTGTTGGGGGGTGACGCCGCCGGTAGTCCTCGATCAGGTTGCTTCGGGGGGAATCAACAATGCGCTTGATTATCCAAGCATCGCAGTGGACGAGCGGCCCAACGGCTCGGGAACTGGAGCCAGCGACGTCTATGTCGCAGTTCAGAACTTTAGCAACGGAATCAACTTGATGGCGTGCACCAATTCCACGCTTTCTTGCAGTGCTCCTATCGTAGCCAGCGCAAGCTCAGAAGCCGTGGGAGTGCTGGGCACAGGAAACGTGCAGGTGCAGGTGCGGCCCGACGGAAACATTACGCTCACGTATCTGGATTTCACCAGCCCGCCCGCCTATACCATTCAATTCGTCATGTGCAAACCCGCCGGCGCGCCCAATCCCCCTACTTGCAGTGCGCCGGTCACGGTAGCCAACGAGGCGCAGGGTCTCTTCCCTCCCATCACGAATCAAACCTTAAGTGGTCTCAACATGCTGGTCTTTACGTCCACCCGGCACGCCAATCGTCTGGAGGCTGACGGGAAGACGTTCACCACTTTTGTGGTCTGGGACCGCTGCAAGACCTTTTTTACCTTCATTCAGCAGTTCGGCGCTGAAACCTGTCTCGATGCCGACGTGGTTATGAGCAGCTCAACGGACGGCGGCAACACTTGGTCCGCGGTAGCCCCGGTCAACGCCGGGCCAGGTCATCAATTTCTTCCGGCGATTTCCACCGATGAATCCACGGGAACAGTCAATATCGGCTACTACAACACCGAACCAGATGTCCCTCACAAACGCATCGAGGTGTCCGTCAGCCAGATCGCTGCGGGGTCAATCAAGGTCGGTGCGCCCATCCCACTTACGACGGTTCCCGCGCCCTGGGACGCCGACCCTACCCAGGGCCCCTTGGCGCTCGACTTCTTTGACTTCCACTTCGGCATAAGGGCGCGAGGCATGGGCAGCGCCGGCCACAGCCGCGTCTACGCGTCCTTCACCTCCACCGCAGACCGCTTCGGCATCTACAAAGCTCAGTCGCTGCGTGAGCAGAACAACAATCTGCAGGAGCTCATCTATTGAGATTGGAGGGTGCTCGATAGTGAATGTCCCACGCCCGTGAGCCAAGTGGCTCCTGGACTCATCCGCTCCGTTTCTCCGTTGACGATTTCGAAAGTGTGCCTCGTCCGCGGCTCCTGGTTTCGACGGAGATCTTCTCCCTTGGTTGAACTCGGCGTTCCGCGGAACTATCATGTGCGACAGCATGTCCGCGGATCTCTACGCCAAAGCGGGCGAACTCACGGCACAGAGGAAAGCGTTTGCCGTAGCCACAGTGGTTCGGGTAGAGGGCTCTTCCTCGGCTCGGCGCGGATCGAAAGCCATCATCGACGCGCAGGGCAAGGTGGTTTGCGGGNTGGGTGGGCGGCGGGTGTGCCGAGAGCGCTGTCCGAAGCGAAGCCTTGCGCTGCATCAAGCTGCAACAGCCGCTCGTGATCACTCTCGACATGACCGATGAAGTGCTGGGCGTTGGGATGCCGTGCGGAGGCAAAATGGAGGTCTACATTGAGCCGGTCCTGCCCAAGCCGGAACTGCTAATAGGCGGACACGGCCGGATCGCGGAAACGTTGGCCACGCTTGGGCATTTGCTCGGATTTCGTGTCACGGTAAATGATCCCGGAGCCGACCCGGCTGCCTTTCCGCAAGCAGAACAAGTGATCGTACGGGATTTCGATCTCGACCAGACGCCGATCGGCCCAGACACTTTCGTCGTCATCGCGACACAACACAAGAACGATCACGTCTGGCTGCAAAAAGCGCTCGCCGGAGACGCCGCCTACGTGGCCCTCATCGCCAGCCAGCACCGCGCGAGGCTCGTGCTTGACTATCTCGCGGCGGAAGGGCTTCCGGAGGAGAAGATCGCCAAGATACATGCGCCGGCAGGGCTTGACCTGGGAGCAACAACCCCGGAGGAGATTGCTCTCAGCATCATGAGCCAGATTGTGGCGCTGCGTCGCGGGGGAAAGATCAAACCATTAGATCTCAAAGAGGCGGCCTCAAGCTCAACCGAGTCCGCGGACACGGTCATTACGCAGTGCGACGTGACAGGTTCGGGGTAGTTGGCGAGTTCCTTAAGCAGGCTTCGAGGCCACGCTGCGCACTGCGGCGAGCCTTTTGCTTCGGTCGGCGACAATTTGCGCCATGATGCTGAGGGCGATCTCTTCCGGAGTACTGGCGCCGATTTCCAGACCGGCAGGCACGCGCACGCTCGCCAAGCTTTCTGCAGCGATCTGTTTCATCCGCAGAGCACGAAGAACTTCTTCCCCTCGCTTCCTGCTGGCGACCAGAGCGACGTATGCACTGTTTGTATGCAGTGCCTGCTCAATCGCCTCCTCGTCGCACGTGCCGCGGCTCGCCACCACGACGTGGCGATCCGAACTCGGAGCGAGCTGCGAAAAATCCAATACGTGAAGGATCTGGTCGGCCTCCTGCAGCTCTCCAGGGGAGAGCAAAGGGTCGACCACGGTGACTGTGAATCGCAGTAACCGACCGAGTTTCGCCAAGGCTACCGCCATGGCGTCCCGGCCAACAATCACCAGTTGCGGTCGCGCGGGAGCGGCCTCCGCAAGCTGTCGTCCCTGAAGATCGATGGCCTCAAGAAGCTTTTTCTCGATCTCGGCCCGGCTGCCAGTGCGGCGGAGCGCTTCAAAATCGTCCTGCCGGTCAATATCCAGCAGGATGCCCACATCATCCACCGGCACCTTCACAATACCTTCCAGATGGTCCCCGAAGATCGCGCGGCAGCCGATGTCGCCGTCAAGGGCCATGACCTCGGGGAAAACGGATCGGTCGAGGAGCACCGGGTTGCCGCGAAAACCGCGGTAGGTGGGAATCACGATCTGCGCCTTGCTCCGCCGATACTCTGCGATGATCTCGTCCAGTGTCGTGGCACGCACAAACGGCTGGTCCGCCAGAATGATCAGGGCGGCCTCGGCTCGTGAATCGACCGCGGAGACTCCCACCCTCAGGGAGGTTCCCATACCCTGACGATAGTTGCCGTTGTGGACAACTTTCACGCCACAGAGTTCAAGTTTTTGATTAATTTCCTCAGCGACGTGGCCAAGAACAAGGACGATCTCACCGACCGCGGCGTCGTAGACATGGTTCAACACATGCTGCAGCAGAGGGCTGCCGTCGAGCGGCAGGAGCTGTTTGACCACTCCCATCCGCGTGGAAGCTCCTGCCGCCAGCACTACGGCGGAAATGCGTGACCCTTCTTTCATGGCGTTTGCCCGCGCTCATGCTATCAAACGCAGGCCCCACCGGCGCACGCGGCTTCCCGCTTTATTGACGCCCCTCGGGTGTGGTAAGCTCCTACTCCGCATTTCCGGTCCGATCTTCTCCGACACTTCCGCTCACCAGGGCCAAGTTCCGGACCACAAGGGGGTAGAGGATGATTCCGCCAGCCTTCGAATATCTCAGGCCCAACACAATTCCCGAGGCGATCGCGCTCCTTCAGCAATACGGAGAAGACGCTAAGATTCTCAGCGGCGGACAAAGCCTCATCCCCATGATGAAGCTTCGACTTGCCCGACCCGCTTACCTGGTCGACATCAATCGCATCGCCGGCTTGTCTTACATAAAGGAAGAAGGCGGTTTCCTCAAGATCGGCGGCTTGACGCGCGAAGCCGAACTGGAAGCTTCGCAAATAATTCGAGCAAAATATCCCATCATCCTCGATACCGCGCATGTGATCGCCGATCCGCAGGTGCGGCATCTGGCAACTGTGGCGGGAAATCTGGCGCACGGTGATCCGGCCAACGATCATCCGGCGACCATGCTGGCGTTAGGAGCGCAGATCGTGGCCACTGGACCACGCGGCGAGCGAACTATTCCCATCGAAGGATTTTTTCTTTCTCTCTTTAGCACGGCTCTGGAGCAAGGAGAGATCCTGACCGAGATCCGCATTTCCGTGCCACTTGCCCGCAGCGGAGGCGCGTACTTCAAGCTGGAGCGCAAAGTAGGAGACTTTGCCACGGCGGCTGTCGCGGCGCAGCTCACTGTGGACGACAAGGGGATGGCCCAGAAAGTGGGCATCGGCCTGACGAATGTGGGTCCGACACCGCTCAAGGCGACGCGGGCGGAGGATTCACTGCGGGGGAAAAAGGTTGATCCGGCGAGCATTGCGCAGGCGGCACAGTTGGCCGCCGACGAATCGCAGCCCAGCGCTGATCTGCGCGGGCCGGCGGAATACAAAAAGGGATTGGTGAAGGAGCTGGCTAAGCGGGCCCTCACGCGGGCCCTGGAGAGAGCCGGAAAATAGGGAACTCAGCCGAGGAGCTGGCACATGGCGAAGAAACATCTGGTTCGTGTGAAAGTGAATGGACGCGAGCGGCAGGCGGAAGTTGAGCCGCGGCTGTTGCTGGTTCACTTTATCCGCGAAGTTCTGGGACTGACGGGCACGCACATCGGCTGCGACACCAGCCACTGCGGAGCGTGCACCGTCCTCCTGAATGGAAACACGGTCAAGTCATGCACCATGTTTGCCGTGCAGGCCGACGGCGGAGAGATTCTCACGGTAGAAGGACTGATCAAAGACGGACAGCTGCATCCGCTGCAGGAAGGCTTCAAAGAGGAGCACGGCCTGCAGTGCGGGTTCTGCACGCCCGGGATGCTGATGTCCTCGTATGCGTTGCTGCACAACAATCCCAAGCCGAGTGAAGAGGATATTCGCTGGGGAATTTCCGGCAACCTGTGCCGCTGCACGGGCTACCAGAACATCGTCAGGGCAGTGCAATTCGCGGCGGGCAAGATGGCGCAAGGAGGGGCACGGTGATCCACAAAACATCTCCTGAAATCGGCGGCATGGGCCATCCTATCAAGCGCAAAGAAGATTTGCGCTTCATTCAGGGCAAGGGCAACTACGTGGACGACGTGAATCTGCCGGGGATGGTTTACGGGCAGATGGTGCGCAGTCCCTACGCCCACGCTCGCCTCAAGAGCGTGAATACAGAGAAGGCCAAGAAGCTGCCGGGAGTATTGGCCGTGATAACGGGAGAAGATCTGGCCAAGGCAAACCTGGCGTGGATGCCGACCCTCTCTTACGACAAGCAGATGGTGCTGGCGACAGGGAAGGTGCTCTTCCAGTCACAAGAGGTTGCGTTTGTCGTGGCGGAAGACCGATATACCGCGGCCGATGCAGCCGAACTGGTCGAAGTGGAATATGAAGAGCTGCCAGTGCTGGTGAATCCACACAAAGCGCTTGATCCCGACGCGCCCATTCTTCGCGAGGATCGCGAGCAGAAGAACAATCACATCTTCCACTGGGAAGTCGGCGACCGCCAGGCTACGGAACAGGCTTTTCAGAAGGCAGCGGTAAAGGTCAGAATGCAGGTTTTATCTCCGCGTTGTCATCCTGCGCCGCTTGAGACTTGCGGATGCGTGGCGGACTTCAATCGCGCCACGGGGCGGCTCACTGTCTACATGACCTCGCAGGCTCCTCACGCACACCGCACGGTCTTTGCTTTGGTCGGCGGGATTCCTGAGAACAATATCCGCGTGATTTCGCCCGACATTGGCGGCGGCTTCGGCAATAAGGTTCCGGTGTATCCCGGCTATGTTTGCGCGATCGTCGCTTCGTTGACCCTTGGCGTACCGGTGAAGTGGATCGAGACCCGCTCGGAAAATCTGCAGTCGACGGGGTTCGCGCGCGATTATCACATGACCGCAGAAATTGCCGCCGACCGCGACGGCAAGATGCAGGCGCTGCGCGTCAAGACACTGGCCGATCACGGAGCGTTCAACGCGGCCGCCCAACCTACGAAGTTTCCCGCCGGGTTGTTCAGCGTCTGCACCGGCTCCTACGACTATCCCACTGCGTTTTGCGAGGTAGACGGCGTCTACACCAACAAAGCCCCCGGCGGTATTGCCTATCGCTGCTCGTTCCGCGTGACCGAGGCTGCCTACCTGATCGAGAGAGTGGTGGATGTTCTGGCGTCGGAATTGAATATGGATCCGGCGGAACTCCGCCGCAAGAACTTCATCCCGGCCGCGAAGTTTCCCTACAAATCCGCGCTGGGCTGGACCTACGACAGCGGGAATTACGAAGCCGCCATGAAGCTGGCTCTGGATAAGATCGGCTACCAGCAGCTGCGCAAAGAACAGGAAGAGAAGCGGAAAAAGGGTGAGTTGATGGGGATCGGGATCTCGAGCTTTACCGAGATCGTGGGAGCGGGTCCGGCGCACACCTTCGACATTCTCGGGATCAAGATGTTCGACAGTGCGGAAATTCGCATTCACCCCACAGGAAAAGCGATCTGCCGTATGGGGACCAAGAGCCAGGGCCAGGGGCACGAGACAACATACGCGCAGATCGTTGCGCAGGAACTCGGAATCCCCGCCGCCGACGTAACGGTGGAAGAGGGCGACACCGACACCGCACCCTACGGACTGGGGACCTACGCCAGCCGAAGCACTCCAACTTCAGGTGCGGCGACGGCCGTGGCCGCACGCAAGATTCGTGAGAAAGCCAAAAAGATCGCCGCCTACCTGCTGGAATGCAGCGAAGACGATCTCGAATGGGAGCCGGGCAAGTTTTACGTCAAAGGCGTGCCCAGCAAGGCAAAGACCATCCAGGAGATTGCGTTTGCTGCGTACACGAACGTTCCGCCGGGGCTTGAGGCGGGTCTCGAGGCCGTCGACTACTACGATCCGCCCAATCTCACCTTCCCGTTCGGCACCTACATTNTGCGTGGTCGACATCGACAAGGGCACAGGCGAGGTGAAAGTCCGGCGCTTCCTGGCAGTGGACGATTGCGGGAACATCATCAATCCCATGATTGTCGAGGGCCAGATTCATGGCGGTCTGACCGAAGGACTGGCCATCGCCTTCATGCAGCAGATTGACTACGATGAGAACGGCAACGTGCAGGGAGGAAGCTTCATGGATTACCTGCTGCCGACGGCGGTTGAAACGCCGCATTGGGAAACCGACAAGACGTGCACGCCCTCTCCTCATCACCCCTTTGGGGCGAAGGGAGTGGGTGAATCGCCCACCGTGGGCTCTCCAGCGGCTTTCGTCAACGCGGTCGTGGATGCTCTTTCTCATCTCGGCGTGAAGCACATCGACATGCCCATCACTCCGTGGAAAGTGTGGAACGTTTTGAAGGAGAAAGGGGTCGCGGGCTAAGCCGATGGGGTTGAGCATTGAGAAAACCTTTCAGGTGCAGGAACCGGTCGAAACGGTCTGGAGTTTCCTGAGTGATCCACGCAAGGTCGCGCTCTGCGTCCCCGGCGCGCAGATCACCGAGCAAGTGAACGAGAACACCTACAAAGGCACGATCAGAGTGAAAGTAGGCCCAAGCGTTACCAATTACAACGGGGAAGTGCAGATCTTGCGCCTGGACCCTCAGAACTACGAGATCGAGATTCTGGGCAAGGGACTAGATGTGCGAGGGCGCGGAAGTGCGTCCATGAAGATGACCGGCAAACTGCTCGCGCTGGCCGATGGAGGGACCGAGGTTAAGAGTGTCTCTGAAGTCACCGTTGTGGGCATTCTGGCGCAGATGGGATCACGCGTAATCACGGAAGTCTCCAATGTGATGTTCGGAGAGTTTATGAAGAATTTTCAAGGACGGCTGAAACAGCCTTTGCATGCGCCTGAAGCGCTGGAAACCGATCCCGGACAGCCAGCGCCGGTCAAGGCCGGATCCGTGGCGTGGAAGGCTGCGAAGGGTTTGTTTCGTGGAAAACCTGAGTCGTGCTGAGATCAGCACGTGCGCGATAGAATTCCATCTCATGGAAGCACCCGCAACCACCACTCCCAGCACCGGCGTCGATGCCATCATCTCGGGCTTCGAACGTCTGGGTTACGTCACTGATCGGTCCCTGGCCACCGCGATCTACCTGGTTACAAAACTCCGCAAACCGATTCTCGTAGAAGGACACGCCGGCCTGGGGAAAACGGAAGTGGCCAAGGTGCTGGCCGCGTTTCTAGGCACACGCCTCATCCGGCTGCAGTGTTACGAAGGCCTGGACGTCAGCTCAGCCGTGTACGAGTGGAACTATCAGAAGCAGCTGCTGGCCATCAAGATTCAAGAGCGATCCGACCAAACCGTCGAAGAGAAGGAAAAACACATCTTCAGCCGCGAGTTTCTGCTGGAACGGCCGTTGCTGCAATCGATTCTGGTAGACGACGCCTCGCCGGTGTTGCTGATCGACGAGATCGATCGCGCAGACGAGGCATTCGAGGCGTTCCTGCTCGAGTTGCTTTCTGATTTTCAGATCAGCATTCCCGAGATGGGGACTGTTCACGCGAAGCACCTGCCCTACGTCGTCCTGACCTCGAACCGAAGCCGGGAACTCAGCGACGCGCTCAAGAGAAGATGCTTCTACCAGTGGATTGATTATCCGAGTCTTGAAAAGGAATTGGTGATCGTGAGAACCAGACTGCCGGGCATTGACGGGCAGCTTGCGGGGCAGGTGGTTCGATATGTGCAGTCGGTCAGACAACTCCAGCTGAGCAAGCCACCGGGAGTTGCCGAAACCCTCGATTGCGCCCAGGCTTTGACGACATTGGGCAAGCATAGGCTGGACGCCGAGGCGATCGAAGAGACGTTGGGTTGTATTTCCAAATCGGTGGATGACAGCGCGAAGATCAGAGCAGCAGCGATGGACCGCATTCTGGCTTCGGCGACCACACCTTAACTTTTCCAGGAATCGACCGTGTTCACGGATCGCTCAAAAGACATCGCGAAAACGATTGTCGAGTTTTGTCGATTCGCACGCCAGCAAGGTCTCTCCGGCGGCGTGCAGGAAACCTTGGCGGCGCTGCAGGCGGCGGTATTTCTGGGCGGCGGTAAGCGAGAAGATCTGAAATCCGGTTTGCGGGCCGTACTCTGTTCGTCCAAAGAAGATTGGAACTTGTTTGACGAGATTTTCGAGACATTCTGGGATGAGGCGAACCCCAGGGCGGCGTCTTCGACGCGTCCGGCGCTGCGCCGCGAAATCTCACCAGCCCGGCAAGACGGCCAAAGCGCTGGCGCTTTAATGTCCGGTAGTTCTGCTAGCGATTTTTCAAAAGAGGAGGGAAGCCAGGCTGTCACCGGTGCTAGCGCACGCGAACAGCTCCGCAAGGCGGACTTCTCCACTCTACGACAGGATGATCTGGCCGCACTGGAACACATCGTGCTGCGACTGCTGAAGCAAATGAGTCTGCGGCTCTCGCGCAGACGACGCATCGCGAAAATGCGCGGCAAGGTAGATCTGCGAAGAACGATTCGAGCGAGCATCGGCCGCGGCGGCGACCTGATCGAGCTGCGATATCAGGATCGCAGACCGCGCCAAAGCCGGCTCGTGATCTTGCTCGACATCAGCGGTTCGATGAGTCCATACAGCCTGTTTCTGCTGCGGTTCGTCTACGCGTTGCAGAAGCATTTCAAGCGTGTGGATACATTTCTGTTCAGTACCGACCTAGTTGAGATCACCAGCATGCTTCATGCGCGGCGCCTGCCCGAGGCTCTGCGATCCCTGTCGCAGGTGGCAGCGGGCTGGTCTGGCGGAACTAAGATCGGCGGGGTCCTCCAGAGCTTCAATCGTCTTCATACGAGAAAGTTGCGCTCCAGGGACACGTTATTCGTGATTTTGAGCGACGGTTTGGACACGGGAGAACCAGAAGTTTTGGCGGCCGAACTGGCAACAGTGAAACGCCGAACCCGCAAGCTGATTTGGCTGAATCCCCTGCTCGGGATGGCAGACTACCGACCGATCACAGGCGGCATGAGTGCCGCCCTGCCTCACGTCGACGTGTTTGCTCCGGCGCACAACCTCGAGAGCCTGCTGGCGCTGGAGAAGCATCTGTAGAACGCTGGAGTGAGCGATGATGTTTGATCAGTTCCTGAAAAAAGCCGCGGAACTACTGGCGAAGAGCGAGCCGTTCGTCACCGCTTCCGTCGTGCGCTTTCAGGCTCCCATCTCGGGCAAGCCCGGCGACAAGGCGATCATCTTCCCCGATGGCAGGATGTGGGGCTGGATCGGCGGCGGCTGCGCCCAGCCGGTAGTCATAAAAGAAGCTTTAAAGGCGCTGGCCGACCGGCGGCCACGGCTGGTCCGCATCAGCCCCGACGCAGCGCCTGAAGACGGAATCGTGGACTACGCCATGACTTGCCATAGCGGAGGAACATTGGACGTCTATATCGAGCCTGTCCTGCCGAAGCCGCATATCCTGATCCTGGGCCGGTCCCCCATCGCACAAACGCTGGCCAGGCTTGGCAAAGCGGTCCATTACCGGACCTCGGTGGCCGCGCCCGGCGCCGATGCGGAGCTGTTTCCTGAAGTGGACGCGCTGCAAACGGACCTGGATCTGCGCCAGTTCAAGATCACGCCGGAAACATTCATCGTGGTCTCGACGCAGGGCGAGGGAGACGAAGAGGCTCTGGAACAAGCGGCCAGAAGTGACGCCGCGTACGTGGCCTTTGTCGCCAGCAAGGTCAAAGCCCAGAAGGTTCTCGACTATCTGCGCGAAGCGGGAGTACCCACCGAACGAGTGAGGCGGGTGCGTGCGCCCGCCGGGCTCGACATTCAGGCGGCGTCACCGGAAGAGATCGCCGTTAGTATTCTCGCGGAGATCATTCAGCTCAGAGGTGCTCGCACGAAACCAGCAGCCGAGGCGAAGAAAGCAGTGCTGCCGATGCTGAACAAGGAAGCCAAAGATCCGGTCTGCGGCATGATGGTCAATGTTGAGTTAGCAAAGTACAGATCAGAATACCGGGGAAGTGTAACTTACTTCTGCTGCGCGGGATGCAAGCAAGCCTTCGATCGCCAGCCTGAAAAGTATATCCTCTCCGTATCAAGCTGATGGCTGCCGGCCGATGCGAGGCGCTGCAACAATTCAAGTCAGCGCGCCGCCGCTGCGATGTATACACGCGCGATCAGGCCCTGCGAACCGAGATCACCGACGCGGTGTAGCGATCGCCACGCAGTAAGGATAGGCTGTATTCGATCGCAACGTTCTGGGCGTCGTAGGTTGTTTCCTTGATCACAAGGACTGGGCTTCCCGCCTTCGTATCGAGAATTTTTGCATCGTCTTCCCCTGCGATCGTGGCGCCAATCGTTTCCTCGGCCCAGCGCAGTTTTCGCTGGTAGACTTGCTCAAAAACGTGATACAGGGATTGTTTCTCCAAGTCTTGCCTTTCAATTCCGGCAAAGATTCGAACCGGCAGGTGGCTGGTTACGACGGCGACCGGCTCCCCATTAACGAACCGCAGCCGCCGGAGGGAATAGATCTTTTCGCCAACGGTGAGCTTCAGAGCTTGTGCGACCTCGAGCGCGGGCTCAGCGATCTCCATGCTGAGAACCCGAGCGGAAGGGACTAGTCCGCGACGCCGCATCTCCTCGCTGAAGCCTCGCAGTTGCTGAAAATTCCACGGTACCCGGCCCGAGCCGATCGCGGGGCGCTTCCCTTTCGCGATGATCAACAGGCCCTCGGCCCGCAATTTCTGGAAGGCTTGGCGGACGGGCATTTTACTGATCCCGAGGGCGCGCGCAATGTCACCTTCCGAAAAGAAAGCTTGGCCCTCTTGCAAAACTTTCTTTTCGACGAGGGAACGGACGTGATCCACGATCTGCTGGTAGTACGGAACGAAGCTGTGCGTGTCGAGTGTCAGACCGAATGTGTCGACACTGGAGGACGAGGCTGCGGCGGGCGTTTTCATAACTCCTCGGGTCAGGATAGCATGGATACATAGTATACAACGTGTAAATGATTTGCAAGCACTTCTCTTGGATTGATGCACGGATAGTATGTCACCATCAACATAAGTTATTTATCTACATACATATACAGTTGCCTCGTCATCGTCTGATAGCCCAGGAGAACCTAGCCTTGTAAGATTTAGCTTGACAACATATCACAATATGCAGTTTACAGGTTTTGAAATGAACATCGGTTCGCTTCGCGTTCTCCTCGTTTGCTCGCTTGCGGGCGTGCTTTGGCCGGCCGCTGTCGTCCACGGGCAAAACGGACCAAAAGCCGAATCGAATCCTGCTGCGATTTCCTACTTCCAGCTGACGACGCCGACGCGCATTCTTCCCGACGTACAAACCTGGGAGGGCAAAGAGTTCCCGCACACGTTGAGCGTTATGCAGCTTGAGCGGGGAGGATTCCGCTACTGGGGGTGGTACGGGCTAAACGAGGGTGGCGGAATCGGGTTGGCGCGCAGTAATGATTTACTGCACTGGACCAAGTATGAACAGAATCCGCTCTGGACGAATGCCCGCTGGCCCTCGGTCCTGGCCCACGCCGATGCCGAGCACGAAGACAAGCTCTACTTCGCCATCACCCGCAACTACGACTCGCCGAGCAGCTACATCGTGCTGGCTTCGTCGCAGGACGGAATCCACCTGACTGAGGAAAAAACGCTGGTGAAAGGAGTGCCCAACCAGCGCAGCCAGAACCCAAACCTATTCCGCGATCCGCGGTCCGGGCGCTTCTATCTGACGTTTTACCGCGGCAATGACCGCGACCACTTCGAGATCGTCAGCCGGAACGCAGTTCACGTGACGGACCTTGACGGCGCTCCACAGAAGATCCTCATAGAAAGCAGCGAAACGATCGCGGCGCCAACTTTGCTGTACGTCAACAACGTCACCGGTCCCGACGGAAAGAAGAGCGGAGTTTATTACCTGGCGACCGAGATCTATCCGCATCGCTACACTGACAATCCCGAAGGCGAGTGGCAGGGCAAGGNCGCTACACTGACAATCCCGAAGGCGAGTGGCAGGTCAAGGTGTTCGCCGCAGATGCTCCCGACGGAGATTTTCAGCCGGTGCTGGGTAACCCGGTGATGCGCGGCCAACGGGCCTGCTTATTCCAGCACATTTTCAACAATCGTTTTTATGGATTCGATTGCCACTTGGACAGTTCCGATCACTGGTGGCTCGAGGAAACTGAGAGTTCCTTGCCGTGATCAATAAGGCTTGGCTCAACTTCAGATTGGAGTGCGGTCAACACCGATCTGGAAAATCAACATTGACGCGAACGGCGTCAGACGCCGGAGATCAGCGAAGATCGCGATCTTCTGCGACCAAGTGGTTGAGGGGGAAGTCATGAATTCGCACAGCTGGATTGACTGGTCTAGGACGCGCATTGGTAAGAGCGTTTTTTTCATCCTCACTTTTCTCAGCGCCGGAATATATGCCGCCGCACAAGTGGAATCGGGCAAGATCGTCGGTGCTGTCCACGATTCAACCGGAGCAGTGTTGGACGGGGCAAAGATCACGGTCACCAACGTTGGCACCAATGTTTCCCACACCGTGACCACGAACCCCAGCGGGGAATATGTCGTAAGCGAGTTGCAGCCCGGAACATATACCGTGCTCGCCGAGCATGAAGGATTCAAGAAAGCAGCTCAGGCGGCTTTCAAGCTCGACGTCAACCAGGTCGTGCGCGTTGATTTCACTCTCTCGGTAGGGTCGGTCAACGAAACCATGACGGTCACCGCGGCCGAACCGCTGGTGGAATCGGACACTTCATCGATCGGGCAGGTGATTGAAGAAAGCCGTGTCAACGATCTGCCTCTGGATGGCCGCGACTTCGTTCAGCTCGCCTACCTCAGTCCGGGCGTGAATCAGGGGCCCCAAGGCACGGTGCAGTCCGGCAACATACCCGAAAACGAGCGCGCCAATGGATCGATTCAGGCCAACGGGCTCATGGCGACCAACAACAACTTTCTGCTGAACGGCTTCGACAACAACGAACAGCAGATCGGGTTTGAGGTCATCCAGCCCTCGGTCGATGCCATCCAGGAATTCAAGGTACAGACCAGCGATTTCGGCGCCGACATCGGCCGCGGCGGAGCCGTGGTCAACGTGGTGCTGAAGTCGGGCAGCAACAGCTTCCACGGAGGCTTGTTCGAATTCCTGCGCAACTCCGCCTTTGATGCCAAGAACTATTTTGACAGTGGCGGCACTCCAATTCCGCCTTTTAAGCAGAATCAGTTCGGCGGAAGACTCGGCGGCCCCATTTTCCACAACAAGACCTTCTTCTTCATGGACTACCAGGGCACGCGCATCAGCCAGTCGCAGACCGTGATCTCGACCGTGCCAACGTTGATCGAGAGAGGAGGCAACTTCTCCGATTTATTCACGGGAACGACTGATCCGACCACAGGACTCGATACCGGAACGATCTTCGATCCATTGAGTTTCAACCCCAAAACCAATACCTTCAGCGTCTTTCCCAACAATGTTATTCCGCCGTGCCAGGGAAACACGGGTCGAAGTGCGACTGGCGGTGCGTGCCTCGATCCAGCAGGGGTAAACGTATTGAACATTTTTCCCGGGCCCAATATTCCAAACGCCGGCATCGCCAACAACTATCTTTCCAACCCGTTGTTCAAAAACAATCAGGATTCGTTCGATGTGCGCGTCGATCATCAGATCAACTCGCGCAACAACGCGTTTGTTACGGTGAGTTACGGCAACGTTGACGCAACCAATGCCGATCCGTTTCCAGGTGTGGCTGGCGGCGGAATTTTTTCGGGCAGTATTAACGACAAGGCTTTGTCAGCCGGAATCAGCGATGCCTATGCGATTTCCAACACTGTGATGAACGACCTGAAGCTCGGGTACACGCGCTACGTTGTGAAGGCGATTCCGTTCTTTTACGGCCAGCCGATTGCCCAGCAGTTGGGCATTCCCGGAATCAACATCCCTGGCAATCCGGCGACCGGCGGGCTGCCGAATATCGAGGCCACAAGCTTAAGCCTTGCGGGCAATCAGGATTACTTCCCCGAGAACTTGCGGGAGAACAATTTTCAGCTGATTGATTCCGTGACCATCACGCACGCCAACCACAACTTCAAGTTCGGCGGCGACGTGCGCCTGCGCCGGCATGGATTNCTTTCAGACGCAAAATCCGCGAGGAGATTTGTTCTTTACCGGTCAGTTCACCGGTCTTGCCGAAGAACCCAACACTTTGATCACGGGCAGCGCCACAGCCGACCTCGCACTGGGGTATGTGCAGAGTGCGTTTCGCGACGGCCAAAAGGGGCCCTTTGGCATGAGTTGGTGGGAAATCAGCACTTATTTCATGGATGACTATCGCGTCTCCCAGCGTCTCACCCTGAATATGGGCCTGCGCTATGACATCTTCACGCCCTTTGTAGAGGATCACAATCACCTGGCCAACTTCGATTTTGCGACTGGAGAATTCGTGATGCCTGGAATGCCGGGCGTGAGCCGTTCCGGCGACGTCGAGCTCAATTCCCACAATCTCGCTCCGCGTTTCGGATTCGCTTACACGCCATGGGACAACAATAAAACAGTGTTCCGCGGCGGGTTCGGAATCTTCTATGATCAGCAGGCCAACCAGAACGACGCCGAGATCGCTTTCAATCCTACAGGGCTGTTCGGCAGCCAATCACTTCTGGTGCCCACGTCTTCGCTGACGCCGGCTATGGTCCTCTCGAGCGGATTTCCGACTACCCTGCCGTTCCCCACATTAGCCGATCCCGTCGGCCGCGCCAGTGCGTTTACCATGGACAACGCGACCACTTACATCGAAGAATGGAATG
>OCOJ01054386.1_pt1 | contig 27581 bp, 20 predicted proteins | sample 1539251 | NCBI WGS metagenome assembly OCOJ01 (sample SAMN01911457, study PRJEB22624) | soil metagenome | biome: Soil | place: Malaysia | collected 2012-04-30 | depth RA_metagenome m
GAGCACCTCATGTTCAGCGGCAGCGACAACTTCAATTACACCTACATAAACGCGATGGAGCGCATCGGGGCCACCGACCTGAACGGCACCACCAACAACGATCGCACCAATTATTTTGAAAACGTGCCGACTTCCATGGTCGACTATGTGCTCTTTGCCGAGAGCGATCGCATGGGTCATTTGCTCGGGGTGCTCGACCAGAAGAAGCTTGATCTGCAGCGCGGCGTGGTGCAAAACGAAAAGCGCCAGGGTGAAAACCAGCCCTACGGCGTCACCGAACAACTGATCACCGAAAACACCTACCCTGCGGGCCATCCTTATTCCTGGACGGTCATCGGTTCCATGAAGGACCTAGACGCCGCCTCTCTCGATGACGTCCACGAATGGTTCAAGACCTACTACGGTCCGAACAACGTTACCGTGGTCCTCGCCGGTGACATTACACCGCAAGTGGCGCGGGAGAAGGTTGAAAAATATTACGGCGAGATTCCTGCCGGCCCGCCCATCGCCAAGCAAGAGGTGTGGATCGCGAAACGCACGGGCACGCACCGCGGGACGGTGCAAGACCGAGTCCCGCAGGCACGGCTCTATCGTGTGTGGAACGTGCCGGAATTCGACTCGCCGGAAGAGGCGTTGCTCGATCTAGCCGCGCAGGTGCTCGGGCGCGGCAAGACGTCCCGCTTGTACAAGCGGCTGGTCTACAAAGATCAGATTGCCACGAGCGCTACTGCGACCAATGACACGAATGAGATTGGCGGGCAGTTCGATTTCACTCTTACCGCTTCACCCGGAGTGGATCTGAGAAAAGTGGAGAAGGCGGCAGATGAGGAGCTGCAGAATTTTCTGAGGAACGGCCCCAGCGAATCCGAGTTGCAATTGGCCAAGACGCAGATTCTGGGAAGGTACGTGCGCATCGTCGAACGCATCGGCGGCTTCGGGGGGAAGAGTGATTTGCTGGCGCGCTGCCAGACGTACGCCGGCAATCCGGATTGCTACAAGGGCTATCTGAAGCGGATCAAGGCCGCCACGCCGGCCACCGTGAAAAAAGCCGCGAATGATTGGCTCAGCGACGGCGATTACATCCTGGAGGTGCAGCCGTATCCCACTAACTACAAGACCAGTGCCAAGCTCGACCGGTCGAAGGAGCCTACTCCTGGCGGCCCGATGTCGCTGAATCTTCCTCCATTGCAGAAGACTGCGCTCGGCAACGGCTTGAAGATCGTTGTGGCGGAGCGCCACGCGGCACCAGTGGTGAACTTCACATTGCTGGTGGAAAGCGGATATGCTGCCGATTCGGCGGGCGAGCTTGGCAGAACCAGCTTTGCGCAACGCATGCTCGAGGAAGGTACGCCAACGCGCGATTCGCTGAAAATCGGCGAAGAGTTGGAGTCGCTCAGCGCGAACTTCAATGCCGGCGCGAATCTGGATTGGTCTTCGGTCAGCCTCAACACGCTGAAAAGCACCATGGACAAGTCACTGGACATTTACGCGGACTTGATCCTTCATCCGGCGTTTCCGGAAAAGGAGTTCCAGCGCCTGCAAAAGGAACGGCTCGCCGCCATCCAGCGGGAAAAGGTGACGCCGCAGGCCATGGCACTTCGCGTCGTCCCGGCACTGCTCTACGGAAAGGGCCATCCGTATGCCGTGCCCTTCACCGGCACAGGCACGGAGGCTAGCGTCAGAAAAATGACGCGCGAAGANCCTGGCCAAGTTCCACGAGGCATGGTTCAAGCCGAACAACGCCACCCTGCTGGTGGTGGGCGATACCACCCTGGCGGAGATTAAGCCCAGGCTGGAGCGGCTGTTCGCCTCGTGGAAGCCCGGTGAAGTTCCGCAGAGGACCGTACCGCACGTTGCGCAGCCGGAAAAAGACGTCGTCTACCTCATCGACCGGCCCGGCTCCGGACAGAGCGTGATTTTGGGCGCGCAACTGGCGCCTCCCAGAAATGATCCCGATGCCCTTGCGCTTCAAATCGTGAACGACATCTTTGGAGGAACTTTCAGCTCCCGCATTAACATGGACCTGCGCGAGGACAAGCATTGGTCCTACGGGGTCTTCAGCGTGCTGCCGGCTGCGCGAGGTCAGCGCCCGTATGTCAGCATTTCTCCCGTGCAGACGGACAAAACCAAGGAGTCCTTGGCTGAATTGGTGAAGGATTACAACGACTTCGTCAAGGGGAAACCTATTACCGTCGAAGAGCTGCGGGACGAGCAGGCCAACGCGACCCTCCGGTTGCCGGGCACTTTTGAAACCGCCCAGCAGCTTGGCGGCGCCTACGGCACCATCCTGCAGTACGACCTTCCCGAAGACTATTTCAATACCTTCACGCAGAAAGTAATGTCCATGACGCAGGTGAGCGCCAACGAAATCGCCAGGAAATATATCCAGCCGGACCATCTGGTCTGGGTGGTGGTGGGAGATATGAGCAAGGTCGAAGCCGGCGTTCGTGAGTTGAACCTCGGGGAAGTGCACAAGCTCGACGCCGACGGCAACCCTGTAAAGTGAAGTGAATCGCCGATTCGGGAGAAGTAAGCCGCTCGTGCAGAGAAGGCGCCCGCCTCGGAGGGCGGCCGCTACAACTGCGTGAGGAGGCGCTACGAGAAAATGGTTGTTATTTGCCGACGACGAGGTTGGTGCCGGCGGAGTAGCGCTTCTCGCCGGTGCCGTCCCAGAAGATGCGGTCGGTCGCGAGCGGACCTTTGCCGGGGACGCCCCTGGTGAAGAAAATCTGTAGGGCGTCACGAGACCATTCCGCGTTGCGCGCGAAGGCATCGGCCGGACCCAGGACGGTGCGGCGCTTCGAGCGCACTTCATATAGAAAAAACGTTGCGTCGAGACCCATCGTGTCGGTGGGCGCGCCGGCAGGAGCATCGGCGTAATAGGCGGTGACGAGAAGCAGATCCGGATTGATGGGGCAAACGCGAATCGTGTCGCTGCTCATGATTTGAAACGCGGGGCCATAAATGTCCTTGAGCGCGACGGTTTCCATGGGCTTGTCGTCGCTGATCCAGTAGGCATTCTGCATGTCGGAGGCGAGCACGGTGGTCGCGTTCACCCAGCCGTGGAGCGAGTAAACATTCTGCGTGGACAGGGCCGCAGCTTTCTCCGGCGCGTTCGCGGGTGAAGTCCAGACCTGCCAGAACTTGCCATCGAACTTCAGATAGGCGATGCGGGAATCGTCGAGGGACCAAAAGGCCTGGTGGGCGGTGTTGCCGGCGACTTCGCGCGTGCGGCCGGTATCGAAGTCGTAAAGAAGGATGGAGCGCTCAGGAGCGGTTGTGGAATGGGAATAGGTGAAGAGCAGCTTCTTTCCGTCGTGGGAAAGGGCAGGTTCGGAACCGGACAGCGCGGCAGTCTTGCGGATCGCGCCACGGCTGACGATGACGCGGTCTGAGGCGTCGAGATAGGCGACAGCAACCGGCGATTGGAACTTGGTAATAGGCTCGAGGACGGACTTTTTGTCCTTATCTTTATCCTTGTCTTTGTCTTTATCCTTGGCGTTGGCGTCCGTGTCGTCGGGCATGTCGAGCTGATTCTTCTTGCGGAACTCGGGGAACTGGTCGGGAGCGCTCTGGCCGCAGCCGTTCAGAGTGCCAATCTGCGCGTGCTGAACTTCAACGTGGAAGGTGTACTTGGTGCCCGACATATTGTCGGAGCAGGGCTCACGGGTGAGCTTGACGGCGACGGTTGCGCCCGTGGCGATGTCCCTGGCGTTGTAAGTCCACGAGATGCCCGGCTGGTCGGCAGCGACGTCTAACGGATCGAGCACGATGGGCGGGTAGTTGAGCCGGTCCAAACGCTCAGGGCCTTTCATGCCGAGGCGCAGACTCCAGAAGGGCTCATTGCCATGCGCGATGATGAGAATCGGATAGTGCTTCGAGACCGGTGATGGGATGGGCTGCTGAGCCGGTTGCTGGGCGGGAGGCTTTGCCGGGGCAGGCTTCTGCGGCGGGACTTGGGTTTGCGCGAAGGCCGCCAAGGACGGAATGGCCAGGAGGCAAACAAGAACCAAAACGGGAATGCGCACGCGCACCATCCTCGGAGAGCCTTCAGAAGTGTGAAGAAGTTTCCAAACCATCCTAGTCCTTGGGAGAAAGAAGGGCTAGGCAAAGTTGAGGGAAGCCGGTCTGGGGGCAGGGAAACGGTGAAGGCGAAGAAAAAGAGAAACTACTTGACATGGCGAATAAAAAGCGAAATAATCCCCCTGCTCGAGGTGAGCTATGTCCCCAGTTCTCCCCCTTTCGGCGCCGTCTCTCAGGATGCGGCGCCGCCCCGCTCGTCGCCCCGCAGTCCGATTCCTGCCTTTTTGCCCAGAAACGCCTGACCCAAAACCAGAGGCCGGTCCCCTTGCCCAGGGAGCAGCCGGCTGGTGCAAGGGAAGTCTGGAAGCCCCCACGGCGGATTGCCCCCCGCCACAACTCCAGACTCCCCGTGCGCCACTGGTGGGCATAGCGCGCCTCGCGGCAAATTCGCCACCGGCGCAGTCGCGGAGAAGATCGGGGGAGAAGCCGGAGTATTTTTTGCTGCCGGTGAAATCGATACTGAACCACTGCGATTCGGAACGCGTGCCGTTTGACTGGACCATCAATCCGTACCGCGGGTGCGAGTTTGGGTGCAAGTATTGCTACGCGCGATACACGCACGAGTACATGGAAATTGATGGCGGAGAATTCGAGCGGAAGATTTTTGTGAAGCAGGATGCGCGGGTGCTGCTGGCGCGGGACATTGCGCAGAAGTATTCGTACGAGTCGAAGGCGTCGGGCGGCGAGCAGTCGGAGCACATCGCGATCGGAACGGCGACGGACCCGTATCAGCCGGCGGAGAAGGAATACGGCGTGACGCGGGCGTGCCTGGAGGAATTGGCGAAGCGCGAGGGGTTGAGCGTTTCGATTATCACAAAGTCGAACCAGGTGGTGCGCGATATTGATGTTTTGAAGGAGATTGCGGGGAAATCGGCGTTGTCGGTGAACATTACCGTGACGACGCTGCGACCGCGGCTGGCGCGATTGCTGGAGCCGCGCGCACCGCGGCCAGACTTGCGGCTGGCGGCGGTGAAGCAACTGCGGGAGGCAGGATTGTGCGTAGGAGTTTCGGCTTCGCCGCTGCTGCCAGGGATCAATGATGGCGAACTGGAGGCGGTGGCGGCGGCGTCGAAGGAAGCTGGGGCGCAATGGTTTTATTCCGGCGTGCTGTTCCTGATGCCGGCGTCCGCGAAGCAGTTCTTGCCGTTTATGCGGGAGAAATTTCCAAAGCTGGCAAAGCAGTACGAGCAATGGTATGCGAAGAACGGCTACGCGCCGGAAGAGTACCGGCAAAAGGTGACCGAGCGGGTGCGGCGGCTTCGCGAGAAATATGGCTTTGCGTCGCGGCCGTGGGAGGGGATGCGGCCGATCATGCCAAGGGCGCAAATGAGTTTAAGCTGGGATGCTGGGGCGATCAGCGGCGAGTTGCAGGGGATGCGGTCGTGCGCGATGGGGTGAGAACGAACTGGCCTGATGGGTTATCTTTGTCCTGAACCTGGCACTTTTGGGGCGCGAAGGTGTCTAATAAAGAGGGGAGTGGTGCAAAACGGTGAATTAAGAACGCACCCGCCTTCCGCAGGCGGCCTTCCATGCGGGGAATAGGCTTTTATCCAAGTAGAAGGGTAGCGGCGAGGGGCAACCGGTTTCTCGCCGAACTCAACGTGTGGCCTCTGGTCGGAATACTGATCGTATTGCTCGGGATTCTAATGGTGCTGTTGGCGCCAACGTCTGTATTCTAGGCGGCCAGCTTGAAGTAGGTGGAGTAGGATTCGTCGCCGAGGGCGAAGAACGGGCGTAGTGTGACGGGGCCGGCGGGGGTTTCGGCTTGCCAGGTTCCCGGAGCAGTTGGTTTTGCCGCGAGAAGTTGAGCGCGGGTGAATGTTCCTTCCTTTGCGTTAATCCCAAAAAGAACGAGCGGGCCGGAGAAAAGCGCGACGATTTGCGGATGATTCGCGTCCAGAGGTTCGAGGCGCGTTTTCAGCGGCAAATGTAGCTCGACGCGGTCGCCCGTCTTCCAGGTACGACGTACGGAGACGAAGTTGCCAGGAGACGGAGAGGTGTTCCATGGCTTACCATTGACGGAAAGCGTGGCGCCCTCGGCCCAGGCGGGGACGCGGAGGTTCAGCGCGAATTCCTTCGGCTGCGCAGCCCGAACTTCGAGCGCGATATCGGGCGAAAGCGGATAGTCTGTGGTTTGGCGCAACGAACAACGCACCCCGTCCTCGACCCACTGCAGTGAAGAGGGAATGCAGAGGTTCACGAAGATGCCGCGGGGATCGCGGAAGTAGGTACTGATGCGATAGTCGGCGGCGATCTGCGGCATGGTGCCGGAACAGCAGGGCCAGCGGCCGGGTTTGTAGGTCTTTTTCCCGTCGAAGTTGTAGTCGGAATAGTAGAAGGTGCGACCGTCCGGCTGAAGAGGCTTGGCGCCAAGGATAGTGTTGTACATGACGCGCTCCATGCTGTCGCCGTAGCGCGGCTCACGCGTGACACGGAGCAGGTAACGAGTCAGCTTGAAATGCGCATAGGAACCGCAGGGCGTCTCGAAACTGTTGTGGGTATTGGTCAAGCTGGCGGCGAGATCATCGCTGCCCGGTGCGCGAAGAGTTTCGTCGGGTCCCCAACCGCCGGTGGCGTAGCTTTGGGCGAGCAGAAAGTCAAAGCCATTGCTGGTGGCGCGCAGATGCTTTTCACTTCCGGCCGTGAGGTAGGCCTGCATGGCGGAACAGAGGGAATTGACGTGGCTGTAGGCGTGGCGGCCGGCGAGATTATCGCGGCCTTCGGCGAGAGGCGCGTAGTAAGCGTCGTCAAGATATTGCAGCCCAAGCTGCTTGTAGCGCGAGCCCGCTCCACGTTGGTACGCGAGGAAGAGATTCTCGGAGATGGTGTAAGACTCGTCCCAAGTGTAGGACTCGTCGGTGCCCGGGCGCCAGCTCACGCCGTGTTCGACAGCGGTTTTCGGCAGATGGGGCAGGGCCGCGTCCGTGGTGCGATCGAGAATGGCGAAGGCCTCGGGGTCATTCACGTAGAGGTGGGAATCGATGAGGCCGCAAACGAGCTTGTCGTAGCAGTAGGCGGGGAAGCGGTTTTTCTCGTAGAAACCCGCGGAGATTGACTTCGCATAGAGGCGGTTGAGGCGCAGAACTTTTTCTCTTGTGGCCGGGTCCCGGGTAATAGCGTAGTAGCGTGCGAGCGCGGAAACCCATTGTCCGAAGGTGGCGCCGGGGGCAAAACCGGTGTCGCCTTTGTGGTAATCGAAGTTGGGATCGTAGAGATACCAGCCGCCTAATTCCTCGCCCGGTGCGGGGAGACCCGACATCCGGCGCAAGGGCTTGAGCATGCTGTCTTCGCTGAGATTCATCAGGACCGAGTGCGTGTTCTGCAATTGGCTTTCGTGGAGAGCGCTGTAGAGAGTGACGTCGGCGTAGGTGAATTCCTGGAGTGGCGCGGTACGGAGCAAGTCCGGAAGAAGAAGTGAAGACCAGAGGCGGGTTCCGGCAAGTGCGGCGAGGGAGAAGGAAGTGGATTGGAGGAATTCCCGGCGCGTTGGCAATGACATGGAGGGCCTCCCAGACGAGGTCTACGCACCAATGATACACGCGGGGAGCAGGGTCAAAAGCAGATTCCTCACTTCGCAAACTCCGTTCGGAATGGCACGTTAAAACTTTGCTGGGCAACCAATGCTGGCGGCAAAGGCACTTTAAGGGACGATGATACGGGATTGTTCGCGCTTGAGTTCCTGAGCGCCGGGAAATTGACTGCGCAGGAATTCGATGAAGCGACGAGAGCGGGGACGGCCATTGGTGCGCAGGAGTCCCATGCGAAAGAGAAACACCAGCAACTGGAAAATCTCGGAATCCTTCAAGGGAAAAAAGGAAGCCTGTGTCGTGTTTTGCCGCGCTTCCGTAATGAAGGCAGAAAGCGCGTCGTAGAGTTCGCGCTGAACGGGAATGGCCGGCGGCTGTTCATAGACAATGCCGGAGACGAGCGTTTTGTAGGTTTCTGCGAGAGCGCGAATCGCCGCGAGGACATCGGGATCGCTGGCGGAGGGCTGCGCGGAGCAAAACCTAGCAATGGTAAAGGCGATCGCAGAAAGAAACTGGCCGTGGGTGTGGATCGTGTCGGAGGCGATGCGGGCATCCGAAAGCGGAGTATCGGCCGGAAGCGGGCGGCGATGCCGGTCTTCGTAACGATGCGCGGAGACCAGGTAGCCACAGTCCGAGGGACAGTCGATGGTGACCTCCCGCTCCGTACCACAACAGACGGCGCAAATTTTCTCGGCTTTGGCCGGACAAAACCGTCCTGGTTTGCGCTTCTGACAAATAGGACAAGACACAAACGATCCCCTTGAGCTGAAGATCCGAAAAGCGAAACTAGAAAATCGAAGAGAGATCCCTCGCTCGGGATGACGGCTTTGAACCCCGAGCGAAACCGGAATCCAAGGGGCTAAAGCCCAGTAGTTGCGTTCCGTTAATGTCGCAGCCCTTCGGCAAGCTCAGGGTAAACTGAAGCTCCGACCCCCTAAAGAAAAGACAGAATATCACGCCATGATGACTTTATCGTGGAAGCGGCGGGCGGCGATGATGAGAAGCAGGGAGCCCATGAGGAAGAGTATGAGCGCGTCGGACCAGAGGTGAGCCCACTGGGCGCCGCGGAGAATGATGCCCCGGGTGATGTTGATGTAGTAGGCCGCGGGAATGAAATAGCTGAGGATGTAAAAGAACTTGGGCATGGTCTCGCGGGGGAAAATATAGCCAGAAAAGAAAATGCTGGGAAGGATGGTCAGAAAGGCGAGTTGCATAGCGTTGGCCTGCGAGGTGGCTTTGCTGGAAATGAGAATCCCGAGAGAGAGGGAAACGAACAGATAAGGCAGGGAGAGGAAGGCCAGGAGAAGGACGCTGCCATGGATGGGGACGCGGAAAAGAAAGCGCATAGCGAAGAGCAACATGCTGAGTTCGAAGAAGCCGATGGCCAAATAGGGGAGTAGTTTGCCGAGCAGGAGCCCCATAGGACGGACGGGGGTGACGAAAAGCTGTTCCAGGGTGCCGCGTTCTTTCTCGCGAACAATGGAGAAAGCGGTGAGGAAGGTGGTGACGTTGAGGAGGAGGACGGCGACGAGGCCGGGGAGGAAGAAATTAGGGGAACGGGAATCCGGGTTGAAGAGGATTTTCGGCCGCATTTCGAGGGGGAAAGTGGCTGCTCTGTCAGCGAGCACGCGGCGCAGAGACTCATCAAGGCCGATGGATGTGGTGACGTTGATGGCCTGACCAGCAACGGAGGAGTCCGATCCGTCGATGAGCACGAGGACCTGAGCGCCCATCTGGTGGAGCAGCTTGTCGGAGTAGTCGACAGGGATTTTGATGCCGACGCGGCATTTACCGGAGATGATGGCGTCATTGAGGTCGCGGTCGTTACTGACGTAACGGATGAGATGGAAAGTGTCGGAGTTTTTCAAGCGGTCGAGCAACTCACGGCTCTCGCGGCGGCCGTCAGCGTTATAGACGACGGTGTTGATCTGACGGATGTTGGTATCAATGGCAAAGCCGAGGAGAAACATCTGAAGGATAGGGATGATGAGGGAGAAAAACAGGGTGGAGAAGTCGCGGCGGACGTGAAGAGCCTCTTTGTAGAAGACGGCGCTGAAACCACGGAAGAGGTCACGCACGGGAGTTCTCCTGAGCAGCCAAGTGAAGGGAAGTGAGTTCGACGAAGACGTCCTCGAGGCTGGGAGCGAGGGGTCGAATCTCCGCAACCACGACGTGGTTCTTCTGAAGATGGGCACGAAGATGATCGAGGTCCAGGTTATCGTCAATCAGGGCATGGATGGATTGGCCGAAGATGGTGGTGCTGCGGATACCGGGAGTGGCGCGAACCACGCGGAGCGCGCTGGTGACATGAGGCGCGGTGATTTCCACGCGATAGGTGCCGGAAGGCGTGACCGCGGGCATTTCCCGGAGAGTGTCCGGAGTGCCGTCAGCGATGACTTTGCCGAAATAGATGTAGGCCACGTGGCTGCAGCGTTCCGCTTCATCCATGTAGTGCGTGGTGACAAAGAACGTGATGCCATGGCCGGACAGCTCGAAGAGCAAATCCCAGAGCTGGCGGCGCGCCACGGGATCGATGCCCGCCGTCGGCTCATCCAGGAAAATGAGTTTCGGTTCGTGCAGCATGGCGCAGCCGAGGGCCAGGCGCTGTTTCCATCCGCCGGAGAGATGCGCCGCCAGACGGTGGAAGTAAGGACCGAGGCCGTTGAGCTGGACCACCTCATCAATGCGCTGGCGCAAGCGTTCGGGAGTAAGGCCGTAGATGCGGCCGTAGAAGGTGAGATTTTCTTCGACGGTGAGGTCGGTGTAGAGGCTGAAGTTCTGGGACATGTAGCCGATGTTTTCGCGGACGCCTTCGGGATCGGTGCGAACGTCAATGCCCTGAACGGCGGCATCGCCGGAGGTAAGGGGCAAGAGCCCGGTGAGCATTTTGATGACGGTGGTTTTGCCGCTGCCGTTGGGCCCAAGAAAACCGAAGATTTCGCCCTTCTCGACGCGGAAGCTCACGTCATTAACGGCAACGAGGTCACCGAAACGCCGCACAAGGTGGCTGGCGGCAATCGCGGGTTGGTCAGAAGGGGTCATAGGTCACGTGTTGGGAGAGAGTCTGACGTCGGCGGCCATGCCGGCGAGAACCTGGTGTGAAGAGTCGTCGATGCGAACCTTTACGCCAAAGACCTGGTGGACGCGCTCCTCGCGTGTCTGAACATTGCGGGGCAGAAATTCGGCTTGTTGATTGATCTGTTCCACTTCGCCGTGGAAAACCTGATTGGGGAAGGAATCGACGCGGATTTCGGCTTTTTGCCCGACGTGCACGCGACCGATCACAGTCTCCGGGATGTAGATGCGGACGTAGATTTGATCACGCTCGAGGAGCGTGGCGACGGGAGTGTTGGGAGGAATGAGGTCGCCGGGGCGAACGTCGAGGACCTCCACGGTAGCGGCAGCGGGAGCGAGCACCTGTCGCTCACGGAAGCGGGCCTGATCGTAAGCGAAGGCGGCGCGAGCAGTGGCTACGTCCTCGCGGCGATTGCCGCGCTCGAGTTTTTCGAGCGTGGCCTGAGTCTGATGGTAGCGGGCTTCGGCGGCGGCGATTTCTTCGGGACGGTAGCCGCGGTGCAACTCGTCCAGCTTGTGCTGGGCATTCTGCTTTTGCGCGAGAGCCATTTTCCAGTTGGCTTCGGCGGTGTCGCGCTGCTGCTTGGAGACGAGATCTTTTTGCGCCAGGGTGTCGTAGCGCTGAAAGTCGAGATGCGCGCGGATTTCATCGGCAGTAGCACGGTCGAGATCGGCTTGCGCGGCGTCGATGTCTTCCTGACGGTAGCCGTTTCTGCGCTGATCGTATTCGGCCTTGGCTTGGGCGGCAGCTGCTCGCGCTTCATCGATCTCTTCGGGACGGAAACCGCGTTCTGCCTTTTCTGCATTGGCACGCGAGGCGGCGAGCGAAGCGAGTAGTTCTTTGTCGTCGAAAGTGATGAGGATCTGGCCGGCTTCGACGGAATCGCCCTCACGGACGAGGACCTTGTCAATGCGGCCGCCGACTTTCGAGCCGACACGAATGTTGCGGGCTTCCACGGTTCCGGAGCCCTGCAGGGCATTGTCACGATGGAACCAGTTCATGGAAAAGGCGGCCGCGGCAACGACGCCGACGGCGATAAGAAGTGGGATGAGGCGCTTGCGAGTCATGGAATCCGATCCTTCACATAAACAAAGGAACTACGAGCGGCGAACTGGAAGAGTTACGCGGCGTCAATCCGGTCCAGATGATCTCGAAGGCCGAATCCATGCGCGATTGCAGGGAAGCATCGCCATATAACGACCAGATGAGCAGCGTGCCAAAAATCATTTGACGGAAAACCTGGGCAATCGCGATGGGCGGCAGATCGTTGCGAATTTCGCCGCGCTCCTGCCCAAGCTGAACCATCTCTGCATGCAAAGCCAGGACGCGGGCCTGCAAATCCATCATGGCCTGGCGCACCTCGGGGTTCGAAAGAAAAGCCAGCAGGAGAACGCGGATGATGTCGGGGTTGCGGGAGGGTTCAGCGGTCATACGGGTTGTCAGCGAGCGGAGGAACTTGGGCAGGGGCTCACTGGTTTGGCGTGCCTCGTCGACAGCTTGCCGGAGGCGGCCGAGTTGCATCTCGGCGAAAGCGAGCAGGATATGGTCCTTGCTCGGAAAATAGTTAAAAAAGGTGCCTTTGCCGACGTCGGCGGCGTTGGTGATGTCTTCGACGGTGGTTTCCGCGAAGCCTTTCCTGGCGAAGAGATCCAGGGCGCCGCGGAAGATGCGTTCGCGAAGTTCGGCGCTACGCCGGGAGCGGCGATCGGGAGAGGGGAAGGGAACAGAAGGTTGCGGAGAAGTCCTCATTGTGACCTCTATTCATATATGACTATAGGTCATTTTGGGCGCAATGTCAAGAGAAGAAGCGACAGCAGTGGGGAGCGCCCGCCCCGACTTGCGCCCGACAAGATTGTTGTTTTAGCGGGTTAGACTTCCTTACCGGAGGCGAGATTCTTGGGAGTTTTCTTGTTTAAGTAGGAGATGAGTTGTTGCGCAGAAGCCGGGACAGGGACCGCGCCCTTGAAGACGACGTCCTGAGCAGTGACATCTTTATGATAAAGCTTGGCGTTGGCGCCGTTGTCTGGGCGCACCGTGGAGCCAGCTAAGGAGATACCAGCAAAGAGGCCGCGGGCGCGGGAATAGGAGAGAATCTCGGCACGCAGGGTGACATCTGTGGAGGCTTCAGCGTTGCGGCCCTTCGGGCCGGCAGCGGCGGAAGCATCGACCCCGAGTTTGACCTTATTACCGAGGATGGCGCGAGCGCCACGTTCGTTCATAACGAGGAGGACGAAATCCGTAGCCTGGCCGCCGATCTGCAATCCGAAGCTACCTCCTTCCAAAGCCATCATCGTGGGGGCACTCCAGGGGCCGTTGAACTTTTCGCCGGTGCGGCAAGTCATAGCGCCGCGGCCATAGCTGCCGCCAAAAATGAACGCCGCTTTGACCACAGAAGGGTAGACGATGACGCAGTAGGACTTGTCAATGAGATCCTGGGGGATGTCATCGGGGATGTCCATGATTTCCTGGAGCACTTGGCCGCAGTTTTCCAGGCGGTCCTCTTCCTTTTTGTCATCGGCCTGAAGCGGCGGGGCGATCAGGGAAAACGCCAAAACAAAGGGAATCAACTTTTTCATTCGTATCACCTTTTCCGTATCTGTGGTCCCAAGTTACTGAAATTGAATCGGCCTGGGCAGCCGAAGCAATGCGGCGAGATTTCGCTGTCACAGGCTGCGCCGTGCTCCTCCACAAGGCTGGACGATGGGAGGAAGCGCCCGCAGACTTTCGGATATACGAATATACTTTCACTTCAAGGATTTTGCCAATAGAGGATTTATGGGCAGCAACCGCAGAGTAATTTTGGGGTGGGCATTTTGCCTCTGTCTCGGGGTGGGAGGAACCGGAATTGCGCGCGAAGGGAGGCCGCTTCAGGAACGGCCCGCGCCGACACCAGCGGCGAAGGAAGAAAGCGTCAAGCGAGAAAGCGCGAGGGGGCGCTTTGCCGAGCGCGTGGAGAAACTGGTTGGGTCGGCTCCCGTGGACAAGGGCGAGTGGGGTTTGCTGATTGTGGATGCAGCGACGGGGGAAACACTGTACGAGAAGAATGCGGACAAATACTTTGTTCCGGCCTCGAACATGAAACTGCTGACGACGGCGTTGGCGCTGGACAAATTGGGGCCGGATTATAGGTTTCGCACCACGATCGAGACGAATGGAACTCTTGGGGCCGATGGAAAACTTGTGGGCGATTTGATCCTGGTAGGAAGAGGGGATCCCAATCTTTCCAACCGGAAATTTCCGTTCGATACCAAGGAGGAATTTGAGGGCCCGCCGGAAAAAGTGTTGGCCGAACTGGCGGACGCGGTCCTTGCGCGAGGCGTGAAGGAGATTACCGGTGACATCGTGGGGGACGACAGCTACTTCCCACGCGGGCGATATCCGGAGGGGTGGGAAATCGAGGACATGGTCTGGGAGTATGGCGCGGCAATTTCCGCGATCGTAGTGGACGATAACACCGTGACGCTGACGCTGACGCCGGGAGAGAAGGCCGGGGACGCGGTACAGGCGGTGGTCGAGCCGGCGACGCAGGAATTCGTGGTGAAAAACGAAGTGAGCACGGTCGGGGCGAAGGAAAAGGGAGAACTGCGGCTGACGCGGGAGCCCGGCGCAGACGCCGTGGTCGTGAGCGGGACATTGCCGGCGAAAAGCGCAGCGCACAAGCTGGTACTGGCGATTCAGGAGCCGGCGCAACATGCGGCCAGGCTGCTGGCGCGATTGTTGAGCGAACGGGGCGTGACATGGGACGGCGCGGTGCGCGCGCAACATGATCCTGATACAGCGGAGGCGACGCGCACGGTTGTCGCCGAACATCTTTCGATCCGGCTGGCGGATTCGATCAAGCTGGTGAACAAGATCAGCCAGAACCTGCACACGGAAGTGCTGCTGAGAGCAGCGGCGCGGCAGGAGGGGCGCTGGAATGATGACGAGGATTTGCAGAGATTTGCGAGGCAGTTCTACAACAAGGCAGGCATTGCACCGGACGACGTGGTGCAGACAGATGGATCGGGACTGTCACGGCGCGACCTGGTGACGCCGCGCGCGTTTGTGGCAGTGCTACAGTACGCGCAAAGGCAACCTTGGTTCGCGGCTTATTATGATTCCTTACCGGTGGCAGGGACGGACGGCACGCTGAATGAACGGATGAAAAGCGCGGGGATCGCGGGAAAGATCCATGCGAAAACGGGTTCGGTTTCGCACGTGAGAACACTTTCGGGGTACGCGGAAACGCCGGGAGGCAGACGGCTGATTTTCTCGTTCTTGAGCAACAACCAGGTTGGAAAAAATCATGAAGTGCATGACGCGCTGGATGAACTGTGCGTGGCGATGATGGAAGAGTTTGATGAAAAGAAGGAAGCAACGAAGTAAAGAAGCAAAGAGGCAACGAAAAAGCGCAGAGGGTCGCGCGATGGAAGAGAAAATCATTACGGTGTTTGGGAGTTCGCGGCCACGGGCCGGAGATGCGGATTACGAGGAGGCGCGGGCGCTGGGAAGGGCGCTGGCGGAGCGCGGCTTCGCGGTTTGCAGCGGCGGTTACGGCGGAGTGATGGAAGCCGTTTCGCGGGGAGCGAAGGAAGCCGGAGGGAAAACGTACGGGGTGACCGCGGAATTTTTCAGGCGTGGGGCAAACGAGTGGGTGGACGTAGAAGTGCGGAAGAAGACTTGGGAGGAACGGCTGTTTGAATTGATCCGCATGGGGGACGGGTTTGTGGCGTGCAAGGGAGGGACGGGCACCCTGGTGGAATTGGCGGTAGTTTGGGAGATGCTGAACAAATCCGTGATCCGTGGGAAGCCATTTGCAGTGGTTGGCGATTTTTGGCAGCCGATCCTGGACCGCGTAAGAGAAGTGGAGCAGGGACCGGGCGCAGTGACAGGTTCGCGGGTGTGGGGTGAAGCGAACGGGAATCTGGTGCATAGTGCGCAGACAGTGGAGGAGGCGGCGCGATTTTTGGAAGAGAAGTTGCAACGAGCCAAAACAAAAAAGTAGAGGAGTGAAAGAGGACGGTGGCGAGGCGGGCGGAAGAAGTCTTGGAATTTGACAAGCTGCGAGAGTTGCTGCGGCAGAGGACGACGTGCGCGCCGGGAAAGCGATACGTCAGTGCGCTGGAGCCGGGCGGCACGCGCGAGGCGCTGGAGAGTGCGTTTGCGCTGATTCGCGAGGCGCGGGAATGGCTGCGCGTGGGGCGCGAATTGGGATTCGGAGCACTGGCCGATCCGGAAGGGTGGCTGGAGCGGCTGGAGGCACCGGGCGCCTTGCTGGAGGCGGCGGATTTTCTGGATGCGGGCTCGTTGCTGGAAACGGCGGCGTGGCTGCGGCAGCAGTTCCGGGAAGAAGCGGCGAAATTCCCATTGCTGGCGGCGCGCAGCGCAGGGCTGGCAGACTTCAGGGATCTGCAGGTGGCAATCCGCCGTTGCATTCTGCCGAATGGTGAAATCAGCGACGACGCTTCGAGCGCGTTGCGACGGATTCGCACAAGCATCCTGCAGACACGGGATGCCATTCAGAAGGCGTTAAAACAGATCTTGCGCTCGCGGCAGGCGGAAGCCGGAGAGGATTACGTCACGCTGCGGAACGACCGCTTCGTGATTCCGGTGCGTGCGGAACATCGGCGGAGTGTGCAGGGCGTGGTGCACGGGGCGAGCGCCACGGGACAGACAATTTTCGTCGAGCCGTTTGAAACGGTGGAGAGCAACAACCAGCTCGTGCAACTTGCGGAGGACGAGTCGGCAGAGATTCTCCGCATCTTGAAAGAGTTGACCGACCGGCTGCAGGGAATGTTGGGACTGTTGCAGGCAGCGGCGGCAACGATTGCGGAGCTGGACGGAGTTTTCGCGCGAGGACGGTTCGCGAGGGATTTTGACGCCTGCATGCCAGAGTTTTCGGAGGCGGCGGAATTGCGGCTCGAGGCGGTAAGGCATCCCGTGCTGGAAGACAAGTTGAAGAAGGAAGGCCGGCCGATTGTGCCGATATCGCTGGCGCTGGGCGGCGAGGAGCGGTTGCTGGTAATCAGCGGCCCGAATACAGGTGGGAAAACAGTGGCGCTCAAGACGACGGGGCTGGCGGCGCTGGCGGCGGAGGCGGGGATCCCGGTGGCCGCACAAAGCGCGCTGTTGCCGATGTTTGATCGCGTGCTGGTGGATATAGGCGATGAACAGTCGATTGCCGCGGACCTCTCTACGTTTTCATCGCACATGCTGAATTTGAAGAGCATGTTGGAGGAGGCGACGCCGAAGTCGCTGGTGCTGGTGGACGAGATGGGAACGGGGACGGCGCCGGAGGAAGGCGCGGCGCTGGCCGTGGCCTTGCTCGAGGAGTTTCGGAAGAAAAACTGTTTCGTGCTGGCGACGACGCATCACGACCGGCTGAAGTCGTACGCTTCGACGACACCGGGAGTGGTTAACGCGGCGGTGGAATTTGACGACGTGAATTTGCGGCCGACCTACCGGTTGATGGTGGGGGTGCCGGGCGGGTCGAGCGGGATCGCGATTGCGCAACGGCTCGGGCTGGCGAGGGAGATCATCGAGCACGCGCGGTCGCTGATGGCGCCGGAATCGCAGGAAGCGGCAGAGCTGATTGCGTACTTGCATCGCAGCCGGGACGAACTGGATCGTATGCGAGCGCAGATGGCGGAGGAGCAGAAGGCGCTGGAAAAGGAGCGCGGGAAACTGCGAACAGAGTGGGTGGAGCGGCAAAAGCATCGGATCGGCGAGCTGGAACAAAAGTTTGCAGAGATGCAGAAGCGTTTTGAGGAGAACGTGGGGCGTGTGGTGGAGGCGGTGAAGGAACGCGAACTGCGGGCACAGGCAGAGAAGACGGCCCGGCGAAAGATGCAGGAAGTTCGCAGCGAGGCGAAGGACGAGTTGAACGCCGCCGTGGTGCAGACCATTTCGGAATCGCAGCAGGATTTGGGCGTTAAGGCGGAGGCGTTGGAGAAGGTGAGTGCGGAGCGGCTGCAGCCCGGAGTGAAGATTCGCGTGCGCGGCTTCAACAAGCCAGTGATCTTGCGGCGCGTAGATGGGCTGTCAGCGGAGATTGAGGCGGGGCCGTTGCGGATGAAGGTGGCGGTGGAAGAGATCACGGGAATTGAGAGTGAAGCGGCGGGAGGGGACGCAAGGACGCGAGGAAGAACTATGGAAGTAACGGTGAAGGCTGTTCCTGGAGAAGGTGCCGAAAGCGACGAAATCAATGTGATCGGTATGACCGTGGAAGAAGCAAGCGAAAGAGTCGACAAGTTTCTGGATGAGGCGGCGCTGGCACATCGCGCGCAGGTACGGATCATTACCGGACATGGAACCGGGGCGCTGCGAAAAGGACTCGGGGAGTTCCTGAAGGCTCATCCCTTGGTGCAACGAATAGGATTTGAGAACGAGGACCGGGGTGGGAAGGCAATAACTATCGTAGAATTAATAGGATAGAGGAAGTTGTAAGAGGGGTGCTATTCTACTAGAATCTAGTAGTAGTCTAGTAGATTCTAGTAGAAGGAGCCCGCGATGGCGAAGATGATCACCTTAGAGCAAAGGGCGGTAGGTGTCTATCGCTGGGACGAGCGAGACGAAGCGCGCATCGAGCGCAATCTATTCGCACTGAAGGGCGAGACCTGGGAAGGACTGCGATTCTGCAAGAACCGAAATGGGCGCCACAATCGCGTTCACCTGGTGATTGGTGAAGAGGAATTCGTGGAGCTATTCCGGGACGCGGTGGAAAAAGGCGTCTTTCACCCAGAGACATTGGAGCAGTTGCGCGCCATCCTGGTCGGCAAGCCCGATCCCCTTCAGGAAGTGATTGGAATCGTGCAAGACGGGCAACTTACGAGAGCCATCGATAGCGAGCTGTACGGCGAGTAAGTGTCTTGAAGATCTTTGTCGACACGTGGGGCTGGCTGGCGCTTGCGGACCGGAGCGACAATGGGCACGAAGCGGCAGCGGAGTGTTACGCGGAGAGGAGCCGCCTGAGAGGGCAGGTAATTACTTCGTATTTCGTTCTAGACGAGGTGCTTACCCTGCTTTTTCTGCGGCTGCCTTTTGTGGCCGCGGCCAAGTTTGGAGGTGCGATCTTGAGTTCGCCCTTTGTCAAGATTGAGCAGGTGACGCCAGAGCGATTCAGGACGGCAATGGATTATCGGTTGAAATTTGCTGATAAACCAAAGATTTCTTTTACGGATCTGACCAGCATGGTGATCATGAAGGAGCTGGGAGTTTCGGAAGTTTTGACGGCAGACAGCCACTTTGCGCAAGTGGGGCTGGGATTCCGCATTCTTCCGGAACAGATTGTTCAGCCCTAGCTGTGAGACGGCGGAAAGTTGCCAGGTCGACCGAATGGCGGAAGCGGGATCATTTGCGGAGCGCGTGAAACAGCAGGCGGATATTGTCCGCGTGGTCGGGGAGTACGTCCGGCTGAAGAAGAGCGGGCAGAATTTTACCGGGCTGTGTCCGTTTCATGGGGAGAAGACGCCGTCGTTCGCAGTGCATCCGGTGAAGCAGATATTTCACTGTTTCGGCTGCGGCAAGGGCGGGGACGTATTCAGCTTCGTGATGGAGATGGAGAAGTGTCCGTTTCCGGAAGCGGTGCGAATCGTCGCAGAGAAATGCGGGATTCCGATTCCAAGGCCGAAGGAGCGGTCGCCGGAAGAGCGCAAGGAAAATCAGCAGCGATCGGCGTTGATTGAGATGCACCGCGAGGCGCAGGCCTTTTTCGTGAAGCAATTGGAAACGACGGCAGAAGGGAAAGCAGCGCGGGCGTACCTGGAGGATCGCGGGCTGGACACGGAAGCGATCACGCGATTCGGGATTGGCTACGCCCCGGCGGGCGGGGATGCGCTGTTCCGGTATTTGAAGCAGAAATATGCGGAGAAGCTGCTGGGTGATTCCGGATTGGTGTCGCGCGGTGAGGGCGGGAGGATGTTCGATCGCTTCCGGCGGCGCATCACGTTCCCGATCGCGAATGATTCGGGGAAGATTGTGGCGTTTGGCTGCCGCGCGCTGGGGGATGACCAGCCGAAATATCTGAATTCGCCGGAAACGCCGATCTATTCGAAGAGCAACGTGCTGTACCACCTGGACCGCGCCAAAGATGCGATCCGGCGGCAGGACTTCGCGATTTTGGTGGAAGGCTACATGGATGCGATCGCGGTGGCACGAGCGGGAATCAGCAACGTGGTGGCGAGTTGCGGAACCAGCCTGGCGGAACCGCAGATCAAATTGCTGGGCCGTTTCACGAAGCGCGTAATCGTGAACTATGACCCGGATGTTGCCGGCCAAGCGGCGACGGAACGGTCCATTTCGCTGTTGCTGGAGAACGATTTCGAGGTGCGCGTGCTGGCGCTGCCAGCGATTGGCGACAAGAAGGCGGATCCGGACCTGTTTATCCGGGAAAGAGGAGCGGAAGCGTACATCAAAGCGCTGAAGGAGTCGCCACCGTACGTGGATTACCTGATTGACCGCGCACGGCACATGGATTTGACCAGCGGGGAGGGGAAATTACGCGCCGTGAATTTCCTGCTGCCGTACGTCCAGAAGATTCCGAATCGCATCCTGCGTTCGGAGTGGGCTACGCGGATTTCGCAGCAATTGCGGATTGACGAGCCGGTGCTGCGCGCGGCGTTGAGCAAAGCAGCGTCGGAGCGGCGCAGCGAGGTGAAGACTCAGCGGGAACTGGTGGGAAAGTCCGCCAAGCCGATCGAGCGGCGACTGATTCGCATGTTGATGGAGGAGGAGGGATTCCGGCGAGAGCTGGCGCAAAAATTGCAACAGAGCCGGTTGTATGAGGGGCTGGAGACAGAAAAGATATTTGCAGCGGTGATTGTCGCAGCCTTATCGGAGCAGCCATTGGCGGCCTCGGAAGTTGCAGCGCTGCTGGAGGAGCGGGACCGACGGCTGTTTTTCGAAATTCTGTTTGAGGAAGCGCACGAAGGAACGTGGGAAGAGGCGGAAAGCTGCCTAGAGGCGCTGCGGGGGAGGCAGATTGAGCGGGAGCTCGCGCAGGTGCAAAGGGAAATTGAAAACAATCCCACGGGAACGGTGTTGCGGGAATTGCTGGAGCGGAAACAGGCGTTGTTGAAGAGACGTGCGGCGGGGTAGGCGCGCGGGGGCAATTCGTGTTCGAGGAGTCTAAATCGCGGCGGAATTTCCTCGGTGCTGGCGCGGTTCTTCTGGTTTCGGTGGGCGCACAGCCAGTGTCAACGGCAGCGAGCCCGAAAATGTGCTTTGCCGATGTGACCGGCTTTGGCGCCACGGGAGATGGCAAGACTCTGGACTCCCCGGCAATCAACAAAGCGATCGAAGCGGTTGCGGCAGAGGGTGGAGGCACGCTGTGTTTTCCGGCGGGAACGTATCTTAGTTATTCGATCCGGCTGAAGAGCAACGTAGCGTTGTATCTGGGCCAGGGCGCGACGATTCTGGCCGCGGATTCTCCGGAAGACGGCAGCGGGAAAGGCTATGACCTAGCGGAATCGAATGCGCCCTGGGAGAGCTATCAGGATTACGGACACAATCATTGGCACAACAGCTTGATCTGGGGAGAAGGTTTGGAAAACGTTTCGATCCTGGGCCCTGGCCTGATCTGGGGAAAAGGATTGAGCCGAGGGTGGGGAGCCGGTCCAAATGCGGAATTGCCGGGTGTGGGCAACAAAGCCATTGCGCTAAAACACTGCCGCAATGTGCTGCTGCGCGATTTTGGCATTTTGCATGGTGGGCATTTCGGGATCCTGGCCACGGGCGTGGATAATCTGACGATCGACAATGTGACCATCGATACAAACCGGGACGGCATGGACATCGATTGCTGCCGTAACGTTCACATTTCGAATTGCAGCGTGAATTCGCCGTGGGACGACGGCATCTGCTTGAAGAGCTCGTACGCGCTGGGATACGCGCGTGCTACGGAGATGGTCACAATCAGCAATTGCCTGGTGGCGGGCGATTTCCAGGAGGGCGGCCTGCTGAACGGGACGTACAAACGCTTTGCGGCGGATACGGATCTATCGAAGGTGTGGCGGACCGGGCGCATCAAATTCGGGACGGAATCCAATGGCGGATTCAAGAACATAACCGTGTCCAACTGCGTGTTCGATGGCTGCAACGGGTTTGCGCTGGAATCCGTCGATGGCGCCCTTTTGGAAGACGTGAGCATCACGAACATTACGATGAGGGACCTTTACGGGCCGCCGTTTTTTCTGCGGCTGGGTGCGCGCTTGCGGGGGCCGGAGGGCACGGCGGTGGGAAGAATCCGGCGGGTATCGATCAGCAATGTGGTGTGCTCGAATGCAGATTCCTCGGTCAGTTCGATTGTTACGGGTGTTCCGGGGCACGAGATTGAAGACGTGAAGTTCAGCGACCTTTTGATCGAGCATCGCGGTGGCGGGACGCAAGAGCAGGCATCGCGCCGTTTGCCGGAAGCGGAGAACGGATATCCCGAGCCGAACATGTTTGGAGCTACGCCCTCACACGGCTTTTTTCTTCGGCACGTGCAGGGAATCGAGATGAGCGGCCTGAAACTCATGTGCCAGAAGGAAGACGCGCGTCCGGCCTTCGTGGTGGAAGACGTGCAGGGGGCGGAATTTGTGGGCGTGCGTTCGCCACACGTGAATGGCTGTCCGACCTTTGTGCTGAGAAACGTCCGTGATTTCAGTCTGCGGGGGTGCAGGCCGCTGGCGGATGTGGAGATTGAGCAAGCAAACGAAAAGTCGTTGTAAGCCGCAAATAAAATGGCTGGCCTCATAAAATGGATAGGAGAGGCCTGGGCGAAATTGGGCAGGAGGGCCGCACCAAAGGAAAGCGTTGACGGCAGGGCATTTATGGGTGTAGCGTAAAAAGGTTACGCGGGAAACGGTTTCGCTCGTCCGCGCATCTATAGAAGTGTCTATAGTGCATGGGGCCGTTCCGCGAAGCGCGGCAGGCGGGCAAGCGTGGGGCAGCTAGGAAGACAGGGCACGGCGCAGCGGGTTTCACCGAAAAAATTGAGAGTGTTCCGGGGGATACAATTCCTCCCCTCGCCCAGTGCGGGCTATCTCTCTGCATTTCGCGTGGACAATGCGCGCAACGACGATTGCCCAGACGACGAGAGATTGGATTAGAAAGCCGGAGGAGTGCAGTGGCAGCAACGGGTTTAGAAGAAAAATATGATGCGGTACGGCAGCTCATTGCCATCGGCAAGGAGCGCGGGTACCTGCTGTATGACGAAGTGAACGATTCACTTCCCGCAGAAGTGCATTCTTCGGAAGAAATCGACGACCTTCTTACCACATTCGAGCGCAACGGAATCGAGATTTACGAAGATGCGGCCTCGGCGAAGGCGGCGCGCGCGGTGGAAGTGTCCGCGGAGCACGAACACGAAGCCGGCATCAAGGAAGAGCTGCACGGGGAAGAGGGCGGCGACCTGGACCTGACGCCGGGGTCACTCGAGAAGACCAACGATCCCGTGCGCATGTACCTGCGGGAAATGGGCACGGTGCCGCTGCTTACGCGGGAAGGCGAAGTAACCATCGCGAAGCGCATCGAGCGCGGACAACTGGTGGTGATGAAGGCGATCACGCGTTCGCCAATCGTCATCAAGGAACTGATTGCGGTTGGCGACGATCTACGCAAAGGCGCGCGGTCCATCAAGGAAATCGTGCAGTTTGACGATGAAGAGCTGACCGAAGAAAAAATCGCCAACAAGACCAAGCAGACGCTGAAGTATATCGACAAGATTGCCAAGCTGTACGAGCTGGCGCTGAAACAGGCGGTGAAGCTGGAGAAGACCACGAAGTCGAAGAAGAAGCCGTACATCCGCGCGAAGTGGGGGGTGGCGCGGACGCGCGTGGAAATTTCGCTGGAAATCCGCGCGATCGACTTCAATCCCTTCGAAAAGAAACGGCTGGTGGACAAGATGCGCGGCACGGTCGAGCGGCTGCAGTCGCTCGAGCGCGAGGCGGGACGGCTGGAGCGGCGCGCGGACGTATCCAAGGGCGAGAATGCCGCGGAGGCCAGGCGCGAACTGCGCACGCGCCGGTCCGAACTGAAGGACATCGAAGACGCGAGCGAAGTCGGGCTGATGGAACTGAAGCGCACGCTGACGATCATCCAGCGCGGGGAAGCGGAAGCCGAACAGGCGAAGAAGGAATTGATCGAAGCGAACCTGCGACTGGTGGTTTCCATCGCGAAAAAGTACACCAACCGCGGCTTGCAGTTCCTGGATTTGATTCAGGAAGGCAACATCGGGTTGATGAAAGCGGTGGACAAGTTCGAGTGGCGCCGCGGATATAAGTTCTCGACGTATGCGACGTGGTGGATTCGCCAGGCCATCACGCGCGCGATTGCCGACCAGGCGCGCACGATCCGTATCCCGGTGCACATGATCGAAACAATCAACAAGCTGGTGCGCACGAGCCGGCAACTGGTGCAGGAACTCGGGCGCGAACCGACCAGCGAAGAAATCGCCAAGCGCATGGACATTCCGGTGTCCAAGGTGCGCAAGATCCTGAAAATCGCGCAGGAGCCGATTTCGCTGGAGACGCCGATCGGCGAGGAAGAAGATTCGCATCTGGGGGATTTCATCGAGGACAAGGCCGTGGTGTCGCCCTCGGACGCGGTGATCAACCTGAATTTGAAGGAGCAGNACGTCGTCGGTTTTGAAGACGCTGACGCCGCGCGAAGAAAAAGTGATCAAGATGCGGTTCGGCCTGGATGACGGCAGTGAGCACACGCTGGAGGAAGTCGGACAATCGTTTGCGGTGACCCGCGAACGCATCCGGCAGATCGAGGCCAAGGCGCTGCGCAAGCTGCGGCACCCGTCGCGCTCGCGGAAGTTGCGGGCGTTCCTGGAGGGGCCGTCGCGGGACTATCTATAGAAGAATCGAAATTCGAAATTGGAAAATCGAAAATCGCAAAAGACGCCCGGTGAAAGCCGGGCGTCTTCATTTCAGAGGGTTTGTTTTTATGGTAGAACTTGCGAGGTAGACCGGTTGACCATGGCCATTAATATCAAGAGTGAAAAAACTCAGAAGCTTGCGCGTGAGTTGGCCAGTTAGTCGAAGACCCGCGGCCGCAATTGGCTTGGCGCGCGGCATATTCAAGAAACTCTTGCGTTTCCAGGTCGAATCGCGGAGAGTGGAAAGAATCCCAGCCAGCGTAGTTGAAAGTTTTCCGTTCTCAGTTTTAAGGGAAGAGAATGGACTTTTCGTCAGGCTAGTAACACTATCAAGAAGACAATGTGAGCCGATAGGTTCCTTATGCGAAAGACGCAGCAGATTGCAGCAATCATAATCATATTGTTGGCCGCGCTCGCGGTGTACGGATTTTGGGAAACGCGGCAGGCTCTGCAGCCAGCGGCCACCGTCAGCACGAAACAAGCAGGAGCATCGGATAATTCGCTGGTAGATCAGAGCCCGTTGAAGACGGCGCAACAATTGGCTCAACTGGCGACCTCGCATGACGAGCGCGTCCTTGCCCAGGAAGCGCTGCGGCTCGCGGATTTTGACGTCGATCTTGCGTTTGACAATGCGCTCCGGCAGGCGCGGTTGCATCCGCCGCCGCTGATGGCGGAGGCGAAAGAGTGTGAAGTGCGCCTGCAAAAAGCCGAGAAGTTGCTGAAGTCCGACCAGGCCCGCGCCAAGCAGCTTTCCGAGCAGGTGGCCAAAGCGGCCGCGGATAAGAAGGACACAATCGAGGCGGACCTCATCCAGGCCGAAGCGGACATGGAACTCGACCAGGACGAAGTGGACGACGCGAAGGAGGATTTGATCCGCGCTGGCGGGGACGTGGCGGATCGAATCCAGGCCCTGAAGCAGGAACACGAGGAGACTACACACAATACGGCATCCGCGATACCCACGGGGCCGGAACCGGCCGACCAGGTCGGACTAGTTCATCGTATAGGGCAGTGGCAGGATCTGCACAAAAAGCAGATGCAACTCTGGCAGGCGAAAACGGATACGGAGAAGGCCGTGGCTGCGCTAGCCGCCAAACACAACGCCCTGGACGCGGAGATCGACGCCGAAAAGGCAGCCGTGCCGGAACTGGCGCACCACTCGAAGAAGACCAGCTCGCAAACTACGGGCGGGCCCGTTTCCGCTGCCGAGAAGAGCCAGGCGGACACTACGGCATTGCTCAAGAAGACGGAAGATCTTTCGGACAAGCAGAAGGTTCTCTCTACGTACGACAAGCGCATTGAGACGAAGAAAGAGCTGGCGGGCGTATACGCGCAATGGATTGACCTGGTGGCTGCGCACCAGCGCAGCGTGCTGCACCGCGCGCTATTCGGAATCCTGATCATACTGCTGATCGCGCTCATCGGGCTTTATTTCAGTTCGTGGACGGATTCGCTGGTGAAGAGGTTGTCGATGGACCGGCGGCAGGTGGAGTCGCTGCGCACGGTGACGCGCGTGGCGCTGCAGATTTTGGCGCTGTTTCTGATTTTGCTGGTGGTGTTCGGGCCGCCGGGACAACTCGGCACCTTCCTGGGCCTGGCGGGCGCCGGATTGACCGTGGCACTGAAGGATTTCATCGTAGGCTTCCTCGGCTGGTTCGTGCTGATGGGGAAACACGGAATCCGGCTGGGCGATTGGGTGGAAATCAACGGCGTGACGGGGGAGGTGGTGCAGATTGGGCCTTTTCATACGGTGCTGCTGGAGACGGGAAACTGGACGGACACAGGGCATCCAACCGGACGACGAGTCACTTTTACCAACAGTTTTGCAATCGAGGGCCATTTCTTCAATTTCTCGACCACCGGGCAATGGTTGTGGGATGAATTGCAGGTGGTGCTGCCAGCGGGGAAAGATCCTTACCCCCTGATCGACGCGATTCACAAGAAGGTTGCCGAAGCCACGCGCGAGAGCGCACGCCAGGCGGAACAGGAATGGAGGAAGGCGGCGAGTTCCCGGGAGTTGAGCGGCCTTTCCATGGAGCCCGCCATTAGTGTGAAACCGGTGATTGGCGGAATTGAAGTGGACGTGCGGTACATCACGCGGGCGAGCGAGCGCTACCAACTGCGCGCCCAGTTGAACCAGACCGCAGTGGAACTGCTCGGCGGAAAAATGGAGCAAGTGGCTTCCTAGGATTGGCCGCGCGCGCGGACCTGCTCGGAAGTCAAACCGTAGAGCGGCGGAGTGGGCACTCCCAGTAGCGCGAGATAAAGGTAAATCTGACCGCGATGGTGGATTTCGTGCTCGGTCATGGAGCGCAACCACTTCCATGTGGTGATCTCGCCGCCGTCCGGCGTGGGGCACTTTTTCTGCAGGTCCGCATCGGTGAGAGCAGCGAAGATGTCCATCGATTCCTGGTGCAAACGCTCCATGAAGGCCAGGATATTTTCGTGGCCATCGGCCAATTCCTTGCCGTGACTGGTGTACCGGCTCGGTTTTTCTTGCACGCCTTCCGCAAACATATGACGTTCGGTGACGGCGATGTGGCGTAAGAGGTCGCCAAGGGTGAATTTTCCGGGGGCGTAGGTCCAGTCAATCTTGTCGGCAGGAATGCAACGGGCCACGCGCATGGTGCGTTCACGGACATTGCCGAAGTACTGAAGGAACGGTTGAATGGTGCGGATTTCCATGGGTAGCCTCGCTTCGAACTGTCCAGCTCACGGTGTAATTTAGCATTTGTTGGGACCGGTCGCGTCAGTTTCGACGTTGAGATCCTTCGTCGCAGAAGGCGCTGCTCAGGATGACAAAGACAAAAATTAGACAATGGAAAATCCAAATTGGAAACTGGAAGGAGCGACTCAAAAAGGGTTGCTGGGGATTCGAAGGTAGGTGGCGCAAGGGGTGATGTTTTTGGCGGGATTGACAGGGTCGTAGAAGACGGGGATGGTCATGCCTTCGAAGACCGCGTTGGTGAGGTCTTTGGTGGAATTTTGGACGAGCTGGCCACTGCTCGTTTGGAATTCGTAGTCGATCTTGCTGTAACTTGCCTTTCCCTGC